>Ga0075114_10001628_pt1 | contig 12029 bp, 11 predicted proteins | sample AntAceMetag02UKM_FD_69784 | JGI IMG/M metagenome (GOLD analysis project Ga0075114, IMG submission 69784) | Saline lake microbial communities from Ace Lake, Antarctica - Antarctic Ace Lake Metagenome 02UKM | ecosystem: Environmental > Aquatic > Non-marine Saline and Alkaline > Saline | place...
CATCTTCCGTTTCATTGGCATCAGCGCGAAAGCCCCCAGCCGTTGGGGGCTCGCTTCTATAGCGGTTCGATAGCCATGATGTGCTCTCGCTGGACTGGCAAGTCCAGCAGGAAGGCGGCAGACGTGACATCCGTTGACCCCGTCGTGAGCTTTCGTGATCCACGAGGCTCGATAGGTGAGGCTGATATGCAAGACGAACTGCGCAGACTGCCCAGCGTGGATCGGTTGCTCCGGCAGCCAGGCATGCTCGAGGCTTTGACTGCCTACGGGCGCTCCTTGGCTGTCAATGCGCTTCGGGAGGCGCTGGACGGGGCAAGAGAGGCCATCCGAGCAGGCCAGCCCTGCCCATCGTTGGAACTGCTGGTCGCCGAAGCCGGCGAGCGCTTGGGGCGCATCGCCTGCTCCACGCTGCGGCCGGCCATCAACGCCACGGGCGTCATCATTCACACCAACCTGGGCCGGGCGCCGCTGAGCGAGGCGGCCCGCCGGGCGATGATGGAAGTGGGCATCGGCTACAGCAACCTGGAATACGATCTGGCGGCCGGCCGGCGGGGCTCCCGTTACCGTCACGCCGAGGATTTGCTCTGCCGCCTGACAGGGGCTGAGGCGGCGCTGGTGGTCAACAACAACGCCGGCGCAGTGCTCTTGACACTGACCGCTCTGGCCAAGGGACGGGGTGTGATCATCTCCCGCGGTCAGCTCATTGAAATCGGTGGTGGGTTCCGCATCCCTGAGGTGATGGCCCAGAGCGGCGCTCGACTGGTGGAGGTGGGCGCCGCCAATCGCACCTACGTGCGGGATTTCGAAGCTGCCATCAGACCGGCGACGGCGCTACTGCTCGTGGCGCACCGTTCCAATTTCCAGGTCACTGGCTTCACCGCGGAGGTGGCGCTGGAGGAGTTGGTGACCTTGGGCCGAAAGCACAGCCTGCCCGTGGTGAATGACCTGGGGAGCGGCACGCTGTTGGATACCACCGCCTTTGGTCTGGTGGCTGAACCCACCGTGCAGCAGAGCGTGGAGGCTGGTGCTTCGCTTACGACCTTCAGCGGCGACAAGCTGCTGGGCGGACCGCAGGGAGGCATCGTCGTCGGCCGCAAAGCGCTGGTGGAGCGGATCCGGCGACACCCGTTGACGCGGGCGTTGCGGGTGGACAAGACCACGCTGGCCGGCTTGCAGGCAACGTTGCTGCACTACCTGCGCGGGGAGGCCGTGGACAAGGTGCCTGTCTGGCGGATGATCGCCATGCCGCTGGACACCATCCGCACCCGCGCCGAGGTCTGGGCAGCCCAACTGCGTGCCGCGGGTATCCCGGCTACAGCGCGCCAGGGGGTTTCTACCGTGGGCGGTGGCTCACTGCCGGGGCAGACCTTGCCCACAACTGTCGTTGCTCTGGAGTTGGCGTCCCCCGGTGGACTGGCGGAACGGCTGCGAGCGCAAGAGCCGCCGGTCATCGCCCGCATCGAAGGAGGTCGTTTGCTGCTCGATCCTCGCACCGTGTTGCCGGAGGGGTATGCTGCACTGGTGGCCGCAGTACGACAGGCCTGGCAGGCAATGTGATGAATTCTCAGTGTTCTACTGCGGATCTCCGATCTCCGATCTCCCTCATGGGCCGAGTGATACGGGCTGGACAAGCAGAGGGGGAAGCGTTGGTGTCGCCGCAGCCTATCAGTTTCCTGGGCGGGGTGGACCCGGAGACGGGAGTTGTGATCGAGCAACGGCATCCGTTGGAGGGGCAGTGCATTGCCGGACGCGTCTTGGTCTTTCCGGGTGGCAAGGGGAGCACCGTGGGCTCGTACACGATCCTGCGGCTGGCGCACAATGGGTGCGCGCCGGTGGCGATGATCAGTGTCGAGAGCGAGGCTATCGTAGCTGTGGGGGCCATCCTGGCCGATATTCCGATGGTGGACAGAGTGGACATAACGCGTATCCGCACCGGTGATTGGGTGACGGTTGATGGCGAGTGGCTAGAGGTCCGGCGTGAGCAGGCATGAACAGAGGGAGCTGGTCTTTCTGAAGTTAGGCGGGTCACTGATCACGGATAAGACGCTGGAGGAGGTGGCACGGCCATCGGTGATCCGTCGACTGGCCGTTGAGGTCGCGGGAGCTCTGGCTGCTAGCCCGGGGCTGCGTCTGGTGCTGGGGCATGGCAGCGGCTCCTTCGGACACGTGGTGGGGAAGCGCTACGGCACACGCCATGGCGTGCGCGACGCAGTTGGCTGGCGCGGTTTTGCCGAGACGGCGGCGGCCGCGCAGCGGCTCAACCGCCAGGTCAGCGATGCCTTCTGGCAGGCCGGCGTGCCGGTGTGGAGCGTCCAGCCTTCCGCCACTGCCCGTTGCCGTGATGGGGAACTGATGGCCCTGGATGACCGTCCTATCAGTGAGGCTCTGGAACATGGCCTCGTGCCGTTGGTCTACGGCGACGTTGCTCTGGACGAGGTGCGCGGTGGCACGATCATCTCCACCGAGGAGATATTCGCCTGGCTGGCCCGACGCCTGAGGCCTGATCGGATCTTGCTGGCAGGCGCTGTGCCGGGCGTGCTGCGCGCCGACTCGTGCCGGCCGGACGGAGGGCAGGTGATCGCCGAGATCACGCCACAGCGGATGGCGAAGTTGGGGCCTGTCCTGGGGGGCTCGCATGGCACGGACGTGACCGGGGGGATGCTGGGAAAAGTGCAGGAGATGTGCGCTTTGGTGGAAGAGTTGCCGGGGCTGGAAGTGCGTCTGATCACCGGCGAAGTGGAGGGGCTGCTGGCCCAGGTGTTGTGCAATGCGGCCTCGGAGTCAGGCACGGTCATTCGGGCGGATTGGGCTCCATAAGCGCGGTTAGCGCAAGCTGGATACTTGCCATATCTTCCCCAAAGGGCTATAATGGGTGCGATTCAGGGATTGGTATGCTGTTGAAAGCAAGTAGGTAGGTACTGGAAAGGGGTTTGTTTGAGATGACTACGGTTGTTGGCGCCATCGGCGCTTTCATCCTGCTTGGCATCATGTTGCTCATCCACGAAGCAGGACACTTCGTGGCAGCCAAGCGCAACGGTATCGTTGTCGAGGAGTTTGGCTTCGGCTACCCTCCGCGCCTTGCGACTCTGTTTCGTCGTGGGGGTACGGAGTACACCCTCAATGCCATCCCCTTCGGCGGTTTTGTGCGCATGAAGGGAGAAGATGATCCAGAGGGGCCGGGGAGCTTCGTCAATGCTTCCAAGCGAAAGCGGGTCACTGTGCTGCTGGCTGGAGCAGGGATGAATCTGCTTCTTGCCGTGGGCATGTTCACTGCGGCCTTTGTGGTGGGATATCCGGTGCTCCAACAGGGAGCCGGCGTGACGAGGGTGTTTGAGCACACTGCGGCCGCCGAGGCTGGACTGCAAGCCAACGATATCATCTTGCAGATTGATGACCATGTCTTGCGCGATTGGATGGATCTAGCGCCGTATGTGCAGGGCCGCCCCAATGAGTTGCTCGAACTGGTGGTTCGCCGTGAGGGAGAGCTTCTCTTCTTCAAGGCCAGACCTCATTCGGTGGACGGACAGGGCCGCCTGGGGATAGAGTTCAAGCCGGCGGTTAGCCTGCGGCGCTTTCCTCTGCATCAGGCGTTAGTGCAAGGAGTGAAGGTCACAGGTCAGTTCCTGTGGCTCACCCTGTCTTTGCCAGTCATGCTGCTGCGCGGTAGCGTGTCGCTGGAAGCGGCGCGGCCCGTGGGCCCTGTGGGCATCTACCAATTGGCCAGCAGCGCGGCACAGTATGTTCTGGCCAGCGGCAAGTGGTTTGCCATCTTGGAGCTAGGTGGTATGCTGAACGCGGCCGTAGCGCTGACGAATCTGCTGCCGGTGCCAGGGCTTGACGGTGGACGCTTGCTCTTCGTCATTGCCGAAGCCATACGAGGGAAGAGGGTGGCCCCGGAGCGCGAAGGTGCCATTCACTTCATCGGCATGATGGTTCTCGTTCTCCTGGCGGTGTTCATCACCGTTCAGGATGTCGTGCTGGGAGTCCCGGTACCAGATTGGTCTCAGCTTGGCTTGTGAGGTCGGCAGTGGTACGTCGGGAAGCGGCTGGACTGAACGTGCAGCCCAATGTGTCGGCTTGCCAGTGCGCTAGTTGGTGAAGTCCATGGAATGCAAGCGATGTGGGGCCGAGTTTGAAGGTGGCCTGTTGATATGCCCAGAGTGTGGGGCTCGTCAACGGCGACGCCCAAAGCAGGTACGATGTCGTCATTGCGGCAAGAAGATCTCGGCTCAACTCACCATATGTCCGTCGTGTGGGCGGGAGTTGAAACCTGCGCGGCTGCGGGGCGCAGGCTGGGTGCTCGTGGCTCTGGTGTTGGTGCCGGTCCTGGCGTTGCTTTTCAGTGGGCGACTGCGTCTCGATCTGAGTGGTTGGCGGCAGAGCACGGCTGACCGGCTGCGCGCCGCTGCTTCGTGGATGGCGGAAGCTCCAGCCGCTATGCTACCTACGGTCATCCTGCCGCCCACAGCGACGCCCACGCCATCTCCTTTGCCCACTTCAACGCCAACCCTCACTCCTGAGGCTACGGACACTCCCTCACCAGCGCCGACACCTACGGCCTCGCCCAGCCCCGAGCCAACCCTGGTCCTTGGCACGTACAAGGTGCGGAGCGGAGATACGCCTGCCAGCATCGCCTTTCGCTTTGGCGTCACCGCCGAAGAACTGATGACGGTCAACAACATCGTCAACCCCAGCGCCCTGCAGGTGGGACAGGAACTCATCATCCCAGTACTGCCGACAGCAACACCTACTGCGAGTCCCACTGCGTCTCCCACGCCCATGCCTCAACCCAGCGTTGCGACAACGGAGACGCCGGAGGCTGCGTTGCCGACTGCCACCTTCACCCCTACTGCTATGCTCACCCCTATGCCCACGACTGTGGCCGTCGCGGCAGCGCAAGAGCGCACCTATACGGTTCAGTCTGGCGACACGCTCAGTGGCATCGCCGGCCGATTTGGCATCACCACGCAGGCGCTGATGGCGGCCAATGGCATCACTGATTCCACAAGGCTGCTGCGGGTGGGCCAGGAGCTGGTGATCCCAGCACAGGGGGCTACGCCACTGCCTCTGCCAACCCCAACGCCGGCTCCGCCGACGCCCACGCCGTCTCCGACAACCACGCCCGCCGCAGCGATGAGACACGCAGCACCTGAGCTAAAGAACCCGGGAGATGGCACACCGTATTCGGGGGGCGTCGAAACGCTCATCGAGTTGAACTGGGACAGTGTGGGTACGCTGGCGGCGGATGAGGAGTACGTCGTCCATGTGGGCATCGTTGACGCCGACGGGGAGACGGAGTGGCTTCAAGAAGGGCCCCTCAATGAGCAACCCCTGAAGGGTCTGAGTTGGTCAATGCCTGACTGGATGCACGGCCAGGCGTCGCAGGAATCTGGCCGAACCTATCGTTGGTTCGTGCAGGTGGAGTGGGTGATCAGGGATGAAGCGGGGAATGTCGTCAGCCACCAACCTATCAGCCCGCAGAGCGAGCGTTGCAGCTTCAGTTGGCAGTGAGCGAGGACGGAGACCGTGATAGCGGAGCTTGATCGTATTCTGCAGCATCTGGCCGATGAGAGTCAGCCGCTGAAGCTGTCGACACTGTACACCCTCTCCGGCCTGGGTCGAGAGCAGTTGCTTCCTGTGCAGGTCGTATTTGATCGGCTGTCGTATGAGCGCAGGCGGGGAATGCTGCGTGTCTTGGTGGAGCTCACGGAGACGGCCATTGAGGTCGATTTCGCTGTCCTGTTCCGTGCTTGTCTGGATGACGAGGATGCCGATGTACGCTTGTTGGCCATCGAAGGTCTGTGGGAAAGCGAGGATGTCTGGCTTGTGGGAGAGTTGGTACGCTTGCTGAAGAGCGATCCGCACCCCGCCGTGCGTGCTGCTGCTGCGGCATCATTGGGGCGCTTTGTGCTCCTGGGAGAGCTAGGGGACATTGAGGCTGCCGTGGCGGCCAGTGCAGAGCAAGCATTGCTGGAGGCATACTTCACCTCCGAAGAACCGCTGGAGGTGCGGCGGCGAGCATTGGAGGCAGTGGCCTATTCCGGTGAGGAGGGCGTGGGAGATCTCATTGAGGAGGCGTACTACCAGGGTGCGGAGGAGATGCGTGTTGGCGCCATTTTCGCCATGGGGCGGAGCGCCGACCAGCGGTGGTGCTCTATCGTCATAGAAGAACTGGAGAGCCCGTCGCAGGCCGTGCGGTACGAGGCAGCACTTGCCTGTGGTGAACTGGAGCTCCGAGATGCGGTCGCTCTGCTGTCCCATCTCATTGACGATGCCGATAGCGAAGTGACGAATGCCGCTGTTGATGCGCTGGGAAAGATTGGGGGAGCAGAGGCACGGCAGATACTGCAGTTGTGCTGCCGTAGCGAGGACGAGGCCCTGCGGGCAGCGGCAGAGGAAGCGCTGGAGCAGGCCTTGTGGCTTTCCGACGGCGAGCTAGAGGTCCTCCAGGCAAGAATTGGATACGGATCAACAGGGATTCGACGGACATCCACAGATACATCCTGAGAAATCCGCGAGAATCCGTCCAATCCGCGGGAATCCGTGTCCTACCTGAGTGATCATTGTCGCTGGGGCAGGCCATAAGCGCAGGCATAAGGAGAGATGAAAGGGAGATGATTGTGGGCGAGAACACCAACACGCTGTTCTTCGATGTGGAGACGCAACGGTTGGCTGACGAGGTGGGCGGCTGGCGCTACATCTCCAAGCTGGGCCTGGCAGCGGCAGTGACCTATAGCACCGACGATGGTCTGTTCCGCCACTACACTGAGGACCAGGTTGCCGACCTCGTCAGCGAGCTTCAGTCTGCTGACCTGGTGGTAGGCTTCAACATCTTGCGTTTTGACTACGAGGTGCTGCGTCCCTACACCACAGTGGACCTCCTCCGGCTGCCCACGGTCGACATGCTTGCGGACATCCACCGGCAACTTGGATTTCGCGTCAGCCTGGATTCGCTGGCGGTGGCCACGTTGGGAACGAAGAAGTCGGCCGATGGCCTTGCGGCTGTGCGCTGGTACAAGCAAGGCCGGCTGGACGAGGTGCTGGCCTACTGCCAACAGGATGTGGCGGTCACCCGTGATCTGTATGAGTTTGGGCGTGCACACAAGTACCTTCAGTATCGTGACAAGTACCGGGGGGTGCGGCGGGTGGCGGTCAACTGGTGATTTGAGCCAGAGTGCGCTTCATGGCTGAAGGGTTCGAACCGGCCTATGTGGCTCTGCTTCGCTCGGGGGAACTGAAGCGGCGGGTCGCCGAGGCCTACGAGCGTCTGCGGGAATGTGACCTCTGCGCCAGAGAGTGTGGCGTCAACCGGCGGGAGGGTGAGGTGGGCGTCTGCCGCACGGGGGAGCGGGCTGTCGTGTGTAGCCACCATGCCCATTTCGGCGAGGAGAATCCGCTGGTCGGCGCCCATGGCTCGGGGACGATCTTCTTCAGTCTCTGCAACCTGAATTGTCAGTACTGTCAGAACTACGACATCAGCCAGGTGGGGACAGGGCGGGAGGTGGAGCCCGAAGCTCTGGCGGCCATGATGCTGCAACTGCAGGACGAAGGTTGTCATAACGTCAACTTCGTTTCGCCCAGTCACGTCGTAGCGCAGATCCTGGCGGGCGTGCTCATCGCCGCTGCAGCCGGGCTGCGGCTTCCACTGGTCTACAACACCGGCGGCTACGATTCGATGGCCGCTTTGCGGCTGCTGGATGGCGTTTTCGACATGTACATGCCGGACATGAAGTATGCCGACGAAGTCGTGGGCCGTAGGTACTCGAAGGTGAAGGACTATCCGACGGTCAACCGGGCGGCTGTGAAGGAGATGCACCGTCAGGTGGGGGATCTGGTACTGGATGGTCGGGGTGTTGCCCTGCGGGGGCTGTTGGTGCGTCATCTGGTGCTGCCCAATGGCCTGGCAGGGACGGCCGAGATCGCCCGTTTCCTGGCAGAGGAGGTGTCGAGGGACACCTACATCAACGTCATGGACCAGTATCGTCCGTGCTATCGGGCCAACGAGTATCCGGCGCTGGATCGGCGCATCACGCAGGCTGAGTACGCAGAGGCCGTGGCGGCGGTGCGGGCAGTCGGCCTGTGGCGGTTGGACAAACGGCGGCCATGGCTTCCGTGGCTGACGCGCTGATGCCAGAGCTGGGGTTGGTTGGATGTCAGACGAGCAGGCAAGTTCAAGGTGCTGGAGTACTGGACGGCTGAGAGCTGTGGTACTGGGGCGAGTACAGGGCGTTGGCTTTCGCTACTTCACGCAGCGGGAAGCCGCTGCACTGGGGCTCGGTGGGTACGTTCGCAATCAGTGGGATGGTACAGTGGAGGTGGTCGCTGAAGGCCCTCGCGAAGCCCTTGAGCGGCTGTTGGCTCGCCTGCGCGTGGGGCCGCGGTCGGCCTATGTCCAAGAGGTGAGCGTAGAGTGGCAGGCAGCCACTGGCGAGTCTCGTTTCTTCAACGTGCGCTTCTGAGGCCGGTTGTTTGGCCGTTTGGCGAGGCGTCCTTGTTGCATCGAAATATGGCAATCAGCCACAAGAATCAGTGTTCATCCGTGGGAATCCGCGTCCTATCTGCATTCGGTTCTCCCAGAAGCTAGGCGGTTGGCGAGGTCTCCTTGTTGCATCGAAATCCAGAGCGCATTGCCTGGACTATCCTGGTTATCGCGTTCATCATCTTCATCTTCCTAGCGGTGGCCGTACCTCTGAGCATTCGCTGGTACATCTTCTATGCCACCGTGCCGCTCTCGGCTCACCTCAGCCCTATCGAGGGCACGCCACTGATGTGGGAGCGGGCGGAGGAAAAGGCCCTTGGGGTGACGGGGCAGCGGGAGATTGGCGAACAGGTTCGAGTCAGAAGCGAGGATGCCTCCAGCGCCGCGGTCACCATAGGGCAGGGGGAGCAGAGTGAGACTGTCCTGGCCACTGTGCACCTCTACAAATACGGCGAGCTGGCACTGCGGCAGGTTCGAGAACCTCGCTTTGGTCTGAGTCCCGAGCCGGTTCGCGTGGTGGTGGAGGTGCTCGAAGGGCGGGTGCGTGTTTCCGTTGCTCAGCCGGCGGCGCGCCCTCTGGAATTTGTGGTGCAGACTCCTCACTGCCAGGCCGAGTTAGCTGCCGGCAGCTATTCCGTGCAAGTTGGTGAAGACGAAACAGAAGTGGCGGTTCGATATGGCGAGGCACAGGTCGCCGCGGCCGGCAAGCTGGTGACTGTGGGATTGGGCGAACGAACCGTGGTATCGTGGGGGCAGGCGCCAGTCTCGCCCATGCCTGCAGCTCGAAACCTCATCGTCAACGGCAATTTCACCGAACCTCTCGCCCCTTCCTGGCAGACTGACATCTATCAGCAGGCACCCGATGTGGCGGCGGGAGCTGCCGAGATCGTGATCATTGGCGGCCGGCGGACCGTCTTCTTTTCTCGGCGTGGCGAGGAAGGGATTCACACGGAAACAGGCATCAGCCAGATCATTGATCAGGATGTCCAGGACTACGATTTCCTCAGTCTGCACCTCGATGTCCGTCTGATGTATCAGAGCTTGCCAGGAGGAGGCTATCTGAGCTCCGAGTTCCCGCTGATGGTGCGCCTGGACTACACCGATATCTACGGCAAGGAGCGGTTCTGGGTGCATGGCTTCTACTACCAGGACCCAGAGCAGAATTGGCCGATCCTGGAAGGGGAGTGGATTCCCTCCTTCGTTTGGTACCCCTACGAGTCTGGAAACCTGATACAGTCCCTGCAGGCCACGCGGCCTGCACACATCAATAGCATCCGCATCTACGCTTCCGGCCACAACTACGAAAGCATGGTGGCGGAGGTGGGACTGACAGCTCGATAGAGAGCGCCGCAGGCTGGGCTGCAGGATGCGAGAGGGATGTAGGTAGGCACGGGCAAGATGCAGACACCAACGTCTGAACGACAGCGCTTTCGCCATTGGCGTGTGGACGGCCCGCTGTTGGCCCTTGCGCTCGCGCTGTTTCTGGCTTTGAGTGGTCGTCAACTGGGATTGCCTGGCCTGCACTACGACGAAGCCAAGGAAGCGGGAAACAACGCGCTACAACTCCTGCGGGGCCTGCCTGTGACAGCATTTCGCGACGCTGGCCTCCCTCTGGGCTCTTCGCTGTTGCCGCTCATGGTGCAGGACTACATCGGCGCACTGAACGTCTACATGGCCATCCCCTTCCTGGCTCTGTTCGGCGTCAGCGTGCCGGCGTTACGGCTGTTGCCGTTGCTGACAGCGTCGGCGACGCTGGTGTTGCTGTACCTCTTGGCCAAGGAGGCCTTCGGTCGCCGCGCGGCGGCGATGGCCACCCTGCTGCTGGCGGTCAACCCCTCGTTTGTCTTCTGGAGCCGTCAGGGCATCTTCGTCACCAACGTGACGGCGACGCTGGCTGTGGGCAGCACGCTGACCGCTCTGCGGTGGTGGCGCCATCGCCGGCCTCGTGATCTCTACGTCACTGCCTTTCTGTGGGGCCTAGGGATCTATGCCAAGCTCCTCTTCGTGTGGATTGTCGGAGCGATGATTGGCGTCTGCGCCATCAGCCAAATGGGTCGGTGGATAGGCGACGCGTTGAGAGCGAGATCTGACCCTTCTTCTTCTTGTTCTTCTTCTTCCGGCCGCGCTTCTCCATCCCTCACCTCTCGCTCCTCGTCCCGCAGCGCTCGGCGTCTGGCCTTGGGTGTGCTTTGCTTTGTGTTTCCCCTGACTCCGCTGATCCTGTTCAACTTCCGCACAGGCGGCACGCTGATCTCTATCGTCGGCAATCTGGACTCCTCGTACTACGGAGTGCGCAACACCGCCTTTGGAGCCAATTTCCTGGAACGGGCGAAGCAACTGCTGACACTGTTGCGGGGCGACCATTTCTGGTACCTCGGCGACGGCATCGCCAACGGTGCAGCTCCCTGGCTGGCCATTGGGCTCATCGCTCTCCTGCTCCTGATCTCACTTCTGGGACTACGTCGTCGACCTCGTCCCTCGTTTCTCATCTCTCACCCCTTGGCCCTCTTGTCTCTTGCTTTCTGCTTCCTGTTCGTCGTTCAGAGTAGCTTTACCGTCTCCGACCTCTTCATTACTCATTATGCCATTCTGCTGCCGTTTGTTTTCTTGAGCGTTGGGGCGATCGCTGACGGTTTGCTGCGCTGGGGCGGACGAGCCTGCCCGCGCCTTGGCAGGCGGGCCTTGCTCGTACCTGTCTTGGTCGTCTTGATCTGGTGGGGGGCTGGCGACCTGTGGGTAACAGTGCAGTATCACAGGGCGCTGGCGGCCAGCGGCGGTCATGCGGCGCACTCCGATGCCATCTATGATCTAGCAGAGTACCTGGATGCCCACGACGTGCGCTCACCGCTGGTGCTTGACTGGGGAATGGAGGCGTCTCTGTATTTTCTCACCGCCGGTCGCGTGCAGCCAGCGGAGATCTTCGGCTACGAACAGCTCGATGCGCCCGATGCGGGTTTCGTAGAGCGATTGCGCTTCTTCCTTGACGATCCGTCGAACGTCTACCTGTTTCACGTGCCCGAGGAGACGGTGTTCCGTGGCCGACGCGAGGTTTTTGACCGGCTGGCGGCTGAGGCGGGCCTTGTTCCTCGCGTCGAGGCGGTGTTCTACGAGCGCAGCGGGCGCATGATCTTTGTGCTGACGCGGGTCGAACCGCTGTGAGGAATAGCGAATAGCAATGAGCCCATCCCGTTGCTCCTTGGCACAAGGTGTGCTCTACTCACGGCAGAGCGTGCAAACCCGGCAGGCAGGAGGCGAGACTACTAATGAGCCCATCCCGTTGCCACTTGACACAAGGTGTGCTATACTCACGGCAGCGTGTGCAAACCCGGCAGACAGGAGGCGAGTATGATGCGTATTCAGGATTTTCCCCGTCCCCAGGCAGACAACGGCCGCGGGCTACACTGGTCGGCTAGCCTGTATCACCCCACCGGATCAGAGTTGGACTTCTGGATTGACGAGCTGCGGGCGATGAACATCAAGTGGGTGAAGCTGCTGGACGATGGCGGCGGTAGCTCCCTGGAGTTGTGCCAGCGGTTGCGCGAAGCCGACA
>Ga0075114_10001629_pt1 | contig 12026 bp, 10 predicted proteins | sample AntAceMetag02UKM_FD_69784 | JGI IMG/M metagenome (GOLD analysis project Ga0075114, IMG submission 69784) | Saline lake microbial communities from Ace Lake, Antarctica - Antarctic Ace Lake Metagenome 02UKM | ecosystem: Environmental > Aquatic > Non-marine Saline and Alkaline > Saline | place...
CCACGGAGCGTAGCGGAGTGGCGTTTTGACGGCACTCCACTTCGTTTCGTGCCTGACTACGAGCCATCAACACGTTGCAGGGAGACCACCACGACACCAAGAAAAGAAGAATCGAAGAAGTTGGGATGCTCTGTCACCAGGAGCGAGGAGTCATGGTACTAGAGCACCCGGTCCTAGAGCACCCGTCCAGGCAGAGCGCCGGTGTGTTGACCCTGATCGATCACGACCACGCCGTTGACGATGACATAGGGGATGCCCACGGGGTACTGATGAGGATCGCTGAACGTCGCCATGTCGGCGATAGTCTCGGCGTCGAACAGGGCTAGATCGGCCCACGACCCCTCGCGGATCACCCCCCGGCCGCTCAAGCCGAAGCGCTCCGCAGTGACATGGGTCATCTTCCTCACTGCCTCCTCCAACGAGAGCACCTTCTCCTCTCGCACATAGTGCCCCAACACACGCGGGAACGTACCATAGCTGCGCGGGTGCGATCTGCGCTGCGCCAGGACGCCACGGGGAGACAGCGCCTGACCGTCGCTGCCGATCACCACCAGAGAATGACGCATCAAGGTGCGCACATTGTCTTCGAGTTGGTCGAAGAACACGCATCCTGCCTGCCCCTCGCTGACCACGATCAGATCAAAAACGGTCTCCAGCGGGTCTTTCCCCTCGGCCGCTGCAATCTCAGCAATACTCTTTCCCAGCACATCCGGCCGGGGGTTGCAATCTACGACCAGGATGCCAGCCCAGTCGCGCGCACCTCTGCGGTTGTCCCATTCGGCGCGATTCTCCCTCCAATCCTTCCTGAGTTGGGCTCGTACCTCCGAGTCGCTCAACCGCCCTGCAACTGCCTTGGCCCCGCCCGCCTGGGCCCACCTGGGCAGGATCACCGTCAGCCACACCGAACTGGCGGTGTACGGGTATTGATCACACCCTACTCTGACTCCCTGCGAATGGGCATTCTCCAGCATCGCCAGGAGCCGGTCGACGCCCTCCCAGTTTCGGTAGCCGCGCAGCTTGAGGTGGGAAATCTCTACCCGGACTCCGGCTTGTCTGCCGATCTCAATAGCCTCGGTGACAGCGTCAAACAGACGGTCGCTCTCGCTTCGGATGTGGGTGGCATAGACACCGCCGTGGCGTGCTGCCACCCGCGCCATCCCGATCACCTCCTCGGTCCGGGCGTAGCAACCGGGCGCAAAACATAGTAGGGTAGAGAAGCCACGCGCCCCCTGTTCCATGGCCTCCGCTACCAGTTGCTCCATCTCTCCCTGCTGTTCCAGCGTGGGCTGGACGTCGTCAAACCCCAGGACCGCTCCGCGGATTGGCTTGTGACCGACCAGGGGTACAACATTCACGGCCGTTCCTGGGTGACACAAACGCTCCAAGTACTCACCCATGCTTACCCAGGTGACGTCCACGCCAACGTTCTTGGCCTCGGCTCGCGTCTCCTCCAGGGCCGCGCCCAGTAGTGGGGCTGACGACAGGCCACAGTTGCCGATGACCTCCGTGGTCACCCCCTGGCGGATCTTGCTCTCGGCCCGAGGGTCGAGTAACAGAGTAAGATCCGAGTGGCTGTGAGCGTCAATGAAGCCCGGGGCCAAGTACAATCCCTGCGCCTGGATGGCTCGCCTCGCTGCTACCCTGATGCCCTGGGCCACTAGCACGACGCGACCCGCCACGATCCCTACGTCGGCCTCGAAAGCCGGTTTGCCAGTGCCGTCTATCACCGCACCGTTCTTGATCAGGATATCCAGATCGCTTGTCACAGCTCTTGTCCTCAACTACTCTACATGGCAGACCCGTTCTCTGCGCTAGAGCCTCAATGGTCAGCGGAACAGCGGAACGGATCAGCCGATGTAGCCGATGCAGCCGAAGGGATTTGAGTCCGCTCCATCGGCTCAATCGGCTGACTCGCTTCTCCGCTGACTTCTGTCACCTTTCTGTCTCAGTGCTCGCTGTGGCTGTCACGGGAGCAGGATCGGGAGTGTCGACACGCTCTACGCTACAGGGCCAGATGGCGACTGATGATGGCATCGTCACCAAGATCCTCCACACTTCCCTCGACTACCATTCGCCCCTTCTCCATGATGTAGCCTCTGCTAGCCAAGGCGAAGGCCATATCCAGATTCTGTTCGACTAGCAAGATGGATATACCCAAGCTCTTGTTAACATCTCGCAGTGTCGATACCAGTTCCGGCACCAGGCTTGGTTGGAGGCCCTCTGAAGGCTCATCCAGGAGCATAAGCCGAGGCTTGGCGACAAGCCCTCTGGCAACAGCCAGCATCTGCTGTTCGCCTCCACTCAGCGTGCCGCCTCTCTGCAACAACCTCTCCTTGAGAATCGGCCAGATCTCAAAGATCATTTCAGTCTCATCGTTCCGGCTCGGCCTACCGACTGTCCCCAATTCCAGGTTCTCCTTGACAGTAAGGTCAGGGAAGATCTGCCTTCCTTGAGGCACGTAGCTGACACCCAACCGCGCAATCTGGTGGGGTTTCAGCCTCGAGATGTCCTTGGCCAACAAGCTCACCCTACCGCTGCGAGGTGGGGTGAGCCGCATCAGACCTCTCAACAGTGTAGTCTTGCCCACTCCGTTGCGGCCTAACACACAAACGATCTCGCCTTCTGCAACAGAAATCGTGACACCCTGCAAGATGTGGCTCTGCCCGTAGAGTACGTGGAGGTCTTCCACTAAGAGAATCGTAGTTTCTGTCATTCTCTCTGCCTCCCCAGGTATACATCCCTCACCATCTCGTCACGCTCTACCTCATCCAGACGGCCTTCTGCGAGGATCCTGCCACGATACATCACGGTGACTGTCTCTGCAATCTCCCTCACGAAGCCTATGTCGTGCTCTATCACAATGGTGGTCATGCCTGCTGATATGTCCCGAATGAGGCCCACCGTCTCCCTGGTTTCAGCCATCGTCATGCCTGCCGTTGGCTCATCCAACAGGAGTAAGCTGGGATGATTGGCCAGGACCATCCCTATCTCCAACCACTGCTGCTGCCCATGGGAGAGACTCGATGCTCTCAGATCCTTCATCTCGTAGAGCCGGATGCTCTTCAAGAGCGGGGGGAGTTGGTCCTCAAACGTTTCGTCGTATGTGTGAAGCGCAAGACCCAAGAACCCTGATTTCCCCTGAGCAGCCACGCGGATGTTGTCAGACACGCTCAGTTCTTGGAAGATGTTAGGTGACTGGAACTTACGCCCGATCCCCATACGGCAGATCTGGTGAGGGGAAAGGCCGGTTATGTTCACACCCCGGAAGTAAACCTCGCCACTCGTTGGCTTGAGCGCGCCAGTCACCAGGTTGAAAAGAGTGGTCTTGCCTGCGCCATTCGTTCCAATCAAGCACCGCAGCTCCCCCTCCTCAACTGCGTAGTTCAACTCGTTGACGGCCACCACTCCACCGAACTGCTTGGTGAGATCTCGAGTCTCCAAGACCATTCTGGGTCTCTCCATAAGCCTATCTCCACTCATCGCACATTAGCTCACAAGCCGGATCCCGCAGAACTTGCAGTTACTCGCGCAGGTACCCCATAATCCCTTTGGGTCTGAAGATGACAATGGCCACCAAAAACATCCCCATAATCAGATACCACAGATTGACTAGCTGCCCGCTGAGGAAAAAGGCGATCAAGTTCACCAGGAGGGCGCCTAAGATAGCTCCCGTCAAGGTCCCTTTTCCGCCGACAGCTACCCACACAAGCACCTCGGTGGTCATGGCGATTCCCAAAAGATCCGGGGAGATGAACCCAATGGCGGGCGCATAGAGACCGCCAGCCAGACCCGCCAAAGCACAACTCAGACAGAACACAGCGATCTTGCCGTTGGCCAGGTTGTAGCCGAAATACTCAACACGTGTCTCATTGTCCTTGATAGCCCTTGTGAGCCGCCCAAAGCCGCTGTTGACCGTCTTCCGACAAAACAGGAAAAACAGGACAAGGCAAATTAACATGCTGTAGTAGAGAGGCGCCGCACCAGTGATCTCCAAGTCGAACAAGCCGGGGATGTAGATGGTGAGGGGAGGTATGGGATAGAGCCCGTTGAGACCTCCTGTGAACTCGATGAAGGTGATAACCATTTGATTCAAGACTGTCGACACCACAAGAGTGATGATGGCGAAGTACATGCCGCCTACTCGGCCATAGAAGAGAAAGTAGCCCAAGAGAGCGGCCAACAGAGCAGGGACGATCATCCCCGCCAATAGGCCAAGGTACGTAGCGCCAGGCCCATCGAAATGGATAAGGACCAGCGCCGTAGCATAAGCCCCAAGGCCAAAGAAGCCGGCATGGCCAAGGCTGAGGATACCGCCATATCCCCACAGCAGATCCAGGCTAAGCGCAAACATGGCAAAGATGAGGAACTTCACCATAAGGCCGACCTGGAATCGTCCGACCATCAGTGGGAACGCCACCGCAAGTGGCAAAACCAGCAGTGTAACGAGGCTTATCCGCCCAAGTCTGCCTATCCCAACAGACGCTTGTGTCAGCTTGGGCACAGAACTTGCTAGCTTCTGAATGGATCTCGTCACAGAGTGGAGATTCATCTACTCCTCCCGTTTCGTGCCTAACAGCCCTTGGGGTCGAAATCTGATGATTACGGTTGCGAACAAGAGAACGAGGATGTAAGACCACACAGGGTCAATCGAGAAGGATAGGATCGCTCGAACCCCTGCCAAGAGCAGGGCGCTCACCACAATTCCCATTATGCTCCCGGCGCCTCCGACAATGACTACCAGGAAAGAATCGCCCAAGAACGAAAGACCCATATCTGGCTGGATAGTCACGAGTGGAGCCATGACCGCACCCCCTAACCCTGCCAGCCCTGTTCCCAGTGCAAAGGCCAATAGGTTAATCCGATCGGTGTCTACTCCTAACGCAGCGGCCATCTCCCTGTTCTGGCGGACCGCCCGGCAGTACAGCCCGAATCTTGTCTTCAGCATCAGGTACCCGACCAAGCCCATCACCGCTACTGCCAGCACGACAATGAAAAGGCGGTACAGGGGATACGAGATACCCAGGAAGGTCATGCTGCCTGGCAGTGGGTTTCCTATGTACCTCCATTCAGGGCCGATGACCAGGCGTACGAGTTGGCGCAGACAGATACTCAATCCCCATGTAAGAAGCACGGTCGCCAACAACTCTTTGTACAGGTGTCTGACCAAAAACCGCTCTATGATCGCGCCCACGAGGGCCACGATGATTGGCGCGATAAGGAGGGCCAACCAGTAACTGCCCCCAGCTTCCCCAATAACAAACACAACATAGGCGCCCAGCATGAAGAACTCGCCGTGCGCCCAGTTGATGATGCGCATCATACCAAAGATTACCGCCAGCCCATAGCCGACCAGGATAAGGATAGCAGCGATGCTCAAACCATTGAAGAACTGCACCAGGTATGGCTCGTATCCCATGTTGCTTCCCCCATCCGATGCTAGAGGGCGGAGCCTGAGAGTCCTCAGCGACTCCGCCCTCGCTCATTCTGTACCGCGTTAGCGCAATGCTACGCTATGTACTATGTACCTTGGCCTACTGATGACAGAGCCAAGACCCCATCCACTATATGGTGCATCGTGGGTCAGGCTCCATCTTGTCAGACACAAGCAGGATCTCCAGGTTGTTCCATTTGTCAACGCGGCAGGTGTAGTACGTCAGTACTGCGTGATGGTTCTCCTTCAGGAAAGTGATTGGACCTGCGGGGCCTTGGAAAGAAACCTCTTCAAGGGCCTTTGCCACGGCATCGCTGTCGACGCTCCCAGCCTTCTCCACGGCCAAGCCATACAGGCGCGTGTTCTCGTACTGGTGCTCGGGGATTGGGTCTAGGGGTGCGGCCTGCCCTGCAATGGCCCTGTACCCCGCCAAGAAGGCGTGATTCTCCGGCGAATTGATCGCCATAGTGTAGTCGGTCGACACATACATGCCGGCACGAACCTCAGGCCGAACGCCACTGAAGTATGCTTCGGCGATACCCGCCGTGGCCATAGCGGTCTTTTCGAGAAGCCCGAAGTCGTAGCAGGCATTCCCAAAGGCTACTCCATCACTACCAGCCACCAGGCGAGCTATGACATGCGGATTGGCGGCGTCGATCCGACGGATCAGGGCAGTCCACTCCGTGTTGCCTAGCGGCACGTACTCCTCACCTACTAGCTCACCACCCGCCTCGGCCAAGATGGGCTTCAACACTTCAAAGGAGCCTCGAGGCCACGCGTAGTCAGAGCCAACGAGGAAGAATCTGGCGCCGACGTTCTCGACCAACCACGGCACGAAAGCACTGAACTGTTGGTTGGCCACCGATCCGGTGCTGAAATAGTACTTCCCACACTGCTTCCCCTCATAGTACGTTGGGTTCAGCAGAATCATCTGATGCTCATCGGTCACCTGCTTGACTGCGTTCCGCACGGAGCTGAAGAGGGTGCCAACGATGACGTCGACGTTCTCTTGCAGTATCAGCCGTTGCGCCTTGGCAACAGCCCTCTCGGGGTTTGTCTCCGTGTCTTCCAGGACGATCTCCAGGGGACGGCCCAGGAGTCCGCCAGCGGCGTTCATCTCATTCACAGCCAACTGGGTGCAGTCGAGCATCATCTGCCCGCTCCAGGTCGCCATGCCGGTCATAGGAGATAGCACCCCTATCCTGATTGGCTCACCGCTGGGTGCCTTGCCACTGGGCTCGGCTGTCGGCGCGGGAGCGCAGCCAGTCAGCAGTCTGCTACCCGCCACTGCGGCGGCCGCGGTTGCCGAGTACTTGAGGAAATCTCGGCGGTTCATCTTGTTCATCGTTGAACTCCTTTCATAGGTAGAATCGCTTTCATCCTGCCACAACCTTCCTCTACGATCATTGGGTTAGCTCGCTACCTCCTCACCTCCTTTCATCAAGACTCCCTAATACAGCTCAGCCTGCGGAGAAGGAATCACCAATACCGATACCATTTGTTGTGCTTGTTGTGCGTTTTGACGGAGGCAGTTGGGTTGGTGTCATTCGTTGCCTATCTGCCGGTCGGCATCTTTGGCCGGGCCCATCGATACTCTGGAGGCATCAGCCCGGAGGGCTCACGAGAATGAACTGAGAGCGAGGATCCTCTCAGCATCACCACTGGGGCATGTGGCTGTCCCAGTATGTGGACAGTCTGTTCATCGCATAAACCATCATATCACATTGCCGTGGGCTTGTCAAGTTTGCGCACTCATTTGTGGCACGCATAGCGCAGACAGCCAGGTTGTCGTGTTATCGCCAGGGGGTGAAGAGGGCTGCGCACATGGGCTCTTGCTTGGTCTGGCGCGGCAGGCCAGGTACTTCGAGTGCCCCGTTGGCGCGAACGACCTCCCCGTTGGCGGAGATGTATTCAGGCGTGGACGTCGGGCGAACTTAGCCCACATCCTCCCCTTCGGCAGCGAAAGGCTGAGCCACGGCGTCAATGAGCGGGGAAAGAGTGCTGTTGTCAAACGAGAAGGTGCCCATTTGACAATCGAAAAGAGCCCCACTTGGGCAGTTTAGTCCGTACCTTGACAATTGAAAACGTACCCATTTGACAATCGAAAAGGGCCCCACCCTGTCATCCCTGCTCCTCTTCATGCGTCTCCCGTTGCATGCGCTGCCGAAAACGGTACGACTCGCCGACGAACTCCAAGATGTGAGCCTTATGCGTCAGGCGGTCCAGCAGGGCAGCAGTCAACCGCTCATCGCCGAAGACTTGGGTCCAGTGGGCAAAGCGCAAGTTGGTGGTGAAGATCATAGCCACCCGTTCGTAGAGGGTGGAGCAGAACTGGAAGATCAACTGTGCGCCGGTGGGCGAGAAGGGGATGAACCCCAACTCATCCAGGACAATCAGGCGATACCTGAGGGCGGTGATCGCGCAAGGAACCCCACGACGCAAAGACGATTCCCACAGACACGACAGCGCAGATGACGAGTTTGAGCATAGCATCAATCCACAAGCAGAGCACCACCGATGACGCTAATGCCTGACCATTTTCCTGTCCTGATCCGCAAGCTAGTGAGTTGGTCGAAGTTATGCCTGACGTCAGCCTATGCCGTAGATTGCCTCATTCCATTCTTCTTGCAAGGCGCGATCCTGGAATGCTTTAGTCCTGGCTTTGCCTGCCTCACCGACCTTTCGAATACGGTCGTCTTCGTGTGAGCAGAGCCGATCAAACTGCTCAACCCATTCTGCCCACATAGTGGACTTTTTGCCGCCCCATGAAAAGATCATCCTGGGATGGCCATGGCCGCTAACTGCTCCCCCCGCGACTTCTTCAATGCCATAGCCAGCATCTAGAGCCAGCTTTGCTTTCTCCACCCAGACTCCTTCAGGATGCCCTGACAAGGGAACAAGGTGAAGGTACTTCAATCGCTCGTCGTTCAATAGCTCACGATACAGAGCAAGGGTTTCACCAACGAGACAAGCAACAAGTTCTGCGATCTCGTATGTTCCGGGAAGCTGGTGTAAGATGCGTCGTCTGGCTTCAATATCAAGTGCGTTCACCGCAGCCTTGATAGCGTTTTCGTATCTGAAGAACTCTGAAGCTTGTTCTGCCATGCGTGTTTGCAGCCATTCATAAGCAAGAAGAGGGTCCTCTTTGAGAACTCTGCCAAGCCAGTGGTCATCGCTGACTCGGTTGATCACCACATCTCGCCAATCTCCGCGAAGGGAATCTCGAACAGTTCCTTTTGGATCGGCGTGCCATTCACCCTGGGCAACTGCACTGGCTATCGCTGCATTCTCGTGGCGTAGCAACCGCCTGAGCAAATGTTCAGGGACTTCGTTTCGGGCGCAATGGACTCGCACAAGTTGAGCATAGCCATCCAGTTCTTGCAGCACCCTGACAAGCAAGTTCTCTGGGGGATCAGACAGTGTCAATGCTAGTGAGATAGCAGCTCCCTTAAGTGCTGGCCGGTCGAGACAGGCATAGGCTACCTCTATCCATCCTGGCTCCTCGATTGCAGCAGCCTTCCGCAGAAATGGTGCCACGAGATCATTTGTGGCATTGGCATCAATCATCGCGCGTATCCAGGCATTGGGTGATATGGTGGTTTTTGCAATCTCAGCACATAGAAATGGTGTCCACCGTGGCCATCTTACATCTGCTGACCGTGCTTCGTGTTCAATTGAGGTGATCCGCTCAGCGATATGTGCTGGATTGAGTTTGCTCCATGTATTGGCCAACTTGTGAACAGCAATCTTTTGCTGTTTCTCAGCCGCTTTCCAATCGTCCAAGTCCTCCGTGGGATAGAGGGTCTCAAAAGCACGGTTTAGTGGAATCTTGACATCCGCGCCGAGATGGTCAGCAACTCGAGAAGCCCAGTGCAAAACACCCGGACGATCTTTGGTTAGTGAAATGACATCACGCAACATCTGGCCTGCGAAGGAGGTCATTCTGTCATGCATCTCCGGCGGGACCTTGACATTGACTCGCCCCGGATATGCCCAAGCCTCGGTCATTCTTCGAATTGGCTCCCAATTTACAGTCTCGATTGTTCTGATTACTTCCAAGACCTTTGGCCATAGGCTTTGGATATCGAGTATTTCGTCCATCAGGGGATAACCGTAGCGTAACGTTAGCGTGTTGCCCATGCCCGGATCCGTCGTGTGATGTTCGAACTTGGGAGACAAGACAGACTGAAATGCACAAAGCCCAACATCAATATCCCTCCCAGACAATAACCAATCCCGTACCGATTGAAAAAGAACCTTGCGCCGCTCGAATGCTTGGCCGGTACCAGGATCTGCGGTGTGAACCCAATCTTGTATCAAGCGCAGGGGTTGTTCTGGGTTGGAATGAAGTGGACGTTGGTCACCAACTGCTACCTTCAAAAGCATGGGAATTGCGGCTTCAGGAGCTTGGCGCAGCGCTGGCCGAGCTATCGTGATTATCTTTTCGGGATGATGTTGGAGTGTCCAACTTGCCTCGTCGCGCCCCAACCATACATATCCCTTCCATGCGTCTTCCGACCGCGCCGATTCCAAGACATGAATGAGCAATTCGTGACGTACATCTCCGCCTCGCGCTCTCGCTCCGATCAGTGTATGCGCGGCTTGTAGTAGAGACGGGGCTTGCGCCAATAGTGGCTCAATAGACAACGACGCTGCTCCTGTGAAGAACACATCCCGAACCAGAACGTGCCGCAATGCAACGGGCCGGACGGAAAGGCAGTGTTGGCCAACATCTCGAACAACACCACCGGCAGCGAGTTTGACGACGTTTTCTCTCACATCAACGGAGCTCAAACCCAAATCCCTGGCAACTGCGTTCATTGGCATGCCATCATCACCGCCGACTGAAAAAGCTGCCAGGATTTCAATAACCCGCTGTCTAGCTACAGTGTGAAAGAACTTTAGAAACGATCTGCTGAGTGCATCGCCAGAAGTTATTTCCTGCCACCCGCCTTGGAGGCAAAGATGAGCGAGGGTAACCGCTAACCCTGGACGCCCCTCTGCCTGATTCACGATTTCGCGGATGAGCCAATTTGGACCACTGACTCCTGTGGCCTTGATAACTTCTACGATCTCGTCGCGGGTAAGTGGGTCGAGACGACAAATACGCGAGTTGGGCAGATTGAGAGCTTCGGCGATCGCTGGCTGATCACCGGGCCAGCAGCTAGCCAAAATGGAAAACTCCATGCCGATGGCCCTCCGCATTTGTTTGAGATCCGCAAGGAGTTCATAACTAACCTGGGCGTCGTCAACGATGAGTACCTTGGGTTGCTCTGATCTGATGGCGGCTGCAATCTCCCCGCGATCCTTGCTCACAACAAACAGACCTCCTCCTTCCCGAGCCAGCTTGTGCAACAGGAAAGTCTTGCCAGAACCTGGTTGACCAACCAACAACCTGTCGCCATTGTTTTGGCGAAGCCAAATAAGGTCAGCCTCACGGCCGATCAGCGCGTGATTGAGTAATGGGCGGTCTGTCCGTGGCATAATCGACAGAGGGGCTGGATCGCCGGTAAGGTTGAGCAACACACGACACCATTGGGGGCTACGGTAAAGGAGGTTTGCCATCGCGTCTTGCCTATGGACGTTAACCATCGTGAACCCAAGTTCGGCGGCGCGTTCATAAAGGTTCCTCACTCTTCTCGGCGTCAGTCGCCGAGAGGTCGCGAGAACGACCTTACGGCGAGTCCCCCCGTCCTTCAAATAGGACCTAAGGTTGCGCGTTAAATTGCCGATGACATCCTTACTGGTCGTAGAGACCAACGGGAAAGGTTCGCCATCACCATTCGCTATTGCACCATCCATTCCCGAATCGGCGCCACCACGAATTGGAACCAGAGTCGGATAGACTGCGCGCAGCAAGTCGGCAGCGCATTGCTCGAACAGATCTGGATCAAGCGTGCCTTCCAGGCGTTCAAGAATCTGACGATAGAACGGGTCACGTATCATGTCATACCGCCGCCATTTACCTCGCCACCATCTCCACCGGACGCAGAAGCGCCCCCAGTTGCAGCAGCAACTGCTGGTCGCTGTAGCCGTGCAGGGTGATGGCCCGGCCCCGGCAGGCGGCCACGCACACGCCGCACCCCTTGCACAGCGCCGGGTTGACCTCCGCCACCGGCTGGCCTCGCTGCTCCACCATCTTGATGGCCCCGAAAGGACAGACCTCCACGCACAGCCCGCAAGCCACACAGCGCAGCGACAGCACTTCTGCCGTGATGGGCTCGATCTCCACGCTGCCCCGCTGCAGAAGACCCAGCGCCTGCGCCGCCGACACGGTGGCCTGCGCCACCGTGTCGGGAATGTCCTTCGGCGCCTGACATGTGCCGGCCAGGAACACGCCGTCGGTGGCCGTCTCCACCGGCCGTAGCTTGGGATGCGCCTCCAAGAAGAAACCATCCTCGCCGCGGGTGATGTGGAAGAGTTGCGCCACCTCCTCGGCGTCCGTGGCAGGCACCATGGCCGTGGCCAACACCACCATGTCCACCGGGATCTCCACGATCTCCCCCAGCAGCGTTTCCTCGGCGCGCACCAGCAGCCGCCCGCCTTCCGTTCCCTCCACCTGAGCCCCCTTGCCGCGGATGAGGATCACGCCCTC
>Ga0075114_10001631_pt1 | contig 12005 bp, 4 predicted proteins | sample AntAceMetag02UKM_FD_69784 | JGI IMG/M metagenome (GOLD analysis project Ga0075114, IMG submission 69784) | Saline lake microbial communities from Ace Lake, Antarctica - Antarctic Ace Lake Metagenome 02UKM | ecosystem: Environmental > Aquatic > Non-marine Saline and Alkaline > Saline | place...
TTACGACAGCTCGAACACGCTCTCCTGCTGGACTTATAACATCATCTGCGTCCGCACATCAGCGGGTATCTACGCGAAGGTTGGCCCCAAGGGATTATGCGACCCATGCGTCACGGCTGATTGGGAAATCACCTATTCCCCCATAGAGTTCTGCGGCTGGGGCAATGCGTGGGACTTCGATACCAACACGGAGGTCCCTTACGACGACTCAACCTGCGACATCTACTATGACGGGGCGGACTGGCGCGCAGGCCCCGACGGCGAGATAGCCGACAGCGGCACGACAGACTTCGCATCCGTCAATCCCGGCCCGGGCGACGGCTATTATTACGACAGCTCGAACACACTCCCCTGCGACACCCAGAACATCATCTGCGTGCGCACATCAGCCGGCCTCTACGCCAAGGTAGATCCCCTATCGGATCCGCCGCCGTGCGGCCCATGCATGAAGGCCGACTGGGAGATCACCTTTAAAAGTGGAGACCCCACCCCCACACCAACGTTAACACCCACTGTAACGCCGACACCTACAGGTACACCAACAATAACACCTACGCCGACTATCACAAACACGCCCACTGTTACGAATACGCCGACGACAACCCCAACACCCAGGCCGTATATCGGTTGGGTTGTTGGCAGTTCATCCAGTATTTACCGCTCGCAAGATTGCGGCATTAGCTGGTCGCAGCTCACCTCGCCAGCGTCAGCCGATTGGTACGGCGTAACCTTCGCAAATACGGCAAGGGGCTGGATAATGGGGAGTGGAGGAAGGATATACCGCACGACCGACGGCGGGGACACCTGGCAGGAGCAGACCTCGGGAACCGGCGAAAAGCTGAACTCGGTTAACTGCGTTTCCGAGACCCATTGCTGGGCGGTCGGACAGAACGGAGTTGTTGTTTCCACTACTAATGGCGGCAGTAACTGGTCGGCCCAGACGCTCTTTGCCGGTGCTACGCTTGAGGACCTCTGGTTCGTGGATACACAGACCGGCTGGGTAGTTGGCTATGAGGGGACAGACATAAACAATGACCCTCTGGTCTATAAGACAACGGATGGTGGGGGCAGTTGGACGAGCCAGACGGAAGCTATTGGAGCTGCCGGCCTTAGTAGTGCTTCTCGAGGAGTACAGTTTCTCGACGCTAACCTGGGCTTCATCGTTGGTTATGATAAGCTCTACAAGACAACCAACGGCGGGTCCAGTTTCAATCAATATAGTATCGGGGACTGGCAGCGCGATATATTCGCCGTGGACAGCATAGACATGTGGGTCGCGGGCGACTGGGGCAGCGTTGACCGGAGCACCGACGGGGGAGTCAACTGGCAGGAGGTCGGCAACCTTACGGTTTGGCTCCATCAGAACCGCATCTGGGCCATGGACAAGGATGAGGCCTGGGTGGTGGGAAATGATGGCATGATCCAACACACGACCGACGCCGGCTCAAACTGGATGAGCCAAGTGACCGCTGCCGGTTCCCTCAATGACATTCTTCTTGTAATGGAGCCAACGCCTACGCCCACGATCACTTCAACTCCCACATCAACTCCAACACCAACGCCGACTATTAATTACGGCTCGATATCAGGAAGCGTCACGGGCCCGGGAGATGTGGAGGGGATGGCCGTCGAGGCATACACCATGAGCTGGGAGCAGGTTGGGCGCATGCACGTGAGCGGGGGCGCTTACATTATTAATGACCTTCCCTCCGGCGGCTATTACGTCTCCGCCCGGGCCTCCGAACACAACCAGTACATGATAGACGAGTATTACGATGGCTACTACGTGGAGTCCACCGCGGACACGGTGACGGTGACCGCGCCCGGTGAGACCGGCGGGGTCGACTTCGCCATCGAACAGGGCGGTGTTGTGTGGGGAAGCGTCTGGACGGAGGAGGACGACGAGGTCCTGAACGCTCACGTGGGGATCTATGCGGATCCCTACGATCCGGATCCGTTCAAGATGATGACCACCCGCAGCGGCGGTGAGTACAACCTGGGCGGGATTCCGGCGGGCGCCTGGTACGCCAAGGTACACGACTGGTGGGGCGAGTGGTACGACGGTGGAGAGGGCACCACCAACCCGGACGACGCCGTCGCCTTCAACGTCATCGCGGGAGGGGAGATATACAACATCGACTTCCGGGTGAGCGACGCCGCGACTATCTCCGGCCACGTCGAACAGCAGGCCAGCGGTACTCCCATCCCGAACCAGAGGATCTTGGTGTATAACATTCCCCCTCACGGCTGGACGGGAAGGGAGACCGAGTCGGACGGAAGCGGCGACTACGCTATCGGGGGCCTGGCGAGCGGGACGTTTTATCTGAAGTCAATACCCGCCGACGAAGAGCACAACTACGGCATGGAGTGGTACGACGGCTCGACCGGCGCCCAGGACCCGGCCGGCGCCCTGGGCATCGTTATTGACTCCCCCGCCGAGCGGGGGGATGTGGACTTTTTCCTCGAACAGGCGGGCCTCATCTCCGGGAGCGTCACCTCCCAGGCCACGGGCTACCCCATCTGGAACATCATGATATCCGTGATGAGGGATGATCCCCACACTGACTGGATCATCGAGACGAACTCCGATTTCTACGGGAATTACAAGGCCCTCGGTCTCGCGACGGGGACATATTACTCGATCGCCCACGTTGACGGCGGTTACCTCCACTATGATGAGGAATGGTATCACGAGAAAACCGACCCGAACTTCGCCGACCCGGTTGCCGTGACGGCTCCGGACGAGGCTGGGGACGTGGACTTCACGCTCAGCCCTCAGGCGGGGACCGGCACCGTGTCGGGCCACGTCCAGGACACAAGCACCAACCCCATCGCCGGCTGCCTCATGGCGATTATGGATACATGGGAAGATGATCCCGCAGCCGTCACGGTCACGGACAGTTCCGGAAATTACGTGATAGACGGAGTTAATGAAGGCAGCAGCTACTACGTATATGCCGCGGCGGCCCATTCCGGCCTTGATTACGTGGAGGAGTTCTACGACGATGTGAGGGACCCGTCGATGGCCACGCAGGTCACGGTGAGCGCCTCCTCGATCGACTTCACTCTCGAAGACGCGGGAAGGATCACCGGTTACGTCTATAACGACAGCCCGACGCCCACCCCCCTGGCAGGCATAGAGGTCGAAGCAGAGGACTACGACACGGGCGAGGGCCATTACAGGGGTGAGACGGACGGGTCCGGCGAGTACGTGATACGCGGCCTCCCCTATTCGGACTACCGGGTCTATATCGATGAGGACGGGTACGCCGAGCAGTATTATGACCACAGGGATGACGAGGAGGATGCCGACCGCGTCACGGTGGATTCTGTCGAGACATCGGGCATCGACTTCAACCTCCAGGGTGTCGGGAGCCTCTCGGGCAGCGTCACCGCGCCCTACGGCGCCGACAACATCCGCATAGTCCTCTACGACACGGGCTGGACCCCCGTGGAGGACAGGTGTGTCGGCAGCGGGAACTACTGGTTTGAGGATATTCCAGTCGGAGACTACTACGTCTTCGCCCGGGCTTCGGAGGAGAACCAGTGGTACATAGACGAGTACTACGACGATAGCTACGAGAAGGCCTACGCCGACACCGCAACCGTCTACGCCAACACAGAGACAAGCGGCATAGACTTCGCTATCGAGACCGGCGGCCGGGTGACGGGAAGCGTCCGGAAGGACGGGACCAGCGAGAACATAGTAAACGCTACGGTCGAGATCTACTACGGCACGGGAGACCCTGAGCCCTTCAAGACGACACGGACAAGGGGCGGTGGCGACTACGATATGAAGGGCATCCCTGCCGGCAACTGGTATCTCAAGGTCAATAACACCTGGAACGAATGGTACGACGGCGACCAAGGCTCAACCAACCCGGCCGACGCGATGCAGGTCACCGTCACAAACGAAAACAAGACGGCAGGCATCGACTTCTGGGTGAGCGGCACGGCGTCCATCTCGGGCCACGTCGAGGAGGAGGTCGGCGGCGCGGACATCGCCGGCATGGAGGTCATGCTCTTCTACGAGATTCCCGGCGACTACGATTGGCCCCACATCGATTCCCGAAACACGGATTCCCAGGGGAACTACCGTTTTGAAAGCCTCGCCGAGGCCACCTACTACTTCAGGACACGCACATACGACCCGGACTCAAACTATTTCGAAGAGTGGTATGACGGGAGCACGGGATCGAGGGACCCCGAGGATGCCCAGGCTGTTAGCGCCACCGTTCCCTACGAGTCCGGGGGCGTGGATTTCTACCTCGAGCCGGCTGGGGCAATTACGGGAACGGTTGAATCGGAGAGCGGCAACCCGATCGGGAACTGCCGCATTGAATGCATACATACCTCCGAGCATCATTGGGCGGGCGATGGCTGGAGCGAGCTGGACGGCACATACCATATACTGGCCCTCGATACCGGGAGCTACAAGCTCGAGGCCCGCCCTGATAACAACGGCCTCCTGTTCGACGGCGAGTGGTACGACAACAAGACGGACTGGGACAGCGCCGACATTGTCAGCGTCACGGTGCCCGGGACAGCGGGAGGCGTCGATTTCAGCCTCGCGCCACAGGCCGGCAGCGGCACGATCTCGGGCTTCGTGGAAAGCGGCGGAAGCCCAATCTATGGCATGCCCGTCTCCGTCCACTGGAACAACGACTGGTGGGACGGGCCTCATACCGGGACGCTGACAAACGGATCGGGCAACTACACGATAGAGGGGTTGAACACCAGCGACGAGTTCTATGTTAGAACGGACGCCGATGAGGGCGACCTGAGCTACATCGACGAGTGGTATGACAACGTCACCGACCCGGGCATGGCGACGAAGGTCGTGGTGAGCGCCTCAGACGTTGATTTCGACCTGGAGGAGGCGGGAACGATCGCCGGCTACGTCTATAACGACAGCCCCACCCCCACTCCCCTCGCCGGAATCAGGGTTCAGGTTCAGGACTACGATATGGGCGGTCACACGTGGGAGGAGTGGACCGAGACCGACGGCTCCTACGATGTAGAAAGCCTCCCCTCATCAGACTACCGCGTCTGGGTGAACGAGGACGGCTACAAGGAGGAGTTCTACCTCGATAAGGATGAGTGGGGCATGGCCGACAGGGTCGGCGTGACAGGCGGCGCCACCACCGCCGACATAGTCTTCACATTGGAAGAAACAGGCCCCACGCCAACGCCGACGACCACGCCGACCGCCACACCGACAGGCCCCACGCCGACGCCGACGACCACGCCGACCGGCCCGACGCCAACCCCCACCGAGACCCCCTCCAACGGCGCGATTTCCGGGAACATAACGATTCCCTGGGGACCCCCCGATAACATTCCGGTCGTCGTCTTCGACACCTCCTGGAACTATATTGACGAACGGAGCACCGATCCCTCGGGAGATTACGAGATCACCAATCTCCCCCCCGGGAATTACTACGTTTACTGCAGGGCCGCCTACAGAGAAGAGTTCTTCGTGAACGAATATTACAACAACCGCTACTGGCAGGCCGACGCGGACACAGTGACGGTCCTGGGGGGGCAGACCACGAACAACATCGACTTCTCAATAGATGAGGGAGGCTTCATCGCCGGCCATGTATATATCGGGGGCGGGCACAACTGGGAGGGTGTTTTCAACGCGGTGGTCGAGCTTGTTGACACCGACAAGAGCACCGTCCTCAGGACCGCCTATACCTACTCGGGGGGATGGTACGAATTCAGTGGGCTCCCCGCCTCCCGCGACTATTACTTGAGGGCGCTACAGTGGGGAATGTGGTATGACCAGACCGACCAGGCGAGCGCCGACCTCGTTCATCTCGATCCCAGCCAGAAACGGGACATGATCGACTTCCCCGTTCCATATGCGAGCTCCATCTCGGGGAGGGCATATAAGAACACTGACCCCGCTGTGGGCATTCCCAATATGAGGGTTTCGGTCCAGATGGCCCAGTATGACAAAAAGAGCATGATAACCGGGGATAACGGCAACTACATGATAACGGGAGTGGCCGACGGCACGTATTACGCCTACGTCGAATCCACCGAGCTCGGTAACAACTACCTCCCCGAGTGGTATGACAATAAAATAGGGCCGCCTCCGGGCAACGCCGATCCCGTAGTCGTCACCATGCCGAACGAGAGCGGCGGCGTGAACTTCGGCCTCGACCAGGCCGGCGCCATCTCGGGCACCGTCCTCACTACCAGCGGAAATCCGGTTGGTGGAATCGATGTGCACGTGGATGGCGACACCCCGTACGAGGGGAACGCCAGAACCGGGGCAACGGGCGACTACGTAAAACTCGGCCTCTCGACGGGAACCTACTACGCGTCCATCAAAGGCCATCAGGACTTCTGGGCTTTCCAGGACGAGTGGTACGACAACTCGCCCAACCCTGAAGGCTCAACGCCCATCTCCGTAACTGTCCCCGGTGTCGCGGGCGCCGTTGACTTTTCGCTGACGCCCGATCTGACAGCGGGCACAATTTCAGGACACGTTACGGAGGATGCCCCCCACCCCACCCCCGTCCCGATACAGGACCTCACAATCGGCTTCTTTGAATGGCCGGACGAGCAGGGCTATCCTCTGGCTTCGACGAAGACGGATTCCTCGGGCGACTACATGCTCGAGGGGTTGCAGGCAGGCAGGCAATTCTACGTCAGGACTTTCTCCGAGTACCCGGCCACGAACTACGTTGACGAGTGGTACGACGACACGACGAGACCGGATGAGGCCCAGCAGGTGACCGCCACACAGCTTGACGTCAACTTCGCCCTGCGGCCCACAGGCGCCATCACGGGAACGGTCACCGACGCCGAACCTCCCCACGACCCAATGGGAGGCGTGGGGGTGGCGTGCTGGGAGTGGACCGATGACATGCATCACGAACCGCTCGCGTACGATCAGACAAAGGACGACGGGACTTACACCATCGCCGGCCTCGAGGAGAATGACTACAGTGTCGTCGCACAAGGGTTCGACTGGTACGCCAGCGAGTGGTACCACGAAAGCCCCTCCTCAGGCGGCGCCAGCCCCGTCCATGTGACGCCTCCCGGGACCACCGGGAATATTGATTTCACGATGGACAAGGGCGGGAAGATATCCGGCCATGTCTGGGAGAGCGACGGGTCCACGCCCCTTCCCGGCTCCGGCGTGGGCGTCACCACCGATCCCTACAGCGATGAAGATGACTGGATCACCGGAGGCGACGCGGGCGCCGACGGCTACTACATTATAAGCGAGGCCCTCGCCCCCGGGAGCTATTACCTGGGCTGCCGCCAGCCGGAGGGAGAGAACTTTATTTCCGAGTACTATGACGGGGTTTACTCTCCGGAAGACGCGACCTCCGTTGAGGTTGTCGCCCTGGCGGTCACGGAGAACGTGAACTTCACGCTCGATCCGGGGGGCTCGATCTCGGGCATGGTCACGGCGGGTGCTCCGGCGGACGACGTCGAGGTCCTGGCGATACTGCCCGACTCCCCGGAGTACGAGTTCGAAGCCGAAACGAGCGGCGGCGGATACTATCAGATAGTCGGCCTCCCGCCCGACGAGGATTACTATGTCTTGATCGATAAGACACCCGACGGCTACTGCATGGAGTTCTACAACGACGCTTACACCCTGCCCGAGGCGAGCCCCGTACATGTATACGGCACGAACGACACGCCCGGCATCGACTTCGACCTCGAGCAGGGGGCGCAGATATCCGGAATAGTGTACGGTCCGGGTGATCCGCCCCCGACTCTCGCCGGCGCCACGGTCTTCGCCATCAATTTCAGGGCCCGGGATTACTTCAGGAGCACCACCACGGGAACGGGACCTGATCCGCCCGCAGGCTACTACGAGATCAACAATCTCCCGCCCACCAGGTACAAGGTGGTCGCCATGGCGGAGGTTTATGATAACCAGTTCTACCAAAACAAGGGGGATTGGAATGACGGCGACATCGTCAGCCTTGGCGAGGCGGAGAGCAGGAGCATGGACTTCACAATGGACCCCGGCGCCCCGGGCACGATCTCGGGAGACATCTACTACGCGGGGCCGCAGCAGCCGGGAGAGGTGCTAATCGTCGCGGCCTTCCCGTCGAAGTTCGGTCTTGGGCCGGACAGTGAGCCCTACGGGGAGAGCGAGGGGATGCCGCAGCCTCCTCCGCCAATATCGTTTTTTATGAGCTTCTCCCCCGGTGCTAATCCCTATTCCCTCTCGGGGACGTGGTCTGCAACTCCGCCGGGATCGAGGATCCCCCCGGGCGCTTACTGGGTCTTTGCCGCGGTGGAGAACATGGAAGAGGGAGACGACCCGGATAAGGACGATTTCCACTACTATATCTCCTGCCCCGTCACCATGCCGGACCCGGGAGTGACAGTCACCGGCATCGATATCTTCATACCGTGGAAGGATTCTCCCGACTCGGACGGCGACGGCATGCCGGACGACTGGGAGACATTCTACGGCGGCATCGGCAGCGATCCGGATCCAACAGTTCCAGACGCTGATCATGACCCCGACAGTGACAATTGGACCAATATCGCGGAGTACAATGCGTGGGAGCGCTCCCGGATTCCGACCGCTCCGCGCAACGCCTCCCTTGGAGGCCAGGCAATAGAACTCGAACCCGGCGACAACCTCATGGGAATCAGTCCCGACGTCTGTTACTACCTCCCTCCGGTTCCGGACGAAGCGAAGAGGGCGATGATACCCGTGACATATCCCGCCGGTTACGTGGAGATCCAGGATTGGAATGCCGACGGTCATACCGACATAGACGACCTGCTGTGGCAGATGGGCATCTCGGAATACGTAGGAAAAATAACAGGCTGGCACCCGGATACTGTAATTAAGAAACAAATGCCCTTTACTTACGAGAAGGGCGGGTATCCCTACAATAACCTGGGCTATATGGCGGGAGGATTAGGCTACTGGATGGAAACGGACCGCCGCTGCGCCTGGGAGATTGAGGGGATAAGGCGCTTGAAGGGCGTGAGCAACGGGGTCAACATGCCCCTCTACGATGGTTGGAACGTTATCGGTGACCTCTTTACCAAGGTTCACTACGTGGGTGCCGATCCCGAGGCGGATTTCGGTTCAGACGAGAGCGGGCGGACGCTCGAGCCCATTTATATCTTCGACTACATTAAGGGCCTTATCTACGTGGCCGGCTCGCCGGCGGGCGACAATACCGATGCGATGATTGCTTTCGACGAGGTCTATCCGTATACGCATACCTACTACAAGGGTATGCCGCCGTTCCTCCAGACGCTGGATTACATCGGCCCGGGAATGGGGCTTTTGATAAAGATCGATCTCGGAGAAACAGAAGCAGAAATTATTACACTGGAGTACCCGTCGGAATGACGATCGCCCACTTCATGCCTCCGTGCAGGCAGGCGCTCGCCGGGACGAGGGACGAGAGATGAGAAAGTATCGGCGTATAGGCGTGAGAATGAAATACGACCGTTTAATTCAAATCTCAATTTGCGTGATAGCAATGGCGGTGGTGAGTAACAGCACTGCCGGCGAATACTACGCGGGCCCCGACCATGACGAGGGGCAGGGGCTCGCATTCTACAGCCCCACTTTCATCATAAACGGATTGCCGGGGGAGGTTGGAGACGAGGTGGGAGCCTTCAACGAATCCGGCACGCTCAAGGGTTGCGACACCGTAAGGACGCCGGGCCACTACGGATACATGCTTACAAGCGGGAGCGACGGCGACAGCATAAGCTTTCGCGTGGTAAGCAAATCGAGGAAGCGCGAGTACTCCGTCACCACCGTCTACGTCATGGACGGATGCTCAATGCTATATTACTCCGTCGAGATCCATCTCTCGACCGGCGCGGAGTACGACTCGGACTCCGACGGCATGTGCGACTACTGGGAGTGGTTCTACAGCGCGCTTGGTTTCGATCCGGATGTCTACAGCGATCCCGGGAATGATGCCGACGGCGACGGCGCGACGGATATCCAGGAGTACAACGCCGACACGGACCCCGGTTCCGCCGACACTGACGGTGACGGCTACGCTGACGGCATCGAGATCGATGCGGGGAGCGACCCGAACGACCCGGGCGAGACACCTGGCGCCATCCGGATCAACTTCCAGCCCCAGCAATCCGGAAGGCTTACCGGTTACAGCGCGGATACAGGCGACCCCTATTCCGCGCGCGGTTACGGTTGGTTCGGGGAATAACCGTTACAAGCTGACATTACTACAACCTTACCTCCCTCTATGGCCCAATGCGGGACGATGAGAATGCGATGAAGTGGCTCAGGGAATCCACCTGGAGAGGTTTTAAAGATATCGATTTTATGAAAGATGATCCATACTTGAAGAGTCTGAGGAAAAAGGGCAAGCTCAGGAGAGTCATTCCATAAAACGAGCCGCATAAAATGAGCCGCAAGTTAAGTTTAACAGGTGTTTTCGCCGCGCTGTTGGTCTGCCTCAGCCCGTGTGCACCAGCCCTTGGCTGGCACTGGACACCTCCTACGCCCACAGGCTTCTGCCAGGTTGTATGGGGATATCTTTACGGCTTTACTACGATTGATGTAGGTGATGAGGTCGCCGCATTCACGGTGAGCGGCGATCAGATTACGGGGCATGCGGCTATTGCCTCTGACGGTCCCAATTTCGGCTACAACATGAGTATCTGGGCGCTCAGTACGGCGCCGTTGCCCGTCTATTTTCTAGTGTGGGACGGTTCATCCGAGCTTAGCGCGGGACCGGGTTTCACGAGCAATCCCCTGCCCTTCCCTCCCGGAGCAGATGCGACCCAGCACGATCTGGGAGAAAATGGCGTCCCCGAGCCTCCCTCCCTCCTCATCATGGCCCTCTCGTTAATCCTGATTTGGCTCTTCGCCCGAAAACGAGGCCTCCTCCGCATAAGAGCGGGAATGGCATTTTCCCGCGACAATCTCTAGCCTTTTAGATTTTCCTCCACGGAGATAATATGCGGCATTCAATTCCTCCTTCTTGTGGGAGTTCCGCCCGGAGGTGCAGGACTTTAAAAATAACACTATGCATATATTGGAGGAGAGTAGAAAAATAAGTTAGAAAGTTAAGACCGTCCCCTACTCTTGATTAATCTTTACCACTGCCCTTCTTCCTTGTACCGGCGTGCAGGCCGATAAGACGGCCGATGAAGACCGCTACGTACAGGACACCCAGACACGACTCCACGTTGGCCAAGCGCCTCCCCATGTCGGTCACCGGCACGAAATCTCCGAAACCCAGGGTTGCAAGGGCGGTATAACTGAAATAAAGCAACTCGTCCTTGCTGAGGATCAGCTTCGGCTTGAACACTATCAATCCCAGGTCCTGTAGAACATCATATGCCAGGTAGAAGCCGATGCCGATCAGGAAATAGCCGGTAAGGCTGAGAAAAATCAAGTCCGTGGAGACGACCTCGCTGCTGATTGTATACCAGAATATGTACGAGATAATTACAAAATATATCAACACCCCGATAACCTGCAGTGCAGACCGTACAATATCCGGCGCGCAATTTAGGGGGAATATGTCGATACAAATACAAAGAAAGATGGCCGACAAAGCTAAGGCAAAAGTTCCTTTACCGGGTGATATGAAATACGGGCTGAAAGAAAAGGCCAGGATGAGAATAAAGCCCAATGTGGCGTCGATTATCGGAGTCTCCAGGGGCTCGACGATCAAAAAAGTGATTAAAAAGAGAAAAAATATCTTGAACTTGTTCTTTTGTAGGCGATGTTTCATGTTCATAAGAATAATCTGCTAGGGACTATATCGTCCAGATAATTCAAACCACCCGTCCATCTCTATTCACGATGCCTTTTAACGGTAAAATTGCGGTAGCCACAGGCTTCAGCCTGCGATAGTAATGTATTGGTAACGTTCAAGAGTTACGGTAAATGCCATAACCATATTTCCCCTCCCCAACGGGGGAGGGCGGAACGTCCGGCGCTTGCCGAAGGAGATTAAGGGGAGGGGGCTTTAATGTCCTTATTCGTTCCTGTTTAACCTGTAAGA
>Ga0075114_10001638_pt1 | contig 11983 bp, 3 predicted proteins | sample AntAceMetag02UKM_FD_69784 | JGI IMG/M metagenome (GOLD analysis project Ga0075114, IMG submission 69784) | Saline lake microbial communities from Ace Lake, Antarctica - Antarctic Ace Lake Metagenome 02UKM | ecosystem: Environmental > Aquatic > Non-marine Saline and Alkaline > Saline | place...
ATATACCCTTAAGGCGATATGCGGTTTTAGAAAGCTCGCTTGCCAAGAAGAAATCCAGTATTGTGGCAGGAGAACGCACGCAAATAATAATAAATGCGTTAAATGTAAGATTGCAGGATGTCTCGCGTACACTGGCTGACTGCATTCATAATTCTATAGAAGTCTCCGAAGTAAGCAGGTTGCAGGATTATATTACTAGATTGCAGGAAGAGATTAAGAGATTAAACAGAAAGCTGCTGCTTTTAAGGAGCGATATTAACCCGGGTGAAGGCGGAGGGATGGGGCCTCGGGATTCAGCAGAGAAAGGCCACCCAAAGGCCGTAAAAATGCTAACTTTACCCGAAAGGCTGCAGAAAGCCGGCCTAATTCACGATCAATTTACACTCCCCCCCTCCGTGCAACAGGCTTTTGATGAAATGGATTCTGATTTACAAATGAGATTTGGTTCCGCTTTATCTGCTCTTGGCGTTGCAAAAAAGGCTTTAGAAAAGTGCGGTTCTAATTCTGCTACAGCAACTTCTGAAGCAGCATCTTTATGGATTATGTTGCAAGTAGAAGCAGCCAAGAGCGGTAAAGACGATAATAAAAAGTGTGCCAAGCGCATAGAGTGCCTTGCACACACGCGCGCTGTCATCATGGCAATTAGGCCGCTTGTTAAACCGGTTTTAGATAATATAAAAACGTTTTTGAAAACAGTGGAATTTCCAGCCGTAATTTTTATACCAGAAGAAGATGTAAAAGTATTAGTAAAAAACGCCCGGAATCTGTTTGAAATTATTAAGAAAAAAGAGGCAGGTGGCTTAGAAGTAAAGTTAATAAATTACGAAAGATTAGATTATATTCTGCAATTTCTACTGGTGAATTTGCCGGATGGCGATACCCAGAGAACCGAACTACTTGAATATATCAAAGAATATTTGCAGGTTTCTCCTGCCGAAGGCACATTACATAAAATACTAGAGAAATATGCTGAAGATGTTGCAAATAATGCACCTCAGACTCCCGGTGCCACCAGCACAGCCAAGTCCATGCCGCAGGCGATAACAGGCATAGGAGGCATAGATAACACTTTAGTGCTTATGGGGACTGGTAGAGACATTGTTTTTCAACAATACCTCGCCGCTTTAGCTGTTGCTTCTGATCCAGTAGCACAGGATAGATTGGATAGAGTGAGTCGGGTGAAAGAAACCCAAAGAGTTGCACAGGCAAGAAAAGTTGCAAAATATAAAACTGTGCAGCCTGTCGGCCCGCCAGCTCCGAAACAACCGTATGCTGATGCTACCAGACATTCATTGCCGCCTTTAGAGAGTCATATAAGCGTCCGTGAAGTTAAAGGTGGATGGATAAGATGCTGGGTAGGTCCTGATGGATGGCCGCATTCGCTTTTTATCAGGCCAGGGCTAACGGTCCAATCAGATTTACCAGATGCGCAAACATTAAACACCAAAGCCGTCGGGTATATTAACACATTTGCTCAGGCAGCATAAAAATGAAGAGTGATTGAGGCCGGGCCTCAATCATCTATAAATATGAAAAAAGCCATTAAACTCATAGCAGCAATAATAGCGTTTGTATTTATGGCGCAGCAGATTTCTACTGGTGGTTCTACCCTATTACCACTTCGTAATTGGGAATGTGCCCCCAAAAGGGCGGGACTGCGTCCGGCTGCAACCGCAGCAGGATGTTCACCGATTGCGGATTACCCGATAAGGGCAGCATCTCAATCAAGCCCGTCTAGCCAGGGCGTTTATATTTTTGACGCTATGCCAGAAGGGGATACATTAGGAAATTTAATATTTATCCCTATCATGGGTGGCAAAAGGCGCTGTATACCAGTTAGAAAAGTACATGCTATGTTAGATACGCTTGAGTCCACGGTAGACAGTTTAGCCAATACAGACGGCTTCCCCGAAGGTTTAGTGCTTGGTTTAGATGTTAGCCAACTTGCTACATTTTGTATAAAAGCAATAGAAGGGAACCCTTATAATAACACAGGCAACCTTATATTTCGTGAAGCAGTAAAGTCTTATGTAAACGCAAATGGGATGTTTAAGATAACTATGCTGGGGCAGTTTCTTAATGAAAACAGCAATGGGGATGAATTAACAAAACAACAGAAGCAGACAGCCGCAGTAAGGGCATTGCTTTTAAGAAATGCCCTTGAGCGCCTTGCGCCTGGAATTAATGAAGAAATGGTGCTTTTAAAAGATTGCGTATATGCAGCTATGCTGCCTGATGAAGAATGGGATAGCTTAAGAACCGGGCTAAGAAGATATGCTGCCCATAATAAAAAAGGCAGATGCTGTTATACGGAACTTCTATCTAAGGGCAGAAGGTTTATAAAAAGACAAATAGAGGAAGGTAATGGAAGATACCTTAGCATGGTGGCGCTTCCGGATGATTTAAGGCTTGCAATAAGGAAGCTGGCTGCTAACAGCAACGGGTTTCAGAATATTGGAAAGAGCGCTTTGGTTAATTTAATTAAATATATTAAAGAGAATCCGCAGGAAACAGGAGAGCATAAAAGGCTCTTTGAATATACTGCCAGAAGCTCTGAAAGCGGAATAATATACATGGGGTATTTACCAGAAGCTGAAGGCAGGCACTATATAGATATATTTAACTTGAAGCCTAACACACTTTATAGAATAGTGCCTGTTTTTGATAAATATGCATCTAAGTGGGTTATAGGTTTACTTGAGTTGGATGAAGAAAGCTGTTTGCCTGTTTCGTGTATTCCACAGATGTGCAAGATTATAGACGGAAAGACAAGATTGGGAATGAGCGATTGGGCACCGGTGCAGTTAGCTGTGGATTATATAAAAGCCAGGGTCGATAATAAAGAATTACCCCCTATGCCACAGTATATTTTGGTTGAAAATACCACAACTACCGGTGAAATTTGCCTTGGCACATTTGAACGCGCAGAAAAAGGGACTTGTATAGCGGAATTATATTGCAGTAAGTTTAAAGATAAAGATGCCTTTAGGCTGAAGTTTGATACAGAAGACCCTCATTACGGCCTTACTGTCGAGGTTTATGACATAGATGCAAAGACAGGCCAGGATAAAGACCTTAGCCCTTTAGCTTATTTTTATTATGATTTTAAAAATTTAAGATTTATACCGTTTAGCAAAGCAACCGCAGAAATTCCTTCTACAGCCAGAAGGCACACCTTTGATGCAATTTTTGGATTGGAAGATACGCCTGCTGGCATATTTGTGGATAAGCCAGAGCCTTTTCTCGTAAATTGCGATACAGAAGGCACCTTGTATCTTCAGGATTTAAAAGCTGTTCTTAAAAGGGCAGCATTGCTTAGTACTAAAAGAAAATTTTGGCTCACCTTGCGCTGCCCCCGTTTTCATAAGGGAAACGATTATTTAGTAAATACATATTATAACGAACGCTACGGTTGGCTGTTTGATGTTTATGATGCAAAATATCCGGATGTAGCTGTTTATTCCTGCAGGCTTGTTGCAAGGCCAAAGCCAAAATATGTAATAGGACCCTTAATTAACAAGAGGTGGCTGAAAGCTGTAAAAGGAAGGAGCGCCCTTGCAAAAATGTACGAATATGGATATGTAGATTTAGCTGATACTGTTACTAAAGGTTACATAATAGGATTTGAGCATTTTATTCGCGGGAAAGAGGCCTTTATAGATTTATTGTTGGGCAAGGATACAGAATTAACCTCATGGGAGGACCAGGTTGCAACTAAAGACGGGTATTACTATTTTAACCGTAATGGAAAAAGAATAGCCGGTATTAAGACGAATTTACCAAAGGGCGCCTATTGCAGTTTTGATGTAATTTATTCCAGAAAAATGCAATGTAGGCTATTGTTTTGTTTCAATCATGATGACAAAGATTCATTAGAGGATGCAAACCCTACAAATGTATGGCGCATAGACCAAAAAACAGGCAAGCTGCGCGAGGTTGAATTAGATGCAATATACCAGCGCAGTTTGCTTAAAGAGATTGCGGCACGACATAGGCCCATAGAAGACCTTAGGTCCATATTGTTAAAATCCGGCTTAATTAGGCATAACTACCGCATGCCCAAAAGAGCGCAGGAAGCATTTAGTAGGATAGAAAGCCAGGCTTTAAGGTCAGAGATCAAAGATTTTTTATTATCGGTTTTACCTGAAGCAAGGAGGGTTTTAGAAGAAAGCAATTCATTAGCATGCGGCCACGAAAAAAGGCCTTCGGGTTATCCGGATAGCAAGTTATTTTTAGTATCTGTTGCCCTGCAATGGCAGGGTATACAGGATTTGGCATATCAACAAGACAATCAGTATGCAGAGAGAGCTGTTGGTGAAATTTCAAAATTTGTAAACCTATTATTAGAAGATATCCATTGCAACAGAAAATTTCTGCAGCATGCGGCAGATTATTATTTTACAGACATATTAGCGAAGGGTAGCTTAGAAGAGGCCCGGCGCCGCCTTAATCTGTTAGCAATTGCGTTAGACAATTTAGTTCCCCGGCTTCTAGAAAAAAGAGCAGAGGCCTATCTCACAGCAAAAAAGTCCTATGTTGAAAGAGCTATTCGCAGCAACGGCTCTCCAACAGAAAGAGCAATATTATTACACATACTATCAGAGCTTCTCGATGGTTACATATATGCACTAAGGTATACGGATGCTACCGTAGAAGAAAGCCCTAATGGTAACGGAAAAATCCACTGGTTCGATGAAGAAGGAGATGCAGATGAAACGGTCTATGTAGACCAGCAGGTTATCGCTGTTGATTTTCGAAAGCAGCTCGCTGTTTTTTCTTTTGCTCAATCCGCATAACATTATCGAGGCTAAGCCTCGATAATTTAAAAAGTAATAAGATGAAAAAAATAATCAAGTTCACAGCATTTATAATAGCGTTTGTGTTTTTAGCAGAGCAACTCGTGTATCCTGCGCCGTATTCAGGGCAGTGGAAGAGAAACGCTTCTGCATTAAGGCCTGTTTCAAGCAGAGCCGCATTGCCGGCCGAAAGCGCAAGCGCGTTTTTTACAAACAGCCATAGCGGTAAGCCGGTTTTGGTATCCGTGGATAAGATTGAGGAAATTATCGCAGCCTTAAAATTGGCAGAGGGACGGGAGAAAGAAGAACAGCTGATAGCCGAGTTAAGAAGAGTGCAGAAAAATAAAAATGGAGTTCCGGTTGGGCACGGTCGGAGAAGATGCCACGTATAAAAACAAGGCGTGTTTCCGCGCAGCCCACCGAAGAGCTATACGATATTGACACAGAAAATCTGCGGTATACTGAGGCGCTTAAAGGAAACCTGCAGAGGTTGTTTGCTAAGGTAAGCGGCAGGTTAAACCAGCCCATTAAACTGGAGATTATACCCGTTAGGCAGTTTGGCATTAAGGCAGAGGAATTTAAGCATGGCTATGAGTTCAGAAAGAAAAAATATGCCGGCGGTACTATCCATGAATATGCGCTTTGTCTTGGCAGTGATAACCTGCTGGATTCCTCAAGGCCTGTTAAATTAAACCTGCGGGATTTCTTAAATTCTGTCCTGGAGAATCTCTCAAGGGCAACAGGGCGGGAAGATTTACACAAAGAGCCCGAATGGAAAGATTTGATGTATGTTCTTGGGTTGCATCCGCAAACACTCGCTAAGTTAAAACTTCAACCTGTGCATCAGGAAATTTCCGACAGGTATAAGTTATTTAACAGTGTTCCAACTCCTTACGCCGAGCCCCCCGCCCCGCTGATTTTCTATTCTCCACTGCCGAATTTTGGTGATATATTTCCCTTTTTTATAATGAAAACTGTTAAAGATGAATATGTTTTTGTTATTATGCGCTATCTTGGTTTAATGAATTCCGAAATCAATGCCGGAGTGCCGCATTTAGTCCGTTTTGTGCAGTTTAAATATAACGGCAAATACAGGCACGGAATTGAAGTAATCCGTATGGATAATCGGTTTACTCCTTTAAGGCATATTTTAAGAGGGTATGTTGATAAAAAAGGAGATTTCAAAATAGCTCCTTATACGCGAGTGGAGCACAGACTAAACATGCAGAATATATTGAAGTTAAAAAGAGAGTTTGAAGATTTAGAGAGCCTGGCAAGATTACAACAGAGGTTTATCGGAGCAGGAGAGGAGAACCAACAACTTGCAGTTGAAGGCGCTGCGATAGGTTTGGGTAAACGCGGGACCCTGCTTGCGGGTGAAGGCGGTTATATCCTCGCAGGAACAACTCTTAAAAGGGTAAGGGCCGTATTGTTAGGATTTTTTATATTGGGTGCGCTGTTTTCCGGTGTTTTGTTTTATTTATCGCAAAGCGCGGATATGGATTTTGGCTCAAGTTTAAATATTGTGGAAGCATGGGCTCTGACACTTGCTACTTTGTCATGGCCTTTGTTTGAAGGTTTAAGATTTTTTATTAGGGAGATGCATAATATGATAAAGGAGCTATCAAAACGGGACGCTTTTGCGCCGGGAAACCTTATTGAGGAGATATGCTATATCTTGACTTTTGTCGGTTCGGTTGTGGTATTTTTTTATGCTGTTTTTATAGGTAAAAAGACATTTTTCACGAGATTGCGGGAATTTGATATATTGCATTTAGCTATTATAAATTCCATGTTTGCGATTATTTATTTTAAGGTTGCTAAAACTGGATGGGGGTTTCTGGTAAAACCGCAAATATTACGCCTGATAAGATACAGGGCAAAGTGGAGAAAAGATTATATAAATGTCCTCTTAAAGAACGCAAGGGAAAAAATAAGTGCCGGAGAATATGATGAGGCAATTCAGCTTTGCTGCGCAATTATTAAAAAAGACCCAGGCAATAAAGGAGCACGAAGCATTATGAAACAAGCCCGTGAAAATGCAGAACAACAGGCGTTAGGGCAGAAACTGAACGAATTTTTAAATCAGGCTAAGGCCGCGTTGGCAGGCGGTGAATATTTAAAAGCCATAAGTATTTGTGAGCAGATAATAAAAGAATTCGGGATACATAAAGGTAGAGTAAGAGAAATCCGAGAACAGGCGGAAGGCGCGTTAAATGAGCAAAAAAGGCAGGCAGAATTTGATATTTTAAGCGAAAAAGCGCAGGCGCTGATAAAGAAAGGGAATTTCCGTGCCGCTGAATTGATGCTAAGGAGGGCTTTATCAATATTTCCTGGCCACGAACAAGCGCAAACCTTACTTAATGAGACAGAAGATGCTATTAGAGAAGGCGAAACAAGGAAAAAGGTTGATAAATTAATCGGCAGGGCCCGGACCCAATTGAGCGAGTATGATTATGAGGGCGTAATAAGCATATGCGAGAGGATATTAACCCTTGAGCCAGGTAGCAAAGAAGCGGAACACTTAAAATCTAAGGCAGAACAAACCCTGAGAGAAATTGCTCGCTTGCTTGATGAAGCAAGTAATTGTTTTAACAGCAAAAAATACAGAGAAGCAATAGAGAGCTGCGATATTGTTCTGGATAGTTTGAATCCGGACAATCAGGAGGCAGCTGCATTAAAACGTAAGGCCAGAGATGAGTTGCGTAAAGATGAAAGACAACAGAAAATTATTGAATTGACAGAGCAGGCTGAAGCGCATTTAAGGAAGGGGGAATATGATGCGGCAGTAGATTTGTGTTCCCGCGCAATAGAAATTGCCCCCGGCAATGCCGGTTTGAGAGAAATAAACCTGTGCGCAATAGCATCCAAAGATTTAACCCGCCGGATTGAAAATGGTGAAATCAGGACAGTACTTGAGGAGTTGCATGCTGTTACTGAAGGCAGCAGCGATAAATACCCGCTAAATACAGTGTCCCGTATAAGGAGACGTATCGTGGAAATTTTTAAAAACAGGATTGCTGAATTTGATAACGCGCTAGACAGCGGAGAGTTGGCTAAAGCAGGAGAGGCTGCCGGAAGCCTTGGTGAATTTGAACCACTTGGGGAAAATTACGGGGTAGCCCGGGTGATAGAAGAGATACGCGAGTGTGCGGAGAGTTTTGACACTCTTAGTAAAATTAACCCCTTTAGCCATTTTAAAAATATCAGGGGATTTCTGGTGGCAATCTTTGCGTATCAGGAAATGGATTTCTGCTCCGCGGTTGAATTATCCGAAGAAACAAGCTCCCTTACCGAAGAAGGCAGGGGCCTTATAGTAACGCTGCGTAGAAATTGCGAACAGATGGAAAGATATAATAGATTTCTTGAATCTGATAACTGTAACCCAGATAGAGCCATAGGTATATTAGAAAATGTTCAGCCTCTTAAGATACTCGTATATGCTGGCGGAGATAGCGTTTTTAAAAATGCCCAGGCAGAACTTTATTATTGGTACGGGATAAGCTATGAAGAGAATAGTTCTTTGGCGGAAAGAAGCAGCACCGAGACACACGGCGACACACATGAAGATTCAAAAGGTTCGGGAAACCAAGTAGCTATGCCACGAGATTTACTTACCGATGCCGCACTTTACCTATTAGCGAATACCGATGGTGTAGCAGGAACAGGACAACAGGACAAAGATCTTGCCATGAGTTGTTTATTTGCTCAGGCCGCATAAAAAAGAAGGAGACCGGGTCTCGATACTTTAAAAATATGAAAAAAACAATTAAAGCCACAGCATTTATAATAGTATTTGTGTTTGCGATAGAGCAGTGTGTTCTGTCTGCGCCGGATTTTTGCTTGCGGCCCGCAGCTAGCGCAAAGGAGAAAATACCTGTGTTTCAAAGCGCCCCTGTGCTTAATCCGGCAGTTCTTTCTATAGATGAAGTTAAAGAGATTGCAAGGATTCAAAGACAACTCGATGAGCTTAAAGGTATAAAGAAAAAAGATATTAAAAGATATCGTTTAGAAAAACAAGATTTGCGAAGTCAAATTAGACTTCTTGAAAAAATAGTTGTTAATAAAGCTATTACTGCCGCTAAAGTGCAGATTGACAATGATGCAAAAACAGCATGGCTTCATTATGATATAGTGGAAGGCAGGCAGACAGAGGTAGTAAGAACAAAAGACCCACACACCTCAATAGGGTTGTTAACCCCGCAGCTTTTAAAGGCAATAAAAAAAGCTGCCAAAGAAAAAGGAATAAACCTTTGCGTGGATGTACATCTTATGGTAACAAAACCCGGTAGGAAGTTTATAAGAAGGTATATAGCCGCAGGAGCAAATTATATAACCCTTCACTGGGAAGGCTTCGAAGACAGGCGCTTATTAGCCAGGCGGTTGAGTTATATCCATCATAAAAATTGCAAAGCAGGCCTTGCATGTAATCCAGATGCAAATATAGATGAAATAATAGCTTTTATTATGCAAGAGGGCAGAAGGGGTAAGGTAGCGCTTTTTCAGCAGATGACTACATCTGCAGGAAGGGGCGGACAGAAATTTATGGCCTCCAGCTTGCAGAATATACGGAAGGCGCGCGATTTATTGCCAGTGGATATTTTAATACAAGTAGACGGGGGAATAGACCCTTTATTTTCCGCGCAGCAGGCAGTAAAGGCGGGCGCGGACCTTATTATTTCAGGCGGCGCATTTTTTACAAAAGGAAAACAATGGTATAAACCTCTAAAAGCTAATTATAGAAAATTTATGCGGGCTATAGAAGAAGGCGTTAAAGCAACCAGGAATAAAGGTTGGGATATACTAAGAGATAGGGAAACATCCAAGTATTATGCTTCAGAGGCGGTATTGAAGATTATTATAGAGGCGTTAGAAGAACGAGAGGATAAAAAAACGCCGTTTGTAATAGGACTTGGAAGCGGTACCACGGTGCGCGATTGGTTTTTCCCGCTTATCAGGGAAGCTATAATTTACGGAACAATCAAAGAGGGCGATGTGCGTTGTATCTCAAATTCAGAGCGGACAATGCAAATAGTGAATATGCATGCAATGGCTGCTAAAAAAACCGATTGCCCGGATATAATGGTTATAGGAGTTGATGCTATTGACAGAAATTTTTATGCTATGAAGGGCACAAGCGGTATTATTACAGATGAAAAGGCCCTTATGTTTGAATCAAAAAAAATTGTAGTCATAGCGGATGAGAGTAAACTTGTCCCATTTCTGGGTTCTGTGCCACTAACTCTTGAAGCAGAACAGGTGCATGCTTTAAAAATTATGAAGCAATTGGAAGAGTTGGGCGCTCGAGAAGTGAAGGTGAGGATGCAAGGGCATGAGTTTTTCAGGCCTGACAACAGAGAAAGCAGGGTAATTATAGACGCTGATTTCAAACACATAGATAGTCCGGCAGAATTAGCCAGGCAGCTTGAAGAAATAAAAGGAGTGGTAACGCAAGGTATATTTTTCGTTGATTTTTTGCCAGCATATGTGATAGCAGGAAACGAAAATGGCGCGGGAAGTATTGAAAGCATAACCCCCGAAAGAACAAAATTGGAGCCTATTGAGAGCTATTTATCTTGGCGAACATTTGACAAGGGCAGAATAGAGGTTTCGCAAGGTGAAAAATTTGAACAAGCGGCAGAAATTGCAATAAGTATGGATGCGCTTGCCGAGAAAAAACCTAAAGGATGGAAGCAAAGGTATGCATCCCTTGAACAAGAATACAGATTGCTTATGGATGAGGCCGTTTGCGCCTATACGCGATATTGCCGCCAGTTAAATAAAAGAGAAAGAGATGCTATGCTTGAGAATTATTTTTTCAATCACATAATATCTTTTAGAGCCGATAAAAGTGAGGTAGCTTGGTATCGTCAACGTGTTTGTTTGGAGATGACAAAGAAACTGCTTAGGGATAAATGGCCGCATGTTTACCTCCCTGTGCTTGAACGCCTTATAGTTTATATTGCGCGGTTTAAAAAGCAACATCTGGATTATTTTTACGAGCGGTTGTTAAAACCCATACTTGATACAGAAGACGCGCCGGGTTTTATACAAACTATGTTCAAAGTTTTATCCGCAGTTTCAGAAGGCGAAATTTTTCATGATGCAGATGACAACATTACAGATTTAGAAATTCAGGAAACAATTGTAAATATTATAAATACAGCCCTTACAGATAACCCTTCTCTGCAATATATTATACGGCAGGCATATAATATTTCTTTGGCTAAACGCGAATTAGGCAAAGTAGACAAGCTGTTAATGAAAAGAATCAGGCAGATGTTTACAAACGGAACTGTACCGGTGGAAATGATAAGACAGCAAGAGGTATCAGCAATAGCTAAAGCCGCGTAAAATGATTGAGGCCCGACCTCAATCATATATAATGATGAAAAAAGCAATTAAAATTATAACAGTCATAATAGCGTTTGTGCTTGCGATGGGGCAGTGTGTTCTGTCTGCGCCGGATTCTTGCTTGCGGCCGATAGCGGCAGATATTGCTACATTTGTCCATGTAACAGATATGACATGGCGAGGGGAATATAAACACGTTGCACAGCCATCATTATCCATAGAGCACTTATTTACGACAAAGGGCATTTCTTTAAACAGGTATTTATTAGAAGATATAGAGGATATTTATATAGCTGCTATATCGTGTAATACGCTTTTATTGAAATTTTTATACAGAGATTTAATGATATTAAGGCTTAGCTGGGAAGGTAGGTCCGAAGATGAAATAATAAGTCGGGTTAGAACTATGACAGTGGCAGGACAACATGCCACTAGCCAAACCATACAGAATGCATTGAACCAGCTGGCGGATATTGTAAAAGATGAAATACTTAAAGCAGAAACCGTTATGCAAAGCAAAGAGGCGCCTTTTTTTATGGAGGATTTGCAGAGGCTGAAGGATTTTCTTGTTCCGAAGAACACAGCAAAAGCAACAGGAGCTGAACTGATAATTGTTTTGGGAAATAGTTATATTGAGCAGACTATAGATGATATAATCGCGGCATGTAAGCAAGCGCCGGGCAGGATAATTGTTATTTCAGGAGGTATAAAAAAAGGCACGGCTTTTGTTGAAAATATAAAAAACTCGAAATACTCGCAATATTTCAACGACATTAGTTTAGATAATATGAGCGAAGCAAGTAGTATAAAGCTAATTTTACAACATGTTTTAC
>Ga0075114_10001640_pt1 | contig 11978 bp, 12 predicted proteins | sample AntAceMetag02UKM_FD_69784 | JGI IMG/M metagenome (GOLD analysis project Ga0075114, IMG submission 69784) | Saline lake microbial communities from Ace Lake, Antarctica - Antarctic Ace Lake Metagenome 02UKM | ecosystem: Environmental > Aquatic > Non-marine Saline and Alkaline > Saline | place...
GTCTACTATTAGGGCTGTTCAAAATGCAATAATGACCGGAAAGTCACTGAGTAGCTTTATCAATGCGCTTGTTGCCAAGTTAGTTCCAAGGGTAGAGCTGATAGGGGAACACTGATGATCTTGTCAGGACTGAGTAAAACTAAACCTATAGCTACCACTTATGGGTAGTTCCTACAAGTTAATGTAGGTAGCCATTTAAAGAGATGATTATCCTAGTTTAGCAATAACATTTCCACCCCTAATAATCCCTTAAAGTTTACCTGTGGCTGCCTGGAAACCAGCCACAGCCTGATGATATTCGACTAAAACATCAATTAAACCGAGTTTAGCTTCGCCGGTAGCTCGCTCTCTACGGTTGACCAAAAATAGGGTACTATCACCGTATTCAAAGCGAGTTTTTTCGCCATTTTCGAGCTGCTGTGCAAGATCTAACTCCTGTTCTGCTGCCTGATAACGGTCAAAGGTGGTGTTCACCGCTGAAAATTGGTCCGCGATCTCAAGCATAATGGTTCTAATGATTTGACGCTCCTGGATACTCAGATTTTCGATAGCAAGTCTTGCTTGTTCAATTTGACCTTTGGCACTGCGCTGGTATATTGGTAGAGACATGGAAACGCCTGCCATAACTTCTACACCGCCATCAATTGCCCCTTGGCCAACTTGATAACCTGGTGTAACGAATAAATCAATTTGGGGTAGTAAAGTATTTTGGGCAAGTTGCTGATCTATTTCTGCCATGCTTTTTGCTATGTCGAGAATCTGCATTTCAGGTCGCTTGAATAACGCCTGTTGTTTTCCTTCTGCCAGAATTTTTAGGTTGTATTTTTGGGGGTTGGCGATAAGCTGCGGAACCTGTTCGGGGCTAGGTGTTAAAGCTGGCTCCAGGTCATCGAGCCAGAGAAAAATCGCCAGTTTGAGCGCCGTTCTCTGCAAGTCTCTGTCGGCTTTATACAACCGTCCCAGACGTATTTGCACTTCTTGTTCGGCTTCGATACCTAAAATATTTGCGAGCAATCCTCGGTCAATTTTTTGTTGTACTGCATTTGCTCGAAACTTTGCGACTTCCAGCAAAGATCTTTCTACTTCACGCTTTTTACTGGCGCCTACCCACTGCCAATAATGGTTTAAAGCATCGGGTAAAAGAAGTAATTCAGTTTGGCGTAGCAAATGCTCTGTCTGACCCTCACGTAAAAAGGCCTGATTTTCCTGCGCCATCTGAGGGTTGATTCCTGCCCCTCTAAATAAGGGTAGAGTCATATCGATATAATATTCGCCTCCTTCACCCGTAGGGTATATTGGCGTTTTTATATCACCGATTGCCAAATTTACGCCAGTACGGATGCGTACCCCATAACGCGTTAAAAACTCCATAGAAAACTGGGAATCTACAACCTCCTGCACGCGCCCTAAATCTGCAGAGCTATTGAAGCGTTTATATGCACTGCTAGCGTTAATAACTGGATCAAAAGCGCCTTGTCGCTCCAATCGCTGAGCGCTGGCAGTTTCCTGCTTAAGATAAGCCAGTTCTAGCACAGGATGATTGCGTTTGACCTGTTGCAAAAAAACTGTCTCAGTGAGCGTTACCTGTTGTAGCTGGTTATTTTTACTCGGAGTTTCTGCGCTAACACTTATGTTGATCAGCATTAATACTAATACAGACGGGAAAAAATGTATTGTCATGGTTTATTTGCCATGCTTATTCCCCTGAAATAACATAGGACTCTCCACTTAGCTCTCCTGGTGTTTTGATCACAGGTGGAAATGCATTAAACTGGCGCCATAATTCAAATCCCATGGAAACGGTTTCTAGCATAACCCAGCCGTTTGCCCGGGTACCTGGGCGCAAATAAGGGTATACCGGCCAGGGTTCGTCAAGACCTGCGTGAATTCGTTCCTGATCAGGAACCACCAAAACCCGGTAGAGCCCCTGACCATCGTCCACAGAATCAATAACAGCTACCCGGCCACCAAAAGTTCCCACGGCTATCGCAGGCCAGCCAGAAAACTGTAAAGCAGGCCAACCAGAAAATTGTAGTCGTACTAGCCTATTTGGTGAAAGCAGTGGTGCATCATGATCTTTGATATATAGCTCGACCACTTGTTCGGTCGCTGTTGGAACGATAATAGCTAATTCATCACTGCTCTTGACAGTGTCGCCTTTACCAAAAACAAGTATTCTGACAACTTTCCCGTCGACCGGTGCACGCACTTTTCGTTGCTCAACACGGGTCTGGTAATTAGCAATATCAACTTCCAGTTTAAGAATATCATAGTCGACCTGCGCAATATTTTCTCCAACTTTGGCGAGTTTTACTTCTACATCCTGAATTTTTGCCTGGGCATTGGCCTCAATTTCGCCTTGCCCTAAGTGCGCAATTTTAGTCTGCCGTTCTGCTACCTCAAGCTCAGCCTCAACTCTAGCCTGGTTCATTTCTGCCAACTCCAGATCTCGCTTGGAGCGCAGCCCTTTGTGATATAAATCCAGAGTACGCGCATAGTTTTGTTTTGTAGTAACCCAGGACTGCTTTGCCGCATCATATTGGTGCTTAGTCTGTTCAATTTTGACAGTAGCGGCGGGTATCACGAAACTAGCCAGACGTTTTTGGGTGGCCAACTGCTTTCTCAAAGCCTCAACGCCTGCTTTTAATGCGACTTTTTTTGCTAACCTTGCCTGAAGCTGAGAATTCAGCCTTTGTAATAGTTGTGGATCCAGATATTTAGGGTCTACTTCTATTAGTTCCATTAATATATCACCCATTTGGACACGTTCGCCTTCATGCACTAGCCACTGATTTAAGCGGGCATTAATGGGGGCATTAACAGTCTGCGGTCTTTCATTGGGCGATAATAATGTTACTCTACCATGACCAGGTATAGATTGTTGCCAAGGCACAAAAATCAGGCAGAGCAGAATTATCAGCATGAGTATAGCCAGGACTCTGCCAATAGTAACGATGGAAGCTGAGGATTCAACCATCTTCAGCGACTCATACTGTATACTTTGATGCGTATCCTTCATCGTCCTGCCTTCGTAGCGAATGCTTTTACATTCATTCGCTGCGCCAGTTCGGGAAACAAATCCACAAAAAGGCTATCTGGTTGTTTTAATAGTGTTTGCGGCGCGTCACTTTCAGTAATTTTTCCCTGATGCAAAACATGGACGATTTCTGATCGCATAACGATAGAAGGATCGTGGGAAATATCCAGAACGGTCCAGGGTAAGGCCGGATCAAGTAAGTTCGAGAGGATTTTTAATTTGGTTTTTTCGTCAATTCCGAAGAATACATCGTCAAGAATGAGTAATCTCGGGTTTTTAATAATCGCTCTAGCAATCAGGATTCGTAGGCGCTCGCCTATGGAAATATTTAACCCCTCACTGATCAGATTGGTCTGTAAACCTTTGGGGAAAGCAATTAAACTTTTGTCAAGATTCGCCAGGTCAATAGCCCGATGTAAGTGAGTACGGTCAATGTGGGTTCTTCCCATCAGGATATTGTCTTCGATAGTTCCCTCGAAGATTTCATTATTGCCAGAGACCAATGCTATATTCTGTCTCAAACTACCTAGATGGACTTCGCGCAAGTCATAGCCATTATAGAGAATTCGCCCATGAGAAGGCTTTTGTAAGCCCGCCAAAAGATGAGCGAGCGTTGTTTTACCACAGCCACTTTCCCCCACCAGACTGACCCGTTGGCCTGCTTCAATTTGTAGATTCACAGAAGATAAAATAGGGTGAGTCGGCAAATAAGCAAAACTAAGCTGTTGACAATCTATTCGAGCACCCCTTGCATCTGTTGATAATTCAACGCCTGTCATTTCCTCAACAGGAAGGTCGGTGATGGCACCGATTTTTACCAATGAGGTGAGTAAGTCATAATAATCATCAATACTGTTTGCCAGTTTTTCTATGGCTGCCAGCATCATCATCATGACCAGTTCGGCAGCGACTAGTTGCCCCAGCGTAAGCTGGCCTTCTATCACTAGCCAGCCACCAGACGCGAGTACCACCGTCATGGCAACGGCTTGTAGCATATGACTGCTGAAAACTTGCTTTACTACGATGGCAAAATGTTGCCGGCGGGCAATAATATAATTCACCACTTCGCTATCTAGCCGTTTTACGAAATAATCAGGTGAAGCATTCATTTTCAGGCTGATATGGCAACGCCCTAATTCTTCCAGCCAGCCAGCCAGGCGGTATTTTCTGCTGGATTCGTTGATGCTGGTGCCTACACCATTAATGCCTAGCCAGGAAATTAATAAGGCACCTAGCAAAAACATCAGATCAAAGCCGAATAGAAACGGACTGTATATTCCCATTAAAACCAGACCCACCAGAATTTGTAGTACAGCAGAGGGTACATCTGTTAACAACTTGGCCCAGGTTTTTTGTAAGGTCACGGTATCAAAAAACCGGTTGGCCATTTCAGGTGCATAGTTTTCCTGCAAGGACGAATGTTCTATACGGGGTAGATGGTCCGCGAGACGTAAAGCAATGCGGGCAAAAATTCTTTGTTGCAGACGTTCAATAATTGTGTTCTGGATAAGCTTGAGAATGCCGATAAGTATTAAGGCCACAAATACCATAATCGACAATACTACAAGTGGCTGTATTAAAACGCCAGCGGCAATAGTGTTGATCAAGGCCTGAGCGCTAAGTGGAACGGCTAGATAAAGTATACCGGAAATAATATTGTAACCCACCAGTGCTAGCAAGTCTGCCCGGTCTTCGTTCATTAAAATGAGTAAGCGTTCTAAGGGAGATAGTTTTATTTGTTTCTGCATATAATAGTTTTATAGTTAATACAGGAAGTATTTTCATTAAGAACGATGGATACAAGGTAATATTTAAATGGAGTACATATTACATTTTAAGCTCTCCGCAGGTTTAAACATAGCAAACTGTAGGTTCCCTTTACATATATCTGAAGGATTCCTTTATTCAATAATAAATAAAGCTTGCTCAAAGTCGATGGACTGTCCATCATCAACCAGGATTTACTTGATAATACCGCTACTCTCCGCCTCAATCAGGTTGAAAATTTTCATGGCTTTGATAATACACAATGTTTCGCCGACAGAAACTGCTTGACCGACTTCAACAAAAGGGGGGCGTTTGTTGAAGACGCACGATAAAAAGTGCCCACCATTGGGGATTTAATGCTGAGATTATTCTGGGGTTGTTCTGCGGGGACAGGTGCCGCCGCTGAAACTACTGCAGGTTTGGGTGCATTAGCAACAACAGGCATTGCTACGCGTGCTAGCGCCGCATCTGGTGCAGGTACAAGTGTAGAGTAACGGTTAATTTTGACTGATTCTTTACTTTTGCAAACCTCTATTTCTGCAACGTCAGAGTTATCAATTATTTCGATCAGCTGCTGTATTATTCTGATATCCATTAAGTTAAAGTATCCTCTGTTAAGGTTGTCTGGTTTGATTAATCGGCTAGCCACATATTCCTTTCTTACTTTGAAAATGTATGGTTTTTAACTAACTGAGAGCCACACCAATCAACGGATATTAGGCTGTACAATATGTACGATTTTCGCTCAGATGGGAGTAGGTTTGAATGAGTATAAAGTTATGTGAGCGAAGCATAAATTGTTGTTCTGAGTTAGGTAGATAGTCTATTTATTATCATAATTTATGATTATCAAAGATTAACCTTAAGGTGTATAGTTTTAATAGTATGCGAATTTTAACTTGTCTTTTTGTTGTCCCTTTTATTCGTTGTAGCAACAGTTTCTCGGCTTACTCTGTGCCAGTTACTACGCGTTGAAGACGAACAAAAACGTTCATATTATTAAATCCTTACACCTCGGTAGTGCGCATACTGATAATCCCAGCGGCCACAGTTTCATTGCTGGCTTCATCAATCAAAATCAAGTTCCCTGTCAGACGGTTTCTGAAATAATCATCAACAAATAAAGCTGCCGTTGTTCTGATGCTAATCAGCGCAATATCATTCATCTTTATATTGCAATCTCCTTTAACTTTTTCCAGTGTGTTGATGTCGAGTTTATAATGAATTTCCCTGACCACGCAGCGTACATCACGAGTAGTGTGCTTGATCGCATATTTACCGTTTAGCTGGAGTGGTCTGGTACTTAACCAGCATAGCTGGAGAGTAATATCCTGGGTTGTGTGTGGCAAATTTTCCAGGCCTACTATCATATCGCCTCGACTGATGTCGATATCATCTTCCAGAGTTAGAGTGGCTGACATGGGAGCAAAGATTTCAGTATCCTGAGCGTCCATGCCATCAACCAGGATGAGCCGTGAAGTCAGACCCGAGGGTAATACCATGACCTTATCCCCAGGTTTAAAAACACCACCTGCTACTTTCCCCGCATAACCACGATAATCGAGATTTTCCAGAGATTGCGGTCGAATCACATATTGCACCGGAAAACGAGGATCACTATGATTGAAATCGCTCGAAATATGTGTATTTTCCAACGTGTATAGTAGTGTGGAGCCAATATACCAATCCATATTATTAGAACGTTCTACCACATTATCCCCACATAAGGCACTAATCGGGATGTAGTGAATATCGTGTTCGGGGAGTTTAGAGGTAAATGATTCCAGTGTTCTTTGAATCTCCAGAAATTTTTCTTCGCTGTAATCTACCAGATCCATCTTGTTAATACAGAAAACAAGATGAGGAATACCCAGCAAAGATGCGATATAGGCATGACGACAGGTCTGTTCGACCATTCCTACTCGTGCATCCACAAGAATCAATGCCAGATTAGCCGTTGATGCTCCGGTCACCATATTGCGGGTATACTGAATATGTCCAGGCGTATCTGCGATAATAAACTTTCGCCTGGGAGTGGCGAAATAGCGGTAAGCCACGTCGATGGTAATACCCTGTTCTCGCTCGGACCTCAGGCCATCAGTCAATAATGCTAGGTTGACGTACTCATCGCCGCTTTTTTCACTGGCCAGCTGGATGGATTCCATCTGATCTTCAAAAATCGATTTGCTATCATAAAGTAGACGGCCGATTAAAGTACTTTTGCCATCATCAACGCTTCCAGCTGTTGTAAAGCGTAACAGATCCATATTGAGGTAACTCTGGGTAGTGTCATTCATATCGTCATTAAATGTTAAGGTTAGTGGACGTGGATTAAAAATAACCCTCTTTTTTGCGGTCTTCCATGGCGGCATCAGAGCGTTTATCATCAATTCGACTGCCCCGCTCGGTTACTCGGGTAATGGACAGTTCGTCAATTATTTCCTGTACTGTTGCTGCAGTTGATTCTACAGCCCCTGTGCAGGTCATATCACCTATGGTTCTGAAGCGAACGGTTCTGGATTCGACTGTTTCTGTCGTCTTTAAACGTGTCAGTTCAGAGTGACCATAAATAACGCCATCGCGGACGAAACAATCGCGTTGGTGAGTAAAGTAGATCGAGGGTATTTGAATATTTTGTTGGCGAATATATTGCCAGATATCCAATTCAGTCCAGTTACTGATAGGAAACACCCTAAAATGCTCTCCCGGATTTTTGCGTCCGTTGAAAGTATTCCACAATTCCGGACGTTGATCCTTGGGGTTCCATTGACCAAATTCATCACGGTGTGAAAAAAAACGCTCCTTGGCCCGGGCTTTTTCCTCGTCACGACGGGCACCACCGATACAGCAGTCAAATTTGTTAGCCTCTATCGTGTCTAGCAGGGTGACAGTCTGCAAGTTGTTGCGACTAGCTGCAAAGCCTTTTTCCTCCACAACTCGCCCCTGATCTATGGATTCCTGAACCGAACCAACAATCAATCTCGCACTCTGTTGCTGGATCAGATTATCTCTGAATTCGATGGTTTCATGAAAGTTATGCCCAGTATCTATATGTACCAATGGAAAAGGGATTCGTCCGGGACGGAACGCTTTTTTTGCGAGATGAAAGCAGACGATAGAATCCTTGCCACTGGAAAACAGCAAAGCCGGGTTTTCGAACTGAGCTGCAACTTCTCTGATGACAAAGATCGCTTCAGCCTCCAGCTCGTTTAATTGAGTTATTCTGAAATTTTTCATATTGTTTTTTTAATCTCCGGTGAATACTTTAAATTCCCCTGCCTGGAAAAAAATTAACTTGCCCACTTTGAATATCTTACACTCCACCGGCAATATCGATTTCACCATTGCCGATCGTTTTCCTATGTAGGTAACTTTTTTGTATAATTTGGACATAGTTGCTTGCACATTGGATTCGGCTATCTGTTGCACCAGGTCACCACCCATTGATTCATTTTCTTGCATACGTACTGATTCGACTGATGGTTTGATTTTTGTAGCAGTCCCGTCAAATGTTCTAAGTGCACATCATCGTAAGCGCCCTTGATACCACCATAATGACTATAGCCTAAGATAATAATCAACTTGGAACCGGCCAATTTGCAGGCAAATTCGATACTGCCCAGAATGTCGTCGTTAACCATGTTGCCTGCTACCCAAACACTGCAAACATTGCCCAGACCCTGGGCAAAAATCAATTCAACTGAAGTACGGGAATCAATGCAACTCAGGGTAATTGCGAAAGGGTATTGTCCATACACGGTAGCATTGGCTTGTTGCAGTAGATCACGGTTATCCTTTAGGTTATTGACGAAACGACAATTGCTCTGTTGCAGTTTTTTTAAGCCCCCGCAGCAGTGAATGATTGCTGTACTTCTCTATCTAATGTTCTCATGACTTTATTATTTCCAGATACGCTTACTGACAAATCGTAAACAGCACTAACAACGTCTCCACAGCTATAATGACCACAGGCAATAATATGTTTCACTTGCAACACGTTAACCGCATACTGCAAAACTCTGAGATAGTTAAAATCGGTCGGAATAAACTGATTAGCAATATTTCGATGAATAAAAGTTTCATCGGGTTATGCATTGATAATAATTTCACTAGAAACGAGACTGTCCGAGCAACTAATCCATAAAAATTCTCCTTTGATAAATGTTCAAAAAACTGTGGACCATGAACTTTTTTGTCAGCAGACCACTGTTGATTTTGTGCTAATAATTTTTCAAATGATTGCATAAGTGTCTCTGGTACATTAAATAAGTTATGGCAAACTGATGTTAAAATTTATTATAAGCATGCAACCTTTCAATAACCTTACAACACTGTAAATAAATGAATATTTTATTAATAGAAGATGATTCAGTACTGAGTGATGGCTTAACGCATGTTTTGCAACAAAGTGGTTTTACCGTTTGCTCTACAGAATCAGGCAAATATGTTTTGCAATTAATACAAGCACAGGGCTTTGACCTGATCGTACTGGATCTAGGTTTGCCAGATATGGATGGGTTTGAAGTACTACGCAGTATACGTAAACAAAAAATTGCTTTACCCATTCTGATTCTTACGGCACGAGATGGCGTGACTGAACGGATTGAAGGAATCAGACAGGGAGCAGATGACTATTTAACCAAACCCTTTGATCTGGGTGAGTTGGAAGCGAGGATCCACGCACTGATACGACGTTGTTATGGAGGCTTCACGCATCGTATTGAGGTCGGGCGATTAGTGTTAGATACTCAGACACATCAGATCCTTGCAGATGAGCAATTACTTAATCTATCAGCTCGCGAATCTGCGCTACTTGAAATTTTAATTCTGCAAGCAGGTAAAGTAGTGAGTAAAGACCGGATCGCTCAGCGCCTGGCATCGACAAATGAAGCGCTGGCCGATAATGCGATTGAAGTCTATATCCATCGTTTGCGTAAAAGCCTGGAACCTTATCAATCTGTCATCCGTACCATACGTGGTTTAGGTTATTTACTGGAGGCAAACTCACATGGTGAGTAAAAGCTTAAAAAATACCATTATTATCCGCTTGCTAGTGCCAGTGTTTTGCTTTTTGCTGATTGAAACCGCCTTGTCTTATTGGGTGACATTATATTATGTCGACAAAACCTATGATCGATGGTTACTGAATTCAGCCCACTCTTTGGAGCAGGAAATAACAATCACGAATCAGAAAATTTCTGTCGAACTATCGGCCAATGCACTTGAGGTTTTTAGCTGGAATGATCTGGATAAAACCTATTTTAAAATTGTCGCTGAGAAGCAAGGTGAACTAGCGAGTGATCCTGCATTATCTGAACTTAAGTTTGCAGAGCTTAATGGGCCAGAGCCTGTGTTTTTCAATACGCTAATTTATGAAGAACCGGTACGCGTAGTATCAGTACGGGTGAAAAATCAGGCAATAGCTGAAAAAGTCACTATTTATGTCGCAGAAACTTTGCATAAACGCCAGGAAATGATGATTGATATTTTATTGGCTGACTTAATCCCACAATTACTATTAACAGTATTGATTTCTCTTTATTTATTTAAAAATATTAAAATAATCCTGTTACCATTCCGTAAATTAGCTGATCAGATTGCACAACGTTCACCGCATGATTTAAGCCCTATGGTTGATGTCCGTGTTTTTACCGAGGTAAGAACATTAACCGATACCATTAATCAACTCTTTTCACGCTTGGCGTCTGCTATAGCTACACAACAACGGTTTATAGCTAATGCCGCACACCAATTACGCACACCTTTGGCAGGTTTAAAATTGCAGGCTGAAGTGGCGCAGCGTGAAAAAAATCTGGATGCTATGCAATCGTCTTTAAGAAAAATGCAAAATAGTGCTGATCGGGTTTCACACCTGATTAACCAGTTGCTTATATTAGCTCGTTCAGAGCCTATTGAGGGGAGTCAGAGTTTGAAACGACTTGATCTACACCGTTTAGTACGTGACGTTTGTATGGAATGGGTACCCAAAGCGTTGGAAAAAAAGCTTGACCTGAGTTTTGATGGCCCTAATCAACCTGTCTGGATAAAGGGTGATGCTGTGCTACTGAAAGAATTATTATCTAATTTGATCGATAATGCCATCTCTTATGGGAGAGTGAATGGTAATATTTTTGTCAGCTTAATATATGATGATCACCTTTGTTTGCTGGTTGAGGATGATGGTGACGGTATTCCCGAAGCAGAGCAGGATCAAATTTTTGAGCGTTTTTATCGCATTCAGGGTAGTCCGGGTGATGGTTGTGGTCTGGGTTTGGCTATTGTTAAAGAGATAGCCGATTTACACCAGGCAAAGATTCAAATAAGTAATCGCTTAGTTGGGAAAGGTACTTTGATAAAAGTGACGTTTAAGAATAAAATAATTAACTCGTAGAATACTTTGCTCCTCAGGGTTCGATGAAATCAATAGTATTAATACTTCGATGGTTTTGACCAGATATTCATGATAAACAAACAACTGGAACAACTTAATCTTATTTCATGGCTACCGGTTTAGCTAATAAATAACAAAAGGCAAGCAGTGCCAAAGCTATATGCACCGACGCATTGTATTTTGTGACTTAATGATCTCGCCCGCCAATAGGAAGCTTCTCGTCTTATGTGTCGTAACCAGGCAGCCCGTATATTGCGTTTAAAGCGAATAAATAACTGTGGCACAGCAAGCATTAACCAATATGTCAGAAACAACGCCATAATAATTGCCGCATTGACTATGATAATCTCGCTTTGATGAGAATTGGTATTAAAAATAAATGTCAGGCACAGTTCAAGCCAATATTCGATCGTTTCAATAAGCAAATGCATAAGGTGCATCACAATATTTAGTGATCCTAGAAACCAATCCAGTAATGTATCAAACATCGTAATACCAAATATTAAAGTAACGAACTTTATACTGACTCTTTGCAACATTTGTCGACCAGGTTCTCTGCTCTTATCATAGTTATTTGCAAAAGGAGTTTCCTTAATAAAGAGCTTAAACCGTCTAAGCTGTGCGTGAGTTTTGAAGTGAAAACTTTCAAAGAGCATCACTTATCAGTAAGTGTGCGTAGATACTTGCGGCATAGCCCAATGCGATCGCTGGCATCCATTTGATATGACTAGAGAAAGTATAGAACCCTCTCGCCTGTCCCATTAACGCCACGCCCGCTGCAGA
>Ga0075114_10001642_pt1 | contig 11973 bp, 14 predicted proteins | sample AntAceMetag02UKM_FD_69784 | JGI IMG/M metagenome (GOLD analysis project Ga0075114, IMG submission 69784) | Saline lake microbial communities from Ace Lake, Antarctica - Antarctic Ace Lake Metagenome 02UKM | ecosystem: Environmental > Aquatic > Non-marine Saline and Alkaline > Saline | place...
GTGGTTTTGCCCACGCCCCCCTTGCCGCTGAAGAGCAGGAGCTTCAGGCTTTCATCGCCCAGAAAGGACGGTACTTGCCCGGCCATCTATGCTACCACCTCCTGCCGTCGGATTGCAGTCAGCAGCGTCCGTTCCACCGCCTCTTGGCTGAATCGGATACTTCGGCTGGGCTCAGTACAGGTTTCGGATTGGCGATCCTCTGCTCCTCTGATCCTCTGTAGATTCTCGGCGTAGGCGGTGAGGAGCTCGTAGGCCTGGGTCAGCTCGGTCATGCGGGCCTCGGCCTCCGGGTCGTCGGGGTTGTGGTCGGGATGCAGTTGGCCAGCCAGCCGGTGGTAGGCCCGCTTGATCTCGCCGGGGGTGGCCGCCTCCCCTAGCCCCAACCGGCGCCGGCCCTCGTCAATCGCCTCGAAGGAGGGCACCTCCACCTCCACGGTGGCGAAGCTATAGGGCGGCAGGGGCCCCACGCGGCGGAAGGTGAGCCGGCCCTCGAACTCTTCGTCCAGTGCCTCCAACCGCCGGTCTAGCGCCTCCCGGCCTGCCCTGTCCAGAAGCAACGCCACGTTGGCCACCATGCTGTCGCCCATCAGTGGGTTGACCACCAGGTCCAGGGCCACCTCCCGCAGCGACGGGATCAGGCAGCCCCGCAATCCGTCACGGCGCTGCTCCAGAGCGGCTTGGACCATCTGGCCGATAGCGACACGCTCGATTACCGTCTCGTCGGGGGGGCGCCCTGCCAGGGTCTTTCCAACGCTGGCAGGGGCGATCCTCTGGATCCGCGCAACGGCCTGCTCTTCGTTTTCGCTCACCTGGTGAGTGAAGGTGCCCGTGCTGGCCCCGATGGTGACGTCAGCACCGCTGGCGGAACAGGTCAGGGTTTGGGCAACGATGCCGCAACTGATGTTGGCCCAATTGGTGACATCGCTGGTGCTGCCGACGAAAGGTGCCCCGTAACTGATGGCGGTGTTGGGCAGGTGGTCCACCTGGATGGTCTGCCCGTCGCTGAAGGTGGCGTCCGCTTGGCCGCTTTTGGCCACAGTGAGGGTCCAGTCCCAGCCTTTGCCAAGGTTGGTGGCACCGCCAACGTCGTTGGCCTTGGTCACCGTCAGGTCGGGGGCAGCGACGGCCACCGTGTCGCTCTCCACGTCAAAGCTGGCGGACGTTGCCTGCAAGTTGATGCGCGCCTGCGCGTCATAAGAGTTCTTTGGCCTGCTCCCAGGCCCTGGAGGTGCAAATGAAGTGCCTATGCCCATTTGACAAAGTCGCCGAGATATGCTACAATCTCTGCTAGATGAAGTGCTAGAATATCTAGGGGGCAATTGAAATGCGTCTGGGAACGCGGAAGGTGCGCTCGGCGGGGCGTACCAGCGGTAGCATCGAGATCACTCTGCCGGTGGATGTGCAAGCCCTGACGGGCATCGAGTGCGAGATCATCCTACAGGACGGGGGGCGACCGCAGATCGTCCTGCAGCCTGACCTCTCCGTGGCTCAGGCTCTCTTCATCGAGCTGTGGGGGATGCTGCGGCGGGGCCTGGGGCCCGAGGGCGATATCGGCGAGTTCGCTCTGGGCGACTTCAATGTGGCCCTCCTGCCTCCCCGCCACTGGCACGGGCGCCCCCCTCTCTCCTACAACGATGCCCTGATCCTTCAGGGCTACATTGAGCAGAAGGCTCCCTCGTCCCGCATCCAGAACAGCGCCGCCCTGCTGCATCTGATCACCTTTTTAGCCATCAACGCTGGCTACCGGCTGGGGCTGAAGGGTCAGCTAGCCATCGCCTTCGGCGACGCGCTGGGCTACCTGGTGACCGGGGCCAGCGGTGGTCACGGCAGCGAGTTCGAGCGGGACGCGGCCCTGGCTGCTTACGGTGCCGGCCAGCGGCCGGTTGCCGGGCAGGTCGCCGCCCTCTCCATTGACGGCGACTGGACCGCGGCTCAGGAGGGACTGCAGCGGGCCTACGGATTGTTCGCCGCCTGGCAAGCGGACCCCGATGAGTACGAGGCGGCGCGGGAGCGCTGGTGGCGATCAGTAGCCACGGTGGAGGGGGGCACAACGCTCTCTACCGTAGAGGCCTACCTGCGGCACGTGGAGGCCTTGAGATAGCGAAAGAAGTGCGGATAGTGGGGTCAAGCCGATGGCCGCCGTGTACAGGGAAGGCGAAAGGAAGGGACGAAAGATGAGGAAGGCGTCCACCCTGGCGGCCACCACTCCAGTCTTGCTGGCCGGCGGCTCGACGTCGGCCAGCAAGACCCACCCTTTGTTGGTATATGGCAGATAGCGGATGGCTGATAGCGTATGGCAGGACATCAGCCATCGGCCAGCAGTTGTTAGTGTGAGAGGAGATATCATGGCTAAACGGAAGACAGAAAGAGAAGAAAGGGTTCGGGTTGATTTCGGCCCGGGGGGGCTGTTCAAGGGGATCGGCAACTTCGTTGACCTGCTCTCGGAAATGGTCGAGGAAGGGGAATCAGAGGTTAGCCGCCACGGCGAGTTCAAGGTCGAGGGCCTCGATCAAGCGCGCGGGGTCTACGGCCTCAGCGTGCGCATGGGCCTGGGAGGCACACCCACCGTCGAGCACTTTGGCAACATCCGCTCCACAGATGAAGGGCCGGTGGTGGCCGAGGAGCAGGAGCCTCTGGTGGACGTCTTCGACGAAGGCGAGTTGATCCTGGTCGTGGCCGAATTGCCCGGGGTTGACAAGGCCGACATCCAGATCGAGGTGCAGGACGACATCCTCTCCTTGTCAACAACGGGAGAGAGAAGGTACGTCAAAGAGCTCCTGCTGCCCTCGCTGGTTGACGCGGACACGATGGAAATCACCTATCGCAACGGTATACTTGAGGTTCGACTGCGCAAGGTGAGCTAGAAAGGTGTAGCGACGGTACGGTACGGTGCAGGCTATTCCGATAAGAGCGCGAACGGAAATGAAGGGGATGAGACATGGCAACAGAAGAGAAAGAACGCGAAAGGGACGAAAGAAAGGAAAAAGGCGGAGGAATGCACATTGACCTGGGGCTGGGTGAGCTGTTCAAGGGGGTTGGTAGCCTGATCGAGTTGGCCGCGAGCCTGGCGGACAAGGTTGACCTGTCCGAACTCGATGAGGAGAAACTTGCCGATCTGCGGCGCTCCAGCCAGACCAGGGTCGGCGGGATACCGAGGGGCGTCTATGGCGTCTCGGTGCGCAGAGGGATTGGCGGTATCCCCAGGGTGCAACCCTTCGGCAACATCCGTCGCACCGAGACGGGACCGGTCGTTGACGAAGTGCGGGAACCCCTGGTGGACGTCTTCGATGAGGATGATGTGCTGTTGGTCATCGCCGAACTGCCTGGCGTGGAGGAGAAGGATATCCAGATCGAGGCCCGTGAGGGAAAGATAAGGCTCTCCACAACGACCAAGAGTAGGAAGTACGCCAAAGAACTGGAGCTTCCTTGCCCGGTTGATGAGAGCACGGTGGAGTCCACCTACAAGAACGGTATCCTGGAGATCAGGCTGCGCAAGAATGGGGCCGAAGGGGGCACGTGATGCGGAGACTGCTCTACGTCCCCATCATCCACAGCAGCGCGGACCTGGGCAGCGTGGCTTCGCAAGTGGAGGAGAAGGGCCAGACGATGAGCGGCGAAGAGGCGTGGAATGAGCATAAGCGGACGGTGGCTGACTTCTGGCGGGCCATCGCTCGGCACTTCGATGCCCTGGACGTCAGCGGCTACCAGATCTACCAGGATGGCATGGCTGCCGACGGCGCGCTGGGGATGCGCATTGTGGAGGACGCCGCCAGCAAGGGTAGCCTCAATTATCAACTGATCAAGAGGCTGGTGGAGCGGGGAGCAAGGATCGTGAAGACGGAAGAGGTCTCCATCGTTCTTAAGGAAGTGGAGGGCATCAAGCAAATCGCCAACGCCCGGACGTTGGCCGGAAAGTCCTGGGCCGTTCTGAAGTACGAGTTGATGAAGGATAAGCTCCTTGAGGAAAGGGATCGCTACATCGGCCACACCATCAACAGTACCCTGGAGCGAAACGGCATCCTGTTCATCGGCGCCTTCCACAACGCCATCCCCTGGCTGGCCGAGGATATTGTGGTCGAAGACGTCAAAGCCAGGGAGAAGGTTGCCGAGTACCAGAAGAGCTTCTTCCTGCGGCGGAAACAGGCTCAAACGAAGGAGCTAGCCGCGTACCTGGTGGCGGCCATCGAGTAAATGTAAACCGTGGAACGTGATTGGCGGTTCGCGCATCACGTTTCACGCATCACGCATGAGGGGTTTGTATGACTTCGAGCAACAACAGCACTGGGGTGAAGACAATCACCCTTCGCGTGGCCGAGGCTCAGGCCAAAGACGTGGGGCGGGGGATCGCCCGCCTCGATCCACTGGACATCAAGCGGCTGGGGGCGACCATCAGCGACATCGTCGAGATCCGTGGCGAGCGGGCCACGGCGGCCAAGCTGATGCTAGCCTACCGCGCCGACCGGGGCAAGGGGATCGTGCAGATGGATGGCATTGTCCGCCAGAACGCCCAGGTGGGCCTGGGGGAGAAGGTCAGCCTGCGCAAGGTAGACTATCAGACGGCCCGATCGGTCACCCTGAAACCGCTGACCACGACCCGGGCGCTGCCCCGCGGCTCCGACAGTCGTTACGTGGGCCGGCTGCTGGAGGGGCTGGTACTGACCCCGGGCGACCGGGTGCGGGTCAACCTCTTCGGCACCCGGGCCGTGGACTTCACCGTCGCCGACTGCGCGCCAGCCGGCGTGGTCATCGTCGGTCGAAACACGGCCGTGCGCACCAAGGGGGACGGCGCGCTGGAGGGCCGCGCCCCGCAGGTGACTTATGAGGACATTGGTGGCCTGGACCGGGAGATCCACCGTATTCGGGAGATGATTGAACTGCCACTGAAGTACCCCGAGGTCTTCGACCGGCTGGGTATTGACGCCCCCAAAGGGGTGCTGCTGCACGGGCCGCCGGGCTGCGGCAAGACCCTCATCGCCCGCGCCGTGGCCAACGAGACCGCAGCCTACTTCACCCACGTCAGCGGGCCCGAAGTGATTCACAAGTATTACGGGGAATCGGAGAAACATCTAAGAGCCATCTTCGAAGAGGCCGCTGGCCACGCCCCGGCCATCGTTTTCCTGGACGAGATTGACGCCATCGCCCCCAAGCGGCAGGAGGTGCAGGGCGAGGTGGAGAAGCGGGTGGTGGCCCAGTTGTTGGCGCTGATGGATGGGCTGAAAGAGCGGGGGCAGATCATCGTCATCGGAGCGACGAACATCCCCAATGTCCTCGACCCCGCCCTGCGCCGTCCCGGTCGCTTCGACCGCGAGATAGCCATCAGCATCCCTGACAAGAACGGCCGCCTGGAGGTCCTGCAGATCCACACCCGGGGCATGCCCCTGGCCGACGACGTAGACCTGGAGAAGCTGGCCCAGATCACCCATGGCTTCGTAGGAGCGGATCTGGAAGCGTTGTGCCGGGAAGCGGCCATGATCACCCTGCGTAACATCATGCCCGATATAGACTTCGCCGAGGCCAGTATCCCCTACGAACGGCTCCTCGAACTGGAAGTGACCCAGGATGCCTTCCTGACCGCCCTGGCCGAGATCGAGCCCTCAGCTATCCGCGAGGTCTTCACCGAGGTGTCTGATGTCAAGTGGGACGATGTGGGCGGGCTGGAGGAGGTCAAGCGCACTCTGCAGGAGACCATCGAGTGGCCGCTAAGATACGGAGAACTGTTCAAGCAGGCCGGGACCACGCCGCCCAGGGGGATCCTCTTGACCGGCACGCCGGGCTGCGGCAAGACCTTGCTGGCCAAAGCGGTGGCCTCGGAAAGCGAGACCAACTTCATCTCCGTCAAGGGACCGCAGTTGATGTCCAAGTACGTGGGGGAGAGTGAGAAAGGGGTCCGCGAGGTATTCAAGAAAGCCAGACAGGCTGCACCCTGTATTGTCTTTTTCGACGAACTAGATGCCCTGGCCCCGTTGCGGGGCTCCGGCGACAGCACCCACGTCAGCGAGCGGGTGGTCAGCCAGTTCCTGACCGAGATGGACGGTATTGAGGATCTGAAGGGGGTGGTGGTGCTGGGGGCCAGTAACCGGCCGGACATCATTGATCCGGCGCTGCTCAGGGCCGGCCGCTTTGACATAATACTGGAGCTACCCGTGCCCGACCGCGCCAGCCGCCTGGCTATCTTCCGGGTGCACACCCGGGGCAAACCCCTGGCTTCCGACCCTTCGGCAGGCTCACGGCACGCTGTGGACCTGGAGGCCCTGGCCGATCAAAGCGAAGGCCTGGTGGGGGCCGATATCGAGGGCATCTGCCGCAAGGCCTCCATGCTGGCCATACGAGAGTTCCTGGAGAGCCACGGCAATGCTGAGGATTACTCTCAGTTTCAGATCTCTATGAAGCATTTCCAGCAGGCCCTTGAAGAGATCGGAGCCCATGCCCGGTACCCATCCCTGACCCGGACATGCCGGAACGAGTCAGGGTTATCCGCCACGAATTGCACGAATGAACACGAACGCGACTAACCTTAGAAAAACATGCAGATCTGCCACAGGTACTTGACAAAGTGTCCAAGATGTGCTATAATGTCTGCTAGAGGATAAGCTAGAATAAATGGTAGGGAGACTCAAGCTAATAACAGCATGACAAACGCCGGAGCTTCGGCCTGGGCTCACGAACGGCTTTGAGCCCGGGGCCAAGCAATCTCTCTCCGCCGCGCGAGTGCAATCAGTGGGGTCAAGCCGATAGCATCCGCGTACTTGAGGAAGGTGTCCACCCCGGCGGTCACCACCCTGCCCCCTGGGGCCGGGAATCACAAAGGCGACCCCGCCTGAGGCGGGGTCGCCTCCTTTCTTGGAGAGCATGGCGGAGGGGCAGCTAATGCCGGCCTGTTCGTGGGCCATGTTCGCGTCCTGCCAGTCGGTCCAGGAAGAAAAGGACGCTGTCCGCCGAGACCTTCAAATGAGCAGCGATCTCCTGCGGCTCGGTCAGGCCCTGCTCCCGCAGGCAGGCCAGCACCGCCTGCTCCATGCGGCTGGCCCAGTCGTCGAAGAGGGCTCGCGCCTCAGGCGTGCCGTAGAGGTCCAACTCCTCAGAAACGACCACCCACTGCTCTTCAGACATCTGGATCGGCCCGGTCACTTCTCTCCAGCTTGCGCTCTCCTCACCTGCCTGATAGCCACCAGGTACTGCTGCCATACCTCGTGCCCTTCCTGGCGCTGAGCGGCATAGTCAGCCACCTGGCTGCGAACCTCGGCCTTCAGACCCTTCACTTCCTCTTGGAGTGCCTGTCGCTCTGCCTGACGGATGGCGCGCTCGTCGACAAACCAAGCCTTCAGGTCCTCCACCTCCGCATGGCGAGCCAGGCGGTCGGCTTCGATCTGGAACATGAGCTCGCGTATGTACTCCCGGTTGTAGGCCACCTGCGCGGCGTGCATCTGGCCCATCCGCTCCACCAGATCCGGACGGCTGCATTTGGCTGCCGCACGACCAATGATCTGCATCTGCTTGCGCTTGAGCACCGGCCACCCCCTTTCATTTTCAACTTCTCTCGGAAAGTCGAGCAGGAAACTTCTCGATGGGTAGCAGGCCAATCCCCTTTCGCGAAATCTCGCGAAACATCATTGGCCACTTTGGTCTGAATGACACCCAACGCGGTTGGGTTACTACCCCTTTCCGAGAGATCTCGTCCCATTCTCTCAGAAGTCCCCGATCTCGTCGTAGATCTCGGCGCGCAGCAAGGCAGCCTGTTCCCCGGCGGTGGCCGCCTCCTCGTTGGGCCAGCTCAGTTCGATCCAGGCAGGGATGAAACCGCTGATGGGCAGCACCTCCTCCGGCGCGCTCACCCGGTCGCCTGGCGGGTGATCCCGTCCCCATGCATCTCGCCACCAGACCAATTTCCCATCGGAATGATACTCGCCGTCCCGGATGTTGTAGAAGGGGCTCCCCTTCTCCACCAGCCGGGTCACGATCTCCTCCCGCGCCTCTTTGGATAGCATGATGGTCATCGCTACGCCCTCCTCCGATCCCCCTGTCACCCGCTCGCCCCCTCTCCTTGTCTCAGATAGCGGCGTGGAAGCCGCCTCTGCTATGCTGGGTAATAAAGCCCGTCGTCCTTCTGGCGGACGCGGCGCGCCCCCACCAGGCCCTGCAAGGTCTGCTCCGTCTCGCTGGACGAGAGGTCGAAGAGGACCTGGACGTCCAGTGGTCGCACGCCGGGGAAATTGGTGATGTGGGTCGCGATCTGATCGGCCACAGAGACCGGCAGCGGGGCAGCAGCGGGGCGAGGCACAGGCCGGGCAGGGGGGAGCGGTGATGGTCGCACTGCCGGAGCGCGCCGCGCGGCCAAGGCGGCCCGCCGTGGCGCGGGCGGCCGCTGCCGGTCCACCACGCCCCGCCCACCGCAGCGGGTGCAGGCCAGGTCGTATTCAGTGCCTGGCTGGCGGCCCGTCCCCCGGCATTGAGGGCAGGCCACCGTGGGCCCTCTGACCGCCATCACCCCCCGGCCCCTGCAGGTGGTGCACGTCAGCCGCCGGCCGCGCACCTTGCCCGTGCCCCCGCAGACCGCGCAAGGCACGTAAGGGGCCACCACGGGGCTGTAACCCTTGCCGCCGCAGACAGAGCAGTTGGACTCAGGGCCGGGCACTCCAAAGGGGTCCTTGCCCGCTCCGTAACAGTAGGCACATTTGACCTGCACCATCTCCCCCGGCTCTCCCGAAGGAACCTCAAACCAGTCACGATTTCTGGCCATCCTCTCACCTCCATAGTGACTTCAGTTTCCGCTAACTTGTTTTGCCACTGCATGTATTCAGACTACCGCACGTAGTAGGTCATCGGAGCGCAAAATGGCCCAAAAACCCCAACTTAGCGGAAAGAGGAGTCAGGTGGTCTGGTAGCCTGGTAGTCAGACTACCAGACCACGCGACTACTTGACTACCCGACTATTCAGGGAATTCCGCCCGCGGCCGCTCGCGTGAAACGTACTCTGTCACGTGGCGGGGCTCCTCCAGCGGGAGCAGACCCGCTGCTTCCGCATACTTGAGATAGGTGTCAACAGAAATAATCGCCGCTCTCTCCTCCAGGACCAACCCATCAATGTAAAACAAGGCTAACAACACTTCCCAGCGCTCAATGACGATGCCCCGGTTCAGAACGCGGTCGAGGACTTCCACCAGGCTGTACGAGGCAGGTATTTTCTCTACGACCATGTCCTCTACCCCCATTTCTCGGCTTCCCCTCCGATGGCCACGATCTTGGCCGCGAAGGTGTAGGGCGGCCAGGGGCCGGTGAAACGAACCTCCACGCCCTCTTCTTCCCTGATCTCCCCCAGCGCTTCCCCCACGGCTTGCACCCACTCCATTTTTACCAACAGAGACAGGTTCAAGATCATCTGCCTGTCCGGGTGCTTTTTGACCTTATTCACCTGAATATCCTCAGCGTATCCCCGCAGCCGCTCGTAGTATCGCCGGTAATCCTGGTCGGCTCTGGCCTCCATTTCCCTCTTCACTGCCTCGGCGATCTTGTGCGCATAGTAGTAGGCCATGCCCCTGGATTTGGTGGCCATCTCGGCGGCCAGTCCCTTGATCTCCTCGTTCTCCTCGGTGATCCGCCGCGTGATGCCCTCTGCGTCCCAGAAGATCTGCACGCCCAATTCGATCTTGTCCCTGAATTCCTCCAGCTTGAGCTTGAAATTCTCGTATTCTTCCGCCAGCCAGCGGCGGACGTTGTCGTCGGCGTTCCCCCCTTCGACATGCCCTTCGGCAGGCTCAGGACGCTGCTCCTCTTCGGGCCTGATAATGACGTCGAAGCTCATGGGCAGCACCGAGCCCGCCGCCTCCCAGATGGCATCCACCACATCACCGTGCGTCGCTACCCAGCCTTTCACCGTTTCCTCATCGCCTTGATATGGATCGGGCGGGCAGTCGTGCACCACGGCGCAGATGTCCTGAGAGGGTATGGTGTAGACCCTGTTGCCTCCGATGCCGATGGAGCCGAAGTCTTCTTGGTCAATACGCGGGATCACCCCGTAGATGTATCTGGCCGGCGCTCCCCCCTCCTCCGTGTTCCCCATCCGCCCACTCCTTCTCAGTGTTACGTGCTCAGTGTTACTTGTTGCGTTACTGGTTACGTTTCACGTTTCACGTGACTTCTTCTCCAGCTTGACCTGCAGCACGTTGTTGTGATAACGGCTGCTGATCCGTTTCCCGTCTACCGCGGCTGGCAGGCTGATCTCCCAGGCCGGCCGGTCGCCAGCGGTCACCATGAGCCACTCCCCCTCCGCCTGCATCTGGATGTCATCTTCCTCGACTCCGGCCAGTTCCATGACGACCACCACCTGTGCACCCTCGTCGAAGACGTCGGCCGGCGGCGCGATCTTGGGCCGGCGCTCTGCCTCGGGGCACAGCCACCAACTATAGGGCACCACCTCGCCCGTCCAGGGGTCGGTTCGCCGGGACTCGAAGATCAGCAAAGGCTGGCCCAGTATGCGGCGGGCCACGGGATTGATGGTCTCCCTGATGCGGGCCAGGACGTGCATGTGAGATGGCGCGCCCACCATCTGCCGCAGCTCCTCGATCTTGGCCTGCCTGTGCTCCCACAGATACCAGATCAACTCGGCGCTGGCCGGATCCAGGGCCGCGGCCACTCGCTCCAGGTCCTCTAGCCCGATGCGGCGGTTGGAATCCACCCGTTTTTTCGGGGCCGCATCGTCGTCGGCCGGGTTCTCTGGTCCCTCGAAGTCCACCCCCAGGCTGGTCAGCACCTCGGCTAGTCGTTGGGTCCAGGCTGCCAGGTCACCGGTGATAATGGTGGCCTCCCGCTGCCGGCCTCCGGAGCCGTTGCGGTACGAGAGGCGCAAACAGGTCTTGGTGGCCAGGAGGAAGGACCTCTGCTGGAAGCCCAGCCCGGTGACGTTGCTGAGGGGCAGGTCGAGGGCCAACCTTCCGGCCTGGGAGAACAACAATCGTTTGTCCGTCAGGTGGAGGTGCCCCAGCTTCCAGGAGCGCCCCGAGAGATAGCCCCCTTGTTGATGCAGGACCATCTGCTCATCCTCGGCCAATTGGCTGGGGATTGCGGATTGCGGATTGCGGACTTGTTTGTTCCGCCTTCCGCCTTCCGCCTTCCGCAATGGTTTATTCATCGGCCCACCGCTCCGGGTTCAGCATCTTGCCCAACACCTCATCAACGACGTCATCCAGGCCATCCCTTACCTGCTGAACGGCGTCGGCTATGCCGTGTTCCTGCTTGATCTGATCCAGGGCCGTGTCCAGGTCCAGCAGGGCTTCCCCCAGTCTCTCGATCTCGTCCTCGGTTAGGCTTTCCCCGTCCATGCGTTTGAAGGCCTGCAGCCGCAGGGCATCTCTGATGATCTCCACCAGGGCGATGACCAGCCCCAGGATGCCGTGTTTGAAGTTGTTCTCGTCCAGGTCAATGATGCCCATGATCAGTTTCAGGTTACGGGTTTCAAGTTCCAGGTCACAGGTTACAGGTCAGCTAACTTGGTACTCGCACACTGGCAACCTGTAGCTCCCTCCGTCGGGGACTGGTCCATCCGCAGGCGGAGCACCCTTCCTCGAGCAACTGACTGGCCGGGGCTGGCCGGCCGCACTGCGGACAGGTCTCCATCTCCTCGACGAAGCGGCCCAGGGCCGCCTGCCATTCGACCAGGTTGTCGCCAGCAAAGAGGGCGGTTCGCTCGCCCTGCGAATTTCGATACGAGAGGCAGAGGATAAGCCGCTCCTTGATCAGCCCTCCCAGATCCATGGTCTCGACGCTGGCCCCTGTTATCTCCGTGAGGGAGATGTCGAACAGGACCTTGCGCTCCTCGCTGCACCACCAGAAGAGGCGCTCAGCAGTCAGGTACAGCCAGCCCGGCCTCCAGGTTGCCCCGATGATGCCAGAAGGAGCAACCTTGTGCCACATCTTCCCCTCGGCGGTCATCTCCTCCTGGCCCAGAAGGGCATCCACCTCCGGATCGAGCGGTGGCAG
>Ga0075114_10001643_pt1 | contig 11972 bp, 12 predicted proteins | sample AntAceMetag02UKM_FD_69784 | JGI IMG/M metagenome (GOLD analysis project Ga0075114, IMG submission 69784) | Saline lake microbial communities from Ace Lake, Antarctica - Antarctic Ace Lake Metagenome 02UKM | ecosystem: Environmental > Aquatic > Non-marine Saline and Alkaline > Saline | place...
GATGAGAAGAACGTCGCACACAGCTTACGACGCTACATCTGTAACCCGAGTTGCGTCACTGGTTTTGTAGCGTCGGGTCCCGTGCCCGACGTTACCTCGACTCGCACCCCAACCCCGACGATCAACGGACCAATCTGGCGTCCATCCAGCGGAGGCCTCAGATGATTCGCCCCATCGTCTTCGCCGCAGGATTGGGCACACGCATGGGAGCTAGCAAGGCTCTCATGGATATTGACAATCTGCCTGCCCTAACCGTCGTGCTGAAGACGCTGTTTCGAGCGGGGCTGTCTTCCCCAATCGTTGTATTGGGACATGATGCTAAAGCCATACGCGCTAGCGTCGATCTGTCTCACTGCCAAGTGATCGTCAATGAACATCCCGAACGTGGATTGAGCGGGTCGATGAGACTTGCCCTAGATGCTGTAGAAGAAACAGTCACCGGCATTCTCACATTTCACGTCGACATGCCCTATGTGGCTGAATCGACAATCCGAGCACTGTTTCAAGCCATCGATAAGGGCGCGACGTTGGCAGCTCCAATCCATGAAGGGGAACGTGGCTTTCCCGTTTTTTTCCACCAGCAGTTCCTCGGCCAGCTATCCAACTCCCTTGAAGGAGACAGCGGAGGACGCCAATTCCTCAGGACACACAGCGATGACCTCGTTCTGGTGCCAGTAGATGATCCTGGATGTATTTTCGATATCGACCGCCCGTCAGATCTGACGGCATGGAAAGGAGTACGCCTATGCGCTACCAACGAGTAGCCGACGAACGAGAGCTTCTAGAAGGCCTCTCGCAACCGGGAGCAACCATTCTGTGTGGTGGAACTGACGTAGTGGTCAAGATGCGGGCGGGAATGATCCAGCCTGACGTCCTGCTGGATGTGTCGCGAATAGACACCTTACGTGGCATTCGAGTCGAAGGGTCTGCCTTGCTCATCGGTGCGGCGACGGCCGAGTCTGACATCATCACATCTCCTCTTGTGCGCGACCATGTTCCGTTGTTGGCATCCGTGCTGAAGCAATTAGGCTCTGTGCAAATCAGAAATCGTGGAACCTTGGGAGGCAATATCGTCAATGCCTCTCCAGCAGCTGACGGATCGATTCCGCTGCTGGTATACGACACCGAGATTCTCCTCGTCAGCCCCGAAGGCGAACGTTGGATGAAGCTCGAGGACTTCTTCACAGGTCCGGGGCGAACGACGCTGAAACCTAGCGAATTCATCCGCACCCTGCGGCTTCCCATCCCCGGTGAGGGATTCCGTTCCTTCTTCCACAAAGTCGGCAAGCGCAATGCCTTGACGATTGCCATCGCCTCGCTCGGCGTTCTCTTGCGCATGGAAGGAGACGTCATTCAAGAGCTTCGCATCGCCGTAGGATCCGTTGCGCCCACATCGCGACGACTCCGCGACATCGAGGGCGCACTCACAGGCCAGCATCTTGATGACGCCACCATTGCCAAGGCTCGCCAACTGATTGTGGAAGCCATCTCACCCATCTCAGACGTCCGAGCAACCGCCGACTACCGAAAGAACGTCATCGGAGATCTACTCGTTCGTGCGTTAAGGTCTCACCTGATCTAGTTCTCCGATTCGTCTTTCGACAGGGGTCAGATCTTGTGTTTTGACGTCCTCGCTAAGCTAAGCTGCCTACGAACCACAGACTGTGAGAAACATATACGCGGGCGTACCGATCTAGAGTCGCGAAAGCGTGCTGACAGAGTCAAACACGACTTCGAGGCGATCAGGTGCAAAATCATTCAAGCTTCGGCTCATTACAGCCAACCAAATGTCAAATCACAAGATCTGACCCCTGTTGTGAACTTATTACGCTACAAAGGGAGATGGAATGCATGTCGCACAACCTCTCTGCTCCCGCTTGTCACATCTTGGCAGAGAGGCGTGTTGCATGACACTCCTTCCTTATCAGACGACAGACAGATGATTCGTCTTTCGGATTTCTTTGTGCTAGTCTGCAACTGTCCAAGGGGGCGATTGTGTTGAAATCATTCATTCGGCGGGCTGGTGTAGCTGCTTTGTCTGTTGGCTTTCTACTTGCAGTGCTCACGGCTTGTTCTCTGTTCCCTCAGCCGCCTGTTGCGTCCTTCGTCGTCGACTACAACGTGACAGACGATATCATGGTGGCTGACTTGAATGCGAGCGGATCGGCTGATCCAAATGAGGATGTCATCATTTCCTACATGTGGGCGATCGATGACGATGTGAGCTTCATCGATCCTCTGGCTAGCTCTAAGACGGTGCCGACGCCCATCCTTCGAGTCCGGTTTCCCGATGAGGGCAACTACACCATCACACTCCTGGTCGTGGATGCGACGGGTACGCCGTCTGCCCCTGTGAGCCAGACAATTACACTTCCCCGCATTGTCGTAAATCCGACGGAGTAGCCGACTTACCAGTCTGACGATTGCCGCTTGGAGTAGTAGGCTATGTCCGGGTGCCCGATATAGCCGAGGGATCGGAAGAAGGCTGTCGATGCCTCATTCTCGCCTTCGATGAGACAGGTCACAATGAGGATGCTCCGTGAATTTAGCTGTCGTTCGACTTCGTTTGTCAGTGCCTTGGCAATGCCTTTCTTACGATGGGATGGTAAGACGGCTAGTCGGTTGATCCAGCCCTTGCGTCCGTCGTGCGTGCCCAATACAACGCCTACGAGCTCGCCGTCGGCTTCGGCACCCAAGAAGATGGCTGTCTCTCGTTCCATTTCCGCCTGCACTTGAGCTCGACCATCGCGCCCATTGGGGCGAAACAACAATCCAGCCAGGCTCCAGATCTCACAGATTCGATCGTAATCATCGGCAGCTAATCGGCGAATGCGCATGGGTTCCTTTGATGTCTGCAGACAGGATATCCAAGTGCACGGCAATCGCAAGCACTGCAGCCTGCACACAGAACGGGACATGGCTCCCATTGTGAAGGGTCGAGCGCCCTCTCGTTTTCAGTGTATCTCGCCTAGCATAAGGCTAGAAAAGGAGGGGTATGCGAACCCGCCAGGTTGCCATCTTACTAATCCTGTTGGCTGTCGGGGCTACGACTGCTGTAGGTGCTCCCGCCCCGTTCTCCATTGGATTTGGCGTCGGCGTACCGTATGAAACGCCCGTCGATTGGCCGGCATCCTTCTCTTACCTTACGACTGAGGTTTTCCTGTCGCATAACCTGACTGCTGTCTTTGATCTTGGCACCTACCCATCCGACTTCCCCAACTTGTTCGAGGGTACTGCAGGCATGTTGGTCAAGGCCTGGGTCGGGCCAGTCAATGCGTTTGCTGGTGGCGGATTCACCGTGCAATGGCATGAGGTTGGCACAGCATGGGCGTTCAATCCATATCTGACGCTCAAGGGTGGCTTCCAGATTTGGCTGCTGGATTCGCTCGCCTTTGTTGCCCAGTTTCGAACCCTCGAATCTCTGCCTGTTCAATGGACGTTTGCGCCCGAATTATCCTTGGGGCTAACTGTCGCCTTCGGCAGCGGTCGACCGGATCCTCCGTTCTTCGATCCAGCCACACTATGGATCGTCGTTGGCATGGGCGTCGCCGCGCTTATCGCCTTCCTTCCTAAACAGTAGACGTAATCATACGCCTGACGCCTCCCCGCAGTTCGTCTATCCAACTGCCAATTCAGCAGATACCTCTTCATTTCGCGGTCGCGTTGTGCTATACTCAATCTTGCAAAACTTGGGCAATAGAAGTCGCTACGAATGTTGGGCAATTAGACTATCTAAAGGATCGGAGGGCCCCCAGGTCATCCGATTGTTTTTCGATTATATGGCACACTGACAAGCAGGAGTGGAATGAAAGAATCTGGTGCAACGATTAACCTAAGCAAGAACCTGAGTAACAAGCCGGAGGGCAAGCGCAATCTGGCTGAAGAACGTTCAACGCGTTCTGACAATCCGATCCGCACTTATTTTGGTGAGATCAGTCGGGTTCCCTTGCTGACACGCGAGGACGAAGTTCGTCTATCCAAACGCATTGAAACTGGAGACCAACGCGCCAAAGAAGAGTTGGCTGAAGCCAACTTGCGGCTGGTTGTCTCTATCGCCAAGAAGTATCGAGGCTGCGGACTTCCCTTCCTCGATCTGATCCAAGAAGGCAATCTCGGTCTGATGAAGGCCATCGAGAAATTTGATTACACGAAGGGCTACAAATTCTCTACCTACGCCACGTGGTGGATTCGTCAGGCCATCCTGCGCGCCATCACTAACCGTTCGCGGACCATTCGTGTCCCCACCCACATCAATGAACTCATTCGAAAAATCTATCAAGTCGAGCGCAACTACCTCAAGGAAAACGGAGAGATGCCGACACCTGAGAGACTAGCTACTGAGCTTGAAACAACGGTAGAAAACATCATCAAGGCCAAAAAGACGGCGCAAAGCATGACATCACTCGATATGCCCATCGGCCATGACGATGACGGATCTGTGCTCGGCGACTTCATCGAGGACGGCAGAGTCGAATCCCCAGAACGAGAAACTTTCGAACACCTCCTCGTTCAGGAACTCGTGCGTGCTTTGGATGAACGATTGACGGATCGCGAGAAGCGGATTCTTGAGCTGCGTTACGGGCTCAATGACTATCAGCCCAAAACCTTGGATGAGGTCGGCGTTGAATTCGGCATCAGTCGAGAGCGCGTCCGACAGATTCAGAAGGAAGCCTTGACCAAGTTACAGGATTCCGATCTCAAGCAAAAACTCGAGTGGTTTAAGCTACTTTCAGAAGCTGCCTAGGCAGCAAGCGCTCAATAGGAAACGGGCAAGCCTGCAAATAGCAAGCTTGCCCGTTTTCTCTTTTGCATCTCTCTCATCACACACAACGGGTCTCACTTCTCATGGCATGCTGGCGGCCGTACTCATGCAGGAGAGACGCGTCTATTCGGCAGTCTCTGGAGCCGCTTCAATCTCTTGTTGATGGTCGCAGGCTTTGTTGCTGCACACCAGGCCACCTGACTTCTCAATTAGCACGCCCTCTTCGCAAGCGGGACACAGCTGTACAGGCTTCTCGCCAATGGCATATCGACAATCGGGGTAGCGACTGCAGCTGTAGAAGGTGCGTCGTCGCTTGGTCGAATACTTCTCGACCATCTCGCCTTCTTTGCACGTCGGGCAGACAACGCCCGTAGAAACAGACGCCGTCACAGCGCACTCGGCATCCGTGCATTTGTAGTATCGCCCAAAGCGACCATTCTTCAGTTCCATCGTGCCACCACACGTTGCACACGGAATGGTTTCGCTCGCTGATGCTGCTGCTTCTGCTAACGCGTCGGCGACCGTGATGGTGCCTTCGCCATATTTGGCGGCAATATCGAGCGGCATGTTGATCGTCGTCTTGCAGTCGGGGTAGTTGGAGCATCCGAGGAAGAACGATCCCTTCCAGAACCGAAGATCCATTGGAGCACCACACTTCTCGCATGCAACATCTGTGCTCACGCGGAACAGCTTGTTCGCACCATCTTCGATCTTCGCTTCCAGATCCTCCAGGCGACTGGAGAATGGGCCATAGAATTCATCCAGCGCATCAATGCGCGAGATGTCTCCGTCTTCAATCTCATCCAAGCTTTCTTCCATGCGAGCTGTAAACAGTGGATCGATCGTCTCCGCAAAGAATCGCTGCAGGAAATCAACAACCATCTGTCCCAGCAATGTAGGACGAAGGCTGCCGCCTTCTCTGATCGCGTAGCCGCGATCCTGAATAACCGAGATGATCGAGGCATAGGTACTCGGACGGCCAATGCCTTCTTTCTCTAGCAAGTTGATCAAGCCCGCTTCTGAATAACGCCGTGGCGGCTCTGTGAATTTCTGCCGCGTATCCATCTTATCGATCGTCAGCACGTCGCCAACCTTCACCTTGTCGGGGATGACGTTCTCTTTGCCGCGGGCATCGGGCATGATCTTCAGGAATCCATCAAACTTGATCGTGCTTCCAGCCGCTTCCATCGTGTAGGGCTCTGCAGAGACAAGGATCTTGCGCTGTTTATAGACAGCCGCCGTCATCTGTGTGGCCAAGAATCGGCGATAGATCAAGCCATACAACTTCTGCTGATCGGGACTGAGATAATCGCTCATAGCGTCGGGGGATCGGTCAATGCCCGTCGGGCGAATGGCTTCATGCGCGTCCTGTGATCCTCGTTTGTTCTTGAACGATCGCTCTTTGGCCTCGAGATAGTCTTTGCCATAGTCAGTCACGATGAGCTTCCGAGCCGCCTTGACCGCATCAGCCGAAAGACGGACTGAATCCGTACGCATGTAGGTGATGAGCCCCGTCGTACCTTCGGGCAGCGCGATGCCCTCATACAACTCTTGCGCAATGCTCATGGTTCGTTTGGGAGAGAATCCCAGTTGAGAGGATGCAGATTGCTGCAGCGTGCTCGTGATGAAGGGAGCCGATGGCTGGCGCCGCCGCTCCTTCTCCTCGATGCCGGCAATGGAAATAGCGGCCTTCTGAATCTGCTTCTCTGCCTTACGCGCATCGGCTTCGTTCTTGAGTTGGAACTTCTCGCCGTCCTTCTTGGTCACCGACGCAACAAAGGGTTCACCATTGCGAAGATGCGCATCAATCTCCCAATATTCCTCAGGAGTAAAGACGCTAATCAGCGCTTCGCGATCACACAGGAAGCGAAGGGCCACGGACTGAACACGGCCTGCAGACAGTCCAGCAAACCGGTTGCCTGCGACAATTCTTGAGAGCAACGGGCTGAGCAGATACCCGACCAATCGATCGAGGATGCGGCGCGTTCGCTGTGCTTCCACCTTCGGCAGGTCAATCTCTGTCGCCTGGTTCAGTGCTTCGAGAATCGCTGGTTTCGTGATCTCGTTGAAGATGAGCCGCGAGAAGGCATCGTCATCCTTGACGACGCGCTTGAGGATGGCATACAGATCATAGGCAATGGCTTCGCCTTCTCGATCATGGTCTGTTGCGAGGTAGACATGCTTGGCACCTTCTGCTGCTTCTCGCAATAGGGTCAGGTTTTTCGTTCGCCGAGTTTCAAACTTGGGCTCATATCCCTTTTCGATATTCACACCCAAGTCATTCTTCGGCAAATCGCGAACATGCCCCTGAGATGAAAGCACTTGATAGTTCTTTCCCAGGTACTGCCCGATCGTGCGCGCCTTGGTTGGCGATTCAACAATAATGAGATCCTTCAATTCCGTAGGCTCCTTTCCGAGGTGGCCCATTATACAGAAGCCGGCATGAAGTGCGAGGAACCCACGTCTGCAATTCTGCGGAGACTGGTACTACCACAAACGTCCCGTGTACCATCTTGATCGAGGTGTTTGATGAACTACGTCGTATTCGAAGGCTTGCCCGCAGTTGGAAAGAGCGAAACGCTTGAGCTATTGGCGCGTTTCTATCCGCATCAAGTTCGCATTCTTCCCGAACTTGTAAAGATAATCATTCTGGAAGAAGGCATCGATCTGTTCAAAGAGCGCGCACGGCTGGCAGAAGCCATTCGCATGGCGCTGCCTGCACGCCGCCGTCAGATCGAGGAGATTGTCAGCCAAGGATTTCTCTGCTTAGAGGAATCACATCTTGGCGTGCACTGCGCCTACTCGACAGCGCTGGGCGATCGCAATTTCCTTGAGCTGTATCCATCGATTGCAGACGAACTTCCTACACCCGATGCCTTTGTTCGCATGGATCTCCCTGTCTCGGCTTCTTTGGATCGCCAACGTGCACGGGGAACAGCGCAGTTCGATATCGATGGACAGGCACTCGGCGCGATGTTGTCTGAGCTGGATCGTTGGCACGAATCTCAATCCGCGCCACTGCTCCACGTCGATGCCCACCTTCCTGTGGATGAAGCCCTGGCTGGCATCGTGCAACTTCTCGGTCTGACTTACGACACGCCTGTTCTTGCGAACACAGACACCCTCGACATCATTCTGCTTCTGGGTCGACCGGCTAGTGGCAAGTCTGAGTTCATCGACTTCATGACCCACCTCCCTTCGGATCGGAGGGCAGCCGAGTTTTCTATCGCTCCCTTCCAGATTGTCGATGACTTCCCTATTCTTTGGGATCTCTTTCAGCAAGACGATGTGTGGGAATCCGTCGGCCGCGAACGCCTATTCTCGAAACGTAGCGATGGCAACTATGCAGTCACCGATGATACCGTGTGGGGGTTCTTGATCGAACAGATCAACCAGCGCGTCCACCAGAGTTCAAGTTTTACCAACCCTCAAGCCCATAGCCGAACCTTGATTATCGAGTTCTCTCGTGGAGGCAGCTCAGGATACGCCGATGCACTGAATCGTCTCGCCCCCGATATTTTGGAACGCGCTGTCGCCCTCTATGTCTCCGTTTCGTTTGAGGAGTCCTGGCGCCGCAACATTGCTCGCTACGATGCGAAGAAACGAGATGGGATCTTGACGCACTCTGTCCCTCGCGAAGAGATGGAGCGAACCTACGGCACAGATGATTGGCCGACACTCACTGCTGCAGGCACTGGCCTTCTGCACGTAGGCGGCATCGACATCCCCTATGCAACGATGAACAACGAGCCCGAATCGAAGGATGTGGATGTGTTAGCCGAACGGTATCGCGCTGCCTTGGAACCACTTCACAAACTGGCAACACGAAACCGAACGCCTACGTAGTCGGTAGGATCTCTGAGAAGGTGCGGAAGAAGTTCTTGTAGCAAACCTTTTCAATTTGAGCATCGGACAGCCCTGCTTCTCGGAATAGGGGGATGAATTGGGCATAGTCGGCAATGGAGTCGATGCCTTCTGGCGTTTGTCCAATGCCGTCCAAATCGCCGCCCAAGCCAATGCAGTCCTCTCCGCCCACGTTAATCGCATGAAGAACATGTCGGGATACCCAATCGATCGATGGCCGCGGAATCTCTCTCATCTTCGCCCGCAGGCTCCTGCTTTCTTCGGCACTAACGCCGGCTCGTGTTCCCGCTTCGAACAACGGTGTGACAGCAGCTAAGTAGTCGGGATCGAGGAAGCCGGGCGACAGATTGATGCCCATGACGCCCCCGTGACTGGCCACTGTGCGGATCATGTCATCGGTCAAATTTCGCAGGCTGGGACAGAGGGATCGACAGTTCGAGTGACTGGCCACGAACGGCTTCTCTGACAAACCAACGACATCTGTGAATGCCTTGTCTGAGAGGTGCGAGACATCGACGACAATACCCAGTTCTTCGCATAACCCTAGCAGCCGCCGCCCCTGTTCAGTCAGCGGTGTATTGCTCCCAAAGGCAGTGCCTGAGAAGGCGTTGTCCTGCCAAGCAAAGATGAGGCTGCGAACACCGCGCTCGTAGAAGTCGCGGATGGTCTCCGCTTGGTTCCCAAGCGGATCGGCACCCTCTAGGCTAAGAATTCCGGCTCTGGGTCCACCACTGAAGGCATCTTGAAGCTCTGGCCCTGTACGAATCACTCGCAACGCACCGTCTGTCGAGTCAGCCATCGCGTACACCGCGTCGATCATCTGACACGCACGCTGATATTCCTGTCCTGGATAGGCTGAACTCAGCACGAAGCAGGCGAAGATCTGGGCTCGCACATCCGCATCAATCATTCCAGGAAACGAGATGTGCATGCTGCCCTTCGGGCTAAGGAAGTCCTCGCCATCGTCCAACACCTTCATGACCGTGTCGCAATGGGCATCAAAGAATCCTGGATTGGGCCTGCGATCCATGCTGGAATCCGTCGCTTTACTGGATATAGGCAAGGGCTTCAATCTCCAGTACAGCATCCAGTGGTAGTCGGGCCACTTCGATGCACGATCGTGCAGGATATGGTTTGGGGAAGAACTCGCCATAGACAGCATTTACGGCGCCGAAGTCATTCATGTCCTTGAGAAAAATCGTTACCTTCACGGCATCTGCCAGCGTGGCATGCCCTGCCTCTAGGATGGCTGACACGTTCTCCAGCGATGCGCGGGCTGCATCAGCCACGTCATCGGTAATGAGAACGCCATCTCTCATCGGCAGCTGCCCCGAGGTGAAGACAAGTCGGCCTGCAGAAATACCTTGGCAATAGGGGCCTACGGCTGCTGGTGCATCGTCTGTATGTAGTTGCAGTTTGCTCACTTAAATCACTCCTAGCTCGCGCCCAACAAGCGCAAATTTCTCGATAGCCAAATGCAGATCTTCTCGGCTATGCGCAGCAGACAACATGGCTCGAATCCGAGCCAATCCGCGCGGCACAGTCGGAAAGGCGATGGCTGTAGCAAAGATATCTTCTTCGAATAACCGTTTGGAGAAGGCCCATGCGGTTTTCGCCTCTCCCAACATCACTGGCGTAATGGGGGTTTCGCTGTGTCCGCAATCGAATCCCAATTCTTTCAATTGGGCTGTGAAATACTCAGCGTTCTCCCACAGTTTACGTACGGGCTCGTCAGATTCTTCAAGGATCTCAATGGCTGCAATGCAGGCGGCGACATCCGGTGGCGTTGCTGCAGATGAGAACAAGAACGGGCGCGCGCGCTGCCTCAAGTAGTCGATGAGTTCGGCCCTTCCAGCGATGTATCCGCCCATGACACCAAAAGCCTTGGACATCGTGCCACACTCAATATCCACGCGTCCGTGCAAGCCGAAGTGATCGGCAATGCCACGTCCGTGGCTTCCAAGCACGCCTTCTCCATGGGCGTCGTCTACCATGACCATTGCACCATATTGTTCGGCTAGTTCAACAATGGCTGGCAGCGGCGCGAGATCTCCGTCCATCGAGAACACGCCGTCTGTGATGATGAGCTTCTTGGCAATATCCTTATTCTCTTCAAGCAGATTGGCCAGCGTTTCCATATCGCGATGAGGAAAGATCACGCGCTTGGCCTTGGTCAGGCGAATGCCATCGATAATGGACGCATGATTGAGCTCATCGGTGAAGATGACGTCCTCCTTGCCCATCAACAGGGGGATCACGGCCAAGTTCGTGTTGAGCCCAGATTGAACGGACAGAGCGGCTTCTGTGCCCTTGAAGCGGGCAATAGCAGCCTCTAGCTCAAGATGAAGCGTCATCGTTCCAGCAATAGACCGAACAGCGCCGGGACCCACGCCATAGGTTTGAATGGCGGCAATGGCCGCCTGGGTGAGTCGCGGATCATTGGCGAATCCAAGGTAGTTGTTCGAGCAAAGATTCAGTCGCGATTTACCGTCAACGGAGACCCATGCGCCCATCGGACCCTCAATCGTGCGAATCGTGTTGTATAGATCGTTTTCGTGCAGGTCAGAGAGTGCCTGCTCAATAAACGCTAATTTGCTCATCGTTCCTCCTCGCTCGTTCTTACCAAATGTCTAGCCTAGGCTTCACGCGAGCCAGCGCCCGGACGTTCCATTGTGTCTAGAAACGCCATCGCATGTCTTAGGTGTGGAATCGTAATGGACCCACCGACAACTAGAGCAATGCTGAGAGCCTCGGTGATCTCTTGATCCGATGCCCCTTGCTCCACAGATTCGGTCAAGTGATAGCTAATGCAGTCATCGCATCGAAGCACTGTGGATGCAACCAACCCCATAAGCTCCTTCGTCTTCTTAGGTAATGCACCCTCGCTGTACACATCGTGATCGAGGGCAAAGAATCGCTTGGTCGGGAGGTCGGCTTGAAACAGCACCTGGTCATTGAGTGTTTCTCTTCGTTTTGCGTACTCCGCTGCCGTTTCCATAGCGCCTCCCTTACCTTCTCCAGAAAGCTTACTACGGACGATCGTCTCGTTCACGCTCACTCGCGGCAACCAGCCATGCATCCGCCTCTGTAAGAATACGCTGGCTTTCGGCATAGGTTACTGTAGCAACGGCCTCAGCAAGTTCGAGCCATTGGTAGTCCGTGTGTTCCGAGGAGAGCGATACGTCGGATTCTTCAGCCTCGGCAAGCAAGTAGGCTACTGTCTTGGCTTTAGCTTGCCCATTCCTGCTGACGATGTAGCTACTTGTCTCGTGGAAATCGGGGATCGGACGAATGTGGCGAATGCCTGTTTCCTCAAGCGTCTCACGTAGAGCTGCTTCGATTTCGC
>Ga0075114_10001653_pt1 | contig 11942 bp, 11 predicted proteins | sample AntAceMetag02UKM_FD_69784 | JGI IMG/M metagenome (GOLD analysis project Ga0075114, IMG submission 69784) | Saline lake microbial communities from Ace Lake, Antarctica - Antarctic Ace Lake Metagenome 02UKM | ecosystem: Environmental > Aquatic > Non-marine Saline and Alkaline > Saline | place...
CAACTTATGTGTTGGCTCTAGAGGTGGATCATCCTAATCAGCTCCTTGAAATCCTCCGCAATGGATCGCCTTCTGTGATCGCTAGGGTAGAGAATGATAGGGTGTTATTGGACCCCCGTACTGTGCTGCCTGAAACGGATCCGGATTTTGTCAATGCATTACGATCAGCATGGAGTATATATGAAGAATGATCTCTCTCAAATCATGGAACGTGAAAATATAGATGCCCTTTGGATAATGGGCAGCGCCTCCCATAACCCATCAATGACTTATTTCACCGGAAGAGCCCATGTTAGTGGGGCGGACCTGATCCTGATCAGAGGAAAGGAGCCGGTGATCTTCTGCAACGCCATGGAACGTGAGGAAGCAGCATCTACCGGGTTTGAGACAATTGTTACTGCCAAATATGGATTCCTGAAGATCTTGGAAGAATCCCAGGGGAACCTGCTGGACGCCCAAGCGAAAATGCGAAAGTTGATGTTCGAGGAAATTGGATTGACAAAAGGCCGGGTAGCGGTTTACGGAAAGGTGGAAATAGGACCTGTCCTGGGCACATTCAAATATCTAAAATTGTTGCTGCCGGAGATTGAGTTTTTAGGTGAAGGTGACGATTCTATCTTGCTGGAAGCCCGAGCCACCAAGGATATTCATGAAATTGATCGCATCCGCGAAATGGGAAAGATCACGACTGAAGTAGTTGGGAAGACGGCAGCCTATCTACAGTCCTGTCAAGTAAATGAAGATGAGATCCTGATGAGGAAGAATGGTGAACCGTTGACAATTGGAACCATGCATATCAAGATCAATTACTGGCTGGCAGAACTGGGGGTAGAAAATCCACTGGGATGCATTTTTGCAATGGGGCGAGACGCCGGTATACCCCACAGCGCGGGTACTCATGAGGATTCCATCCGATTGGGAAAAACAATAATCTTTGATATATATCCCCAGGAAGCAGGCGGCGGGTATTTCTTTGATTTCACAAGAACCTGGTGCCTGGGTTATGCTCCGGAGCCAGAGACTGAGATGTACGAGGATGTAAAAGCTGTCTACCAGACCATTATGGAAGAAATGATAATGGATGAACCAGCGGTAAAGTTCCAGGACCGAACCTGTGAGCTATTCGAAGCCCAAGGTCACCGAACGATACGTCAGGACAGCCAGTTGGAATCCGGGTATGTGCACAGCTTGGGTCATGGGTTAGGATTGGACGTGCATGAACGACCCCGGTTCAGCAAGCGAGGTAGCGATTGTGATTTATTAGACGCTGGTTCGGTGGTTACTATCGAGCCTGGGCTATATTATCCGGATAAAGGGATGGGTTGTCGACTGGAAGATACGGTTTGGGTCAGGCCAGATGGGAGAATGGAAATTCTGGCCGAATACCCCTATGATTTAGTGCTGCCGATGAAACACTGGAATGGGTAAATCGTTTGAATATGAGACAAGATCAGGTGATCTTATGAGTGAAAATCAAGTAGAGGAAACCCCTAGGGAAAGTTTGGAAAACCCGCTGGCGCGCATTCTGGGCATAGAGAGCTCGTGTGATGAAACTGCGGCAGCTGTAGTAGAAAACGGCCGCGAGATCCTTTCCAATGCTGTGGCTTCCCAGGTTGACCTGCACGCCCAGTTTGGCGGCATATTCCCCGAAGTGGCCTCAAGGCAGCATATCCTATCCATATACCCAATTGTTGACCAGGCTCTCAAAGATGCTCATTTAAAACTATCTGACCTGGATGGTATAGCCGTAACTCGCGGCCCTGGACTTCCAGGATCCCTGGTGGTTGGCATTAATATGGCAAAAGGATTGGCGATTGGCAGTGGGCTGCCATTAATGGGGATCAATCACTTGGAAGGACATTTGTATTCCGCCTGGTTGGAAGAAGAGGGGAAGAAAAAGAAGAAGTCCCCTAAATTCCCGCTTCTGGCATTAATTGTATCTGGAGGCCATACTGAGCTGATCTTAATGAAGGATCATCTTGTGTATGAGCGCCTGGGTGGCACACTGGATGATGCTGCCGGAGAAGCTTTTGATAAGGTTGCCAGACTGCTGGAATTGGGTTACCCGGGCGGACCTGCGATACAGGAGGCTGCCCTGGATGGAGATCCCAATGCTTTTGATTTTCCGCGCTCCTGGTTAGATGACAGTTTCAATTTTTCTTTCAGTGGTCTGAAAACTTCCGTTTTGCGAACTGTGCAGCAGCTTGAGAAACAAAAGAGCAAACTGCCAATTAAAGACCTGGCATCCAGCTTTCAGGCGGCTGTAGTGGATGTCTTATTCCAGAAAACGTTACGGGCGGCTGAGGAATTTGGTACAAAGGATATCCTGATTGCAGGGGGCGTTTCCGCCAACCAGGTTTTACGGAATAAGTTTAAGGGGCAGAAAAAATATAACGTTCATATCCCCCCCCTGTTCTTATGCACTGACAATGCAGCCATGATTGCCGGGGCTGGATGCTATCGGTTCCATGCTGGTCACCGGGATAATCTCGAAATGGATGCTGCACCGACCTGGTCGATCTCTGATCTATAGTTATTCACCACTATTACTGGTTCGACAATTTAATTAGAAAACTTCCGGAGGTAGATGATGGCTGGTTTATATAAATTCCTCAATAGAATAAAAACAGCTCAATGGATTCTTATCGTAGCTGGGGTATTGAGCGGGGCTATCGCTTTTGTGATCGGTGTATCAGATAATCTCCCTGGCATTATTCTCCTCTATGTTGGACTAACTTGCTTGGCCGGGGCCTGGGTTTGGACTTGGCCATCACCGCGAGATTTCTGGATCCTGCTGTTGGTCTCCCTGGTAGCTTTTCTTGTTGGCGTAGTGCTGCATAACCTTATCTATGCTTTTGGCACCATGGTGGTTGGGAACCGTTTCCTCACCGGAATGTCAGGATTCCTGGGAGGATTCTTTTTTCTGGTTGCGGTGGTGGCTGTAGGTCCTACAGCGTTTGTGGCACTGGTGGGAGGGATTTATACCAGCTGGCGAGGTATGACTAGATTAACCCTGATAAATCGGAGCTATCGTCGATTCGTTCAAAAACATAAGATTCGAGATAAACAGCTCTACCGGCTATTGAATCATGTTCGGCAGTCAGCTTCAGGCGCTAATTTGCAGCCGTTAAAATATATCATTTCTAATTCTGTTGAAACGAATGAAATGATCTTTCCTACTCTATCTTGGGCAGGATACTTAAAGGAATGGGCTGGTCCAGAAGAAGGGGAAAGACCATCTGCTTATATTATCCTTCTCGGAGATACTGAACTGGCCAAGAGTTTCCAGTATGATGCCGGCCTTGCCAGCCAGAGCATCACCTTGGGTGCCGCTGAGATGGGTTTAGGCGGGTGTCTGATCGGATCGATCAAGAGAGATGTTCTGAGGAAAGTCCTTGTCATTCCCGAGCAATATAAGATCCTGCTGGTGATCGCCCTAGGAAAACCTGCTGAACAAGTGGTGCTAGACGAAATGGGTGAAGATGGAGAGATCAAATACTGGCGGGACGAAAAGAATATTCACCATGTGCCGAAGCGGGGTTTGGAAGAGGTGATTCTGGAACTGTAAATCCATCCCGTTCCAGTTCTGATTATTATTCCACGAAAAAGCATCGTAAAATTTGCGATGCTTTTTCATTATTTGATATTACGATAATATTCCCTTTGTCTGACGTTTTTTCAGCCAGGCGGCCAACTGTCCGCCAAGGAAAATTCCTCCCAGATCAAAGACTAGATCTAACCAGCTGAAAGCCCGGAATATTAAGAATAGCTGCGATAACTCTTCCAGAGCGACCACAAGGATTACTACGAGACTCCCTATTAAGAAACTAAAAGAGAGGATTTGGACCTTTTTAGCTTTGAGTAGGAAATTAACAAGAAATGAAAGTATTCCCATCAGAAAGAAATGCCCAATTTTATCTAACCCTGGAATATTGTATATGAATGTGAAATATGTTGATCCAAGACCAAGATTGGCGATGACCATGATCAGGATCAAGGCCAGGATGAATAACCCCGTCAGCCACTTAATCCTTTTCATTTATCACTTGATGAATGGCTGTTAAGCTGATCGGTCCCTCACGCAAGATTTTCAGCTTTTCTCCGCTGCAGTCCAACACGGTAGATGCCTGACCGCCTGCGACAGGACCACCATCCAGGATCAGATCGATCCGACCTTCCAGCTGCTGTAAGACTTCATCGGCCGTCAGTGCGCTGGGTTCGCTGGATAAATTAGCAGAGGTAACTGCTAGCGGGCCGGTTTTTCGGAGTAAACGCCGAACCTGGTCATGATCTGGAAGACGCAGGCCAACAGTAGGCCAGGGTGAGAGGTTGCCTGGCAGCTCGGGTAGCAATGGCAAAACCAAGGTTAAGGCCCCGGGCCAAAAATTATCAATGATTTGTTGGATGTGTAGGGGAATTGGCGGTGTGATCTGGGCTAAATCCTCTACATCACCAACCAGAATTGGAATAGCCTTGAGGTGGGAACGTCCCTTTACATCATAGATCTTCTCAATGGCTTTTCTATTAAACGCAGAAACGCCTATACCGTAAACCGTGTCAGTAGGGAATGCGACCACCCCGCCGGCTTGAATAACAGTTGCAGCTTGATCGAAAACATTTGGATGGCTCAGAGAAAGGAGCTCTGCTTTTTTATTCATTTAATTGAATGCTCAAATAGCGGTTTTGGCCTGATAGATCCTGGATGAGGTGGATAGTGATACCAGGCCAGACTTCCTTGGCGAGAGCTAGCGCTAAGGCGCCGCAATCCTCGTCCAGCTCCAGAAAGATTGCGCCGCCTGGATTGAGGTGCTGCCCTGCTTCTTTCAGGACTTCCTTAATATAGTGTAATCCATCCTGTCCGCCATCCAACGCCAAAGTTGGTTCGGATCGATAGACATCTAATGATCTAAGTTTGTCTGATGGTATATAAGGCAGGTTGGCAACCAGCAGGTCAATGGGCATGGTGATTCCCGAAAAAAGGTCCCGCTCAAGAAAATGGATCTGAGACAAGACTTCATGCCTGCTGGCATTATCTTTTGCTACTTGCAGCGCTGGGAGGGAAATATCGGTCGCAATAATTTGCAGATCAGGGATGGATTTAGCAAGCGAGACTGCGATACATCCGGAACCGGTGCCAATCTCCAGGCAGGATTTGTTTCCGGGATTTGCACGTAGCCATTCCAGAGCCAATTCAACCAGACCTTCAGTTTCCGGGCGAGGGATCAGCACATCAGGCGTGATTTTAAAAAGCAGTTTAAAAAATTCCCATTCACCGAGTATGTAGGGTAGGGGTATGCCATCCTGGAGTTGTTTAATTGCTATGGATAAACTTTGATTTTGGGAAGCAGATAATTCAGGAGAAGGATGAGCGATGAGCTCGGATTTGGATTTTCCGCTGATATGACCCAATAACACTAATGAGTCCAGGTAAGGAGATTCACTGTGGGATTTAAGCTGATCCTGAATTTTCTTCAGCATGGTTTTTGAGAATTCTTTATTCTTCTTCAAATCCTGCTTCGGCAAGGCGTTTGGCTTCATCCTCGGTGGCCAGTTCATCAATAAAGGGATCGATTTCACCATCCAGAACTGCTGCCAACTGGTGCATAGAAAAATTAATCCGATGATCTGTGATCCGGGATTGAGGGAAATTATAGGTTCGAATTTTCTCAGAACGATCTGCAGAGCCTACCTGGGATTTCCGATCGGCATCCTGTTCTTGCTGGCGTTTGTCTTCTTCGATCTCAAATAATCTGGCTTTAAGAATGCTTAGAGCACGAGCCCGGTTTTGCCCTTGGGAGCGTTCATCCTGGCATTGTACAACTATACCAGTGGGTTTATGTGTCAATCGTATAGCAGTTGAGTTTTTCTGCACACTCTGGCCGCCTGGGCCACCTGCTTTATATACATCCATTTGAATGTCGCTTGGTGGGATCTTTATTTCATCCACATCATCAACTTCAGCCAGCACCGCTACTGTGGCTGTGGAAGTATGGATGCGCCCCTGTGACTCGGTATCGGGTACCCGCTGCACTCTGTGGACACCTGATTCATATTTTAACTTGGAGAATACATTTTTACCTTTAATCAAGGCGGTTACTTCTTTTAACCCCCCCACGCCACTTTCATTGAGGGACATGACTTCGATTTTCCACTTCTGCCGTTCGGCATAGCGGCTGTACATGCGATACAGATCACCGGCAAATAGCCCTGCTTCATCCCCGCCGGCGCCAGCCCGAATTTCGAGAATGACGTTGCGTCCATCGCGAGTATCGCGGGGAACCAGCATAAGTTTCAGTTTTTCCTCAAGTTCAGTGATTTCTTCTGTGAGGCTGGAAATTTCCATTTCAGCCATTTCTTTCATTTCCTGATCGCCAGTTTCAGCCAGTGATTTTGCCCCTTCCAACTGTTCCAAAGACTTTTTATATCTTTGGATGGATTCTACAAAGGGATCCAATTCAGCTTTTTCCTTGCCGAGATCAGCTGCCATTTGGTAATCATCACCCACTGTCAACAACTTCTGATTGACTTCGTCGTAGCGGTTTTCAATACCGGCTAATTTGTCTAAAAGCATTTTCATATAGTCTTCACTTTGAATTTATTTTGGCAATTGCGGGGGAAATTATACCACTTCGAATCGATGGGCAATTTATCATTAGAATTCTTTGTTGAGATTACCCCGCTGAATCTTGCGTACGTTGTGTGTTCATGCTATAATTCAGTCGTTCAAACCCCTCATTAAGGTCAAATTGAACCACTTTTATCCCCCATTCCCGCTTTTGCGACCATAAGTTGGTGTATTCTGTTGGAGATATCTCCGACTAAATTCTAATTGTATTATCTACAAATTAAGGTTATCCCTATCGAGAGAAAATATGGAAACAAAAGAACTCTTAGCCAAATCTTTGGCTGAATTACGGCAGATTGCCGAAGATTTAAATGTTAATCGGGCTAAATGGCTCAAAAAAGAAGCGCTGCTGCTAGAAATCAAGCGCGCTGACGCGGAACTAAATGGCCGTGAGGTCCGGGGAGGTATCCTGGAAATTATGAGTGAAGGAATCGGTTTCCTCCGCTCTGCCAATTATATGTCCGGCCCGGAAGATATTTATGTTTCTCAGTCACAGATCAGGCGTTTTGATCTGCGCAGTGGGGACATGGTGATCGGCGATGTCCGCCCTCCCAGGAATACGGAGAGGCATTATGGTTTGTTAAAAGCAGAAAGTGTTAACGGCCTTGATCCTAATGAAGCCAAACGGCGTCCTGATTTTCACTCTCTGGTACCAATATTCCCGAATGAACGTTTTGACCTGGAAACTTCCCCACATATTACCTCTACCCGCCTGATCAACCTGATCACCCCGGTAGGGCGTGGTCAGCGCGGATTGATCGTATCTCCACCTAAAGCCGGAAAGACGACTATCTTGAAAGAAATGACCAATGCTGTATCTTTGAAATATCCAAATATCCATCTGATCGTGGCTTTGATAGGCGAGCGTCCGGAAGAAGTTACGGATATGGACCGTTCGGTGGATGCAGAAGTTATCTCGTCCACTTTTGATGAGCCAGTATCCTCCCATGTACGGGTTGCTGAAATGGTATTGGAAAGAGCAAAAAGATTAGTAGAATCCGGAATGGATGTGGTGGTCATGCTGGACTCGGTCACACGTCTGGCTAGAGCTTATAACTTGATAGTCACCCCCTCCGGCAGAACACTTTCCGGTGGTATTGATCCCTCTGCCTTATATCCGCCCAAACGTTTCTTCGGCGCTGCCAGGAACATTGAGGAAGGCGGCTCCCTGACCATTATCGGGACCTGCCTGGTTGATACAGGCTCAAGAATGGATGATGTGGTTTACGAGGAATTCAAAGGAACCGGGAACATGGAACTACATCTTTCCAGAACGCTGCAGGAAAGGCGAGTTTTCCCAGCTATCGATATCTCCCGCTCTTCAACCAGACGGGAAGAATTGTTACTTGGACCTGATCTCACACCTCGAGTCTGGCTAATGCGCAGGATGTATGACCAGATGGTCTCAGATCCTCCCCATGGCGCGGGTATGGACCAGTCATCTGCTACAGAAACAATCCTGAAGAGGATCAGTGAGACCAGCGATAATGAAGAATTCCTGGCCACACTGAACGATTAATATTTCTCCTAGTAGTAAAATATAAAAATGCGTAGGGACTTACTGCTTTCCTGGTTTTTATGGGTTGTAGCATTTATCTTTTTGGCTGGCGCTGGATTTTTATCCTGGGTCAAATATTTTACTGATCAAGAGATCACATTAACCCAACCTAAACCAAGCAATGTTATACAACAGCCTCAACAGGATGTGGTCAAATATCGCATCCCGGATTTTGAGTTGGATTGGTCTGAACCAGCTATTACACGGGCTTCAAAACTTTATACAGTTATCCCTGAGAGAGAAAACACAAAGGTCTTAACTCACCTGGTTGCCGCTAACGATTCCATGTTTGGTCTTGCTGATCAATTCAACTTGGAACCGGAATCAATCTTGTGGTCGAATTATGATACGCTGCAGGACAGTCCCCATTCCCTCACTCCGGGGATGGAATTGATGATCCCGCCGATTGATGGGATCTACTACCAGTGGGAAGTTGGGGATATTGTTGATTCTGTCGCTGCCAAGTTTAAGACTGAACCGGATTTGATTATCAATTGGATAGGTAACGACATAGACCTTATAAATCCTGTTTTCGAAGCGGGTGATATGGTGATGATCCCGGGCGGTAAACGTGATTTGCAGCAGTGGATCATCCCAACCATAGCTAGAGGCACTGCTGGAGTGTCCGCCGGTATTTATGGAGGGGGAGCCTGTTCCGGTCCCTTTGAAGGTTTATACGGTGGAGGCGGCTTCATTTGGCCTACGGTTGGTCATACTCTTTCAGGTAATGATTATTGGTCAGGTCACCTAGCAATAGATATTGGCTTGGTAGTTGGTGAACCAGTTTTTGCCTCGGACTCAGGCGTGGTTGTTTTTGCGGGTTGGGCTACCGGGGGATACGGCTATGTAGTGGTGGTAGACCATGGCACTGGGTACCAGACCCTTTATGCCCACCTTTCTGGAGTTACATCAGGTTGCGGCCAGAGTGTTGTTCAAGGCCAAACGATTGGATTGGGCGGAAATACAGGAAACTCAACAGGCGCGCACCTTCACTTTGAGGTTCGCTTCCAGGGAGGTTTTGTAAATCCCTGGTTTGTATTGCCCCCGCCCTAATTATTATTAAGAGGAGCTTAAAATGGGAATTGATAAACAGGACCAGGATTTCGAAACTGAAGTGATTGCTGAAACAGATAATTTTCTTGCCTGGCGAGCAGATGAACCCGATGGTGAATCCACCTATCACCTGGAACTTAACAACCTAACAGTACACTTCTTTGCTGAAGAATGGGAAGAATTCTTAAAATTAGTAGGGATGATCTAAATTGATATAAAAAGCACCCGGAGACGGGAGCGTTGAGCTGTTAATGACTCAACCGGTTTGATAAGGGACGAAGTCCTTCTGAAAGGACTCCGTTCCTTATTTTTAATCCACCCAATCAAACGAGCGTTTAACTGCTTTTTTCCAACCCTTATATTGCCTATCTCGTTCTATCTCTTCCATTGCGGGTGTCCAGACCTTATCTTCCTGCCAGTAATCCCTCAAGTCTTCCTGATCCTTCCAGACGCCCACTGCTAATCCTGCGGCATATGCTGCTCCCAAGGCTGTAGTTTCAGTGATAGTTGGTCGAATCACAGGGACATTCAATATATCGGCCTGGAATTGCATGAGTAGTTCGTTATTTACCATGCCTCCATCCACTTTCAGTGAAGCCAACTTGATCCCGGTATCTTTTTCCATCGCCTCCAAGACCTCTTTGGTTTGAAAAGCAGTAGCTTCCAGTACTGCCCTGGCGATGTGAGCTTTAGTAATAAAACGGGTCAATCCTGCTATTACTCCGCGGGCGTTCGACTGCCAGTAAGGTGCGTAAAGTCCAGAAAAGGCAGGTACAAAATAGATCCCACCATTATCCTCGACCTGATTTGCTAATTCTTCCACTTCGGCAGATTCCTGGATCATCTCCAGGTTATCCCGCAGCCACTGTACAAGGGCACCAGTGATTGCGACTGAGCCTTCCAGGGCATAAACCGGTTTGGCATCTCCAATTTTGTACCCCAGGGTTGTTAAAAGACCATGTTCACTGCGTGTTGGTTCTTCGCCGCTGTTCAATAACAGAAAACAACCTGTTCCGTAGGTGTTTTTCGCTTGACCTGGATCAAAACAAGTCTGCCCAAATAATGCTGCATGCTGATCACCCAAGATTCCAGCAATTGGCAATCCGGATAAGGATCCTCTGGCTTCTCCATATATCTCACTGGAAGAACGTATTTCCGGCAGTATGGCTTCTGGAATATCAAATATTTTCAGTATATCTTTATCCCATTTCAGGGTCCTGAGATTCATAAACATCGTTCGGGAAGCATTAGTCACATCAGTAACGTGTCGACCGTTTTCTACAGCTCCAGTGAGATTCCACACCAACCATGAATCTATAGTGCCAAATAGTAGCTCACCATTCAGTGCTTTTTCACGAGCACCTTCTACATTTTCCAGGATCCAAACTATTTTTGGACCGGAAAAATAGGTGGCTAGAGGCAGACCAACCTTTGAGCGAAAGCGGTCCTGACCTTTTTCCCCCGCTAATTTACTGCAGATCTGATCAGTCCTTGCGTCCTGCCAGACGATGGCATTATAGACAGGCTGTCCAGTTATTTTTGACCAGATAACAGTTGTCTCGCGTTGGTTGGTTATACCGAGTCCTGCCAGATCTGTATGATCAAGTTTGGCATTATTAAGGGCTTCTTTGATCACATAGATTGAATTTTCCCAGATCTCCACCGGGTCATGTTCCACCCAGCCGGGTTGAGGGAATATTTGACGGTGTTCTTTCTGGCAGCTACTGATGATTTCCCCGGATTGATTGAAGAGGATACACCGGGTGCTGGTAGTCCCTTGATCCAGCGCGGCAATGATCTTGGTCATGAATAGTCCTGCCTTTTATGTCTTATAGTTAACTTGTAACTGTTTTGAATTATAACGAATTTGCTTTCAGCTTCACAGTGTAAAACAACGGGGATCAAGAAGAAGAACAGATGGGATATAATGAAAATGTTAAACTTCGCCAAGGAAAAGTTATAATAACCTCACTCCTGAGGGTCCGTTTTCCTGGAATATAAATCTGGATATCATATGACCTCAACCCTCTATTTAATTGATGGACATGCCCTAGCATACCGAATGTATTTTGCCCTTACCAGCGGTGGGACCAATCCGGCCAGGTGGCTAACCAGCAAGGGTGAACCCACAGCCGGTATCTATGGTTTTACTAGGGTCTTGCTGCGTTTGTTGGAACAAGAAAGGCCCGATTATCTGGCGGTAGTCTTTGATACCGGAAAAACCTTTCGGGATGATTTATTCCCGGAATACAAGGCCACCCGTGAAAAAATGCCAGACGATCTTCGGGTCCAGATTGACCGAATCAGGAAACTGGTAGACACCTTTAATATTCCCCGCGCTGAATTGGAAGGATATGAGGCAGATGATGTTCTAGGAAGCCTGGCCAATTGGGCGGTAGACAAGGGCTTGGCGGTTAAGATCATTACAGGTGACAAGGATCTGCTACAACTGGTGAATGATCGCATCACAGTTAACCTGCCAGGTAAATCACTCAGCGATGCCAAGGATTATTTCAGGGAAGATGTGAAAGAATCAATGGGCGTCTGGCCAGAACAGGTAGTGGATTTCAAGGCCATTATAGGGGATCGATCAGACAATATTCCCGGGGTCTACGGAGTGGGGAAGAAGACTGCTGTAAAACTCCTGGAAGAATACAAGACCCTTGACAATATTTACGAACATATAGACGACGTAGGTGGCCGATT
>Ga0075114_10001662_pt1 | contig 11910 bp, 10 predicted proteins | sample AntAceMetag02UKM_FD_69784 | JGI IMG/M metagenome (GOLD analysis project Ga0075114, IMG submission 69784) | Saline lake microbial communities from Ace Lake, Antarctica - Antarctic Ace Lake Metagenome 02UKM | ecosystem: Environmental > Aquatic > Non-marine Saline and Alkaline > Saline | place...
GTTTTTACTATCACTTCCCCAGCAAGCAGGCCCTTTTCCTGGAACTGCTGGAACGCTGGCTGGCGGTGCTAGACGTGCAACTGGAAGCGGCCCGCGACGAGGCGGTGACTGTCCCGGAAGCGCTTGTGCGCATGGTCGGAACGGCAGGGCATGTCTTCGAGGCGGCCAGCGGGCAACTCACTATGTTCCTGGAGTTCTGGAACAGGGCAGCACGCGACCCGGCGATCTGGCAGGCGACTATCGCCCCCTACCGGCGCTATCGGGCTTTTTTCGCTGGCATGATCGAGGCCGGCATCGCTGAGGGGTCGCTGCGCCCCGTTGACCCTGAGATGGTGGCCCATCTCGTCGTCTCTCTGGCCGTGGGCCTGGTGCTGCAGGGGCTGCTCGATCCCCGCGGAGCCGACTGGGGAAAGGTAGCACAGGAGAGCATGAGCATGCTATTGCAGAATCTGGAAAGGGAGCAGTAAAAACGAAATGAATGTGTTGCTAACAGGTGCTTTCGGAAATATCGGAAGAAGCGCGGTGGAGGAACTGGTCAAGCAAGGCCACACCGTGCGTTGTTTTGACCTCAAGACGCGGGCCAACGAGAGGGCGGCCCGCAGATACAGAGGTCAGGTCGAGGTAATGTGGGGCGATTTGCGTCGCCCGGAAGACGTTGCCGCTGCGGTGCGCGACCAGGAGGTCGTAGTGCACCTGGCGTTTATCATCCCCAAGCTGTCGGCAACCGGCGTTGAGTCTGAGGATCGCCCCGACTGGGCCAGGGAGATCAATGTGGGAGGGACGCGAAATCTCCTCCAGGCGATGAAAGTTCTTCCCAGACCACCCAGGATCATCTTTACCTCATCCTGTCACGTCTACGGCAGGACGCAGGATCAGCCGCCGCCCCGGACGGTTGCGGACCCCGTCCAACCCGTTGAGCACTACACCCGTCACAAGATCGCCTGCGAGCGGATGGTCAGGGATTCTGGCCTGGAGTGGGCCATCTTCAGATTGGCAGCCACGCTGCCCTTGGCGATGAAGTTGGACTCAGCGATGTTCGACGTGCCCCTGGACAACCGCATGGAGTTCGTGCACACGCGGGACGTGGGGCTGGCGATCGCCAACGGTATAAGCAGCGAGGAGATATGGGGAAAGATCCTGTTGATCGGAGGTGGCCCCCGCTGCCAGCACACCTATCGTGAGATTGCCGGGCAGGTACTGGAGGGGCTGGGTGTAGGCACGCTGCCGGAGGAGGCCTACGGTTCGATGCCTTTCTGTGTGGATTGGCTGGACACCGCCGAGAGCCAAAGGCTTCTCGACTATCAGCGACGTGATCTGGGCGACTACGTTCAGGAGATGCTCGCCCTGATGGGCTACCGGCGGCATCTGATACGGCTGTTTCGCCCCCTGGTGCGTCATTGGCTGCTGGGGAAATCCTCTTACCTGAAGGAGGCGAAAAGGGCTAGGGCGGACTGGCGAGGGAAAGTGGCGATCATCTCCGGCGCATCAGCCGGCATAGGCGCGGCAACGGCCCAGAAACTGGCTCAGGAGGGGCTCAAGGTCGTGCTGGTGGCCAGGCGAAAGGATCGTCTGGAGGATCTGGCGGTTCGGATACGGAAGGCTGGCGGAGAGGCGCTGGTGATCGCCGCCGATCTCACAGAGGAACAGGATCGCTTGCGCGTCGTCGAGGAAGTCCGCACTGTCTATGGCACAGCAGATGTGCTCATCAATGGCGCTGGCATTGGCTGGTACGGATTTGGCGCTGAGATGCCGTGGACGCTCGCCCTGCAGATGATGCGGATCAATATGGCCGCCGTGGTTCATCTGACGCTGCTGTTTCTGCAGGACGTGAAAGAGCGCAACAGTGGTCACATCATCAATGTTGGATCCATTGCCGGCAGTTTGCCGAGCCAGGGCGTCGCAGTCTACAGTGCGACCAAGTCTTTCATGGATACCTTCACCACATCTCTCTACCGCGAGTTGCGAGGCAGCAATGTTCATGTGAGTGTGGTCAAGCCGGGTCCAGTGTCAACGGAGTTCTACGATGTCGCTTCAAGCCTGTCTGCTGGCCTGCGCCTGCCCGCCGAGAAGTACGCTGTCAAGCCGGAAGCAGTAGCCAACCGGATCTGGACCTTGCTCAGAAAACCCGTCAGGATTGCTTACGTGCCCCGCTTGCTTTGGCTCGTTCCTTGGGTTGAGTTGTATCTCGGCTGGCTCATGGACCTGTTGGGGCCGCTGCTGCTTCGACGACAGTTGAAGCCCGCCCGTGGCTCCGTTGAGGTCTAGAACTGTTCAAGCATTGGGTTGCGAATCTGCGGAGGAGGGTGGGGCTGTTCGACAAACCCTGAATCCGTTGTCATAGTTGTCAAACACAGCCATGCAGGGTATAATGGCCTCGCAGTCAAAGTGATGCGGGGCCATTCCCATGCGTGTGGTTTTGATCTCCAAAGCGTGTATCGTCGGCATCTACCAGCGCAAGCTGGAAGAGTTGGCGCGCTTGCCAGACATGGAACTGACCGTCATCGTTCCGCCCTCCTGGCGGGATAGCCGCGGCGTCACCCGCCTGGAGCGGGTGCACACCGAGGGCTACGAGCTGCTGGTCACCCCCATGGCCCTCAGCGGTCACTTTCACCTGCATTTCTACCCTCGCCTGGGCCGGTTGCTGCGCCGTCTGCGCCCTGACCTCCTGCACATAGACGAAGAGCCATACAACCTGGCCACCTGGCAGGCGATGCGTTTCGCTCACGGCCGGGGCGTTCCTGCCTGCTTTTTCACCTGGCAGAACCTCTACCGCACCTATCCGCCTCCTTTTCGCTGGTTCGAGCTGCACAACTTCCGCCACGCCGCCCACGCCATCGCTGGCAACCACGAGGCAGCGTCCGTGCTGCGAGCCAAGGGATACACGGGTGCGGTGAGCGTCATCCCGCAGTTTGGGGTTGATCCTGGCATCTTCTCGCCCTGCGGACAGGTATTGGAGATCAGAGATCAGGTATTGGAGGTCAGAGATCAGGTATTAGAGACTAGAGATCAGGGATTGGTTATCGGCTACGCTGGTGGGCTGGTGGCTGAAAAGGGCGTTGACCTGTTGCTGCAAGCTGTTTCGGAACTGGGTATTGGCGATTGGGTATTGGTCATTGCCGGCGAGGGTTCTGAGAAGGCGCGCCTGCAAGTGCTGGCCGCGGAGCTGGGCATCGCCGGGCGGGTGTCTTTCCTTGGACGGTTTCCTTCCACGCAGATGGTGGATTTCTACCGTTCGCTGGATGTGCTCGTCGTTCCCTCCCGCACGCGGCCCAACTGGAAGGAGCAGTTCGGGCGGGTGTTGGTGGAGGCGATGGCCTGCGGTGTGGTCGTGGTCGGCTCCGACAGCGGCGAGATCCCGCAGGTCGTGGGCGAGGCGGGGCTGATCTTTCCTGAAGGGGACGTGGCCGCGCTGCGGGAGCGGCTGGCGCGGCTCTCGGGCGATGTCGAATTGCGGGCCGAACTGGCACAGCGCGGCCGGCAGCGGGTGCTGGCGAACTACACCCAGGCGCAGGTGGCCGCGGCCACGTTCCAGGTGTATCAGGAGATGCTGACTTAGGGTCCGTGAAAGTATAACTTCCCAACACGATGTCATTGCGAGCGTTTTCTTGCGAAGCAATCCCCACGTTTGTCCAGGACTCTGTACCGGACACTTCTCCGGCAAGTCACCAAATGGGACGCGGACAAACGCCGATGGCCGCGGACAATGGGGACAATTGGGCGAAAAAAGGAGAAGAACATCCGTGTTTGTCCGTGTTCATCCGTGTCCTGGCCAAAGTGTCCGGTAGTGAGGTCTAGGAAGGAGATTGCTTCGTCGCAAAAAGCGCTCCTCGCAATGACACGATTGAGGAATTTGTTTGTTTACAGGCCCTTAGGGCCAATACAGTTCAGTTAGGAGGGAGTTGAACTCCCGACCTTGGCAGTGCAACTGCCTCAGAACGGCTTGTCTGAACCGTATTGGACTTAGGGCTGCGTAGCCTATCTTTGGGAGTGAGATAAGATGATGAAGTATCGTGCTCGTCTGATCGTTGCTGCTTGCCTTATTGGCCTCGCGTCGCTGCTTGCAGCCTGTGGTGGTCGAGGTGCGCCCACGCCCGAGCCGACCCTTGATCTGGGCTACGTGCCCACGTCCGTTGCCCAAGCCCTGGCCGCAGCAGAAACCTATCGGGCTTCCCGGAGTACCCCCACTGCCACGGATACGCCATCTCCTCCTACGGCTACGCCTACAGTACCTATTCCCACAGACACCCCTACGCCTACCTTGGTTCCCACACCCCTGTCCCAGCCAGGCGGCGTGGTGACCGCCGGTGGCCTTCGTCTGCGAAGAGGGCCGGGAACGGTCTACGGCATCGTGGGGGTGCTCTACGAGGCTGATGAGCTGGAGATCACGGCCCAATCCGCCGCGGGCGACTGGCTGGCCGTGATCGCTAGCGAGGGCCGCAAAGGGTGGGTCTACGCCACCTATGTGGATCTGGGCGTTCCCCTGGATTCTATCCCTGTGGCCACTGAGATCCCGCCGACTCCTGTACCTGCGCCCGCGCCCACGGCCACGCCTGAGTGACGATGCGGTGTTAATCGTTGTTGGGAATTGCCCCTACTTGCTTCTCTCACAGGTTCTGAGGAGATGACATCATGGCTGAACCCGAACCGATGGCTCCCATCCTGGATGATCTGCCTGCGCATGAGGACGCGCTGGCCTTCGAGCCGCACGTGGACACGCTGGCAGGTATCATCGCTGATCCCAATACTCGCACGCCGCTGACCATCGGCATCTTCGGTGGTTGGGGGACTGGGAAGACGAGTCTGATGACCATGGTGCGGGAGCGGCTTCCCGCCGATCGCTTTCTCACTCTCTGGTTCGATGCCTGGAAATACGACAAGGAAGAGGCGCTGTGGCGCGTGCTCCTGCTGCGGGTGCTGGACGCATTGCGCCCGCCGGAGAAGAATGAGATCGATGACGGTGCGGCGACCTCTCCGCCGAGCGAGGAGGACAGGGAGAAGCTGAGGCAGCGCATCGGACGGCTGGAGGAAGGGCTGTACCGCGACGTGAGTTGGGTCGAGCAGGGGCGGTTGGAGATCGACTGGCGCGGCGCGCTCAAGGCTGGCGCAGGCCTGGTAACGAACATCGTATTGGCCAACTGGGCGCCGATTGCTATCGAGGTGGTCAAGGCTGCGCAGAAGAAGATGGGTGAAGGAAAGCACCTCGAAGCAGCCGCAGACCTGGCGGGGGCTTTCCGGCGGGCCAAGGTGCAGCACTACCAGGCCCAACTGCGCTCCTTGGAGCAGTTCCAGCGGGAATTCCGCAACCTGGTCGACGCCTGCGTCCATGAACAGGGCGGGCGTCGTTTGGTGATCTTCGTGGATGACCTGGACCGGGCGCTGCCAGAAAAGGCTGTCGAGGTACTGGAGGCCATCAAGCTCTTCCTGGACGTCCCTCACACGATCTTCGTCCTGGGGCTGGATCAGAAGGTCGTGGCCCAGGGGATCAAGGTCAAGTACCGAGACCTGGCCCTGCGCGAGGGTGGGGAGATCAGCGACATTCCCATAGACGGCGCCGCCTATCTGGAGAAGATCATCCAGATCCCCTTCCTACTGCCGCCAATCCAGACGGAGGAGATGGCCCATTACGTGCGCACGCTGGCGCCAGCTCTGCCCGACGAGCGCTGCGTGAAGGTCTTCGCCGAGGGGGTCGATCCTAACCCCCGGCAGGTCAAGCGCACCATCAACATCTTCCTGCTGCTGTGGCGGCGGGCGCAGTGGGAACCGGCAGAGGGCGAAGAAGAGGAAAAACGGAAGCGGCTGCAGCGTGCGGTGTTGCGGGAGGAGATCGCACCGGTGCGGTTGGCCAAGGTCGTGGCCGTCCAGCACCGCCATCCCGACCTCTACGAGGTGCTGCAGCGCACGCCCCGTCTGCTGAGGGAACTGGAGCAGGTCTTCGTGCAGCAGGCAAGGGCAGGGCGAGGGCGTGAGAAGGTGAGAGGAACAGACGGGTTTGGGCAACCGGCCGAGGCAGAGACCGTCCCTCCCGTGCTGCAGCCCTTCACCGAGCGGGCCTCGTTGCGCCGTTTGCTTACCCTCTTCACCGAAGCCGATGGGAAAGACCGCAGCGACGCCAACTTCGCCGATCTGACCCCAACACAGTTGCGCGTCTACTTCTCGCTGGCCCGCAGCGTGGTTGCGGAGCCGGCAGCGCGCAGGGCGGCGGCCGCCAAGCTGACCTTCGAGCCGCAACTGGTGGACGTGCCCGCGGCCACCTTCCCCATGGGCGCCAGCTCCGAGGAGATCGGCTGGCTGCTGGAGCACGAGGAAAGGGCCAAGGAGTGGCAGGAGAAGGGCCTGTTTGAGCGTGAGCAGCCGCAACACCACATCCCTGTGGAACCGTTCCAGATCGGCAAGTATCCGGTGACCAATCTGGAATATCAAGCCTTCGTGCAGGACACGGGCTACGACCCGCCCCGTCATTGGGAGGGGGATCAGTATCCTGAGGAGAAGGCCGATCACCCCGTGGTCTACGTCAGTTGGCAGGATGCAATGGCTTACTGCCAGTGGCTGAGGGAGAAGACGGGCAAGGAGTACCGGTTGCCCACGGAGGCGGAGTGGGAGCGGGCGGCCGCCTGGGATGCGGAGAAAGGCAGCAAGCGGTGCTACGCCTGGGGAGACGAGTGGGATCCAGCACGCTGCAACACGAGAGAGGGTGGGCCTGGGGGCACGACGCCGGTGGGCCAGTACTCTCCCGACGGCGACAGCCCCTGCCGGGCCAGCGACATGACCGGCAACGTGTGGGAGTGGTGCAGCAGCTTGTACCGAGGCTATCCGTACGACGCTAACGATGGCAGGGAGGATCGGGACGCTTCTGGCTCCCGTGTGTTGCGTGGCGGGTCGTGGGACGACGATGTAGAGGACGCCCACTGCGCGAACCGCTACAGGAACTACCCAGGTTTCTCGGACATCAATGTCGGGTTTCGGTTGGTCTCCCCCGTCTTGTTCTGAATCCTGGCTTCTTCTTTCCTGGTTTCTGAGTCTGGGGGAGGGTCTGGGAGGGGGCTTCGCTCCCTCCCAGGCGCGGCGAGGCGTCTGGGGTCTGTGGGAGTCTGTGGGGTACACTGGCACATTCGCAGACCGGGTGTATGCCAAGCTGCCACTCCACTACTCTACCAACCTACCATTCCACCAATCCACCAACTTGCCAATTTGCCAACCCACCACTCTACCAACCCACCGCCTCCTCCAGATCCTCCACGCTCGTGAACCGAGACACCGTCTCCAGGAATGCCAGCAGCGACGGGCTGGAGTCCCGCAGGTGGGTCATCTTGGGGCCGATGGGATCCACCGAGCTGGGAGCCGTGGCGTAGGAGCCGTGGAAGGCGAAGTAGGCCTGGTTCAACTTGCGCAGCGCGTAGCCATGCGCCACGAAGCGCTGCCGCTGTTCCTCCATGAAGGCCTCCGCCTCCTCCACGCGCCCCTCGGCCAGCAGTTGGTCCGCCCGCAGGCGGGTGCGGCGCATTTCCCCATTGAAGTCGAAGCGGGGTGGCAGCAGCTCGGGAATGCGGACGTGGCGCCTTTCCGAGGCGGAAGGGCGGGGTGGTGGCATCTGCTGCGGGTAGTATCGTTCCAGCACGCGGGCGCCGATCTCCTCGCCGACGATGGAAGCCACCGTCTCGTTGAGCGTCACGGTGTCCGAATCGTCGAAGTAGTGCCAGCCCAGGGGGCGGAAGGCCAGATAGTTGTGCGTCCACTCGTGGGCGATGGTGTCCAGTATCCAGGAGAGCGAGGCATTGTCAATGACCATGGTCGGGTAGGCGCCGAAGCCGCCGATCTCTTCCACCAAGGCGACATAATCTGGCGCGTGGCTGTCCACATCGGCCTCGATGTCTTCCCGTTCACTGAGGCTGAACTCGGCCCGCAGGTGCATTCCCTTGCGCAGGGCAATCCTCTGGCGCGGGGAGACGATGAGGTACAGCGGAGGTTCGCTGAAGTGGAACTTGAGCGGCGGCCACAGCAGGCCCAGAGTCGTCAGTCCTTCCTCGGCCAGCACGGTCGCCGTCTGGCTTTCCAGCGTGGCTTCGACGGCAGCACGGTGTTCGGCTTGCCGCTGGCGCAGGCTGTCGAGTTCCGCTTGCCAGGCAGCGATGGCGCCTTCAGGGTTCATCTGCTGCGGATCGCTGAGCAGGCGGGTGATGTCGCCCTCCAGTTCGCCAATGCGTCGGGCGGCAGCCACGTAGTCTACGACGAGCTGTTGCGCCGCGCCATCATCCAGGCGAGCCGTGGGATCAGCCACCAGGTCCTTCAACTTGCTCGCCACCGCTCCGACCTCCCACAGGGCGAAGTTGAAGCTACGGCCGCTCACCAGGGCCGCCACCTGCACATCCAGCGTTTTGTCGGCGGGAATGGTGTCGGCCGGCAGGAACAGTGGCAGAAGCAGCAGGACCAGGATCAGAATGGTTCGTTTACACAGTGGCATGGTCAACGCATGGTGTTCGTCGCAATGATGACAGAAAAAGCCCTGCCTCTGCGGCAGGCCTCATGGCACGTAGGTGGTCACAGCAAAGCTTCAGGAATGTGAGGACGTCCCTACTGTGGTGATTATACTGTAGGCGGGCGCGCATGACAAAAGGTGCAACGCACTTCGCAAGTGCGTTGCACCTTGCGTTGCGGTGCATTTCATCTTGATCTTCTCCTTCTTCTTCTTCTCCTCCTCCTCCTCCTCCTCCTTGGAATGATGGTGTATCTCCTGCCGGGCTTGGGTGACCGCCTGGCCTGGTCGTGCCGGAGGTCTTCTGTGACGCCACGGTATGTCTTGCACGGTGGTCAAGCTGTGGAACGCCTCCACTATCCCGGCTAGCGCCTTCGCATAGCCAGAGGCATGACCACTGACCTCGTAGGCATCCACCCGTCCCCGCCCTGTGTCGTTGCCCGCTGCCGCAGTGTGCAGACCAGGTCCAGCGCCGTGTGCCGCAGAAATCGCCGTCGATCGCTAAGTAGCCTACATCCGGCATGCGGCATGGTGAGCGGATGTCCACGCCAAGGGCGCTCACCTCCGGCTTGACCTTCTCCCAGAGCGAAGGGCCACGGCTGCTGAAGAAGGCGGCGTCGACCCCGAAGTCGGTGGCCCCGGCGGCGAAGGCGTGGGAAAACCGCCCGGCGAGCCCGCGGTGTCAGCCCCCATGACGCCGCTGTTGTCGGAGGAGAAGACAGAGAAGACGCCCGCGCTGCTGCCGCTGTCGTCGAGGATCTTGACTGCCATTCACTGGGCGGCGGGGGCAACGCCGGTACGGAAGGTGCCTTCTACGCCGCTGTCTATGGAGGCGACAACGATGCTCTCGCCGGTGATGCCGAACCCCTTTCAGACTGTATCGGTTGGGATGTGAGCGATGTTCTATTCGATGCCCTCGACTTCAGGCTGCGCAGCTCCCTTGACCGGACGTGGCAGGTGATTTAAGCGATTGGGGCGGCGGCTGATCCGTGACCCGTGAAACGGCTCCTCTGAAGGAGCCCAAGATCATCAGCGGATTGAGCGGATTGAGCAGGTTTTGTCTCATATGTGTCTGCTTCATCCGCTGATGGCTTTTGGCCTTTTCTCACCAGAGTCGTGAAACGTGATCCGTGAAATGTGAGTCGTGAGCCTGACCAGAGGTCTCCTCCTTGAGGTAGACGATGAAGGTCAAAGGCCCCTCTTGCTGGGGCGGGTCTCTGGTTTCGGCTGGCCGGAGCCGGCCTTTGGAGGAGCAGGGGGGGCGATCTTGGCCAACGTGGCTGGTGCAGCCGGCTCCGGGCGTGGGTAGTCTTGGCGAGGACGCGGTTGAGGTGGCATGCCAGTGGAGGCTGAGCAGCGAGACGAGAACCGCTGACAGGGTCAGCCTGGATGCTCGTCGCCAGGGCATGTTCGGCTCCTTAATGCTCCCTATTGAACCTCAACGCAGTTTGTGGGATCTGTCCGTTCGCGGCATTCGCGTTCAGGAATCCCGTACAAGGCACTTCTTGCCAGAACGCCTGGATCTTCATCTATGACTCCACTGAAGGAACTGCCAGACTCGCCACTGAGGCACAGAGGGCACGGGGATTCTTATGGTGTCTCTCAAGGGATCAATGCTCTTTGCGTTTGCTGCTGAACAACTTTGAGTTGCACCTTGCTTTTCCTCTGCGTACTCCGTGTCTCCGTGGCTGACTGACCTTTTTCAGGGGAGTCATCCATGGATACCACGGACATGCGAATTACACGGGCGCTATCTATTGAGCCTCAACGCAGTTTGTGGGGGATTTGTTCATTCGTGGTATTCGTATTCAGGAATCCAGTATGGGACACTTCCTGCCACAACGCCTGTATCTTCATCACGAATGCCACGAATATGCGGGTTTCACGAGCGCTCTCTGTTGAATCTCAACGCAGCTTGTGGGTGATTTGTCCATTCATGGCATTCGTGTATGGTATTCACCGAACAGATTTGACAAATACCGAAAGTTCAGTAGAATGGCGGAATGATCTACCGACCATAGATTTTCGTGAGTACAGAAGTTCTATAGCAATCAACGCAAACGATACCCAGGAGTGATACAATTTAGGTATGGCCCTACTAGATACACTCGGCAAAAGAATCAAGGCCCTGCGTGCGGATTCGGGGATGAGCCAGAAGGAACTGGCTCGCCGTATGCGCACAGCTCAAAGCCACTTGAGTGAAGTAGAAGCGGATGGCGTTCCTCGGGTCTCAGGCGAGCTTCTCGCCCGTATCGCTTCGGCGCTGGGCACGACCACCGACTATCTGCTTCTCCTGACAGCCGATCCGCGGCCGCAAACCAGTCTGCGAGAGGCTGAGTTGCCCGCCGAGGTGGTCGCCCTGTGGCGGCGCATCGCGTCGCTGCCGCCACACGTCCGGGAGCAGGCCATCGCCTACCTGGAAGAGCAAATGCAGACCTTCGAGCGGCTGTTCGTCACAGAAAGGCGGTGAGATTGTGCTTCCGCTTTCCGTGGGGCAGGTTTCCATACCTGCCGATCCGCCCGGCGGTTCCATGTGTGGCTTCTGCCCCAATGTGAAAGGAGAATAGCTCCGTGTTCATGAGCATCTCGGCGCAGCGGATGCTGATGGCCGCAGCATCTGCTGTCATACTCCTAGGCCATCTCGTCTGTGCAGTTCAGGCAGACGGAACCAGCATAATCACATTGCTGGCTACTCAAGATACCTATATCAACTCCTCTTCGGCGCCTACCTTTGGCGACGACACCATGGTGGTCGGATCAAGCTCTGTTGCGGGTGATATGCGCGCGCTCGTGCAATTCGGTCTGGGCGACATCCCTGAGCAAGCCATCGTGGAGTCAGCCACCCTGCATCTCTGGTACCGGCTGTGCAGCTTTTCGTCGGCCTGTGCCGACATGGACGCATTTATCCATCGGCTGACACAGAGCTGGGATGAGGACACGGCGACCTGGCGCAACATGGGTGGAGCGTCGGATGCAAGGCGATATGACACGCAGACCATCGGGGGATACTTTGACAACAACACTTGGGTCGAGTGGGATGTCACAGAACTAGTCAAGGAATGGCATTCGGGAACTTTTCCAAATCAGGGCCTGGCGATTCACGGTCAAGAGGGACCACCCGAGAACTACAAGGTGTTCAGTACGAAAGAGAAAGGTACCTGGTGGCAGCCACGTCTGGTCGTCGAGCTGTGCCAGCCCACGCCTACGCCAACGAGTACGCCAACGCTCACGCAAACGCCCACGATAACGCCTACGCGAACGGATACGCCGACATCCACACCAACGCCCACCAACACACGGACAGCGACAGGGACACCCACACCAACGCCCACCAACACACCGACAGGGACACTCACACCAACGCCCACCAACACACCGACACCGACAGGGACACCCACACCAACGCCGACCAACACACCGACAGGGACACCCACACCAAC
>Ga0075114_10001663_pt1 | contig 11906 bp, 10 predicted proteins | sample AntAceMetag02UKM_FD_69784 | JGI IMG/M metagenome (GOLD analysis project Ga0075114, IMG submission 69784) | Saline lake microbial communities from Ace Lake, Antarctica - Antarctic Ace Lake Metagenome 02UKM | ecosystem: Environmental > Aquatic > Non-marine Saline and Alkaline > Saline | place...
TTGGACGTGCCGACGATGATGAACATGGCTATGGGAATGTACGCCAGGCCGATGTTGATCTTCTGTGACACGCCCGGGAGCGCAATGCTGTGAATGTCCAGCGCTAAGTACAATCCCATCGCTGTGGCCAGGGAGATCGCAAGCTGCCCGGCGAACTTGACGCGGGGCGATAGCCCAGTGCCCTCAGTCGTGTTCCGCACTCCTTTCCAATCGTCCAGCGCGCCCAGCAGCCCGAAGCCCAGCATCACCCCGATGGGTACCAGCAGCGATTTGCCGATCAGTGGGCTGCCGTGGGTGAAGCCGAAGTAAGAGAGAAAGGCTCGTCCAGCGGCGAACCCGCTCAGGAAGTTGGCGAAGTTCAGTGCCAGGGTGACGACGAACACCGGAAGGATGATCATCACCCCGCCCATGGTCGGCGTGCCTGTCTTCCACTGATGGCTGTCTGGCTCGTCAATCCGGATTTGCTTGCCGATCCCCCAGCGCTTGAGCTGGCGTATCAGCGGCTTGCCCCAGATCACGGCGAAGAGGAAGGAGACGGTGCCCAGAGTCAGGGCGAAGGGCATGGGCGCACGGGCCATCGCTACTCTCCCTCCTGCAGCGCGGGCGACGGCCGCGTGAGCGCGGCCACGATCTGCTCCATAGCCATGCCTCGCGAGCCTTTCACCAGTACCAGATCGCCGGTCTCCATCACATCTTGCAGATGAGTCAATGCGGATGCGTTGTCGTCAACGATCCGCACGCTATCCTCGGGCATCGCACACGCCAACGCTTCGTGGCCGATCCAGCGCGCCCGTGGGCCGACGGTGACGAGGAGTTGCACCACATCGGCAGCGCGGCAGCCCACCCTGCGGTGCCCTTCTTCCTCGAAGCTGCCTAGTTCCAGCATGTCTCCCAACACAGCGATGCGCCGCCCGTCCAGATCATCCAGGAGGTTCAGGGCGGCGATGGTGGAGGCCGGGCTGGCGTTGTAGGTGTCGTCAATGAGCGTCGATCCCCCCACGCCAGGCGCCACCAGGAGCCGCAGTTGTCCCGACACGTCGCGCAATCCGCTGACGATCTCCTGCCAGCTCAGTCCTTCGATCAACCCCACGGCCGCTGCCCGCAGTGCGGTGTGTACGCTGTGCCGCCCCAGCAGTGGTACCTTGACGTGGATCGTATCCTCGCCGCGCCGAAAGCGGAAGCGGATGCCCTCCAATCCCTCGCTGGCAATGTGGCTGGCCCAGAGGTCGCAACCTGGCGTCAGGCCATAGAAGAAGACCTGCGCCGAGGTGAGCTCGGCCATGGACCTCACCAGTGGGTCATCGCTGTTGAGGATGGCGACCCCGTCTTGCGGCAGGGCCTGCACCAATTCGGCCTTAGCCGCGGCGACGCGCTCCAGCGTGCCCAACCGCTCCAGGTGCGTCGGTCCGACGTTGGTGATCACCCCCACCTGCGGGCGGGCGATCGCCGCCAACTCGGCAATTTCCCCCCTGTCGTACATGCCCATTTCCAGCACGGCACGCTCGTGCACGCCGCGCAGTTGCAGCAGCGTCAGTGGTAGGCCGATCTCGTTGTTCAGGTTTCCAGGGCTCTTCAGCGTAGGATATCGCTGCCGCAACACAGCGGCAATCATTTCCTTCGATGTAGATTTGCCTACGCTGCCTGTGATGCCCACGACACGGGGACTGAACTGCAAGCGCCAGTGTGCTGCGACCTGCTGCAATCCCTTCAGGCTGTCCTCGACGATGAAGACAGTGGGGGCGGAGCGCCTGTCTGCGTCTGCACAGGCAGGAAGGGGGGAGCGAACCTGCGGGCTGACGGCAACTGTGTTTATGACATTGACCTTCGATCCGCGTCCCTCGACGGCCTGCAGCGCCGTTGCCTGGGGCCCGGCGATGATCGCTGTAGCTCCCCGCTCCAGCGCGTCAGAGATGAAATCGTGCCCGTCCTGGTGCTCGCCGCGCAGGGCGACAAAGCAGCTTCCCTCCTGCGCCTGGCGGGAGTCGATGACGAAAAGGGTGATCTCCCGCTGCGGCAGGTCTGGTAGTGCAGACCGACGGCACAGTGCGGTGGCGATGTCGGCCAGGGTGGGTGTGGATGGCGTTGGCTGCATGGGATCGCTTGGCCTCATTCGCTACCGAGGGCGCTGCCCGGGCGCTGCGCTTCCGGGGGAACCTTGAGAATCCTCAGTATCTGGGGTGCAATCTCTCGAAAGACTGGAGCTGCGACATGAGCGCCCCAGATGGAAGTCAAAGGCTTGTCTAGCTTGATCAGACAGGCAAAGGCCGGATCGACGGCGGGGGCGAAGCCTGCGAATGAGGCTATCGTCCACTCTTCGTGATATCCGCCCTCTATGGGCACCTGAGCGGTCCCCGTCTTGCCGGCCACATCACATTCAGGGATGAGCGCTTCGGGAGCCCCGATCTCCACAGCCGTGACCATCATCTTCGTCAGCGTGCGTGCGGTCTCTGGGCTGATGACCCGGTCCACCAGTATGGGCTGCACCTTGACGACTTGTCCAGAGACGACCAGCTTGTCTGCCACGTGGGGACGCATCAACATGCCGTTGTTGGCTATCGCCGCGACCGCCGAGACCATCTGAAGGGGCGTGACGCTGATTCCCTGCCCGAAGGAGTTGGCAACGAAATCCGACGGGCTCCAATCCGAGTCTCCGGGCGACTTCACCAGACCATTCGCTTCATAGGCCAGGTCTACGCCGGTTTTGCCATCGAACCCGAAACGAGGCAAGTACCTGTAGAACGTATCGGTTCCGGTCTGCTCCCCCACATGGGCGATGCCCACGTTGAGCGAGAGAGCCAGAATATCGGTGGCCGTAACCTGTCCATGGGCCTCGTGGTCCGCATTCTGAAAGATGTGCCCTGCTACCTCCAACTTGCCTGGATCATTGAAGACACTGTCTGGCGTGATCGCTCCACTGTCCAGCGCTATGGCCAGGGTGATGATCTTGAACACGGATCCTGGCTCGTAGATACTGCTGATGGCCGGGTCGGTGAAGAGCGGAGTGCCATTCGGGTACTTCCAGTACTCATTGGGATTATACGCCGGGTGGCTGGTGCTGGCAAGAATGGCGCCAGTCTGGGGCTCCATGACGATAATCGTACCCCCTTCGGCCCCCGTCTCTTGCATGGCCTCTGCCAGCGCCTTCTCCACGATGCGTTGGATACGCCAGTCTATGGTCAGGATAAGGTCATAGCCTACCTCCGAAGGCAGGAATATGCTGAAATCCTCGGGCAGCGTGCCTTCTCCTGGCCTGCGCAGTTCAGGACCTACCTCGCCTTGCAGGAAAGCTCCGTAGATCTCTTCCAGGCCGTAGTAGCTATCGCCATCATCTATGGTGACGAAACCCGTCAAATGTGCAAAAAGATCGTTCTGGGGATAGAGACGCACTCGGTAGGGTGACGCCCACACCTGGTCGGTCAGCGGCCAGTCGCACAATCCTGTTGCGCTCGCCATGACCTCGCTGCCTTCTTCCGCCGGCTGGTTGGACGGAGTGGCTTCGTCTGGCGAGGTCTGTTCGTTGTCGAACGACCCGTTGATCATCTGGGCGAGGTTCCGTGGCACCTCCCGGCGTATGACGACGTAGGATGTCTCCTCTTGCAGCAGAGCAACAATTTCATTTGCTGGCACGTTGACCACATCCTGCAGGCAGATGGCAGCCCGCCGTCTGGCCTCCTCGTCCCCGAACGTCCGGGGATTGGCGCCTACTTCCCATTGGAAGACGTCAGTGGCTAGCAGACAGCCTCGTTTCTCTACGATGCGCCCGCGCGGGGCGCGCTCGGTTTCCACAGGCCATGGTGTCTTCGACCCATCGTGTCCTTCGGCCTGCAGCACTTGGAGTTCCAGTAGCCGTAGTGCGAGCAGCAAGGTGATCGCAGCCAGCATAATCTGGAGGATGCGCAATCGTCCGCTACGGCTTCCTTGTTGTTTGAGTCCTTCCATGGACATGATCGGCACCTCGTCAGCGGAACAGCGGAACGAGCGGAAAACAAACGTTCCGGCTTTTCCGCTTTTCCGCTGACAGCAGCGTTACTCATCTGAGGGGCAGAAGTAGGGGCAACCGGCCGGTCGTCCCTACGGTCTGCCACTTGTATCAGCCGATTGAGCCGATATGGCCGATGGTTTTCTGGTGAGTTTTATCGGTTTCATTGGCTTCATCGGCTGATCTCCTTTCTTGACAGGTTGCGAACCCTGTTCCACCCGCCATTTGGCATTGAGAATGGCCCTGACGTCAGCGGATCGTGGCGACTTGGCCCCCTCGCGGCGGTGACGGCGCGAGTTCTCGCAGCCGGTGAAGCACCGTTTGCCACATAGACGATTCCAGGGTGGGTTCGCGGTCACCCTCAGGGATGTCAACAAGCGGGCCTCTTGTTGCTGCTACGTCCTGTGCGCGCTGATCAGCTTCGGCTGGTCCCAGATACACGAACTCCTGGGCGTCGGTGAAGCCGTGGTCTTGGGCATACTTCCCAATCTCTTCGATGTTGGTCTCCAAGGCGATGCCGCTCACGAGTTCAGCGATCCTCCACTCCATCTCCTCGCATTGCCCTTCCAGCCCCCGGGTTTTCATGTTGAGTGCGGTGGTCTCACCAGCCAGGAACACGCCGAGCCCGATGAACAGGCTGATGACGGCCAGTCCCAACAGGAAATACAGGGTGTATTGCGCCGCGCTGCGTACCACCCGCTGGCGCGAACGATGGACTTGCCCGCCTGCTCTGCGGGCAGGCCAGGACAGTGGGGGATGAGGTCGGCCTTGTATCATGATGCACCTCCCGTGAAGCTGAGTACAACTGAGTACTATGAGTTCGGCAGCCTTTCAGCCAGTCTAAGCCTGGCGCTGCGGCTGCGGCGATTGGCCGCGACCTCTTCCGGCGAAGGTCGGATCGGTTTGCGGGTTAGAATGCGGAGGATGGCTCTGTGTCCACAGCGGCACTCAGGTACATCTATGGAGCAGATGCAGTCGCGGGCTTCCCGCTGGAACCAGTGCTTGGTCAAGCGATCCTCCAGAGAGTGATAAGAGAGTACAGCGAGCCTTCCTTGCCCTGGAGTCAGCAGGCGCATTGCCTGGGGCAGTACGGCTTGCAGTGCGGTCAGTTCGTCGTTCACGGCGATGCGCAATGCCATGAACGTTCTCGTCGCTGGATGCAGGCGGCCTCGGCGGCCCACGGCGGCGATCACTGCTTCCCCCATCTGAGCCGTGGTATGCAGTGGCCGACGACGTGCAATCTCACGAGCGATGCGCCGTGAGCGTCGCTCCTCTCCGTAGCGCCACAGGAGATCCGCTATTTCGGCTTCCGTTAGCGTGTTGACCAGGTTGGCCGCTGTGCGGCCCTGCCGTGGATCGAATCTCATGTCCAACGGTCCGTCGAGCTGAAAAGAGAACCCCCGTTCACGGGCTGCCAACTGGAAGGAAGAGAGGCCCAGGTCGAGTAGGACGCCGTCTACTCGGCCAAAGCCGTGGGACCGGGCGACACTTTCCAGGTCGGCGAAATTGGCGTGGATGAGAATCACACGGTGATGGTAAGGAGCCAGTCGCTTGCGACAACGGACAATTGCGTCGGGATCAGCGTCCAGGGCCAGCAGTCGTCCATCGGGGGCTGAGGCTTCCAGGATAGCTCGAGCGTGGCCGCCACCGCCCAGCGTGCCGTCAATGAAGTGCTTGCCGCGATCCACTGCCAGCCCATCGATGGTCTCTTGCAGCAGCACGGGCTTGTGATTGACTTCGTCTTCTTGGCTCATCTGTTCCCTTGCTGGCGATGGCTAGGAGATGCGGAGGCCCACTGGCCTTGTTTGTACGGTGGCGGTCTCCTAGATACTCAACACTTCTTGCTGTACGTCGCTGATGGGCATGGTGTTCAGTTCGGCCTGTTTTTCCTCCCAGAGGGACGGAGCCCAGATTTCAACGAGCTCGCCGGTTCCCGACACGACAGCCTGCTTCTCAATCTGCGCGTGCTTGCGCAGATGATCGGGGATTCGCACGCGGCCATGGCTATCAAGGTTGGTGCGTTCCGCGTTGGAGAAGAGAAGGCGGCGGAGATTCGCCAGCCGCTCGTCAGTGAGCAGAGGCTTCCCCTCGAAACGCTTGATGAGATCTCCCCATGCCTCGGTGGTGAAGATGATCAGGTGGGGTTTCTGGACGCGCGTGATGACCAAGCCATCCTCGAAGGCTCCACGATAGGTACTGGGGATTGTGAGCCTTGCTTTTTCATCCAGAGAACGTGTGTGCTGGCCGAGGAAGAACATCAGTTCTAACTACCTCAAATACCTCGAAAGGCTTGCGTGCCACAGGCACGCAAGCCTTTCCTTTTCTCCCACCGGTGACCTTTTCTGGGGTTCCAATGGGGCAGATCACCCACTATCTAACCATCTGTGCCCATATTATACCACAGTCTCCCACCAATGTCAAGAACCAGTTGGACATCAGGCAGGAATTCTAAGGTTGAGCGCGACAAGCGAAGTGCTGGGCTCTGCTGTCGCCCAATGCGTTCACTATCCTTGACACGCCTTCGTGTTGTGATATAATGGGAAGGTACTGCTCAGCCTAGCGAGCCCGCCGGACATGGCTGTCCGGCGGGAGACTGACTAGTAACATCGGAATGCGCATAGTCAGCCTGCGGGGGGAGGAAGAGGGATGGCGGGGACAGAGAGGGAAGGGAGGGAAGAGGGATTTCGACTGCAGGGGAGCCTGTTGTTCCTCCTGGCGCTGCTCGTTTTCGTGTTCCTGTGGGAAGGTTTGGTGAGATGGCGGCGTTACCCCTCGTTCATTCTCCCTTCGCCGGGGCAGGTTTGGGCCAGATTCCTCACTGTGGCCGCCGACGGCACGTTGTGCTGGCACACGCGGATCACGCTGGCGGAGATCACCGGGGGGTTGCTGCTTGGGGTAAGCGCGGCCACGTTGTTGGGCTACGCTGTGGCCAAGTCGCGCGTGCTGGAGCGGTTGATCTCACCCTACATCGTCGCTTCCCAGGCCATACCCATCGTGGCCATCGCACCATTGCTGGTGATCTGGTTTGGCTTCGGTGGTCTGTCCAAGGTGCTGGTTTGCGCATTGATGGTGTTCTTCCCCGCGCTGGTGAACACTGTGGTCGGCCTGCGCTCGGTGGAAGAGGATCTGATGGCGCTGATGCGTTCGTTGCAGGCTAGCCGCTGGCAGGTGTTCACCATGCTGGAGCTTCCGGCTGCACTGCCCGTGCTCCTGGGCGGGCTAAAGGTTGGAGTGACACTGGCCGTCATCGGCGCTGTGGTGGGGGAGTTCGTCGGCGCTGATCGGGGGCTGGGCTTTCTCATCAACCTGTCGCGGGGGATACTCGACACCCCGCTGCTGTTCGTTGCTTTGTTCAGCCAGGTTGCCATTGCCTTGGCTCTCTACCTGGCGGTCAGTTGGCTGGAAAGCAGGCTCATTCGATGGTAGCCAGACTCAGCAGATCGCAACTCATCCGACGCGAGGGAGTCGTACTCCCGAACAGTGGCTCGGAGTGCAACTCCGAGCCATCAGACTGTGATGAACAGAAACTCGCCGGCACGCTGTATGTCGTCGGCACTCCCATTGGCAATCTGGAGGACATAACACTGAGGGCGCTGCGTGTACTGCGGGAGGTCGCTTTGATCGCCGCTGAGGACACGCGTACGGCAGGCAAGCTGTTGACCCGCTACGATATCTCCACGCCGCTGATCAGCTACTTCGAGCATAACAAACTGGCCCGGCAGGGCCGCGTGCTGGCTGCTCTGGAAATGGGCGACGTGGCGCTCATCTCCGAGGCGGGGATGCCGGGGATCTCCGATCCGGGCTACGAACTGATTCGCGCGACCCTGTCAGCGGGTGCTAGTGTCGTGCCCATTCCTGGCCCTTCCGCCACTCTCACGGCTCTGGTCGTTTCTGGTTTGCCCACGGATCGCTTCCTGTACCTTGGCTTTCTTCCTCGCCGCCGCGCCGAACGTCGCCGGCTGTTGCAGAGCGTGGTCACGGAGCCAGGCACGCTGCTGGTCTTTGAAGCGCCGCACCGCTTGCGCGCCGCCCTGGACGATCTGCTGGACACCTTGGGCGATAGGCCACTTGCGGTCTGCCGGGAGTTGACCAAGCTGCACGAGGAAGTGTGGCGGGGGACGACAGCCGAGGCGGTAGCGCACTTCGCTGAGCAGCGGCCGCGTGGGGAATTCACCTTGGTCATTGGTGGAGCGGGAAGGGGGGAGGGGGCGGCACGTTGGGATGTGGCGCGGGTGCAGGCGGCGGTGGCCTCGCTGGTAGCCGATGGCGTGCCGCGGCCGGCGGCCATCAGGAGCGTGGGCAAGCTGGCGGGTTGGCGCAAGAGCGATGTGTATGAACTGATAATCAGGGCCGAAGATGGCGTAGGATGATTGTAGGTCAATCGTGGGGCGGGCGAGTTTGACAAATGGGCTCAACTCGGGTATACTAGTAGGCGATGAAGGATGTCACTGAACTCAGGACAGCCATCGTGGGTCAGGGTCGTACCCAGCACTGAGGCGCTGCCGCGTCTTGGTGTTTTTTGTTGTCAGGACTGCGAATGAGTTCGCGCCTTGTTGGCGAATGAGGTCGCTCCTTGTTGGCCGGGAGTTGCACTCCGGCATCAGGTACGTGGTTATCGCCTCCATGGGAGGCGGGAGGGGGCAGACGAATGGATTCCAGTATGATTAGCAAGATCATGAAGGCCAAGCGTTATGCGGAACAGCGGGATCGCGTCAGTTTCAGCAGTTTTCGGGTCACCTTTCGAGGCAACCATACGGATCACGTGGTGGTGTATCAGGAGGGCAATTGGCACTGTGGCTGCGAGTTCTTCGCCCGGCGGGGTGTGTGCAGCCACACGATGGCCATGGAGAGGATACTGGACGAGATGATCGAGCCTGCGCTGGTTCTGACGGCTGAGCCTGTGTCAGTGGCATGAGCTTGGGCTGCGCCCCTGGTTCGCCGTGGGGTGGGCCTGACGATAGCATTGTGAAACGTGAAACGTGAAGCGTGAAACGGGATGAGGCGCCAACGCTTCACGTCTCACGTTTCAGTTCCTCGCAGAAGTGTCCGTAAAGTGTGCCAGGTGCATACACGGCGGATATCTCTTGCGAGACGACGAAGGCAAGGAGGGATGAAACTATGAAGAGCATCTGTGTCGTAGGGGTGGGTTACGTGGGATTGGTCACAGGGGCCTGCCTCGCTGACCTGGGCAACCGGGTCATCTGCATCAATCGCAGCCAGGAGAAGTCAGACAATCTGAAGAAGGGAATCCTGCCCATCTACGAGCCTGGACTGCAGGAGATCGTACGCCGCAACTACGCGGCGGGCCGCCTGGACTTCACCACGTCTTACGACGAAGCGCTCGAGGATGCGGAGTTCGTTTTCGTCGCCGTGGGAACGCCGACGGGCTCCGAGGGCGAGGCCAACCTGGCCCACGTCGATGCCGCGACCGAGGACATCGCCAGGTGCATGCATCGGCCTACGATCATCGTGAACAAGAGCACAGTTCCCATAGGGACAGGCGACTGGGTGGCCAAGATTGTGCGCGACATTCGCGGGGACGACGTGGAATTCGCTGTGGTGAGCAACCCCGAGTTTCTGCGCGAAGGCTCAGGGGTTCACGATTTTATGAATCCCGACCGTATCGTACTGGGCTCGACCAGCCGAGAGGCGGCGGAGAAGGTGGCAGAGATCTACTACCCGCTCCAGGCGCTCACGATCATCACTGACTTAAGGACTGCAGAGATGATCAAGTACGCTTCCAACGCCTTCCTGGCTACCAAGATCTCTTTCATCAACGAAATCGCCAGCGTCTGTGAGGCGTTGGGAGCGGATGTGAAGGAGGTGGCGCGGGGCATGGGCAGTGATCACCGGATAGCTCCCGACTTCCTGGGATCGGGCATCGGTTGGGGAGGCTCATGCTTTCCCAAGGACGTCAAGGCCCTCATTCACATGGCCGAGCTGTACGGGGTACGTCCTGAGATCCTGCGGGCTGTGACTCACGTCAACTACGATCAGCGCAAACGGGCTATCCAGAAGCTACGCGATATCATGGGAGGATTCCGTGGCAAGACCGTCGGGCTTCTGGGCCTCGCTTTCAAGCCCGACACCGATGACATGCGCGATGCACCGTCCATTGGCATCATCCACATGCTTCAGCACGAGGGAGCACAGGTCAAGGCCTACGACCCGCAGGCAGTTGCCAATGCCAAGAGCGTGTTGGATGGCGTCATCTACTGTGAGAACCCCTATCAAGTGGCCGAGGAGGCCGACGCGCTGGTTCTGGTCACTGAGTGGAACGAGTTCAAGCATCTGGACATGGCACGCATCAAGGGGTTGATGCGTGGGACAGTCTTGATGGACGGGCGCAACATCTACGACCCGGCGGTGATGCGGGACCTGGGCTTCGTCTACCGCGGTGTAGGGCGAGGATATGGCGGCGAGGGTGCAGCAGGCGGCGAGGGTGCAGCAGGCGGCGAGATCTCTTGAACTACCGCTGGGAGGAATGTCGTGAGTGACCGCAGGGCAGAGAAAACAACGCTGGATAACGGTCTGCTGGTGGTGCTGAAGGAGATGCACCATGCTCCGGTGGCTAGCTTCTGGGTCTGGTACCGCGTGGGCAGCCGCAACGAGATGCCGGGAATCACAGGCATCTCTCACTGGGTGGAGCATATGCTGTTCAAAGGCACGCCCACGTTCCCCCAGGGGGAGTTCGACAAGGCGGTCGCCCGAGAGGGCGGTGTCTTCAACGGTATGACCTCGATAGATTGGACGACCTACTTCGAGACGTTGCCCTCGGACCGCCTTGATCTGGGGCTGCGCATCGAGGCGGATCGGATGGTCAACTCGCTGTTCTCTGCACAGGAGCTGGCGAAAGAGCGCACCGTCGTCATCTCCGAGCGGGAAGGGGCGGAGAACTCCCCGCAGTGGTTGCTCGGCGAGGAGGTGCAGGCCGCTGCTTTTCGTGCTCATCCCTACCGTCACCAAGTCGTGGGCTGGAAGCACGACTTGCAGTCCATGACCCGCGACGATCTCTGGCAGTACTACCGTGCCTACTACGCGCCGAACAACGCCATCGCTGTGGCTACGGGCGATTTCGAGAGCGACACGATATTGCCCCGCATCGAAGAGCTGTTCGGCGCCATCCCGTCGGGGCCGGAACTGCCGGCTGTGCGAGCGGTCGAGCCGCCGCAGCGTGGGGAGCGCCGCGTTGTCGTCGAGGGGGAAGGCAAGACCGCCTACCTGCAAATGGTATTCCATGCCGTCTCTGCAACGCACGAGGACTACTTCCCGCTGGTGGTGCTCGATACCGCGCTGGGCGGGGCAAAGCCGATGAGCTTCTTTGGCGGTGGGACGACCAACCGCAGCTCTCGCCTTTACAAGGCTCTGGTGGATACCGAACTGGCTGCCGGTGCGGGCAGTTCCGTGCAGTCAACCGTTGATCCCTTCCTATTCTCCTTCTCAGCCACGCTGCGGCCGCAGCGCACGCTGGAGGAGCTGGAGACGGCCCTGTGGGCTGAGCTGGAGCGGGTTGCCAGCGAGCCCATCACGCCGGAAGAGCTGAGCAAGTCCGTCAAGCAGACGCGGGCCCAGTTCGCCTACTCCAGCGAGAGCGTGAGCAACCAGGGGTTCTGGCTGGGCTTCAGCGAGATCGTGGCTTCGACCGAATGGTTCGATGGCTACCTGGACAGCCTGGCCGCCGTCACCGCCGAGGACGTGCAACGGGTGGCGCAGAAGTACCTGGCGAGGAGCAAGGGGACGCTCGGCTGGTACGTGCCGCAGGGATAGGATGCAGAACGCAATACGCAACACGCAGCACCATTATGTATTCCGTGTTTCGTGCGAGGAGCGAGTATGGCAATGCAACGCAAAACCCCGATCGTGCCTGGGCCGAACGACATCGTGCGCCGCGAGCTACCCAATGGCATGGTGGTGCTGGTGCGAGAGA
>Ga0075114_10001667_pt1 | contig 11874 bp, 10 predicted proteins | sample AntAceMetag02UKM_FD_69784 | JGI IMG/M metagenome (GOLD analysis project Ga0075114, IMG submission 69784) | Saline lake microbial communities from Ace Lake, Antarctica - Antarctic Ace Lake Metagenome 02UKM | ecosystem: Environmental > Aquatic > Non-marine Saline and Alkaline > Saline | place...
ACTATATAAATATTTCTATACTCAAGTATACAATAGAAAATCAGACTAAATTAGCTATGCATGTACTCAAATTCAAAACATTTAAATACTTAATGGCTTATTCAAATACTGTAATAATATAGATATTATATATTGAAATATTGTTAATGATGAGGGATTGTCAAATGGATACGGAAGACGATAAAAAGTTCTCAAAACAACTCATTGGAAAGACTGTAGTCAGCAAGACTGGTAAAAGATTTGGGGAAGTAGGAGATATAATCTTCGAGACCAGAAGCGGGGAACTGATACATATTGTTCTGGTTAATCCAACAGCATACACTGAGAAACTTGAGCTTGAGAAAGATAAGTCATCAAGTATTCTTATCCCATTCAGCGCAGTCATGGCGATTGGTGACTTTATGGTCATTGCTGAAGAAGATATTATCTGAACTTTTGTCTAATTGCATAAATTATTTAAACTAGGCTTCTTTTCTTTGTGATATGGATAATGCTATATGGACTGAGAAATACAGGCCGGTTAATTTCTCACAGGTCAAGGGCCAAAGTGAAATTGTAAAGAGGGTTATGGCATTTGTTGAACAGAAAAATATGCCCCATCTGCTTTTTGCAGGTCCTGCAGGCACAGGCAAGACAACCCTCTCACTTGTTGTTGCAAAACAGCTGTTCGGTCCAGGATGGAGAAACAATCTTCTTGAGCTTAATGCAAGTGATGAAAGAGGCATTGATATTGTTCGTAACAAGGTCAAGGATTTTGCAAGGACCAAGGCAATAGGCAATGTACCTTTCAAGATAATATATCTGGATGAATGCGATGCTCTTACAAAGGAAGCACAGCAGGCTCTTAGAAGGACTATGGAGAATTATACCCAGACAACCAGATTTATTCTTTCCTGTAATTACTCATCAAAGATTATTGACCCAATCCAGTCAAGATGTGCAGTATTCAGGTTCAAGTTGCTGTCCAAGAAAGATATTTTCTTAATAATCTCCAATATTTCAAAGCAGGAGGGTCTTGAAATTGATGAAAGGGCAATGGAAGCATTATATGAAGTGTCTGGCGGAGACTGCAGAAGGCTTGAGAATCTTTTGCAGAGTTGTTCAGCCATGTCAAAAAAAATTACAGAAGATCTAATTTACTCAATGGCATCAGTTGCAAGGCCAAAAGAGATACTTGAGGTCCTGAATCTTGCAGTTGAGAACAAGTTCATCGAAGCCAGAAAAAAGCTTATTGATGTAATGCTTAATTATGGATTATCCGGGATTGATGTCATAAAGCAGGTACAGGGTGAGATATTGAACCTTGATATTGGTAACAGGAGCAAGATGGATTTAATTTCAAGATGTGGAGATACTGAATTCAGGATGACTGAAGGCAGTGATGAATATCTCCAGCTTGAAGCTTTCCTGAGCCAGGTGTGTCTTGCAAAAAGATAAAATTACAAAATTATATGACATGAATCCTTATAAAATTAATCAATCAACAATAATTAAATATAAAAATAATAATTAAAAAAGAAATAATTACTCTTTCCTGATTCTGATTGATTCCTGTATAAGATACCTGTATTTATATTCCAGTGTGATGCCCAGGTCTTCAGTGTATAATGTATCCTCATCCATTGGCTCTATAGTCTTGCATTGTATCTTCATGATGCCGGATGAATCAAATCGTCCTTCATTAAGCTTTCCGTTTGCCCTGCATTCCCACTTATCATCATCAGATGATTCAAAAGAAATCTTGTTAAACCTCTTGTCAAATTCCTCATCAGGGATGGCTACATCGCCGCCGCCAACATTTTCAACAATCATTTCAACTGCTATCTTGTCGCTTCCTGCTGTGCTTTCACTTGCGCTGGTAACATGTATAGGTGCTCCTGAAGAATATACATTCTTAGCTTCATTTACTTCACATATGGACTCATCCTGAAGATCTTCCTTGAAGCAGACTTTCTTGACTGTTGCCTCTGTATTGTATTCATAGACAACCTCAGCAAATATATCAAGGTCAATTGAAGAACCACTGAAATCAGTTTCATATTCAGCATCATCTGAGCCAGGTGTGAAGTCAAGAGTCTCTTCTCCTCCATCTTCATTTGTATCTGAAACAGGTTCAATTGTATCCTCATTGGACAGGATTCCATCAGAGGTTATTCCATCAAATGAGCCAAGGTAAATGCCTTTTAATGTGATTGTTACATCATCTTCATCCACTTCATATTCTCCTTTATTCTGAAGAAGGATTTCTATTGGAAAGCTTTCATCTTCATATATTTCATTTATTCTTGAATCCTCATTGTAAATTCCCATGTCCAGGAATTCAGCTATAATGCCGTTTGATCCGCCTATATATGGGGATTTTGCAATTTCTCCTGTTGTTTCTGTTTTATTGCACCCTGAGATCAATAGTAAAGATAATATTATCATGCAGATTGCGATTTTTCTCATATTCAATACCTCCATAATTAGTATTTATTTTAAACCTTTATAAATTTTTAGTTAAACTTTTCAGTCAGACCTTGATTATTTCAACTCTTTGGTCAATCGAAGATGTATAAACATAATCAACTTCTATGTGCAGAGGTGCCTTGAAGGCAGAATCAGAGTCTGGTTTCCTAAATCTGCAGGTAATAAAACCTGTCCCGCCTTCCCTAAGTATTAGGGGCTCTGAGCCGCTTCCGCTAGGAGAACAGTCAGGATTTGAATCAAAAGGCAGTTGAGCATGAACCCTGACCCTGTTAACATCCTCTATTTCAAGGTCAAAAGGGCAGTCCTCGTAAGCTGCCCAGTCAACGACTCTTCCATCACCCACATTTGTCAGGTAAATATTGAATATGATATGGTCATTGCTAACTCTTTCTTCAACCCTGGTTATTGCAACAGGCGCCCCCTGTGAGCCTCCAGTATTTATTGCATCATCAAAGTGGCATACTTTTGTTTCTTGTACAACTTCATAAGGTTCAGGATCTATGCATACGATAGGGTCAGCTAAAGTCTTGTATTTATAGCATGCAGTTATAAGTATATTGGCTTCATATTCCGGGCCTCCGAAAGGAACAGAAACCCCGCTGTGGTCAGAAAAGGTCATTATTTCATACCCTCCATCAGGATAATCCCTTGACTTGCCCCTTAATGTGATAGGTATATCGTTTCCTGCATCCCATGTTCCCTTGATTGAGTTAGGGTCAAATCCTGAAATTTCAAGCTTGCCTTCAAATATATCATCTTCAGGGTATGCACCTAGGTTTTCAAGTTCAACCATTATCTGGATGTTGTCGCCGTCATAAACTGTATAGGGTGGAGCATTGTCAAGAAAATCCATCTCAAGTCCCTGGCTTCCAACCCTGTAATTGCTTTCATCAACATTATAGTCTGCTTCTTGAGTTCCGCATCCAAGCAAAAACAAGGCCAATATTAGCAAAGGTATGACTTTTTTCATATTATTAAATTCCCTTAATTTTGTTCTATATAAATTTTGTCCTAATTTATTGATTTTATTATAGTAATCGTCTTTGATATTGAATCAGTGTATCCATATTCTAAGGTTATTGATAATGGGGCATAATAGCTCTGCTGCCCATCATCAATTCCTGCTTCAAGCGTGCATATAGTATAATCAATGACTTCATTAAGCTTGACTATTTCCGGCTTGCATGTCAGCTCTGTTTCTGATAGGTGCGCTTTTATTTGCAAAGTATTGATGTCTCCCTTTTCCAGAGCTTGTGCTGAGCAGGCTGCACTGGATTTCCCCTTTGAAATTATAGTTCCCTCGCCTACATTTGAGAAATGGATTTTGAATTCAGGCTTAACGATTCCCATATCCTTTGATACCTCGAGCCTGTATTCTATTTCTGTCACTGCCACAGGAGCTCCCTGGTCAGACAGGCTTACATCTTCTGCACTGCAGGCTTTTGTTGATGTTTTCAGGTCATAGGGGTCTGTATCCACACATATGTTTGCATATGCATCAGTCTTGTAATCATAGCATGTTGTTGCAAAAAAAGAGGTTTCAGCCTTTTCCCTCTGTATGCCTATGTCCCTTGCTTCTATGTTGGCTATGTATACTTTTTCAGAGCCTTCTGGATTAGAGAGCGATTTTCCGTCAAGGTTTATTGTTATCCTGTCATCACTTCCTATATTCCTCCAGCTGTAGAGGTTCAGGTATTCTTTCTCATATCCCAGAAGAAGATATCCCCCTTTGACATCAGACATGCCAAGATTATTAATCCTTATTGCTGCCTGGAACATTGAGCCTTCCATAACTTCTTCAGGCGGCACATTCTCAATGAACTCCATGACAAGGCCGTCTGAGCCTTTTTGAATTTCCTCTAAACTTTCACGTTCTGTATTATATGTCCTTCCGCATCCTGATATTATTATTACAATCAGGAGAATAAATATCAATAATAAGAAGATGTGATTAATATGATTACCTGCTTGTGTTTTCATATTTTTTTTAATGGCATTTTTCATGCAACAGCACCATGTTTTAGCTCCATGTTTGGGCTGAAGCTTATGCTTGACCATTGAGCCGGCTTTGTTGCAGGCCTTTGTACCATTACTTTTTTAGAGCTAGCTTCAATATTTCTCTGGTAATCAAAAGCATCAATCTTCATCTGATTAAGGAAAGTAATCTTGCTGGCATTTAATGTATATACCCATCTTGAATCAGAACCCTGTTTGAATCCTGTTATAAAGAAATAAGAATCATCTAATGTCCAGATTCCGTCGCTGTTTGAATCCACCCCTATCATGTCATTTTTCTTGAAAAGCGTGGCAAAAGGAATACTTACCTCTTCAGCAGGGCTTTGTCCGTTTCCTGAACCAGTTTCCTCTCCTTTGCATAGCCTGTTCTGCCATTGTATATAGTATGCCATTACCTTGTCCTTGTCCATAATATCTTCCAGACCGTTATTTGTCTTGTATTCTTCAAGACCAGATTTAATCTTGTCTTCCTCTTTGGTTTCTGTTGCCTCATCAATATACTTTTTCAGGTTTTTTGCAGCAGCTTCAATATCCTGGTTTGGGCTGTCAAGGTATATATCAGAGAATTTTAATGCAGATCCTGCAACATAATCCTCTATCTTGTTTTCATTCTTGTCAACATCACCCATCCTGCTGACATCGCTCATTATTGCTGCTAAAAGCGCTTCAGCCTTCACTTCATTCAATGAAGAGGGCTTATATGCCTTGACAAGGCTCTGGACTGTATTCTGATATCTCTTATATCTTTCCTGGTAATCGCTTGCAGGCAGGTTTGACTTGTCAGGGGTAAATCCCTTGCACTCCACCTCCTTGATATCTTCGCTTGTTACTTTTCCCTTGCATCCATCATAAGGGGACTTTTGTATATTTACCGAACTGCTCTTCTGGAGCTCATAATCATATTTTGAAATAACCTTAAAATTCTTTATTGCTATAGGCGCAGTGCCAAGGAAATTGCCATAATCACTTTTTATAAGGCTCATCCTGCAGATAAGGCTCTTGTAACTGCTGATTCCAGGCTGGCCAGGGGTTATGATATTCTGGTTGTTTCCATCCTGATTTATGGCATATATATTACTCATTGAGTCATCGCACCAGTCGCCTGCATCCTTTCCAAATATGTCTGCACATATTTTTGGCTCAAAATTATATCCTCCGCAGTATGTCCCTTTTGTTCCCCCGTCAAGTTCAAGATTCATCTCGTTGGGAAGAATTACAGCGAGACTTTTTACATCATTTATCTTGCCATCCCAGTTGTTTTCAAGGGTTATACCCAGCCTGAAAGATAATGATTCCCTTTCCCTGTCAATGCTGACCGGCTGTGTCTGCTCAACCTCAATGCCAATCTTCATAGGCCCGTTTGTTGATAGGGCAATTGGATTTGTATTACTTATGCCATACTTGGTCAGTATGTCACTGGAGGTTGTTATTGTCTCATCTTCCATAATCATTGTCTGCATCCTTTCCCTGTCAATAAAATAGTTTCTCAGGTAGGACATTGTCTGGAAATCAAAATTAATATTGAAGTATATTGTCTTTGGCCCTGGCGAGAACCTGCAGCTATTGAACATGCAGTCAATTGTCATGTCCTCATACTGGGTTATTGTATAAGTCTGCGGCTTGATTGAATCCGGGAGCACAGAGTCAGCATGGCAGAAATTCTTGATTTTAATCTCATCCTTCAGCGTCCTTGCCTGGATTCTGGCAAACATTACAAATGGCTCGTCCTCATAGATATTTGGGTTGGAAGATTTAATTTCTATTATTGACACCCCTAAGGGCTGCTGCACATTATCATCCACCTCTGATGTATAATAGTCTCTGAAAACCATTGCCTGTGTCCTATTCTTAGTTTCATATGCTTCATTCTTGATTCCAAGGGTAAATTGCTTGAAATTATTCCAGGATGTACTGGCAAAGTTCTTTAGTTCGCTAAAATCCTTCCCATTAAGCATCTCCTGCTTTCCACCATACATAACTAAGCTTCCTGCAAAGTGGAAAAGATAGAATAGGATTACAATAAACACAAGCCATGATTTCAGCTTGGAGGGCTTTGTAAAATAAATGGCTGCAAAGAACCAGACTGGAGCAAGGAGTTTGTTCCAGTTTCCTAGTGAGAATCCGAAAAAATCAACAAGGAGTAGAAAAAGAATGAGGAAGTTAGCTTGGGTCTTTGTATATCCTTTGTTGTATAATACCTTAACAAGGAAAAATCCTGCGAATATGAGATGAATAATCGGGCCATTCCATCCCGCCCATATAGCAAAACCACCCATACTCAAAGTTACAGTTACAAATACTACCAATAGATAGAAAGTAAAATATTGCATAATCTGTTCTTTTGTGCTTTCTTCTTTCCTGCTCTGCAAAATAATTAATACTGTAAGAGTGATTATAACAAATCCATTTAACCATGCAGCCTTTGTACCAAGCAGGCTTAAGAATACATCTCTATCAATACCTTTGAATTTAGTCACGAAATCCAAAAGATATATTATAATACCAAACCCAACCCAGCCCATGCCCGGTTCATAAACTTTACTTGGATATTCGTCTGCCATCTACTACCTCTTTTTTTGAGAAGATTCAGTCTTCAATTTCAATACGGATGGAATCTATGTCAAAGTCTGTCTTTGGTTCAATAGTTATTGTATTTGAGCCTTCATCAATCCACCTACTGATGTCCTGCTCAAAATAAGTGTCATCCTCGTCAAAGTCATCCCTATGGCCGTTTATGATAAAATCTGCCCTGTTGTCATCATCATCATCAAACCTGATTTTGAGCTTTACATCCTTGTCGCCGTCTTCAATGTCCTCATAGTCATCCTCCTCAACATCAAAATGGAATCTCCATCTTTCATTTTCCTTGTAGTCAATCTCTGCCTTGATATTAGTTATCTTGTATGATCCTCTCGTTGTCCTGAAAATCACGAAATTTTCCCCTTCATCAAGAATTCCAACAGGTACAGGTTGCATATAAATATCATTGCATTCAGGTATTGCAGAGAATATCTCCCTGTTATTGATAAGGATGTCTAACTGCCCAACTTCCCCGGTCTTACATTCAGGTATGAAATTAAGTTTTACACTCTCCAGATTCTCATACTCAGTATCAGTAAGAGTAAAAACATTGCTGCTTTTTTGCTTTACCACATCTGTAATATCTGCAGTAATCTTGGCTCTTTCTACTTTAAACTCATTTGTTTTCCAGAATTTCATGCCTACTCCATCAACTGAAAAATCAAGCCTGTTTATATCATTCAGATAAGCCTTCTCAATCCTGATTGGATCAATATCCCCTTTATTTGCAGTATAATCATATATTATATATCCATTTAGCCTGATAGTAAGTTTGCCCCTTGCTTCTATTATCCTGAATGACATCATGACATTTTCTGTCTTCTCAAGGTCGTCAATAACAAATGTATAATTCTTGAATTCTGTGTCAAACCATCCATTCTTTATTGTAAATGGATTAAAATTTTCCAGTTCCTTTGCATTAATTATCTCAAACAAATATACATTTGGAATTTGCTTGTCATAAAGTGTATTAAGCGGTGTCATTGATAAGTCCTTTTCTTCAAGAAGGACATCCTTTGGAAGGCGTTTGCTTGTTTCTGAGCTTGTTGAATCTCCATCAGAGGAATAATATCCTCCTTCTTTTCCAAGCAAGTCTTCTCTTGTATCCTGAGGAAGGAACAATATATAGAATATTATCAGCAATAAGATTATAAGAATCAATGTAGCTGCACCTGAACCTGAAGATTGACCTCTTTTCATAAACTATCACTACAAAAGTTATATTATTTATAACTAAGTTATATGATATTTAAATTTATCGATAATTTGATAAACTTGCACAATAATCCCTGTATAAAATGAAACTGATTCATAAAGACATTAAAAAGGGAATAATTAAGATATCAATAGATAACAAGAATGACCTCTGGTATCTAAGCACAATAATTGATAAGGGAGATTTTGTCAAGGGTAAGACTATCCGCAAGATAAAGATTGGTGAAGGAAAAGAAAGCAAAATAAAGATAGTAAAAAAGCCTGTATTCCTGAAGATATCTATTGAAAAGATTGATTATTCACCTGAAGTGCTCAGGATAGGGGGCAATATTACAGATGGGCCTGAAGATGTATCAAGGGGAAGCCATCATTCATTCAGCCTTAAAGAAGGAAAAGAAATAACAATAATCAAGGAAAAATGGCTGAAATTCCAGATTGATAAGATTGAAGAGGCATGCGAAGAGGCTTCTGCGCCGATAGTGCTTTGTGTATTTGACAGGGAGGAAGCATTTTTCGCAAAACTTGTTAAGAAAGGTTATGAACCACTTTCAGCAATGAAAGGGGATGTTGCAAAAAAAGGGGATGAAACAATTAAGGGAACTAATTTCTATGCAAAGATAATATCTCAATTAAAGGATTATCTTGAAAGATTTAAAAGCAGCCATGCAATAGTGGCAAGCCCCTCTTTCTGGAAAGATGAGATGATGAAAGAGCTTAAAGATGACAGTCTTAAGAAAAAGATAATTCTTGCTACAGTTTCTTCAGTTGGAAAGACTTCTTTTAATGAGCTTATTAAGAGGGATGAAGTGAAATCTGCGCTTAAAAGTGAAAGATTTGCAAAAGAGATGAATCTTGTTGAGAACATAATGGCTGGCATATCAAAAGGCGGGCTTGCAGCATATGGCATTGATGAAGTAAAAAATGCAGTTGACTCAGGTGCAGTATCCACTCTTATTGTATCAGATAATCTGATAAAAAAATCAAGGAAAGAAGACAAATACGAAGCAATAGAAAAAATGCTTAAGTCTGTTGAGTCAATGGATGGTGAAGTGTTCATCGTCTCAAGCGAGCATGAAGGCGGCAAAAAGCTTGATGGCATCGGTGGAATCGGCGCATTATTGAGATACAGAATAAGTTATTAAAATAAGTTAATAAGATATGCTAATCAGATGTTCTCTTTCCTGTCAATCAGGGCTTTCATGGCTAATGCAGCTTTTTTTGGGTCATTGAATTCAGGCACTCCTTTATCTTCAAGCATCTTCTTGCCTTTTTTAGAGAACTTGCCACCCATAAAACTGCATATTATCGGCTTATCCTTAAATTTCTCTTTTGCTTTAATTATTATATTGGCATCCTTGACAGGATCAGTCATTGTCTGGAGAGTCTGTATCACTATGAGTCCTGAAATATAATCTTCTGAAAGCAGTGTGTTTATTGCAGTATCATATCTTTCAGGTAGTGCATCACCAACAATATCCAGAGGATTATGCCTTGAATAAGCAGGATGCATCTTTCCGCTGTCGTCAAGCTTTTTGATTGTGGATTTCTTAAGTTCAACAACATTGATGCCAAGGGATTCGCAGTAGTCTGCGCAAAGCACACCAGGACCTCCTGCATTTGTGATTATTGCAACAGAGTTCCTGCATGGAGGCAGGTTGCCTAAAGTCTTGGCAATATCAAAAAGCTCTTCAACAGTATCAGCAGCATGGATTCCGCACTGCCTGAAAGCAGCCTGGTAAATATTGTATACTCCTGCAATGCTTCCTGTATGCGAGCTAATTGCTTTTTGTCCCGTGTCAGTCCTTCCGCCTTTCAGGACAATGATAGGTTTCTTCTTAACCACTCTTTTTGCAGTTTCCATAAACTTTCTCCCGTCATCAAGCCCTTCTATATATATTGCAATTGCATCTGTGTCTTTATCCTTGCCCAACCATTCAATATAATCAGATATTTCCAGGCTTGCCTGGTTTCCAGTGCTTATTATCGTGCTGAAACCATAGTTCTCCTCAATTGCCCAGTCAATTATGCTGTCAGCCAGCGCTCCTGACTGGCTTATGAATGCAATATTTCCTGCAGGGGGCATGCTTGGCGCAAAACTTACATTCATCCCAAACTTTGGCTTTATTATTCCCAGGCAATTCGGGCCGATAATTGGAATGCTTCCTGCTTTTCTTGTAATCCTTTCCTGCAATATCCTTCCTTCCTTCCCAGATTCACCAAAACCTGCTGAAATGATTATCATGCCTCCAACTTTTAGCCTTGAGCATTCCTCAACAATCGCTTCCACAGTTCTTGCAGGCGTTGCAATTATCACAAGATCTATCTTTTGCTTAATTGATGAGAGGTCTGGATGGCATTTTACCCCCAGCAGTTTATTTGCTTTTGGATTTACAAAAAATATTTTTCTCTTAAACGGCTTGCAGAATTTGGACTTAAATACACAGCCTTTTACTAGATTTTTTGCTATTCCATAACCTACACTTTTCTTGTCCCTTGATGCCCCTACAAGAGCAACAGATTTTGGATTGAATATATTTTTTAGCATTTTAATATTCTCGCATCAACAATATTTATTTTATTGCCGTCTATCATTACAGGATTCAGGTCAATCTCTATTATATCTTTCTCATTCATGCTGAGATTGGACAGCCGGGAAATTATTAATGCAATCCTATCAATATCTGCTGGCTTGCTTCCCCTTGCACCCTTTAGAAGAGATATTCCTTTTATCCTTTTTATCATGCTCTTTGCCTGATTTATGCTGACTGGAGCTATCTGAATAGTTACATCTTTTAGGACTTCCACAAAAACTCCTCCAAGCCCAAAAAGTATTACTGGACCGAATTGCTTGTCCCTTTTCATGCCTATGATTATTTCAGTTCCAGTTGACATCTTCTGGACCAGAACCCCCTTTATTTCAGCATCAGGCATTTTTCTTTTTACATTCTTTATAATTTTTTTAAAAGCTAGCTTTGCCTCTTTAATATTCATTATTCCTGTAACCACACCGCCAGCATCACTCTTATGGATTACATCATTTGATATTATTTTCATTGCCTGTGGATATCCAATCTTCCTGGACAAATTAACCTTTGATTTTGATGAGATTAGAATCCCTTTTGGGAGGCTTATAGAATATTTCTCGAGAATTGCCCTTGTTTCCCTGTAACCTGCCTGATGAACCATAAATACTTCAACTCCTATTTGCTATTTAAATTTTTGCTAACATTTATTAAAAACAACTGATTTAATCTTTATATGGTTCGCAGTGGATAAGAAAATCTTAAAGTGTTGTGTATAAAAACTATAGGAAATCAGATGATTAAATATGAGAAAAAAATTTTGTAGCATTAATTTGATTATGATACTTATTTTTTATGTAAGCATATTCTCATTTGTTGCTTATAATAAGGTTCACTCTTTTTCAAATGAAGAGTTCGAGGATTCTGCTGCATTCAATCAAATGTATTATAATTCCATAAATGGTAATCTCTTGCATCAGACACTTTACGAGAAAGAAGGCTCAGATTTTTACTATCATTTTTCTCCTATACATTTTTTAATAATTCCTTTCTATTTCATTTTACCTAGCAT
>Ga0075114_10001668_pt1 | contig 11863 bp, 10 predicted proteins | sample AntAceMetag02UKM_FD_69784 | JGI IMG/M metagenome (GOLD analysis project Ga0075114, IMG submission 69784) | Saline lake microbial communities from Ace Lake, Antarctica - Antarctic Ace Lake Metagenome 02UKM | ecosystem: Environmental > Aquatic > Non-marine Saline and Alkaline > Saline | place...
CATTCACTCCACCATGCCAACCAGGAGCAGATCATGGCCGTCGGATCCTATGTGTCCCCGGTTTCTCCTCCACCATTTGCAGCCCAGTTCGCTGAAGTGACTGTGGATATTGAAACCGGCCAGGTTGTTGTGGATCACCTGGTGATGGCCGTGGATGGGGGTGTGATCATTAACCCTGTGACAGCCTCCGGTCAGATCGAAGGCGGTATGACACAGGCTCTTGGGTACGCTGTTTCAGAGGAAATGGTTTATGACGAGAAGGGCAGGGCTCGCGAGAAGGATTTTCGGGATTATCATATCTTTGAAGCCCATGAAATGCCGATCCTGGACACAATTTTTATCGAAACTTTTGAACCTTCCCATCCCTTCGGAGTCAAAGCTGTAGCTGAGATACCAATGGATGGGGTCGCTCCGGCAGTTGGAAATGCAGTATTTAATGCCTGCGGGGCAAATATCCTTGATAATCCGGTGACTCCAGAAAAGATCTGGACGGCGCTGCAAGGAAACTAGGCCTGCCGGCCAAGATAGAATGAATGCCCAGGAGCGAATTGTCCTGGGCATTTTCACTAACTTATAGAAGGTGGTGGAAGGCGAGTAGACTGCCAATCTGTTATAATTTAGTAGTTATCAACCGGATGAAAATTAGGGGCAGAAAGGCCTCTTTTTTAGAAAAATAGGTTGGTTTTGCTTATGGAAATGATTACCTACGTGATTGGACACGTTAATCCAGATACTGATTCAATAGCTTCTGCAATTGGATATGCCTGGTTGCTTCGGGAACGGGATGGGATCAATGCTGTGGCTGCCAGAGCTGGAACAACTAACCCCCAGACTACCTGGGTCCTGGACCGGTTGAATTTAGATGCACCCTGTTTGTTGACGGATGTCTCTCCCCGGTTTGAAGCTGTTGCTCGCCGTATGGATACTACAACACCGGATGAGCCGCTCAGAAATGCCTGGGAAATCGCCAGCAGGACGGGTGGTGTTTCTGCTATTGTGAATGATGACGGCACTCCGTATGGCTTGATCACTGGCATAACCCTGTTTTCATTCCTGTCTGAGCTGGTTGGTCCCCATCCAGGCGGTCAGGATATGCGTATCGCAGAACTGCTTGAGATGCCCTGTCATGAAGCCGCTGATACGGAAGTTCCTCAATTCAAAGCGGGCAGCCGCATCCGCGATGCCGTGAATAGGATACTAAGGCAGGAGCGCAATTATTTCATTGTGGTGGATGATGATGGGCAATATGTGGGGCTCTCGCGTCAGCGGGATATCCTCAATCCCCCCAGGGTTCAGGTCGTCCTGGTGGATCATAATGAAAAAGAACAGGCTGTCGGCGCTCTGGAAGAAGCAGAATTGCTGGAAATCATTGACCACCATCGGCTTGGCAACCCTTTTACCCGGGCGCCAATCCGATTTACCACTGAAGTTGTAGGAAGCACCAGCACTATTATCGCAGAGCGTATTATTGAATCAGGTTTGAGTGCCCCTGCAGATATAGCGGGTATACTCATGGCCGGCATTTTTTCTGACACTCTCTTTTTTACCTCTCCCACAACAACCGACCGCGACAGAAAGGCTGCTGAAAGGCTGGGGCGCAGTGCTTTTTCAGCTAATAGTCCCCTGAAGGGAGAATCGTTAGAAACCTACGGGGAGGCAGTAATAAAAGCGGGAGCAGGTATCTCCACCCGGGATCCAGATGAGATCGTTGCCTCGGATACTAAAACCTATACTTCAGGTGAATTGAATTTCGGAATTGCCCAGGCGGAAGTAACTGATTTGGTGCAAGTGGACAAACATTTAGTGGAACTGAAAGATGCTTTGGAACGTCTGCGTATAAATCGGGCTCTGGATTTCACTATCCTGATGGTTACAGATGTTGTTCAGAGTTCAAGCCGGTTAGTTATCAATAACCCTCCTCCAACATTTGATGATTTGCCTTATCCAGCCAGTTCGGATGGAACACGGTTCGCAAAAGGTGTGGTTTCCAGAAAGAAACAGCTCCTACCGGTCATACTTAGTTTACTTGAAGCTTGATTTGGAATAGAGGCAAAGAAATGAGTGATGTATTTTCAGCCTTAGCTGAAACACCAGAGGAAATTGCCCTCAGGATCATGGCGGAAGTTTTCCAGGTCGTTCATGGTGGATCTGGGAAAAGTTTATCATAACAGAAAGTTGAATGGTCAAAAGCATTTGACGAAGAAGGATTTATGTGGCAAGAGTATATCAATGCAATTTCAATAGAACAGGTACTCTCTCTGCTGGCTGCTGAAAAAAGTCAAGCCAGGATCATTGCTGGTGGAACGGATCTGGTGCTGGAAATGCGGGAAGACTTTCACCAGGAAGTTAAAATCCTGATAGATATTTCCAGGGTTGAAAAATTAGATGAGATAACTCTCGATGAGGCTGGTTACATTCATATTGGTGCCGGTGTTACGCATAATCAATGTGTGGCTTCGGAGATTATTCGCGATGGAGCTCTTCCGTTGGCATTGGCGTCATTGGAAGTGGGCGCTCCCCAGATACGGAATACAGGGACGATTGTTGGCAATCTTGTAACTGCATCTCCGGCGAATGACACCATTGTTCCTTTAGTAGCGCTGGAAGCTGTGTTGAATATCAGATCCTTGGATGGAGAACGTCAGGTCGCCCTCAGTGATTTTTATACCGGTGTCCGGAAACATGTGCTCCAGCCAGATGAAATGGTTACAGAAATAATCGTTCCTTCTATGGAAGCTGATCAACACGGCGAATATCTAAAGCTGGGTCTCAGAAAAGCCCAAGCAATCTCGCTGGTGAATATGGCAGTACTGCTGGGATTAGATGAAGGAAAGATCACTAGTGCCAGCATCACCCTGGGTGCTGTTGCGCCAACGATCATCCATGCTTCTTCTGCTGAAGATTTCCTGGTCGGAAAAGAACTGTCCGAAAATATTATCGATAAAGCGGCTGACCTTGCCAAGCAAGCAGCCCGGCCGATTGATGATATTCGAAGTTCCGCAGATTACAGGCAGGAGATTACACGAGTGTTGGTAAAGAGAGGCCTTACCCACATTATGGCGGGTGAGGAAGGGGCAAGGTTGCCGGATTCTCCAGTCTTATTAGTGAGTAAGGATACCGATAAAGATAAACCAGCTTTGGATGATAAACCGTTGATCCCGGGGAAAACCCCGATCATCACCCGTATCAATGGTGTGGAATTTACGTTTAATAAAGGGCACCGGGGAACTCTTCTTCATCTGATACGAGATTTTGCTCAGCTGACTGGAACAAAGGTTGGTTGCGAAGAAGGAGAATGTGGAGCCTGCACGGTCTATCTGGATGGAAAGGCAGTTATGTCCTGTTTGGTTCCAGCTCCCCGAGCTCACATGGCTGAGATCATAACTATTGAAGGACTGGGCACGGAAGAAGACCTTCATCCAGTCCAGGAATCGTTTATTGAACAAGGAGCAGTCCAGTGCGGCTACTGCACTCCTGGTTTTATTATGTCCGCCGCGAAACTTCTGGAAGAAATTCCTCATCCGTCGGAGGAAGAGATCAAAACAGCGATCTCTGGTAATCTTTGCCGATGCACGGGTTATTACAAGATCCTCCAGGCAATTGAGGAAGCTAGTCATAAAGAAGGTGCTTAATGGGACGACTACAATATCAAAGAGACATCCAGGATGAACCTGCGAGTGTTCACCCGATCTGGCGGGGGATAGGTTTTTTACTGCTGGGAGTGATTGCCATCATGTCTTATGCAGGAGCAAATTTGCTTGTAGAAGCAAATAAAACCAAGGGCTGGATAACTGTTCCGACAGATATTCGGGGAGGAGTCAGTTGGGCTCCTGATTTATATACCGAATTGATTGTCATGTTTTTCTTGATGATGATTGGGTTTGGCGTGATTACTATAGTCTACTCAATTATTTATAAGATCTCCCGCCCACGGGACCTTTTCAAACTGCTCAAATAAGGTCTTCTACCGGGAATGGAGTTAGAAGCTGCGGGGTTTTTTTACCTGTTAGTTAGATGAGAAAGTGTATTCAATAAATGTTGGTTCGTTATGCCGTTCAATTTTCGTTTATATTTAATAGATTTTTATTACAGCCTATTTCGCTCCAAGGGAACACCTGCCAGGTTATCGAGAAAAAGGGTGTTCCTTTTGTTGTTCTTGTTTTTCTTTTTTCCGCTATGGAATATTTATATCCGGATTGGATATGCTCTAGACAAGGTCTTTTTCCCCCAATATAAAGAAAATAAATCCCCTGATCCAATTTTTATCATTGGTAATTACCGGTCAGGATCCACGTTTTTACATCGTTTGTTATTAAGAGATGACCAGTTTACTTGCTTAAAAGCCTGGGAAATATATTTCGCTCCTGCCCTGGTTCATCGAAGCATGATCCGTTTTATCTTGAAAGTAAGCAAATTTATCGGAAGCCCAGTTCAGAAAGCTGTGGCTGCGTTCGACGGCATGATGAATGAAATTTACACCATGCATAAAACAGGTTTATATACCTACGAACAAGATTCCCAACTTTTCTATCACACCTGGTCATCCTATAATGTTTTTGCGGTCTCTCCATTTCCCGAATTGGCCAGAAGGTATATTTATTATGATCAAGAAGTACCACATAAGGAACGGCAGAAACAGTTTGGTTATTACAGGGAAGTGCTAAAGCGACATATGTATCTCCATCCGGATCAACTTTATCTTGCTAAAAACCCTGACTTTTCTCCAGCGGTTGAAACCTTGCTGGAAATTTTTCCAAATGCAAAATTCATAAACCTGATTCGTCCACCAGAACAAATGATTCCGTCTTCAATTAATCTTTGGGCTCATAATTGGCGGGCGTACGGGACACCAGAAGAAGAATATCCCCAGATAGATGTGATCAAGGAACACGCCAGTCATTGGTATCGTTATCCGCACCAGATCTTAGCTAATCTGCCGCCTGATCGATATCAGATTGTGTTTTTTGAGAATCTTGTTAGGAATCCCGAAGCTGAAGTAAACAGGATTTACAATCAAATAGGATTGGAGCGTTCGGATGAGTTCCACGATATCCTTAAAAATGTCACTGTTGAATCCAGGAACTATACTAGTCATGGGAATTATTCATTGGATAGAATGGGAGTAGATATTGAATCTCTCAAAAAAGAATTTTCTCCAGATCTGAAAGCCTATCAGAATAATGTGCAGAAGGCTGAAAATCTGGTTGCGAAGGTCAAGGGATAACATATGGAACGAACTGTACCTCATACCGCTTCAGAGGAAGTTGAACTTTATCAGCGGACTTATTATTCTCTGCTCAGAACATCTGATACTGTTCAGATCCGTTCCATTGAAGAAGTTCATGCAGGGATGAATTCACTTCTCCATCAGCATGCCAGGCATCAAGAGCCGGATATGACGGCTTTTATATACGCTCTTTTGCGGCTTCCGGAATGTGTCCGGGATACTAAAGAGATTGTCCTTGGACAAACGGGAACTGTCTTCGAGGAAGCGGGCCTGGGTAATGTCTGGGATTGGGAGCAGGTCCATGGAAAAGCACGCCGCCGCCGTTGTTTTTACAATAACGACAAGAATATCTTGGCGTGCATCATCGCCAGTCGCTCAGATATTGATGATGTCATCCCCATGCTTACAGCCTATCAGATCGAATGGAATAAGATCCATCAACTGCTGCAGTATCTGCCCGATGATATCGATCTGACCGAGGTCCATAAACATCACGATGCCTGGTATAACCTGGCTGAAGCTTTAATGATGTCTGTGAGCGACCTGACACGCTGGCGCTCCATTTGTGGAGATGACTTTATCAATTGGATCGAAAAGATCAAATCTCGCGAACTTAATTTCCTGGTTTGGTTGTTAAATGGCTCTTTGATCGAATATAACAGGGCAACGAGTGATTGGTGGAAGGTCATTGAAAAACGAGTTCCAGATCTTTTAGATCGTCCAGTTTATTTTATTTCAAGCAATACCCATAGTTTTGCAAACCTGCTTTCTGGATTTGCCTTGAAGAATCAAAAAGAGATCAATCAGTATCTGGTTGATGCAGGTCAGGAAGAATTGCTAGACGAATGGCGCCAGATCCAGGCTCAGAAGGTTCTTTCCAGCGAGGAAAATTTCCTGTATTATGCCCTGAAAAAATACATCCAGGAACCAGGAAGTGAAAAGATCGCCAAACGGCGAGCAGATCATGAAAAATCCTGTGGTATTCATCGAATATCCAGCGAGCATTCCTTTGATGTCGCAGCCCAGGTTTTTGACCTATCAAAACTAAAACCAGATTGGCTGGATCCCAGGATTACAAAGGGTCTGTCTGATCTGGATTTTCTACCTCAAAGTGATGCTTTGATATTAAATATCGATTATCCATTGGGATTGGCAGCATATAACTTATTAATGGAAGTTGCTGAAAATGCGGGAAATATTCTTGGTGTTTATATACTCGGGAAAGCCGCGACGCTCAATGGTGTGGTTGGGGATGTAATGATCCCTTATGTAGTACATGATGAACACTCCCGGAATACCTATTTATGTCCCCAGGCATTTAAAGCCAGGGACGTGCGGCCTCACCTGGTTTACGGAACTGTACTGGATAATCAAAAGGCTGTCACCGTCAAGGGAACTTTCCTGCAAAACCCAACATATATGGATGTTTTCTATCGGGAAGGATATACAGGGATTGAAATGGAAGCTGGTCCTTATATGTCGGCGGTTTTTGAAATGTTCCGACCCTATCGCCATCCTGTGGATGAGATCGTAAATCTGGACAGGGCGCCGTTTGACCTGGGTATTCTTCACTATGCTTCAGATCGACCGCTCAGTAAAGGAAAGAACCTGGGTGCAGGTACGCTGTCTTATTATGGCATGGATCCGACTTATGCTTGTTCCTTGGCAATCATCAAACGGATATTTGAATTGGAACAAAAGCGACTGCAAAAAAGCTGAACCAATATCATATCAATGTGGAAAGAAGAGAAATGAGCGAAATAGGTAAATCACACAGAAGAATTGATGCTCTCGACAAAGTACTGGGAAAAGCAGATTATTCCGGGGATTTGGTTATGCCGGATATGCTTTTTATGAAAATCCTTTTTGCCGGACGTCCCCACGCGATAGTTAAATCAATTGATACCTCAAAAGCTTCAGGATTGGAGGGGGTAGTTCTGGTGCTGACATCTAATGATGTCCCTGTTAATGAATATGGCCTGCAGATTCCGGACCAGCCAGTTCTTTGTGGACCTGGTTCCGATAAACCTTTTGCAGACCGAGTGCGATTTGTCGGCGACCAGGTTGCTGCTGTCATTGCAGAAACAGAGGATATTGCTGCCGCTGCTTGTGATCTGATCGAAGTGGTATATGAAGATTTACCCCTGTTATTAGATCCTTACGAATCAGCCCGAAAAGGTTCATTACTGCTTCATCCTGATAAAGAAGACAATGTTTATAAATCCCTGCGCATCCGGAAAGGGGATCTTGAAGCAGGATTTGAAGCTGCAGACCTGATTGTAGAGGGTGTGTATCATACACCAGTTCAGGAACACGCTTATCTGCAGCCAGAAGCTGGGCTGGCTTATATTGATGACCAGGATAGGGTTACTGTTGCTGCGGGTGGGCAATGGTCCTTTGATGAACAAAAACAGATCGCCCATTCTCTGGGTCTTGAGAGGGACCTGGTTCGTATCATTCACCCGGCCATTGGCGGTGCTTTTGGCGGACGTGAGGACCTATCCGTCCAGCTAGTTTTAGGCCTTGCGGTATATCGCCTGAGGGAAGAAGGGATCCTTCGTCCTGTGAAAATTGTCTGGAGCAGGGAAGAATCAATTATCGGTCATCATAAAAGGCACGCCTATCATATCAAAACCCGCTGGGGAGCGACCCATGATGGATTGATAACTGCTGCCGAGGTGGATATCCTCGCGGATGGCGGCGCTTACATGTACACTTCCAACAAAGTGCTTGCAAATGCACTGATCGCTTGTACGGGTGTCTATGATATTCCTAATGTGAAGGTTGATGCCCAGGTCGTAGCGACTAACAAAGTGCCTGGCGGTGCTTTCCGCGGCTTCGGCGGCCCTCAGGGAGCGTTTGCAGCAGAAAGTCAGATGAATAAGATCGCTGAACAACTGGACATGGATCCAGTAGAACTACGAGTGAAAAATGCCATGAACAAAGAATCTTTGACTTCTATGCAGACTCCTTTGCCGGGGGTGGCAAATGTTGCTGAGGTTTTGGAACGTTGTGCTGATGAATCCTTCTGGGTTAAGGAAGATGGGAAATGGCATAAAAAACAGGTCAAATCTGAAGAAGAAAATGATTTCCTGAAACGCGGCTTCGGTTATGCTTGCGGGATGAAGAATATTGGCTTTTCAGCCGGGTACCAGGAAAATTCCTGGGCAACAGTTGAATTGTATGGGGACACAATGGTCGAAAAAGTGATCGTGCGCCATGCCGCTGCAGAAGTTGGGCAAGGCACACATACAGCAATTGTGCAAATGACGGCTGATGCAATCGGCGTCCCGATTGAGATGGTTGAGCTAATCAGCGCTGATACAGGTGAGACTAAAGATTCAGGGAGTGTATCCGCTTCCAGAATGACCTTTATGGCAGGCAACAGCGTTTACGAAGCTGGGGAAAAAGCTCTTGAGAAATGGGCTGATGAAGAAAGGCCGGCAATAGCCACTCACCAATACCTGGCACCGAAAACGACTAACTTTGATCCAGAAACTGGTGCTTCTTCTCCAAACGTTGCTTATGGGTATGTAGCCCAGGCAGTGGAACTAGTTGTAGATACCGAAACCGGCCAGATTACTGTGGAGAAGATCTACTCTACCCATGATGTAGGTAAAGCAATTAATCCTGACCAGGTAGTAGGGCAGATAGAAGGTGGTGTCATCCAAACGCTTGGTTATGTGCTTACAGAGGATTTTATTGAGGAAGGTGGATATGTGAAGACAGATAGGCTGTCAACATATTTGATTCCAACTGTACAGGATGTCCCCGAAATTTTGGAATCAATTGTGATGGAAACACCTGATCCTAATGGGCCCAAAGGGGCATTGGGGATGGCTGAAATGCCTTTTATTCCTCTGGCTCCGGCGATAACAGCAGCAGTTCATGACGCTACTGGTGTTTGGTTCGATGAATTCCCATTAACACCGGAACGTGTATTAAGAGGGCTTGGCAAGATCTAAATCCTGGGAGCTTGTAAGACATTGGTGTCCTACAGCAACTGTAAAGCGGTTCGTCGATTCTTACACAATATTATTTTTAATAATCGAAGAACAAATTATAGACTCACAGCCAAAAGATTGGGGGTTTTTCTATTGGCTCTGGTTATCTATATTCCAATTGAATTAATCGTCTGGACCGGGTTTATTCTAGATGAGATATTCTTTCCGAAATTTCACGATATCAAGATAAACCAGCCAATATTCATCATTGGAAATCCACGCAGTGAGACAACTTTTCTTCAGCGACTCATGGCTCGCGATACCGTAAATTTCCTTTCGATGAGGACCTGGGAGATCTTTGGATCACCTTCCATTATTTCAAGAAGACTAATCCGAGCTGCAATCAGTTTTAGCCGGTCAATTGGCATGTCGGTCACCAGAAGGATCAGAAAAATGGAGCAGTTCTGGAAGGAGGATGATAGGATCCACCGCTTCAGACTTCGGGCCCCAGAGGAAGACGAATATTTGTTTGTACATAATTTTTCCACCCTGAAGATCTGGTCGTTCGCTTCCATGGAAGATGAGGCGGACCCTTATATTTATTATGATCAAAAGATTTCCCAGGAAGATAAAAACCGTAATATGTCGTATTATGAAAGCTGCATCCAGAGGCATTATTATTACCATGGACAGCCCAATAGAAATTACCTTTCCAAGAATCCGAATTTTTCTCCAGCGATCGATACACTACTTGATAAATTCCCTGATGCAAAATTCATTTATCTGATCCGCGACCCGCTGGAAGCTGTTCCATCTCATATCAGCCTTAAAGAACGCGAATGGCAAATGCTGGGTTCACCACTCAAAAAATATGCCTGCGCTGATTTCATCATCAAATCATCTGAGCATTGGTACAATTATCCATTAAGGAGACTAGGGGAACTTCCTGAGGATCAGGCTATCATCGTTAAGTTCGACGACCTTGTTAAAGATGCAGAAGAAACCATCATGCATATTTACCAGCAATTCGGTTTTTCTGTAACAAAAGAGTTCAAATCACTTCTACAATATGAAGCCAAACAAGCCAGAAATCACCAGAGTCAGCATCTCTATTCTCTGTCTGAAATGGGTATTAGCCCGCAAGAAATGACTGATCGATTCGGCTCAGTCATTGATAGATTTGGTTTTGGTGCAGAAAATTAGGCCAGGATTAATAAGATGAAAATAGTATTCACTTCAATATTTCGGCCCGGTCACGGGGGTGGGGCGGGTAGAGTCGCTCATGAACTTGCTCATAGCTTTACCTTAGATCATGAAGTAGTGATGGTTTGTCCAGCAAATAAAAATGGGATCAGCCAGGATGATGCCGGCCTGTTGGTATACGGCATTCGCAGTGCTGGTGATACAGAGTTCCAGATGCCAGATTTATCTTCCCGAGCAGTTCGCCAATTATTCGAGTTCTTAGATGATTTTCAACCTGATATAGTTCATGCCCATGAACCTACCTTGATGGGATTGATCGGGCAGATCTGGGCCAAGATGAACCGGGTTCCTTTTGTCCATACAACTCATGTTCTGCCTTCTAGGGCTATTGAATTCGGCACAACTGAGGCCATCCATGTCCCGAGTCCTATTCTGAAAAGCGCGCTGACAGAATATGCAGTTCATAGTGTGCTGGGCAATTTCTTCAGGAACTGTGATGCGTTGATAGCTTTGAATCGATCTGCCTTCGAGTCGATCAGAGATTTCGGTTTCGAAGGTCCTGTTTTTGTAGTTCCCAATGGAAGGGCTTTAGCTCACTACAATCAGCGCAAATTTGCTGATAGTAATTCTGAGCATAAAGTGCTGGTTTTTATTGGTTTCCTTTCCGATCGTAAAAACCAATCCTATTTATTAAAAACCCTTAAAGCTCTGCCTGATTACTATACATTACGCTTGATCGGAAAACCTCTTAACACTGAATACCAGACCAAATTGGAACGGTATATCCAAAAGAACAACCTCAAAAACGTTGAGTTTGTAGGACAGATTACACACGAACAGATCCCGGATTACCTCGAAGAAGCCCACATATTTACTTCAGCGTCTAAAATGGAAGTCCAAAGTCTAGTGGTGATCGAAGCGTTAGCATCTGGGACGCCAGTAGTTGGATTGTCCAATGAGACTATAGATGAATTGGTGAGTGTAGATGTAGGGGCCTGGTTGGCAAAGGATCAAAAACCATCAGTGTTTGCAAAACAAATAGAAAGAATATGCAATTTGCCGCCGGACCAATATCAAAAAGTCTGCCAAAATGCACGAGAGCGTGTCCAACATTTAGATTGGTCCAATGTGGTGGATTCAACAGTCGAGGCATACCAGGAGATCCTGAAGATCAACCTGACTGTCTCTGATGACGAAAGTGATATGTTAACTAGCCTGGTCAGATTCTTCTCGATGGGCGATGTCAAAGATTATTTATTAGATGTAATCGATGACGCAAGGAACCGATCTGCTGCAGAAGCCAGTATGCTGCCCCGGGTGAAAGTTCCTTCAAAAATGCAATCATGGATCCGAGTTCCATCTTCAACCTGGTTGATATCAGGCATGACCATTGCTGTCTCTGCGATAGGATATTTGTTTATGCGGGGTAGGGGGAAAAAAGAGGAATAACCGATCCATTTATAGGTATCAGGGGTCTTGTTTCTAGAGT
>Ga0075114_10001674_pt1 | contig 11809 bp, 9 predicted proteins | sample AntAceMetag02UKM_FD_69784 | JGI IMG/M metagenome (GOLD analysis project Ga0075114, IMG submission 69784) | Saline lake microbial communities from Ace Lake, Antarctica - Antarctic Ace Lake Metagenome 02UKM | ecosystem: Environmental > Aquatic > Non-marine Saline and Alkaline > Saline | place...
CCGTCTCCAATCCTCGCCCTTCTCTGGCTGAGAAGATAGGAAAGTGCAGCAGTGCCTCCGGTAGATAGAACTTGCATGATGTAATCTATCAACTTCTCAATCAGTTCTGAAGCCTCCTCGCACCGCTGCTCCAGCTCTTCGTTCCCAACACGTTGCCAATGATTTTGCGCTCGTGCAAGTAACACTATGGCGCCCTCATACTGGCTCAGTGCTTCCTTCTCATCTCCCAAGAATTGATCTATGAGCCCCAAAGCATAAGCTGCTACGGCCTTGTTGTGGCACTGTTCAGGCTTGAACTCGTGCTGGCAGAAGAGCCGCTTGGCTTGTTCATAATGCCTTCGCGCGGGCCCTAGCCTTCCCATCTCCAGGCACCGATCCCCTAGATAGAGCGACAAGACGGCATAGCCAATCTGATCCCCTTGTGCTTGCAGTTCTGCGGCTTCTTGTGCAAGACCTCTTACCTCCCTCCACCGATTTCTGGAATCAATGAGCAAGCATTCCCTCAGAAGTACTTCAGCACGCGAGGTGATGCCTTCGCAGTAGAGCAACGATGAAGGGATTAGAAGCGGTGGCAAATGCATCATCTCTCTTCTATCCTTTGCGTTAGCCTTGAAGCCTGTGCCGTGGAGTTGAGAGGCACACTGCAAGGCGTGGCTTCACTCTAAGCCTGTTGGCCCTTTGTCCCGGCAATGGGATCCTGTAACGCGGCCAAGGCGTGCAAGGTTTCTGCAGGCAGAAATGCCTGCGTCTGAGGGTCGTTAGACATGTGGCTGAGCATGGCCACGATGCGCAAGAGACCCAAACGACTCTGCAAGGCGTCGGCATCGCCCACCAGGGATTGCAAAGACTGGATAAGTGCCAGGATCGTTTCCGCCTGTGCCTGTGCTTTGGCTGTTTCCAGTTGAGCTATGGCTGCTGCTTCGCCTTCGGCCCGGCGCTTCATCATTTGACGTTCCCATTCCAGCTTCCAGGCATCGATCCACTGCTTAGTGACTGCATCTTGCACCTCAATATCCCCCAGATTGATGCTCAAGATTTCGGCTCCTACCTCGCTGGCAGCCAAGCGCAGTTCCCGTTCCAATTCGTCCCGTATCATTTGTCGGTAGGGTTCGCCATGACCTGCCCAGTATGCTGGTCTGATGAGTTGGTCAAGAGGACAGCGAGCTAGAATAGAGCGAAGACCCCCCATTGTGTGGGCAAAGGTCACCAGCTTTTCCCAGTCGAGTTCTCCGTCCTCGCTGACGTGTGGTTCGCACTTCCAGGTACAGGTGGCAGCAGTGAGCGCATCCCGGGCCGACATGGCAAAGGGCAATCTCTTGGTCAGTTTCTGCCCCTTGCCCCTGATCTGATATCGGATGTCAACCTCGCAGGTGATGGGAATACCCTCTCTTGTCATCGCTCCGATCTGTAGCCTCTTCCGCTGCGGTCGCAGGTCAATAACTTTGTACACCTTCTCAAAAGGCTTCAAGGCGGGGTATTTGGATCGTTCCAGGCAGGTGATTCGGCCAGCACGGCTCAGGACCGCTGCGCTGTCGTGATAAAGCACCAGCATGCCCGGCCCGCCAATGCATGATAGCACACCGTCCTTGCCTTTGTCAATGTCCCCTTCTTGGATCCGCATGTAGGGGGAAAAGCCTACCTGCCCGAAGCGCCAACGCCACAGGAATCCGAAACCTTCGCCTAGCCTTTCCAATCCATAGAGGGATTTCACGAAGTGGGCCGCCAGCCAGTAGGCAATGAGCATGCTGGCCAAGCCGGGGACCATATTACGCACGATGTAAGGCCAGAATCTCAGCAAGCGCTGCAAGTCGTCCGTCGGGATGCGCTGCACATACACTTCTGTGCCTGCACTGAGAAACAGTACAGCGAACAGGAAAGGAAACAGGACACAGAGGGCACGTAGCAACACCCGCATCATCCGTATGGGATTGACAACAACCATGTCACTCTCCCATTCACTGGGGCAAGGTTGAACTGCTTTCTTCTGCCGTACGGCGCAAGCGTTCCATCATCTCCGTCGCTTCTGGGGACAACAGTGGCTGTACCGACGGTCTGCGCGCCATGTCATCCAGAGCTTCCAGCAAACGCAGAATCAGCACATCAGCCAGAACGTCTTTGTCCACATCCTCCAAATGCTCCGCTTCTTGGGTAAGGATGTGGATCACCTCCGCCTGTCCTTGAGCGCGCGCTTGCGAGATCAGACGCAGGGCTTCAGTGGCCCCTTCGCCCTTTTGGATCATCATCATACGTTCCCACTCGGTGCGCCAGTTGTCGATCCGTTGCCGCATCACGCTGCTGTCTATCGGCATCAGGTTGCCGATACTGGCGGCGATAATCTGAACACCCCCGCATCTTTCAGCCATAGCGACTCCAAGTCGAGACGCAAGCTCTCTCTTGATCACCTCGAACGGGATGTCCTCATGCGGGTGCCAAGATGGTAGGTCGCGGGCGCACAGGTCATCACACTCGTACTCACTGATGATGTCCCGAAGGATGGGCGTAGCAACTGTTGATGGCAGATCTTCCCAACTTTGTCTTTTGGATTCCTCGACCAGTGAGGCGCGCACTGCTTGGAATATCGCTCCTCCGCTTCCCTCGTCACCATCGCCATCTACCCAGAACTCGCCCACGCGTTGGGAAGCAGCATTGATTTTGAAGATCACGAATGTTGGCACCTGGATGCGAATGCCATCCTTCGTGAGGGCCTCCACATCAAAGACTTTCAGTTGTGTTCGCAGGTCTACGATCTGATCCACCCTATCGAACTTGCCTGTGAAGACCAGCCCAGGAGGGCTTGTCTCTTTGATCTCCATTCCGTCAGTGACGACCGCCACCTCATGGGGATTGGTAATGATGATACCCGGACCGGCGAAGAGCCGTCCGAACGGGTTGCCGCCTACACGCTCTTGCGGTTTCCCGTGTTCGACAACGTAGTAGGGGTAATTGGTGCCGGCCGTGAAGGTCAGCAGGCTACGAAAGGATTGATAGCGCTGTCGCCTTTGCCGCTGTTCATCATCATCGAGTGGGCGTCGATCAAACATGCGTCGCCATAGATCGCGCAGTAGCCACCACGATTCTCTCTCTATTGGTAGCAGACGTCCGGAGAAGCGCCACAGACTGTACCAGAACAAGGCCACACTGGGCAGGGTTATGGTGAGCCAACCTCGCCAGTCTGCAGCCAAGTAGCCTACGGCGCAAGCGGCGCAGTAGCCCAGCCAAAGAAGGGCCACGAACAAACCGCCGCGGCGCTTTCCGAACATGTTGCCGAGAGAGTATCCCCCAAGGGCCGCGAGGAGGACACCTATCAGCAAGCCTGTCCGCCCATACAGCTCAAAACCGCCAAGGCTGAGCCCACAGGCAAGACCTGCCGGCAATCCCAGAAACAGCGCCCCTAAGCCACCATGGCTCAAGAGGCCCAGGAGCGTCGCCAGGCCGGCTGTGACAATGCTCAGAGCGAGCAGTTCTGTCAGAAATGTGGTTTCCATCTCACGTGTCTATGTCCAAACTGAGACAAGGTCATCCTGGCCAATAGCACAAGGGCTATCCCCGAGTCCGGATAGCCTCTTCAATGATGATCTCTAGACGAGGGAAGCAAGGTGGCGCTCAATCGGCATCTCTTGGTGAGGCAATGGTATCCAATCAACCAAGCGAACAGGTGCTTTCATCAACGGGTCGCTTCGCAGCCCACGCAACATCGCCGTCGCCCGGCAGCCTCCGCGACACACCTTGAATTCTTCGCATCCTATGCACTCTTCGGGGATCATTCCCCGCCACGCTTCCATCGTCACCGAATGCCAAATCTCTTCCAGCGATTGCTCCAGCAGATTGCCGCACACCAACGGCGCATGATTGCAGGGCCGCACGTTGCCCCAGGGACCAATGGTGGCCTGGCCATTGCCAGCTAGACATCCATAGGAACTGTTGGCAGCAAAGCAGTGCGGAATGGGCGTGCCGAAGCGTACCAGCGTGCCGTTTCCCTTCGGCCCACGCCCTTTGCCGCCTATCCCATTGCCACCGTTGGCGATATTCTCAATTGCCCATACTGCCCGTTGCAGTTCAGACTCGCCTGGTTCAATCTCGGGCAGCGCCGCGCCGATAAAGCGCTGAAATGCCGCATGGTCAGCACCCAACTCCTGGCCCAAAGCGACGATGGCTTCGACTTCAGGACAACTATAGCGGGTGAGAACAGTGCTGGTGGTCACCTTGAGCCCGGCATCAATCGCCAGGCGGATATTGGCGACCGTCTCATCAAAAGAGCCTGGCGTACAGGTGAACGCTTCGTGAGACTGAACCCTAGCGCCATGGAGAGATACCAGTAGACCGTCAAGCTGTGGGATGTCTGCGAGGAAACGCACCAATCGCTGCGGCTGCAACCAGCGAGCGTTGGTGAACAGCGTGAAGGGAATGCCTAGTGCCGCAACGTATTCGATGATCTCCTCGAACTCCGGATGCAGTGTGGGTTCTCCGCCGGTGATCTTCAGCCAAGATGTGCTCGGTGCGATGCAGTCGAGGACAGCACACCATTTTCGCACTGGCAATGGCTCGGGCGAGCGGTTGTGAGGGAAAACGTTGCTGCAACCAACACAGGCACTGTTGCAAGCAGGGGTAATTTCAACGAAGAAGAGTGGCCATTCAGGTCCAGTGGTTTGGCTTGGGTTCACGATACAAGCGCAGTCACCCATCGGTCACCTCCCCAGGCCAAGCGCCAGAGCCGCCAGGACCACATCGTCAATCCATCGCCGTGAAGGCACACTATCCTCAGTGGTTGCCAATCGGGAGCGAACGCTACACTTCTTGTCATACTACCATAATATTGAGGAATTGTCAAAACCGCCAGTTGTTTGTCCAAATTAGAACAAGCGTTCCGTGTCCTTCATTCTGCTGTGAGAGCTTGCCCTCCACGCCAAATTGACGTATACTCCCCCTGCCATGGTCTATCGTATCCTTCGCTCACACTCGCTGCCTCCCTCCCTCTGGGACGCTTTCGTCACCGCGCAGCCGGCAGCCCATCTGCTGCAATCCAGCCGCTGGGGGACGCTGAAGGCGCAGTTCGGCTGGCGGGTGGAGCGGGTGGCGCTAGAACGGGATGGCCGAATCGTTGCCGGGGGGGCGCAGGTTATGCTCCGGCCACTCCCCTGGGGCCAAACGCTGGCCTATGTGCCCAAAGGGCCGCTCGTGGATTGGAACGATGCCGAGCAAGTGCGCCCGCTGCTGGAGGCCATCGCTGCCGTTGCCCGCCGTCACCGGGCGGTGGCGCTGAAGATCGAGCCGGACCTGCCCGACGATCCGCAGCTTGCCGCACGGCTGGCAGGCTACGGCTTCCGCCCCGGCCACACGGTCCAACCTCGCAGCACCATCGTTGTGGACCTCACGCCGGAGCCGAGAGCGATTCTGGCGCGCATGAAGTCCAAATGGCGCTACAACGTGCGCCTGGCGGCGCGCAAGGAAGTGACGGTGCGCGAGGGCACGGAGGCGGACTTGCCCGCCTTCCAGCAACTGATGGAAGAGACCGGTCGGCGGGATGATTTCGCTGTGCACAGTGGTGATTACCATGCCGCCGCCTACCGTCTCTTCGCGCCGGCGCGGCAAGCAGTCTGGCTGCTGGCGGAGTACGAGAGCAAACTGCTGGCGGGTATTGTGGTCTTCGGTTTCGGCGACAAGGCCTGGTATTTCTGGGGCGCATCGAGCGGACAGCATCGCAACCTGATGCCCAATCACGCCCTGCAATGGGCCGCCATGCGCTGGGCGAGGGAACGAGGCTGCCGCACCTACGACCTCTGGGGCATTCCCGACCAGGTGGGCGCCGATCCGGCGGCCTACGAGGATCCGGAGAACTGGGGCACGGGCGGCCTGTGGGGAGTGTACCGCTTCAAGCGGGGCTTCGGCGGGCGCGTCGTGCGCAGCATCGGGGCCTGGGACCTGGCATATTCGGCTGTGGGATATCGGTTGTATCGGATGGCGGTGGCCCTGCGGCAGAGGGTGGTGTAGTGCTGATACTGGGTATTGGATAGTGGATACTGGATATTGGGTATTCGGCTTCGTCAGTACAGGTATGTGAACTCCGTGGTTAATATCATCGTTGAGAGCGACGGGCGGCGGTGGAACGAGGCGTTGGCCACGCTGCCTGGAGCGCACGTGCTGCAAAGCTATGAGTGGGGTCAGACGAAGGCGCAGGTGGGCTGGACGGCGCGGCGGTTGCTGTTCCTCGATGAGGAGAGCAGCAAGCCGCGGGCGGCAGTCAGCCTGCTACGCCGCCAACTCCCTCGCCTGCCGCTGGCTGTGGCCTACGTCCCCAAGGGTCCAGCGCTGGATCACGGCGACTTGCCGCTGGCGGAGGCGGTGCTGGCGCGCATCGAAGAGGAAGCGCGGCGGGCGAGGGCCATCTTCGTCAAGATTGACCCCGATGTGCCAGCCGATTCGGAGCAAGGCACGACCTTCAAGCAGCTTCTGCGCCGGCGAGGTTGGCGCGTTTCCCGCGAGCAGATACAGTTCCGCAACACGCTCCTTTCGGATCTGACGCTCGACGAGGCAGGGTTACTGGCCGGCATGAAGTCGAAGACCCGCTACAACGTGCGGCTGGCAGCACGGCGGGGTGTGACGGTGCGCGCAGGCACGCTTGATGATTTGCCGATCTTCTACGGGATGTACTCCGAGACCGGCCAGCGGGATGACTTCATCATCCGACCTCTCGACTATTACCGTCGCCTGTGGGAGACCTTTCTGCGGGCAGGGATGGCTCACCTGCTGCTGGCCGAGGTGGAAAGCGAGCCCGTGGCGGGTCTGCTTCTCCTCCGCTTTGCCCGCACCACCTGGTACATGTACGGCGCTTCCACGAATCGCCATCGCCAGCGCATGCCCAATTACCTGTTGCAGTGGGAGGCGATACGCTGGGCTAAGGCTCAGGGCTGTACGAGCTACGACTGGTGGGGGGCGCCCGACCTGCTCGATGAGAGCGATCCCATGTGGGGCGTTCATCGCTTCAAGGCTGGCTTCGGCGGGGAGTTCGTACCTCACATTGGGGCCTGGGACTTCCCTGTGTCCCGCTCGCTCTACTGGCTGTACAGTGTGGCCATGCCCAGGGTACTGGAGCTGATGCGCCGCCGGCACGGGTTGGTGGCTTGAAGTTGGGGATTGGAGATTGGAGATTGGAGATGGAGAATGGAAGAAGCGCCAGGCTCTTCGCTACGAGCCTGGCGCTTTCGTGTCTTTCGCTCGTTTCGCACCTTTCGTGGTCAGCTTTGGCGATCAGATGGGCCGTTTCTCGGCGACGGCCTCCTGTGCCAGAGCGATGAACTCTGCCACAGGCACTGCGCCGCGCTTGTCCCCCGTGCGCAAGCGCAGGTTAACCGTGTTGGCCTCGGCCTCCCGGTCGCCGACGACGAGCATGTAGGGGATCTTCTGCATCTGCGCATCGCGGATCTTGGCCTGCATGCGCTCGCCCGAAGCATCCACGTCAGCCCGTAGCCCGGCAGCCACCAGTTCCTTCTGTACCTGGTAAGCATAGTCCAGGTGCCGGTCGGCGATGGGGATGAGCCGCGCCTGTACGGGCGCCAGCCACACGGGGAAGGCGCCGCCGTAGTGCTCGATGAGCACGCCGAAGAAGCGCTCCAGCGAGCCCAGCAGCGCGCGGTGGATCATGTAGGGCTGGTGTTCCTTGCCGTCCTCGCCGACGTAGGTCATGTCGAAGCGCCCAGGGAGATTGAAGTCGAACTGGATCGTGGTGAGCTGCCAGGTCCGGCCCAGCGCGTCCTTGACCTTGATGTCAATCTTAGGTCCGTAGAAGACAGCCTCGCCTTCCATGCGCTTGTAGGGCAGCCCTTCCGCTTCCAGCGCCTCTACCAGCGCAGCCTCGGCCATTTGCCACTCCTCGTCCCGGCCGGCGTACTTCTCCGGCGTGTCCGGATCGCGCACGCTCAGCTCCATCTTGAACTCCTCAAAGCCAAAGGATCGCAAGATGTGCAGGCTGAAACGCAGCACGCGCAGGATTTCCTCTGGCATCTGATCGGGCAGGCAGAAGAGATGCGCATCGTCCTGCGTGAAGCCACGCACCCTCAGCAGCCCGTGCAGCACCCCGCTGCGCTCGTAGCGATAGACCGTGCCCAGCTCCGCCCAGCGGAAGGGCAAGTCGCGATAGCTCCGCTTTCGCGACTTGTAGATCATGATGTGGAAAGGGCAGTTCATCGGCTTCAGGTAATACTCCTGCTCATCAATCGTCAGGGGCGCATACATACCATCGGCATAGAACTCCAGGTGACCGCTCGTGCGCCACAGGTCTGCCTTGCCGATGTGCGGCGTGTAGACGAGGTCATAACCTCCCTTGAAGTGCTCCTCTCGCCAGAAGGTCTCGATCTCGTGGCGAATGCGCGCGCCATTGGGGTTCCAGCAGATGAGGCCAGCTCCAACGCTCTCGTGCGTGGAGTAAAGATCGAGCTGGTAGGCCAGCTTGCGGTGATCGCGCCGCTCTGCCTCTGCCAGCCGGTGGAGATAGTCATCCAACTCTGCCTTGCTGGGCCAGACCGTGCCGTAGATGCGCTGCAGCATCGGGCGGCGCTCGTCGCCGCGCCAGTAGGCCCCGGCCACTTTCAGAAGCTTGAAGGCTTTCCTGGGAATCCGACCCGTGCTATCGACGTGGGGACCACGACAGAGGTCCTCGAACGTATCGTGTTTGTACGTGGAGAGGACGACGTCTCCCTCGACCTTCTCGCCGTACTCGTCCACGCCGCCAGCGATGATGCCGTCGATCAGTTCCAGTTTGTAGGGCTGGTCGGCGTAGAGGGCCCGCGACTCTTCGGCGCTCAGATCCCGCCGCACGAAGGGATGATTGCCAGAGATCACCTTGCGCATACGTTGCTCGATGACCTCCAGGTCTTCCGGCGTCAGCGAGCGAGGCAGGTCGAAGTCGTAGTAGAAGCCATCCTCGATAGGCGGCCCGATGGCGGTTTTCCCTTGGGGGAACATCTCCAGCACCGCCTGGGCCATGACGTGCGCCGTCGAGTGGCGCAGTCTGTACAGAAGCTCCTCGTTGTGATCGTTTTTCTCAGCCATGTTACACCTCACTTTGATGGTTGATTTCAGGTTTGGCACGCAACACGCGACACGCAGCACTTCGGGTCATACCGCCGAACACGGCGACCACCCCCTTTCAACACAAAACCCCTCGCCATTGGGGCGAGGGGTTGCCACGCGGTTCCACCCAACTTAGTCAGCCGATGTAGCCGATCGAACCGATGCTGCCGACGGCTGACCATCTCATAGGCCGTTAACGGAGCCAACCGGAGCCCCATACTCTCGCCGTTGGCGATTTGAGTGGCTCACTCCCAGGGGGTTTTCGGTGGTTTCCGGCGATGCGGGCTCGCAGCCGGTGACCCGCAATCTCTGGCGCTTTCCGCCGCCTACTCGTCCTGGTCAACGTGTTACTGCTTCTTGATTACTCCTCATTATAATCAGTTTGGGAAACTTGTCAAATGAGCGATTTGCCTGATTGAAACATGTGTTATATAATGCTCACAATACATTGATCTGAGGTTCAAAATGCGTGCCAAATCAAAGAAACGCCGGGAAGCTGAGAGGCTGCGGAGCGAAGAGGGGCTATCCTACAACGAAATCGCTGCCCGAACCGGCGTCAGTAAGAGCACCCTATCCAACTGGTTGCGAGATATTCCCTTGAAGCCGGAGCACGAAGCGCGTTTGCAGGAACGCTTGAGGGCCAATAGGGCGACCTTTGCTGCTCGCGCTTGGCCGATCAACAGGGAGCGATATGCGCGGGCCCGCGAGGAGGCGTATCGAGGCGGGGCCGATGTGGCCGCCGCACTGCCGGATGACAGGGCAGTGGATGAACTGGCCTTGGCGATGCTCTACCTGGGTGAGGGATCGAAGTCTGGAAACAGAGTCCAGTTGCCCAGCACAGACGCAAGCATCCTACGCTACTTCGTGCGGGCGCTCATATCCATCTACGGGGTTGATATGGGTCGTCTTTCCTTTCGTCTTAACTTGGTCGAAGCTGCCAGGCCCATTGAACAGCAACTAAAGCTCTGGTGGAGCCGAGAGTTGAAGTGCTCTCTTGACCAGTTCATCAAGACCCAATTTGATCGGCGTTCGCGTAGGACAGAGCTAACAGGTGACTATCACGGTGTTTGCACAGTCACGTATTACGATACATACTTGCAGCAGCACCTCTTGGGGATGGCCCATGCCTACGTGTGCTCTTGACTTGCGCGGGGAGGCCACAAGGCATAAAAGCAAACCACGGATGACGAAACTTGATCAGCCGTGGTAGCGATAATGGGCGGTACGGGACTTGAACCTGTGACCTCATGCATGTCAAGCATGTGCTCTAGCCAACTGAGCTAACCGCCCTAACTATGTCCAGATTATACCACATTTCTTTCATTTGGCAAATTGGCGCGTTGCCGCTGCACGTTTTGTTGACAGCCCTCAGCTTTTGAGGTACACTCTGGTCAGTGTTGTTTAGCCCATTCGCAGGAGATCGGAGGTTCATTCATGGCTCAGAAACCCGCAAGCGCACCGCGGCGTCAGCTCAATGTGGAGATGCCTGTTGACCTGGAGGCCATCTACGCCAACTTTGCTATCCTCAATCACTCACCCTCCGAGGTCATCATCGACTTCGCCCGCTTGCTGCCCAACATGCCCAAGGTCAAGGTCTACGCCCGCATTCTGATGACGCCGACCAACGCCAAGGCGCTGCACAAAGCATTGGGCGACAACCTGGCCAAGTACGAGAAGCGGTTCGGCGAGATCAAGATCGCACCAGAGGAACTGGAAGCCCGCGAGCGGCCCCTGGGCTTCGTGCATCGGGAGTGAAATGTCATGGATCAACTAACGACCATCGTGGAACGGACGCGGGCAGAGCTCACGGCCAAGAACGACGTACGGGATGCTACCTTGCAGCGCTCCCGCGAGCTGATCCGCTACTGCGCGCACAGCATTCGCGCCACCCACCGGGGCGAGTTCGACCGGGCATCTGAGCTCTTGGCTACCGCTCGCTCCGCGGCCGCTGAGATGACCGCCGATCTGCAAGCTCACCCTGACCTGTTCTACACCGGCTATACGCTCGATGCGCTGAAAGAGTTGGCCGAGGCACACGTCAGCTTCGCCTGGATCACGGGGCAGCGGCTGCCGGCGCCAGAGGAGTTAGGCGTGCCCTATCCTGTCTACCTCAAAGGCGTGGGGGAGGCGGTCGCCGAGATGCGGAGGCACGTGCTCAATCTCATCCGGCGGGGTGAGGTGGCCCAGGGCGAGCCGTTCTTACAGCTTATGGACGAGGCCTACAGCCTGCTGATGACGGTGGACTTTCCCGACGCCATCACCAGGGGCCTACGTCGCACTTCGGACATGGTGCGGGGCGTGGTGGAGCGCACGCGGGGCGATCTGACCGTCGCCATGCGGCAGGAGAGGTTGCAGGAGGCGTTGCAGGCTTTCGAGGAGCGCATGGGGAAGCGTGAAACGTAAAACGTGATCATCCGACGGTGCGTGCGCTTCATGTTTTGCGCTTTGGGTTTACTCTCCTAGAATTTGCAGAATGAGCTCGCGCCTGCGGGGGCGGTTGTCGAAGTCTATGTAGGTGACATGCTGCCAGGCGCCCAACAGCAACCGGCCGCCGCTGAAGGGCACGGTGAGTGATGGCCCCAGCAGCGCCGCCCTGACGTGCGAGTGGCCGTTGCCATCCCCCCAGCGCAGGTTGTGGCGGTAGTCTCTATCCTCGGGCACTATCTCGTCGAAGACTTGCTTTAGGTCCGCCAGCGCGCCCGACTCGTACTCGATCGTCGTCAGCCCGCTGGTGGCGCTGGGG
>Ga0075114_10001678_pt1 | contig 11801 bp, 9 predicted proteins | sample AntAceMetag02UKM_FD_69784 | JGI IMG/M metagenome (GOLD analysis project Ga0075114, IMG submission 69784) | Saline lake microbial communities from Ace Lake, Antarctica - Antarctic Ace Lake Metagenome 02UKM | ecosystem: Environmental > Aquatic > Non-marine Saline and Alkaline > Saline | place...
TTTTTATTTTGTCTACACCTTCGCTCTCGCTCAGACTCCGACAAAACAACCGGCCCTACGGCTATCGCAGACTAAAAATCTTCACTTCGCTTAAGCTCCGTTTCCAAGATTTTCAGCGAATGAATATGCATACTTTAAATTTATAAGTTACAACTTTTATGACTTAGAAACCGCAATTCAATAATATCCGAAAGTAATTGGTAGCTTGTATGGAGCATACGGAATACAAGCTTCATGTTTATTATTGTATTAAACCTCAAACGTTCTGGTATAATTAATAATATTTTCCTTAATGATTAAATGGTTTATATTTATTTAAAAAAAATACAAAACCATTGGTATTTTTTAAAAAAACAACTATACTTAGAACCTAGTCAAAAATAACATCATATTCAGTTCCTTAACTTGCATTGATTCTATATTGGCCTACGTTAAATTGAAAATATGTTATTCGGCTAATCTTTTAAAATTGCATACGCACTCCCAGCCAGAAAAGGATGTAGAGAGTTGATTTACATATTTCTTCAAGCAAACCGCGCTTTGCCCTGGGATGGTAAAAATGGGATGCCGCAAGCTAATAAAATATAAGCCAATTTTGTTTTAACACTAAATGAACGAGCACCAGAGTGTTCTAAATTAACAACACCCAATATTTACCTCTAGGTTATTCAGGAATATACAACATGGATCTATTATTTCTTAACTCATTTTTTATAACTATACTGCTTGTACTGTTTATCTCCCCTATAGCCAAAAAAACAGGCTTAACCGATAAGCCATGCTCCAGAAAAAAGCACTCAGGCGAAGTACCTCTAATCGGTGGAATTAGCATATATCTATGTATGCTAATATTACTTTACTGGTCACCGATAAATAATTATTGGTACATCGTTTCAGCAACTTTAATAGTTGCTTGTGGAGTAACCGATGATTTCAGACACCTAAATCATAAGACTCGCTTATTCATTGAAGTAATTGCCACAATAATAATGATTTTCTGTAGTGGAGTAGAAATTACAAATCTGGGGAATTTATTTGGCTTTGGTGACATACAATTAGGCTATTTCTCATCTATAGTGACGATTTTTGCTGTCGTGGGCGGCATCAATGCATTCAATATGACTGATGGGGTAGATGGCTCTACGGGGGGGATATCATTAATAACAATGACCTTGTTATTAGCATTAGCAAACACAATTCCTCAAGTATTAGATATATGCTCACTGTATATACCAGCACTTACCGCTTTTTTACTCTTTAATATGCGTATCTTCGGTCGCAAAAAGGCAGCTATTTTTCTCGGTGACGCGGGAAGCATGCTAATAGGCTTTACAATCTGTTACTTAGTAATTTTAATATCACAAGGGGAAAATAGAATCATTTCACCTGTTACTGTATTATGGATTATCGGCTTTCCGCTTTTTGACGCTATTTCCATTATGCTGCGCCGCATGCGCAACGGTAAATCGCCATTTGCGCCGGATAGAGAACACTTTCATCATATATTACCGCTTGCAGGCTATACGCTTAATCAAACGCTAATCATAATATTTTTCGTTTCCCTTAGTCTAGCTAGCTTTGGTATTATCGGAGAAAAACTATTTGAACTACCTGAATATTTAATGTTCTACTTATTCTTAGGACTCTTCTTTGTCTATTATTGGGGAATGAGTCACGCCTGGAAAGTGATGAAAACTTTTAGAAAAATACATGCAAACTAAACCCCGACGCATTCTAGTTTAAATATTGATTACCAATATAAGACGGGACAGCTTAAAGACTCTCGTTTCTACGTTCCGCGGCGCAGAGCGCCGACCTATGCATTCCAACGCAGAGCGTCACTTGTCATTAAGTTAAGAATGTTAAAGTAGGATGTGCTGACGATAGGAAGCGCATCAAGCCTCGAAAGATTCGCTTCGTGCCTCAGCACATCCTATACCTTGTGTCTTAACTTAATGGCAGTGATGCAGAGCGTAGGAACAATTCATATTCCAAACCTTTTTTGTTGCGTATATTGTATTAACCCCGCATATAATAGCTGAGCGTTATACTTAACCAGGTAACTTCATGACACCCGACCTACAATTCCTTATCAACTGTTGTAAAACCACCCCCACCTCATCTGACATCGAGCAGATCCGTAGGCACATCACGCAACTTAATAATCTGCAGTTATCGACAATGGCCACCCTCGCCCATGCTCATGGTGTCTTTCCGCTTATTTACCATGCCATCCTGGCTCATGCATCTGATCGTCTACCTGACGACACCCTGGCTGAACTCAAACAACAAAACATGGCTATCGTCATGCAAAACATGCGCATGACGGCCGAGTTAATTCGTATTATGCGCTTGCTAGAAGAAGAGGGTATTGAAGCCCTAGCATTTAAAGGCCCTACTCTCGCTCAATTGGCTTATGGAGATATTACGCTGAGGCAGTATGGAGATCTGGATATTCTTATCAAAAAACAAGATATTGCTAAATCTATTGCACTATTGATAAAAGACGAATACATACCGGAAATAACTATTCCTAAAACAAATAATGAAACATTTTTTGCATGTCTTAGTGTTATCGGGCTAGAGAAAACAAGCCGCATCGAAATTCACTGGGAACTGGTTTCAAAAAACTATGCGATTAACTGGGAAGAAACTGCCCTATGGAGAGAAAACGATACAACTCGCATCAAAGAACCTCAATCCCTATGCTTGCGTATAACACTCACCTGCTTTACCTTTGTGCCCATGGATCAAAACACCTTTTTGAACGGCTCGAATGGGTATGTGACATCGACCGCTTTATCAAGGCTAATCCTGCCTTAGTATGGCAAAGTCTGTTTGAAGATGCGCAAACAAAAGGTATAGAAAGAATGCTAGTACTTGGACTTTATCTTTGCCACAAGCTTTTAGCAACTCCACTGCCTGAGAAAATCAGCACAAAAATCATAAATGACCCAGCGGTAGCAAAACTTGGGAGTCATATTATCAAGCTACATTTTTCTACGCATAATAAACAAGATAAATTCTATGAAACTTTCTGGCTACTCTATCAAATGCGGGAAAACCTTTCTGATCGACTTCACTTCGCCTACAGGGCACTATTTGCACCTCAGTTTGATGATTTTAAATATGTCGAACTACCCAGATCAATATTATTCATGTATCCAATCATACGACCGTTTAGATTATTTATGAAATACTTTCAAAAGTAGCCTTGAGCCTTCGCTTATAGTCACAAATAACAAAACACCTAATAGATCATAGAGTATATCTTCTACAGAAAAGCCCCTATTCGCAAACAGGAACTGTATCGTTTCAATTGCCAGTGTCAGCACGCCCAAAAGAATGATAATTTTTTGCATCGACATTGCAGGAAAAGAACGCCGCATCAGCAATGACAGAATAAAAAAAGTCACTGCGTGCGCTGCCTTGTCATGATTAACAATATACGCCGGCGTGAGCTGTCCCGGAGAAAATGCAAAAATAGAAATAACTACTAGGCTCAATAAAAGCAGATATTTCATGACAGCAAATCACCAATCGCACTTATATACTTATCAATAACAATCTTCTCATCAAACTCATTTATGATTTTGTCTCTGCCTCTTTGTCCCATCGCTTGACGCTCTGCATTACTCAGACAAATCATCCTTTCCATCTGCTTTGCCAGAGCAGCAGCATTTTTAACATCACATAAGAAACCATTGATACCATCATCAACCACATCCTTACAACCAGGAACATCAGTAGTAATGATGGGCTTAGCCATACTACCTGCTTCAAGCAACACTCTTGAAAGCCCTTCACGATACGAAGGCAGAACAATACAATCTGCAGCAGCAATAACAAGTTTTACATCATCGCTCGTGCCCAGATATTTTATGATCCCTTCAGCTTCCCATGCATGCATATCAAGCTCGGTGATAGCAGTAGGATTGCCAGGATAATACTCGCCCAAAATAGCACATTCAGCATCAGGATAAATCGCTTTTAATATTCGTGCAGCATCGACATATTCCACCAGACCTTTATCACGTACCAGCCTGGCTATAAATAAAAACTGCAATGCATTTCCTTCAGATGTGATCGCTGCTAATGGCTTAAACTTGTCGGTATCGATTCCTGAGCCAGGCAGCAAATCAGTTTTATCTTCCTGCACCAGATTAGAATCTATAAACAATTCTCGGTCATGTGTATTTTGATAAAAAACTTTTTTAGGTACACGCAAAGCAATTTTATAAAGCAAACGTGCAACTTTAGAAGAAAGCTTATCGTTCAAAAAAACCGTTCCAAGACCAGAAATATTACTTATAACAGGCATACCCAGCATCCCCGCTGCCATTGAACCATAAATATTAGGCTTGATCGTGTATTGCAACAGAACATCCGCTGAAACCTTCTTATACAGGCGATACAAAGCATACACAAGCTTAGCATCTTCAACAGGACTAGTCCCTTTGTTGTTAATCTTAATATCATGATACTCAATTCCAAGTTCTTCAAGCTTCGCTGAGTACTTATCCAGTGGAGCAATAGCAACAATTCTATAGCCTTCTTGTTGCAATGCTTTAAGCAGCCCTAAGCGGAAATTAAAGATATTCCAAGAAGTATTAATGATAATAGCGATGGTCTTTTTATGTGGATTAATAATTGTATTGTCCTACTGTATTATTAGCATCATCAGAACACTAGACTAGACTTAATTAAAGTTAAAAGTTTAGCTGTTTTGTTTTGGATTAATTTCTCTGGTCTCCGGAAATACATACGAGAACGCACTGTATTACCACACTGGAACATCGCTCCTCTTAAGTTAACAAGTAAAAAAATAGCCACGCTGGTACCCTACAAAGAGAAAAAAACACAAAAAAGAAAATTCAACCCTTATTAAGACAAAGGGAGCTTTAAACTTTCTAATGACTTTGAGATGACTGAAAAAGAGTTGCTAGAAACATGAAGGACATTAGAACAATAGCTGTAGTAGTTACCGGTGGTTTATTAATAGCCATGTTAAATTTTTTATTGCCCTAAAGACCGAGCAATAACATACAGAGATTTTAATAACTCCAATAAAACGGTCTCATAAGTCCGTTTATGATGCCACCAATCTTGATCGGGTGATAACAATTCCCCATAAACACCCGAACTAATCACTCTAATATCAGCCTTATATCCATTAAATACACCATGAAAGACTAAGGATACTCGACGAGTATGATAAGGATCAGTGACCACAAGAATGGAATGAATGGCATGAGCTACAGCATACTTATAAACCAACCGGGCATCTGTAAATGTTGACGTAGATCCTGTAATAACCACTACATTTTTACCATCCAAATGACACTCTTTGCAAAGAGACGTGACAATATGCACCCATGCACTTAATTTATCATCAACTAAAACTATATGATTAGCATATCCCTGTTCATACAAATCCAGGCCTTTTCTTAAGCGACTGACACCACCCCCACCTAAAACAACAATTAAGTCAGCCTGAGCGGGTTGATTATCTACGACTAACCAACTATCGATATTAACAACACAAGAAAAAACAAATAAACAGCCAGTTAAAACAATAGAATAAAAAATTTTCAATTTATAAAAAAATCAAATTTCTATACGGAAAAAATACGATTGCTGTATTAGCATAAGCCATCCATATATACAAAATCATAAAATGCATAACGATAATGGCTACAGAATAAATGGAATTTCTAAACACCACTGGCAGAGTTGCATATACCAACATTTGAATAGGCGATAAATATAATGCCAACCGGTCAACAGCTGTAGAAGAAACAAACACCATAGCCACACTTAACAGACTGGCAATAGCTAGAATTTTCATTAATTCGACCTGTCCATAAACACGATTCCATTTTTTTATAAACAACAAATAAATTATCGCTGGAATTCCATTAAGCATGGCGTGTTGAATGGCACCAGGGGATACGATATTAGCGACCGCATAGGTTTGGTTATATTCCAGAGCTTTAGAGGTATCTTTTAAAATGGCAAAACTCACCAAGCCCCCAACAATAAGAATTGACCACCGAAGCCACGTCGTCATTTTCATACTATGCAATACAAAAAACAACACAATGACTGCACTATAATGAAAACTGATCGCCAGCAATGATAAACCAATTTTTTTTATATTACTTTGATTCAAATTTGCCAAAACCAGAAAAACCAAGCCAATCGCCGCAGATTGTCGTGTAGCACTCATCCCGATCACAATAATTAAATATGGCGTAACACTCACTAAAGCCAACCAGGGATTAGGGGTGATTTTTGCGAATTTAATTACGCCAAAAATAAAAATCATCCCCACGACGACATTAACCCCCACCAGTCCAATACCGGCTTTAGCCATTAACCAATTCAATGCAGCATACCCAGGCTCGGTATAAGACAACACATCCGTAAAGGTCATTGTACTCATGACTTCATACATACGAGTATAAGCACGCCAATCCGAACCCGTTTCAAACCTAAAACATATAAACAACACATAGACAAGTGCAATCAAAAACAAAGGAAGATGAATATTGCGCCTGCCTGGTTTTGTTAAATCCAATATACTAGGCATAACCAAAAGAAAAAAATACGGAAGCATGTTTATTCCTGGGTAATAATTACTAGCAGATGGTAATTACACATCCCACTGTTCCCGCCACATTTCAAACATCAAAATAAACCAAAGCTCATTAATATTAATATACTCCCCCTTAAAATAGGCTTTTAAGGTCTGCTGCACTAAATCGGCATTAAAAATTCCACCGGCGGCTAAACGATCATACGCCAAATATTTATCCAGCAAATACTTTAAGTCCGTTTTTAACCATTCAAACAAAGGCACTTGAAAACCAGATTTTGGTTTGGTATAAAAGTGCTCAGGCACATATTTATACAGCACTTTACGTAACAGGTACTTACCCGTAGCCTGTTGATACTTCATTGAAATAGGCACACGCGCCATATACTCACTTATTTTATGATCCAAAAGCGGTTCACGTCCCTCTATGCTAACACTCATGGTTGCCCGATCAACTTTAGTCAGCACATCATCAACCATAAAGGTTTGATAATCGACCGCCATCATTTGTTCTAAAGGGGCATTATTTTGTAATTCAGAAAAACGGGTAAAACCCGTTTTGGGCAATGACTCAAATTCATCGTGTAAATATCCTTTAATTCGTGACGGATCAATATATGAACTGGCTTGAATAAACATGTCTGCACAACTGTTAGCATTGAGTGCACGTTTAAATTTTTGTAACTTATCTCGTATATTTGTTTGGCGAAAACGGGCAGGAAGCCGATTATTCAGCCAGTTGACCCCATTTTCACTTAATATGTTAACGGCCTTCAGAATCAGCCACTTCTTCAGCCCCGGTTTAAGCAAATGCATCGCCTTATGCAGTGCAAAATATTTGCTATACCCACAGAATATCTCATCTCCACCATCGCCAGACAGCACCACCGCAACCTGCTCTTTGGCTAATTTAGAGACCAGAATCGTCGCAATAGCCGAGCTATCGCCAAAAGGCTCATCATAAATGATTGGCAAATCAGGAATAACCGCCAAGGCATCGGCTTTAGAACAATAATATTCCGTATGTTCAGTCTTTAAATGCTGTGCGATTTCTTTGGCCTGCTCCGCTTCATTATATCCAGGCTCATCAAAACCAATGGTAAAGGTTTTTAGTGGCGTACCCGACCCTTTTTGCAATAAAGCAGTCACTACAGAGCTATCAATACCCCCACTTAAAAAAACACCGACCGGTACATCCGCAACCATACGTAATTGAAAAGCATCCGTTAACAGCGTCTCCAGATCCTGCAAAATTTCCACCTCTGAAGACAAATTCTTATCCGCATGATAAAAAGAATTAATATCCCAGTACGCTTGAATATCAAAGGTGTTACTCGCTAAATCATAGCTAATATAATGTCCCGCTTTCAACTTATAAGTATCTTGAAATATACTATAAGGTGCTGGGATATAACCAAACTGCATATATGTGGGAATAACGGTTTGATTAATTTTCTTTAAAAAGCCACTGTGTTTATGAAATGCTTTTAACTCACTAGCAAATAAGAAAAGCCCGTCCTTTACATAATAGTAGAAAGGCTTAACCCCAGCTCTGTCGCGGAACATAAATAACTTATGTTGAGCAGTATCATAAATAACGAAGGCGAACATCCCGCGAAACTTTTCTACACACGATACACTCCAGGCATGAAAAGCTTTTAAAATAACTTCCGTATCAGAATGTGAAATAAATCTGTAACCAATAGCTACAAGCTCTAATTTAATTTCTTCAAAATTGTAAACTTCACCATTAAAAGTAATATGTAAGTGTTCGAAAATCATCGGCTGATGACCTAATTCAGAAAGGTCGAGAATAGAAAGTCGCCTGTGACCTAAACCTACTTGCGCATAAGGAGACTCATCAAAATATACACCGGAACTATCTGGACCACGAACGATCAATGCATCCGTCATAGCCTGAATATTTGCTACCGAAGAGTTGTAGTTAAAATCGACAAATCCAGAGATTCCACACATATCAGCGAGCTAAAACAGTATGGATAAGCTCAACATATCGCTGACAGTTTTTTTCATGACTATATTCTGTTTCGATTTTTTTAAAATTATTCTCCGCCAACTTTTGCTGTAATGCTTTATCCAAATATAGTTTTTCAAAAGCATCAAACCATTCATCAATTGATTTTACTAAAAAACCATTTTCACCTTCTTTAACCAAAGAGATATTCATCCCCACAGGTGAAGCTATGACTGGCTTTTTACATGACATGTATTGTACAAGTTTAAAACCGCACTTCCCTCTACTCCATGGGTCATCATGAAGTGGCATGATCCCAACATCAAAAGTTAAAATATTTTCTATCTCTTTCTCTTCCGTCCAGGTGATGATGTTAAGTTGATGTTTAACCACAGTATCATGAGAAAGTAAATTTTTATCAAAACCTACCAAGTCAAATCGTACATTTTTATATTTATCTATAAAGTTTTTAATAGCTGGTAATATTTCTAATATATAAACACTTGTCGTACGTGAACCTACCCACCCTATCACAAAAATATCATCATTTTTTTTTCGAAAAGTCGCCATCTCTTTCTTATATTTATCAAGTAGTACCACTGTCGGTAATCTAAAAGTATTGTCGTTATGGTTCTTAGCATACGACTCTAAATATTCATTACAAACTATTACACGACTAGCATATTCTATTACATTGGCTATCTTATTTTTTAAAAGTGCCTGTACTATTTTATTATTACTCATATCATACTTATGAAAGATAGCATCATCATAATCAACTATATATCTAATTCCTCTTTTATTTAAAAGGTACTCAAACAGTGCAGGGAAATAAGGAAAAAGTTCATACTCTATTAGTACTAGATCATATCTCTTTTTGAAAATAAGAACCTTGCATACAAGAAAAAACCGAGTGAAATAAGAAAAAAGTACTACAAAGAGCTTTATGATCTTATTATGTGCACTAAAATATGATTTTTCAAAGAATGGTCGTATAGTCATATCTATATCTTGTTTTACAAAACATTTCTTATAGTTATAAAATCTATATCGACTACTCGGCCCTTCGTAAGAGTATTTTGTCAAAGCATATATATTCATTTTTACACCTAGTAAAATCATATGAACTGTATTCTATTTATCTGCTAAATTGAGTACATTCATCAATTCTTGTGCAGATTGTTTCCAATTAAATTTTCTAGCTTCAATAACACCATTCTTTACCAAATCATGCATTTTTTCAGGATTTTGTATAAGACCAATTATTGAATTACTCAAGGCATCTATGTCCTTAGGAGGAATGACGATAGCGGTCTCACCATCTTTAGCATAATCTTCGGTACCAATTTTAGTTGTACATACGGCGGCACCACATGCCATTGCCTCAATTGGCTGTAGAGGAAAACTTTCAAACCATGAAGGGATAAATACAATATGAGCATTTGAATATAATTCAGCCAACTCCTGATGGGATAAATAGCCATGATAATGAATTGGAATACTTGTCTTATAATTTATTATCGAGCCAAATACACTCCATTTTATTTTAATTCTATTATTCTCTGAAAATCTTGCAAATACTACTTCCATTGCTTTTAAGCTTTCATTCCAACCCTTCAATGGTCTATCGTCAGCATATGAAACAATATGGATTTCTTTCACATTAGTATATTTTTCTTCAATGTCTCGTAAAGGTTTAAAGATATCATGATTTAAACCAGGTCTAACCAAACCTATACTTTCCCCTTTAATACTACTAATCTTATCATGCAACCATTTGCAGTTTGCTATTTTATTTATTGGATAATGATAAGAGAGTAAACTTATTTCCTGTGACTCTTTATTGTCAGTAAACCATGGTTCATACCCCTGCATATGATAATATGCCCGTGTACGATCCGACAACAGTGCTGCTGCATGTGCCGTATAAGAATGTGTAGCAATTGTAATATCGCTAGGCTCCCATTGATTAACTAAACGAACTGTAATCCAGTTTGCATATTCCAAAGGTCGACGAACATACAAACTAGATAATCTTTTTTCAAGTGGAGAAAAATGTTTTTTTAACCAACGTTGAATAGATTTTAAAATACTCCAAATACCCTTGTACCCAACATCCCTTGATTTCATTACGTCATTTAAAGTTCCGGGTACCCACTCTTTTTTATCATATGGAGTCAACATAATTACAGTATGACCTCTTTTTGCCAATGCTTCCATATGTTGAAAAAGTACGATATTTCCACCTGTTTTCCCAACACTACCAAGTAAATAAGTAATCTTCATATTTTTAATTTTCTTTATTCTAATATTCGTTATATAATAAAATTATAATATACTGTTTACAGTTTTTTGCCATTGATTAATTGGTTGTTGTATATTCATTGCACCTATTTTTTTATTCAAAAGTGTATCAATAGCTTTTGGTATCTCTTCTAAATTATCTACAATATACATTGTTGAAATATCGTTAAATTTTTCTTTTAAAATTTCACGAAAAGAAGGTGCTGTAGTTTCTGGCAAATAAAAAATAGCTGGTTTTCCTTCACGAATACAATAGTTTAATCCTGCTGAACTAAAATAAGAGATAACGATTTCTGGTTTTAAAAAGTGAAAAAGTACTTCTACAGGGGTGTCTTTAAGCCCTCTATTAAATAATTTAAGATTTTTACAAAAATTATATTTGTCTTCACTATCAAAGGGATGTGTTTTAATCCAAATTTTATTAGCCATATAATGGTTATTCATTGCCTCAAGAAATCTTTCTTCATCTTCTTTAGTAAGAAGCCCTGACTCCTGAAACGGTTGCCCTATATAAATCAAACGGACATCTGCTGAACAAGGTAGAGTTTCCATATTCATCAAAGTGGAAAATTTCTGAAAAGTACTTTCTGGAAAAGGACCATCAGGCCACTGAATCACTTCTCTGTTTTGACTTAACTCTGGGTGTATTTTGTCTATATAAGATACTAATAGTGTATCAATACCTGTAGACCAACCTATAGAATATCCATTTGGATTTTGAATACCCAATAATGAACGAACTATCCCTTTCCAATGAGGTGCATGCACTCTAAATGGTGAAAAATATACCGTTGTACCTTCTTCTATGAGAACAATTTTAGCCTTAGTATATTTTTTTCCAAAGGTAGAGAAAGATGCGGTCAATTCAATGTTATCTGAGAATATACATATTATTGTTGGATTCTTCTCTTTTAAATAATATTT
>Ga0075114_10001680_pt1 | contig 11792 bp, 13 predicted proteins | sample AntAceMetag02UKM_FD_69784 | JGI IMG/M metagenome (GOLD analysis project Ga0075114, IMG submission 69784) | Saline lake microbial communities from Ace Lake, Antarctica - Antarctic Ace Lake Metagenome 02UKM | ecosystem: Environmental > Aquatic > Non-marine Saline and Alkaline > Saline | place...
TGACGACATAAGGTCACCTCTTGTTTCGAGATTGCCCAATTATACCACATGTGCGGGAAGTTGTTCTTTTACGAGCCCTAAGCATCTTCCTCAGCGCCGAGAGCTTGGAGGTATTCCTCCGGCCTCATGACCACGATACCAAAACGATCCTTAAGGGTCTCTGCCAGGCAAACGATCCCCCCATCCCAAGTGAGGAAAGCGTCTCGGCGCAGCAGGTAATGGGCGTGTAGATGATCCCAGTCGCGCCAATCCGGGGGCTTCTTCCCAAACTGCTGAGCGAGTTCAGATGCAGTAGGATGAAAACTGTGGAAGGCCTCATTCCCAAGCATGTCACGTCCCAAGACCCAGAATCCTAGTCGGGTCACTGAGCCCGTTTTGCGAACACCCAACTGTCGCAGTTCATCCAGCTTGTGTGCCAATGGCGGCCTGGGCACATCTTCGTGAACTCTCGCAGTCACGGCTAAGTCAACCTTGCCCTGCTCCGCTAGTAGCAACAGCCTTTCTACGACTTCAGACTTGTCGCGTTGCTTCCAATACTCATGCAGCAGATTCGTGTCAAGAGTCAGTGTTGGAGGCTTCATAGTAGTCACCCCTGCGAGGGCTTTGTGCGGAAGCTCCGTCATCCTTGCGCAGGCCGCCGGGCGGCCACTCAGCCGCACGGAGGATGTAGATGGCCAACAGCCGGATCAATGGGCAGCTCGGCCCGCCTGATGTCGTCAAGCCCGAACCGGCGGGCCGGTCGCTCCCTCATGTGCTGGCCCTGTTGGACAGATATGATCTCCCATATGTCCTGCCTCATCTGCAGTTTCTCGGGTTCTATCCTTCGCTCTGCAACTTCCATATGTGCCGGATTGATGTCATATCCAATATAGCTTCTGTCTGGTCCAAGGGCGGCTATCGCCGTAGAACCGCTCCAACCCGATTTTAGTGGCGAAAGGCCCAGGGATGTGAACCTCTGGCGCCATGACAGACCCAGCTAGGTCCCTTGCTGCACCAGATACTCCTGGTAGGCTCTCCACCCTGGGCACCATTTGGTGTGCCAGTACCAAAGCCGGCCCAACAACGACTTGGGCTTCGCCTCTGCCTTTGCCCTGAGGGGGCAGTCCTCGCAGCGGGGCTTGCTTGCGGCACTCTCGTTCATAGCAGGTGATTGCTTCTTTCGGGTCATTCGTACGCTCCTTCAGCGAGTCGCCGCCCGCACCAGAAACACGCGGCCACCTCATCATCGATCGCTGATCTCCTTGATCTCGAACACTGCCGGCCCGTAGCAGCCGTTCAGCCGCGCTTGAAGGGCATGTAGCGAGCCAGCTTGGCCGCCAGGTTAGATAGTGGCAGACTCTGAAGCCATATCTTGCCCGGCCCTTTCAGACTGGCGAGAAAAAGCCCTTCACCCGAGAACAGGACGTTCTTCAGCCCCCTGACGCGACTGATGTCGTAACGGACAGAGGGCTCAAAGATGGCAATGTGGCCAGGGTCCACCTTCATCTCCTCTCCAGCAGCGAGGGTGTACTCCCGCACCTCTCCTGGAATCTCCATGAACACCATGCCTGGACCGGTTACCTTCTGCAAAATGAAGCCCTCGCCCCCAAATAGACCGGTGCCCAGCCTCTTGCGAAAGTGCATCTCCAGCTTGACCGAGTCTTGAGCGCACATGAAGGCATCCTTTTGACAGATGAGGCTCTCTCCAGCTCCCAGCTCGATGGCAAGAACCTTCCCCGGCGCTTCGGGTGTGAAGACAACCAGGGCTTCACTGCCCTTGCAGGCATAGGTAGTCATAAACAGCGACTCGCCGGCCAGCATCCGTCCCAGGCCGGCCATGACTCCACCGCGAGAGGAGGTAGCCATGTGCACGTTGCCACGCATCCAGGCCATCCCCCCAGATTCGGTGTAGATCGACTCGCCTTTCTGGAGATGAACGTCCAGGGTTTGCATGACTGTGCCGTGGATCTCGTATTTCATTGTGATTCCTCCTAGTGAAACTGGTATTCCATCTGCTTGTGTCTGGATACCTGGCGACAGAGAGTCAGGCAGTGGCTGAGTCTGGCTCTGTCACATTGATATCGTACCATTATCGGCATCGTCTGTCAAGACGCGCCAGATGATTGTCAGGGCCATTCAGTTCTCGGCTGCCGCTGGCGATTTACTGCCAAGAGCGCGGAGATCGCAGATGAAACCAAGCAAACCTCAGCGCTCTCCGCGTGCCCTGCAGTGAGATCCAGTCATCCTATGGAAAACTGAACGACCCTGAGATGATTGTCGGCGATCTTGTGTTCCGGCAGCCTTGCCGGCTGGGACCATCAGCGAAGTAGTCAAGACAAAAGGAGGAATCCACGACGTTCATACCCAATCTGGCGCCCTCTCCGTTGAGCCTCCTCCGCCCGGAAGTCGAGCGGTGTGCTATTATTGGTCCTTGTTCTCAAGCTCGCGTACGATCGGCAGTGTGATACCGAAGATCAGCGCAAACCGTATCGCCGCCTCCCAATCGATGATGCCTTGACCATGGGCGATGAAGCTATACAAATAGCTGACGACTCCAGTGACGAAAAAAACCAGTACGAAATAGATGATGAACCCGCGTAGGATGTTCTTGAAGTTCATGTCAGGATCTCCCGTTGGCGAAGGGCATTGTCGGAGACGATGCCCTCCAGATGCGCTGAAGCCCAAAACACCCCGCCTCAGGACTGCTGAGATGCCACCCATTCCACGCTCTCGATGCGCTGGACATCGGCTTTGTGAACAAGCACCTGCGCGTGCGCCGCGCTGGGAGCCGCCCGTTTAGCATTCGGCAGATCTACCGTGCGCATCCGGTGCTCCGTTGTCTCAAGCGTTTTCCCGCCACGCAGATGCCGTTCTCGCAAGCCCTCCTGCAAGATCTCGACGCTGGCGGAAATGAACAGGCGAACGTCGAATAGCTGACGCAGTTGCTTCCAAGGTTCCTCGTCCAGCAGCAAGTAGTTGCCTTCTACGATCACGATCCGGTGAGAAGCGTCGATCGTTCCCCCGGCAAGTATCGGTTCGTGCAACTTGCGGCTGTAGACCGGGAAGGTCGCCTGACCTCCACGGCGAATCCGCGACAAACAATCATAGGCAGCGGCCGCATCAAAAGTCTCAGGCGAACCTTTGATACTCCGCAAGGCGATACGCTGCCCATCTCTTTCGATGAGATGCTTCGCCAGATAGGCATTGGAATAGTGCCAACCATCCAGCCCAACAAGCACAGCGACATGCTCGTCCACCTCAGCGTTGACCACGGCGACCAGGATGGTGGCAAAGGCCGTCTTGCCACTGCCGGGCGGGCCGGCAACGGCCACTAGAAGCCGAGGCACGGCTTCTGCTTTGGAGAGCAAGGCAGTCGCCAGCGGATGGTAGAACCGCTCGACCTGCGTCCGATCAACCTCCAGCCGAGCGTCTGTATGATCTAGAAACAAACTGGAACGAGTCAGACGCTCCCAAACGACAGGGCGCAATCTGCTTTCCTCCCCTTTGCCTGAGTGAAGCTGAAGTAGCAGGGCACCCGGTCGGGCTGTTGGCGCCGGATGCTGGCCCAAACCCGCTCACGAGATGCCGTTCGACCAGGCTTGTCCTGAGCGAAGTCGAAGGGCTCACGACAAGTCGTCATTACCATGTTCTCTCAGAAAGCGTTCCACCGCAGCCAGATCAGGGATACCGCGTCGGCCGCCTTGCCGGGTTGCCTTAATGGCTGCCGCGGCCGCTGCTACCCGAATCGCCATGCTGACGATTTCTCCGCGGGCGATGCAGGCAGCGTATGCGCCGTGAAAGACGTCGCCACAGCCTGTGGTATCCACAACCTGGACGCGGAAGACCGCAAAGTGACGCACCCCGCCGCCGTGTTCGGAGTACCAGCAGCCACGCTCGCCTGCGGTCACCACACAGCAGGCCCGGTCAGGCCCAGAAAGGGCACGCACCATCGCTGCCGGTTCGCTTTCTCCCGTCATCCGGCCAGCCAATTGGACGCCCAAGATCAGGTGATCTATTTGGCGCACCAGATCAAGTACACGCGGATCGCGCACTGCTTCAATGTCACCGACCACCGGGATACCCTGAGCGTGGGCCAACTCAATGGCGCGAGGTCCTGTCTCAGTGACCGTATGATCCACGAACAACACACGGCAATTGGCTATCAGGTCAGGCGTGATGTTCTCCGGCTCAGGTTCCCTGACACCAGCCATCGAGAAGAGGATGCAACGATCTCTCGTGGAGAGGTCAACGATCACCAGAGAATGGATGGGCCGTGCCTGTGGATCATACAGAATCGGCGTACAGTCCACCCCCTCTCGTTCGAATTCGCGACGCGTGAACCGCGACAGTTCGTCGTCGCCCAGCACGCCGCAGTAAGCGGCCTTGGCGCCCAGGCGAGCGGCGGCGACCAGCGCCGTCCCCGCCAGGCCGCCGCCCTGGCGCTGCCTGTTGCAGACGGGCATTTTGCTGCCAGGTAGTGGATGGTGATCAACGTAGATCAGGTCATCCACAGCCACTGCGCCGAAAGCGAGAATGTCCCAACGAACACTCATACCCAGTGTCGCTTCCAACGTCTCCTGCTTTGGGCCGCCAGCCGCTACCACGGGCAGGGGAGAGTCAGCCACGATCTGGGCGTAGGGAGGAGTTCACTGCTCACCTTGATCCTTACGAGTCCTTCGTGTCTTTGCGGTTGATGTTCCCTGTCGGCGGGAAAGCGGAAGGTGCGGAACCGTTGCCCCCGTTTCCGCCTATTCCGCTCTTCCACCGACCTCCTGAGCTCAGGCCCAGAACACCTCACCGGGCTGCTCGAAGATGCCAACCTCCTTCAGGATGGCCACGGCCTTGGCCAAGCCCTCGTCAAGGGACATCAGAGCATCCTCGTGCTCAATGGAGATGACGTAGTCATAGCCCACCAAACGGAAGGCGCTCATGATGTCCTTCCAGACCTTGGCGCTGTGGCCGTAGCCGATGGTGCGGAACGTCCAGGAACGCTCCGGGATGCGGCTGTAGGGCTTGTTGTCGTTGCAGCCGTTGACAGACACGTTGAAGGGATCAACGTAAACATCCTTGCCGTGGACGTGGAAGATGGCGTCGCCCAGCTTGCGGATGGCGGCCACAGGGTCGACACCGTTCCAGAAGAGATGGCTGGGATCGAAGTTGGAGCCGATGACCGGCCCCACCGCCTCACGCATACGCAGCATGGTGTCCACGTTGTAGACCAGCATGCCCGGGTGCATCTCGAAGGCGACCTTCACGCCGTGATCCTCGGCGAACTTGCCCGCCTCCCTCCAGTAGGGGATGGCCTTCTCGTTCCACTGGTAGTCCAGCATGTCCAGGAAGTGCGACGGCCAGGGGCAGGTGACCCAGTTGGGGCAGGTGTCGCCCGGCGCGCCGGCGGGCAGACCAGAGAAAGTGTTGACGACCGGCACCTCCAGCAGGTTGGCCAGACGTACGGACTTGCGGAACACCTCATCAGCTTCCTTGGCAATCCCCTCGTTGGGATGTACCGGGTTGTTGTGGCAACTGAAACCGCTGATGATCAGGCCCCGCGAGGTGACGGCCTCCATGTATGCCTGACGAGCCTGCTTGCTGCTGAGCAGCTTGTCCACAGGGCAATGGTTGCTGCCAGGATAGCCGCCCGACCCGATCTCCACAGCCGACACGCCGGCGGCGACAACGCGGTCCAGGGCCTCCTCAAAGGGCTGATCCTGGAAAAGCACGGTGATGACACCGATGCGCATGGGGTTTCTCCTTCTTCTTCAACTGGCTTACTTTGCAGCACGCTTGGGGAAGCTGAATGTCATGCCAGGCATTGGATACCAGATATTGGGTATCAGAGATCAGTGGTCAGCGCCGCGCGCACTTCCTCGAGACGACCAGCGCAGCCCAGTTTCTCGCACTTGTGAACGATGAAGTGAGCATACTCCGCCATCATGATCTTACCCGGCTTGCGGAAGTCGAAGTTCTCGGGGTGATCGCGGAAGAACTCGCGGTGCACCCGCGTCCACACCAGGCGGCCATCGGTGTCTATGTTGACCTTGACCACCCCCAAGGGAACGGTCTTGGCGAACTCGTCTACGTCCACGCCACGCGCTGAAGGGTCGATGGCGCCACCAGCAGCGTCGATGCGCTCCACTTCCTCACGCGGCACCGAGGAGGAGCCGTGCATCACCAGGGGGAAGCCAGGCAGCCGCTGCTGGATCTCAGCCAACCGCTCTAGGTGCAGCGATTGCCGTCCCGTGAACTTGTACGCCCCATGGCTGGTGCCGATGGCCACTGCCAGGCTGTCGCAGCCAGTGAGACGCACAAACTCGGCGGCCTCATCAGGATCGGTCAGCAAAGCGTGTTTCTCGTCTACCCGAATATCCTCCTCGACGCCGCCCAGCATGCCCAACTCCGCCTCGACGTTGACTCCCTTGGCGTGGGCGCGTTCCACTACGCCCTTGGTGATGGCAACGTTCGCCTCGAAGGGCTCGTGTGAGGCGTCGATCATCACCGAGCTGTAGAAGCCAGAGTCAATGGCATCGTAGCAGGTCTCTTCGTCTCCATGGTCTATGTGCACCGCGAAGATGACCTCGGGATGCATCTCCTCAGCGGCGCGGATTATGGCCTCGATCATCTTGACGCCAGCATAGGAGCGAGCACCCTTGGAGACCTGGATGATGAGTGGAGCCTGGGCCTCGACGCCCCCCCTGAACAGCCCGCGCGCTTGCTCCATGTTATTGATGTTGTAAGCGCCGATGGCGTAGCGGCCATAGGCGAGCCTGAAAAGATCAGATGTTGTTACCAGCATGTGAAACCATACTCCTCTAAATCCTGGAATTGATCGTTCGCACCGGAACGATGGTAGCAGACTTCCCAACCGAGGTAGATCTCTCGTCAGCCGACGAAGCCAATAAAGCCGATGAAGCCGATGGACCAAAAGGGTTCAGCAAAGGCCCCATCAGGTAGATGGGCTCAATCGGCTGGTCCCGCCTGCCTGGCGCACCGCTATAGATGCTTCAGCACGACGCTGTCTTCGTCCAGCTTGACAACGTCCCAGATGACGATCTCGCCGGGGGCGACGGCACGAATCACCTCTGCACCAGGCGCCAGGCCGACGGGAAGCGCCTTCAGCGCGCGCCGCCTCGGCGCGGTCCATGATACCATAGAAAGTGAAACCGCCAAAGTCGTCCAAGCGATCGCCCGGCTCCAGCGCTCGCTTGGCAACGGTCATCACCTCAGCGACTGGCAGCTCCAACGGTACCAGCGTCGTCTGGCGGTAGAGATGAGCACGGGGGACAGAGAGCGGCGCCTCCAGGAACCAGAGATGACAAGGCTCGAAGAATGGTCAGCCGATGATCTATCACCAATGGCGCGAATGGACGAATAGTACGTACGAATGTGGTTGCAGCCGTGAGAGCCATCTGTGCTATTCGTGTATTCCTGCTATTCGTGATAGCAGATCGGCTCAATCGGCTGACAGGGACTCCTCTGGACGCAGCCGTGCGAGCCATCTGTGTCATTCACATATTCGTGCTATTCGCGATAGCAGATCGGCTCAATCGGCTGACAGGGACTCCTGTGAATGCAGCCGTGAGAGTCATCTGTATCATTCACGTATTCGTGCTATTCGTGATAGCAGATCGGCTCAATCGGCTGACAGGGACTCCTGTGGACGCAGCCGTCAGAGCCATCTGTGTCATTCACATATTCGTGCTATTCGTGATAGCAGATCGGCTCAATCGGCTGACAGGGACTCCTGTGGATGCAGCCGTCAGAGCCATCTGTGTCATTCACATATTCGTGCTATTCGTGATAGCAGATCGGCTCAATCGGCTGACAGGAACTCCTCCACCCTGGCCGCAGTAGGCAGAGCAGGAATGACGCCTTGGGTCAGTGAGGTGAGCGCACCAACCGCGTTGGCATAGCGCAAGATCTCCCGCATCCTCGCGGGTGTGAGTTGTTCGCGCCAGTCGGCACCGACAACGAGTTGACAGAGCAGAGCAGCGACGAAGGCATCGCCGCAGCCTGTGGCATCTACGGTCTCCACCTTGTAGGGAGAAACGTGCTCACCGCCCTCGGCGACCTGGAAGAAGCTGCCATCGGGGCCCAGCGTCACCACGCACAGTGCAGGCCCTTGCTCCACGAGGGACCTGGTGATAGCTTCCAGATCATCACTTCCGCCAAGGATCTCTACCTCTATCTCATTGATCTTGAGCAAGTCCACGTGCGGGATCGTGGCCATCACTCTCTCGCAGGCCTCATCCTTGCTCCACAGGTCGGCCCGGTAGTTGACGTCGAAGGAAATGAGCGCTCCCGCCTCGCGGGCGATCTTGACCGCCTCCAGCGTCGCGCTGCGGCTGGGTTCCTGAATCAGGCTGATGGCGCCGAAGTGAAAGGCACGCGTCTCCTGCAACAACTCTCGATCGAGTTCATCCGCCCGCAAGCGCATGTCAGCCCCCGGATTGCGGTAGAAGAGAATATCGTACGAATTCACGTCCGGCATGGCGATGAAGGCCATCCCCGTGCGGGACTCCTTGTCGTACCGCATCCCGCGAGTGTCCACACCCTCTTGCCTCAAGATGTCGGCCAGGTGGCGCCCAAAGGCTTCGTCGCCGACCTTACCGATGAAACCGCTCTGCGCTCCCAGACGCGCCGCAGCCACGGCCACGTTGGCCGGCGCGCCCCCCGGCTTCGGACTCCACGCCGATACGTCGACCAGGCTGCGGCCCACCTCGGCCGGAAACATATCTACCAGGAGTTCACCCAGACAGACGATATCCATGTATCTACACCTCATCTTGCTATCAGGCAGTCAGAAAGCGGAGTCAGCGACGCCCCGCTCGCCACACGGAGAGCAGCAGCATGAAGCCTAACAGAGCGGCGACGGCGAAACCTGTCACCACCAGCCAGAAAGCGAAACCCCGCCCCCCTGCCGCCACCAGGGGCATCAGCAAGGCCAGGCTGACGGTGAGAGCAGCGATCAGAACGGTGATCGCCAACCGGTTGGCGATGCGATCCAGCCGGCCGATGGCCTGACCGGTTTCCTTTAAACTAAAGACGAACTCCAATTCCCCCTGCTCGAGACGATCCAGTATGCGAGGAGCGCGCCGGGGAAGCGTCGTGAACAACTCCTGCCAGTCGCCCACGCCTCTGAGCAGCCGCCGCCCCCAGAGGCGAGGAGAGGCCCTTTGCCAGGCGAAACGGCGCACGTACGGCTCTGAGAAGGCGAAGATGTCGAAGCCAGGGTCCAGCTTCAGTCCCATCCCTTCCATCATGCCCAACGTTTTGCCCAGCAGCCACAGATCCGAGGGGAGACGCAAGTGGTGGCGGAAGGCAATGGGCATTATCTCCTCCACCACCTCCAGCGCCCGGATCTCCTGCAGCGGCAAGCCGTAATACTTGTCCAGCAATCGCTCCAGTTCCCGCTTCAGCCCCGCCCGGTCCACGTGATGGCTGGCAGCGCCCATCCTGATGAGTTGCTCGACAATCTCTTCGCTGTCCATGCCGATGCCAACGACGTAGAGGCGCATCAGATCGCTCCGCAGTGCCGGGGATACGCGCCCCACCATGCCGAAGTCCATGGCCCCGATGACCGCCCCTTCCATGACGAAGAAGTTGCCAGGGTGAGGATCGGCGTGGAAGAAGCCGTCCTCCAGCACCTGTTTGAGGATGATGCGCGCGGCATTCTCGGCCACTTGGTGGCGATCCACGCCGGCCGCGTCCAGGGCCTCAATATCGCCGATTTTGATGCCCCTGATGCGCTCCAGCACCAGCACCCTGCCGGTGGTATGCTCCCAGTAGACATTCGGGATGTACAGCGCCGGTTCGTCGGCGAAATTGCGGCGGAAGCGATCGGCGTTGCGCCCCTCGCGGCGGTAGTCCATCTCCGCTCGCAAAGCGTAGGCGAAGTCCTCGGCGATCTCGGGCAAGTCGTAGAGCTCGCCCAGCACGGTGCGCTCCTGAACCAGGCGAGCGAGGTCGAAGAGGATCTCCAAGTCTACGGAGATGACCTTCTCGATCCCCGGGCGTTGCACCTTGACCACCACATCTTCACCGCCAGGCAGAGTGGCGGCATGCACCTGGGCCAGCGAAGCGGCAGCCAATGGCTCCACCTCGAAGGAGGCAAAGAGCTCCTCCAAAGTGCCTTCGAGTTCCGTCTCGACCCGTGCTTTGACACCCTCCCAGTCGGCGGGAGGCACTGTATCCTGGAGCTTGGCCAATTCGTGGATATAGGCTGGAGGGATGATGTCAGGGCGGGTGCTGAGGATCTGTCCCAACTTGATGAAGGTGGGGCCCAGTTCTTCGATGGCTAAACGGACGTGTTCCGGCGGGCTGAGCGGCGGGCCCACTGGCCCGCGGTGCAGCAGCCGACGCGGCAGAGAGAGAACCGACAGCAACCCCAGTTGCTCCACCACCCCGCCAAAGCCGTGGCGAATGAGAATGCGGGCGATCTCCCTGTAGCGGCGGAGATGCTTCAGATGCCGTTGGGGGCTTCTCAGCATGTACATGTCTTCATATCCGTGTCTTCAGATCCTGGAAACAGAGACCATGCGACGGGGCGAGTATAGCACAGATTGGGCAGCCACACAAGTGCTCTGGAGACAAGACCAGGGGCGGCCCCTCGGCGAAGCCTCGCCAAGGGAGACGCCCCTGGACCACCCTCCGTGAGGGCCCTTCCCCGTTACCGTGCGAATGTCGAGGTCCGGACAGTCGCTTCAGAGAGCGACGAAACCCAGTCCGTAGAGCAGCGCCGAGAGCAGCATGCCTGTGGCCAACTGGGCTGCGGTATGGCGACCACGTCTCCTCAGCGCTCAATTGACCGCCTGGCGGATATGCGGAAGCGCTTCCGTCGCGGCCTGTTCACCGGCGGCGATGACCTCCGCGGCGTGGGGGAAGCCGGTGAGCACGGTCACCTGCGGCGGGATGGCGGGTCGGATGATAACCTCCGGGTGCGCCTCGGCCAACTGGCGACGGCTGATCTCGGCCATCATCACGGCAACCGCTCGCCATAGCACCTCGACGGTATCCGCCAGCCCGTTGGGAACGTAACGACGGCGGTGCAACGACTGAGCCAGGTGGGATATGACCTGTTCATCGGAGGAAACGTCCACGGCGAAAACCACATCGGCCCCCATGTGACGCACGGCGGCGGCGGGGAGGTTGTCGAGCAGTCCTCCGTCCACGAGCAACTGCCCGTCCCGCTCCACGGGCGTGAAAATGCCTGGCAGGGCGATGGTGGCCCGCACGGCCTCTACCACCGGGCCCTGATGTAGGTACACCTCGCGGCCGCTGTTCAGATCCACGGCCACCAGCGTCAGCGGGATGCGCAGGTCGGCGAAGGTGCGCTCACCCAGAAGCCTGGTAAGGTACTGGCGCACCTTCTGGCCCTCAAAGAGGCCACGCCGGGGCAATGAGAGGTCGGCCAGGGCCAGCAGACGGCGCACGCTGGCCATGCGCAGCGCTTCCTGTGCCATGAAGTCAGGGTCCAGGCCGGCCGCGTAGGCCGCGGCGATAAGACCCCCCATGCTGGTGCCGGCCAGGAAGTCCACTGGGATGCCTTCGCGCTCCAACACTCTCAGCACGCCGATGTGGGCCAGCCCCCTGGCTCCACCGCCGCTGAGGGCCAAACCGACCTTGTCACACGATGGCATAGTTTTCGCTGATGAAGTCATACGTCTTCCTCCTAAGGTTGACCCAGGGCCTCCTGCGCCTTCTCCCGGCACTCGTCCCACGTGGCATGAGGGATCATCTTCCGCACCACAGCAATGCCCGGCGGGACCAGGAGCAGGTCATCTAGACGCCCCTCCAAGACATTCGCAGAGGATCGA
>Ga0075114_10001687_pt1 | contig 11760 bp, 9 predicted proteins | sample AntAceMetag02UKM_FD_69784 | JGI IMG/M metagenome (GOLD analysis project Ga0075114, IMG submission 69784) | Saline lake microbial communities from Ace Lake, Antarctica - Antarctic Ace Lake Metagenome 02UKM | ecosystem: Environmental > Aquatic > Non-marine Saline and Alkaline > Saline | place...
ATGCCTGTTGAAAAACTCAATCCTTCAGGACTTCACAAGCCGACTGATAATTTATATTCCCACATTGTGCGAGCGGCTGGCAATGTTTTCTACCGCATTGGAGGTCAGGTGGCCCTTGACCCAGATGGAGTGAATATTTTTGTGGGAGACATGGCCGCACAAATCCGATCCTGCTATGAGCAGGTCACATTGGCTCTCGAAACCGTAGGGCTAACCTGGAATGATGTGGTTCACATTTTCACATTTACAACAGACATGGCCGAATACATAAAATACGAGCGTGACATTGCAAAAGAATTCTTTAGAGAAAATCCTCCAGCCTCAACCCTCGTTGAAGTCACCCAGCTTGTCGAACCTGAATGGCTGGTAGAAGTTCAGGTTGATGCTATTGCAGATAAGTAATTTAATTACCTTGAATTATTAATCGTAGAGTCACCATTCCTATTGAAAACGGGTGATACTATGAAAGCGTTCCTCCCGTAGTCCTAAACTAAGAGTAATCACAAACCAGTTTAGCAAAAGGAGGAACGTTGTGCAACTCCGGCGCGGAAGCCACGATGCAGGCCATTCGGGTGATGCGGACTTATACTGAAAAACGAAAAGTCGCCAAGTTCGAAGGTGCTTATCATGGTTGGCATGAATACACCAGATTTAGCATCAATATTTATCCTGACGATATGGGGCCTGACGATCGTCTTAATGCTGTCCCAGAATCGGCCGGGATCCCTTATGAGATCCCGGATGCTATCCAATAATTAAAGCGTCTTTGAGATAATCTAAGAACATGCCGATGAACTTGCAGGAGTGATGATCATACCGGTCTTTGGCACGGGCACGATCCCGGCCACAAAAGAGTTCCTCCAGAAACTAGGGGAGGTCACGGAACGCACTGGTGTGATTCCAGACATAGCAACCTCCGGCAAGATTATCGGGGGAGGATTACCTGTCGGTGCGGGTGGTTGCTCGAAAGAAGTCATAGAGAACGTTCTTGAAGCAGAAATGTCGCTGACCGTCGCAGGTACATTCGGCGGCAACCCTATGACCCTTGCGGCAGGGACAGCCATGCTCAGACATCTCCACGCCAATCCTCAAATCTATGAAAATTTGACCAGGAAAGGTGACTGGCTGAGGAAAAGATTTAATGAGTGGGCAAAGACCAAAGGATACCCTGCTTTCATGACAGGAGACGCGTCAATGTTCTAGATCCACATGAAAGGTACACCCATTAACCAACATCGGGACCTGCTCGGCCAACACAGCGAGCCACTGGCCAAACTGCAGATCTTCTTGCGACTAAATGGTGTTTTTATCCCATGGCTGCACTTTGCCTTCATATCAGATGCCCACAGCGATGAGGATATCGAGGAAATTCTCAGAGTACACCAGATTTCAGTAGAGGTTTGTTTGCAAAATCACCAGATTATCTGATTCTCTACCAGTAACGGGAATATTTATTTGGGTATATTTTCGATACACCTGTAGCAAGAGATGGAGAGGTTATCATCAGACCAATCATGACTCTGGGCCTCACCCGGGATTATTGTATCCTGGAGGGTGTTCCAGTGATTAAATTCTTGATAAAGATAAAAGAATTGATCGAAGTACCGAGTAGATGGACCTGTAATTTAATAGCTGCTATTGGGCTCATATAGAATTTGATTATACCGGCAGCTGAGAAAAAAATAACATGCGGAATGCTTCGTATGTTATTTTTATTTAGTTTCGAGAGAATCCTAACTTACGAGGACAAGCTCGCGTTCGCCCAGTAATCTTTAAGCGCCACCAGATCCGGGTTTTCCCAGTTGAGTACCTTCACCATGATAATGGTTTGGGTCTTCTCTACACCAGGGATCTTTTGGATCCGCTCTGTGAGCAGGTCAGTCAAGTGCTGGTTGTTATAACACATGGCATCCAGTAAAAGATCGTATTCACCCACGACCAGGCTAACAAAGGAGACTTCAGGATATTTGAGGACTTCCTTGGCAATAAATTCCACGTCCTGGGATTTCTCAGCCCGGATCATGATATTGGCGTAGGCTTGAAATCCTACTTTCTCAGGAGGGACACGGGCAATGAATGTTAATACGCCATTATCAACCATTTTGGTCACGTGATTACGGACGGTATTGACTGCCACGTTAAGTTCCTTAGCAATCTCTGTAAAGGATTTTCTCCCGTCATTTTGCAGCATAGTGATGATTGAGAAATCGAGGTCATCTAGGGAACTAATTGTGTTTCCGTTCATATTTTATTCCTGTAACTTGTTGTGTGGACTATTATATACCTCCCGGTTTTACACCCCGTTTTTTATGTTAGGCTTAATGTTTTCAGTAATTCTGTGAAAAACATCAATTTAACTGCTTCGTGACCCCCCATTATACACGAAAAATATTCAATATGTGTGTATATTGGGTGCAATTAAGTATAAAGTGACCTATGTTTATTGACAAAAATTCTTTAAAATGATAAATTTCAATTAAGTAATTTTACGTGAGCATAAGTTCTGATGGAGGATAGGCAAAACCAATTCTAGAGGAGCATATATGGCAGAAAAATACCCCTTCGATCATGTTTCACCAGTCTGGTCGCGCTACAGCGATATGGTTGTCAGCCATGGTGCAGGCAGCTACCTTTTTGACACAAAAGGCAACAAGTATCTGGACTTTACAACGGGAATCGGTGTTACCAATACCGGCCATTGCCATCCCAAAGTAGTCAAGGCCATCCAAGACCAGGCTGCGAAGCTGATCCACGGCCAGGCCAATATCGTCATGCACCAACCCATGTTAGGTTTGATTGATCGCTTGAAAACGATCGTACATCCCAGCCTGGATGGATTTTTCTTTAGCAATTCAGGGGCAGAAGCTGTTGAGGGCGCAATTAAATTGGCCAGGATGGTCACAAAGCGTCCAAATGTGATCGTTTTTCAGGGCAGCTTTCATGGGCGGACAATTGCCACCATGTCGTTAACCACTTCAAAAACCATCTACCGGGCAGGGTACCAGCCGCTGATGCCGGGTGTATTTGTAGCCCCTTTCCCTTATGCTTATCGCTATGGCTGGGATGCAGAACAAACCAGCCAATGGTGTCTGGATGAACTCGAATTGCTTTTGTTGTCTCAAACCGCACCGCATGAGACGGCTGCGATATTAATTGAGCCTGTATTAGGGGAAGGTGGATATATAGTGCCTCCCCAGAGCTTCATTGAGGGATTAAGAGAGGTCGCGGATAAACACGGTATCTTATTGATCTTTGATGAGATTCAATCAGGTTTTGGACGAACTGGGAAATGGTTCGCCCACAATCATTTTGGCGTGCGTCCTGATATCATCACGGTCGCAAAAGGCCTGGCTTCAGGTATGCCTATCTCCGGTGTGATATCCCGCCTGGAATTGATGGAAAAATGGACTCCCGGTTCACACGGGGGAACCTACGGTGGGAATGTCGTTGCTGCAGCTGCTGCAGTTGCTACAATTAACGCGATTGAGCAGGAAAATATGCTTGAGAATGCCGCTGCAAGGGGCGAACAACTTATCAATGCACTTAAAGAATTCCAGCGCTCACATCCTGAGATTGGAGATGTCCGGGGCCTGGGATTGATGATCGGAGTTGAATATCGCGATAAGGAAGGAAAACCTTCCAGGAAACTCGCCAAGGCGGTTACCAAAAAGGCCTTTGAAAAAGGATTGATGCTGCTTACCTGCGGACTCTGGGATAATACAATTCGCTTGATCCCGCCTCTTAACATTTCCTCAACTGAGGTAGAAGAGGCCCTGGGGATTATCGAGGATTCCCTGTAAAGATGAAAATCTGGCGAGTTAATCTAAAAACGAACGAATTTAATATTGAACCTACGCCCGAACACTGGAGCCACTTGGGCGGCAGGGGTTTAATTGCCCAGATCTTGGTTGATGAAGTTAACGCCTCCTGCGACCCGTTGGGCTCCGAAAACAAGTTGATATTCGCTCCGGGTTTATTGGTTGGGCACCGCCTTTCGAGCCTGGATCGGATTTCAATTGGTGGTAAAAGCCCACTGACCGGTGGTATCAAGGAAGCCAATGCAGGAGGCCGAACGGGGTATCACCTGGCACAGTTAGGTATCAAAGCATTGATCCTCGAAGAACAACCTGAAAATCCCGAATGGAAGATCCTGATGATCGATAATGATGGGGTTCATTTTGAAGATGGATCTGATCTGATCGGAAATGGTGTATATGAATGTGCTCCAAAAATAATAGAGAAGTATGGTGATGAGATTGCCCTGGCACTGATCGGTCCTGGGGGTGAGATGAGAATGAAAGCCGCTGGTATCCAGAATATAGACAAGGATGAGGTTCCTTCCAGAATCGCGGCCCGGGGTGGATTGGGCGCTGTGATGGGATCAAAATTCGTCAAGGCGATCGTGATCGATGCCTCGGGAGGCGACCGGCCATCCTTAATAGATAAAGGCGCATTTAAAGAAGCCAGGAAGGTTTACACCAAGGCTTTGTTGGAGCACCCTCAAACAAAATCCTATACGGACTATGGCACGGCAGCCATGACCGATATGACCAACCATTTTGGAGCGCTGCCTACCAGGAACTTCAGTGCAGGTTCATTTGAAGGTGCCGAAAAGATCAGTGGTGACGCGCTGCGAGATTTACTTTTACGCCGGGGAGGAGTGAGCAATACAAGCCATGCCTGTATGGCGGGATGTTCCATCAAATGTTCAAACGTCTTTGGTGATGAATCTGGTAAAGAGGTAATCAGTTCACCGGTCGAATATGAAACCATTGGATTGATGGGATCCAACCTGGGCATAGATAGCCTGGATTCGATTGCGAAATTAAACTGGATCGTAAACGATTTGGGGATAGATTCAATTGAAATTGGAGCGGCGCTAGGTGTAGCCTGTGAAGCTGATCTAATGAAATTTGGCGATGCAGATAGGGCAGCCGAATTATTAAATGAAATAAGACAAGGATCTGAACTGGGAAGAATATTGGGTGATGGAGCAGTATCGGTAGGAAAGGCCTATGGAGTAGATCGTGTGCCAACCGTCAAGAATCAGGCTATGTCAGCCTATGATCCCCGGGCGGTCAAAGGCACTGGCGTAACCTATGCGACCTCACCCCAAGGTGCTGATCACACTTGCGGGCTTACCATCCGGGCGAAGATCGACCACAGATCACCTGAAGGCCAGGTTGATCTGTCTATGATCAGCCAGTACAAGATGGCTGGTTATGATACCCTGGGAGCCTGTCTATTTGCCGGATTTGGATTTGCGGTTGCCAATCAAACCATTGCCCAGTTGATCAATGCTCGATATGGCACAGATTTTGGAGATGATATTCTCGTAGTGCTGGGAAAAGAGAGTATTCGACTGGAGTTGGAATTTAATCGAATGGCTGGTTTCACAAACGCTGATAACAGACTGCCAAAATGGATGACGGAAGAGGTTTTGCCACAGGCGAATACAGCATTTGATGTGCCAGACCAGGACCTGGATAGTATATTTGCTGGATTATCAGAAAGTGCCTGATCGATTGTTCAGCTGAGATTGCAATAAACACTGATTTTATACAGGAATGAGAGATATATCCAATTACAAGGAGCAAGATTATGGCAGATTCAGGTGATAACAAAAAAACAGTAGTGAATTCCTGGAACGAATGGGATCCCCTGAAACATATTATTGTCGGTAGGGCAGATGGTACGATGGTGCAGGCACCGGAGCCGGCTATTGAGCGGGATTGGCCGGACCATGGATTTCCATTGGGCACATACGGTTTATTGCCCAAAGAAATGGAAGACAAAGCCAATGAACAGCTGGATAATTTTGCGAGTATGCTCGAAAAACGGGGAATTAAGGTCGATCGGCCCACCCCGATGGATTTCAGCCAGGAGGTCCAGACACCTGATTGGGTCCAGAAGTCCATGTTTAGCTGCATGCCTCCCCGGGATCTATTATTGACTGTGGGTAATGAGATTATGGAAACGACCATGTCGCAGCGGGCACGCTGGTTCGAATATCTTGCTTATCGTCCGTTGCTTGAGAGATATTTCAAGGAAGATCCAAATTTTAAATGGTCCGCAGCTCCTAAACCTCGCCTCACCGATGAATCTTATAAGCCTGATTATTGGCGTGAATGGGATAAGAAATCCAAAGAAGAGGTTGAAAAAGCAATCCAGGAACGAGATTGGGTCCTGACCGAAAAAGAACCGCTTTTTGATGCTGCCGATATTTCAAGGGCCGGGAAAGATCTGTTTATTTATCATTCCTCGGTAACCAATAAGGCAGGGATCGATTGGCTGAGGCGCCACTTTTCAGATCACCGTCTTCATGCAGTTTGGTTCAAAGAAGATAATCCAATTCACATGGATGCAACCTTTGTTTTCTTGCGACCTGGTTTGGCTTTAACGAATAAAAAGCGGATTCCACTTACTCCTAACTTCTTCGAGTTTTTTAAGAAGAATGACTGGGAACTCGTAGAATGCGCTGAACCGGCCCTGCCTGGATATCCACCCCTGTCCTTTTGCAGCCGCTGGTTGTCCATGAATATCCTTATGTTGGATCAAAAAACGATCTGCGTTGATGCCCAGGAAAATGATCAGATGGAGCAGTTCGACAAACTTGGTTTTGAAGTAATTCCAGTCGAATTTGGAGATGTAAGCCCCTTTGGGGGAGGGTTGCACTGTGCCACGGCGGATGTTTACAGGGAAGGGATACGTGAAGAGTATTTCCCGGTACAAATTCCCGGATTTTAGTTTGTTATAATCAAAGCCTATTCGAAAAAAAATTGAACTGGAGACAAGTATGGCATTCAACTTACGCAACAGGCATTTCCTTAAATTATTGGATTTCTCACAAGAAGAAATTCAATTCTTGCTAGATCTGGCGATAGATTTGAAGAAAGCCAAATATGGTGGTTACGAACAACCCCAATTGGAGGGGAAAAATATTGCATTGATCTTTGAAAAGGCCAGCACACGTACACGCTGTGCGTTTGAAACCGCATCCTATGATCAAGGAGCTCATATCACCTACCTCGGTCCGACAGGATCTCAGTTAGGTACCAAAGAAACCATGAAAGACACGGCCCGGGTTCTGGGCAGAATGTATGATGGCATTGAATATCGCGGTTTTGGCCAGGAGAGAGTTGAAGAATTAGCTGAATTCGCAGGAGTTCCAGTCTGGAACGGCCTGACCAATGAATATCATCCAACCCAGGTCTTGGCAGATTTACAAACCATGATCGAACATTCCGATAAACCTCTGGACCAGATCAGCTTTGCTTATCTGGGTGATGCCCGCAATAATATGGGTAATTCCTTGTTGGTAGGCGCAGCTAAAATGGGAATGGATTTTAGATCGGTAGCTCCCAAAAGTGTGCAGCCTGATATCGAGCTGGTTAAAAAAGCGCAGGAAATCGCCAAGGTAACCGGGGCGCAAATTACTATCACCGAAGACCTGAACAGTGGAGTAAAGGATTGTGATTTCCTGGTTACTGATGTGTGGGTTTCGATGGGTGAACCTGACGAGGTTTGGGCACAGCGCGTCAAATTGCTTCAACCCTATCAGGTCAATGCAGCAGCCATGGAAAAAACATCCAATCCGGATGTAAAATTCATGCATTGTTTACCTTCTTTCCATAATGATCAGACGATTGTTGGCAGGGAGATCAAAGAAAAATTTGGACTTGATTCCATGGAAGTCACAGACGAGGTATTTGAATCGGATGCCTCAGTTGTTTTTGATGAAGCAGAAAACCGCGTTCATACCATCAAAGCTGTTATGGTTGCTACGCTGGGAAAATAAAAAAAATTGAATTAATCATCCAAGGAGAAAAGAATGGCTAGAAGAGTAATCATCATTGGTGCTGCAGGTAGGGATTTTCATAACTTCAACACCTATTTTCGTGGTAACGAGTCCTATGAAGTAGTAGCTTTTACTGCAGCCCAAATTCCGGATATCGACGGACGTAAATACCCTGCTGAATTAGCCGGGAAACTATATCCCGCTGGAATACCTATCTATGCTGAAGAAGATCTACCCAAATTGATCAATGATCTAAAAGTTGATGAATGTGTCTTTGCTTATAGTGATGTTACTTACCAGCATGTCATGGCCATGAGCGCAATCGTGAATACTGCAGGTGCTTCCTTTACATTGCTCGGTCCAAAAGACACCATGGTTAAGAGTAAAAAACCCCTGGTCTCTATTGGTGCTGTCCGGACAGGGTGTGGAAAAAGCCAAACCTCCCGCCGGGTGATCGAAATTTTGATGGCCCAGGGTCTTAAAGTGGTTGCTATCCGCCACCCCATGCCTTACGGGGACCTGGCTGCTCAGAAAGTCCAGCGATTTGCCACGTTGGATGATCTGGTCAAGCACAAATGCACTATAGAAGAAATGGAAGAATACGAACCCCATGTCGTACGGGGCAATGTGATCTATGCCGGTGTTGATTATGAGGCGATCTTAAGAGCGGCAGAACAAGATCCAGACGGATGTGATGTGATCGTTTGGGATGGCGGAAATAACGACTTCCCATTCTATAATTCTGATCTGCACATTACAGTAGTTGACCCTCACCGGCCCGGACATGAGCTTAGGTATTATCCTGGTGAAGTGACTTTAAGAATGTCAGATGTGGTTGTCATCAACAAGATGGACAGCGCCGACGCGGCCGGCATCCAAACTGTGCGAGAAAACATCGCTAAACTGGCTCCTGATGCTATTGTTATTGATGCAGCTTCTACACTTGATATTGAAGATCCTTCTCTTGTAAAAGGCAAACAGGTATTAGTCGTTGAAGACGGTCCGACTTTAACTCACGGTGGAATGAAAATTGGTGCTGGTACAGTTGCGGCTCAGAAATTCGGCGCGGCGGGATTTGTGGATCCACGGCCTTTCATCGTTGGAAAGCTGAAAGAGACTTATGAAAAATATCCCAATATCGGCGTATTATTGCCAGCCATGGGCTATGGTGAACAGCAGCTCAAAGATCTTGAGACAACCATCAATAATACTGAATGTGACTCGGTGGTAATCGGTACTCCTATCGATTTGGGACGGATCATCAAAATCAATAAACCATCAACCAGAGTTTTCTATGAGTTGCAGGAAATTGGCCGACCCAATCTGGCAGAAGTATTGGATGATTTTACAAAAATAATGAAATAGCAAATTTTCAAGATTTGACAGACCCATTGGAATTTAGTCTTTCTAGGAGCTTGACTCCGAGAATACAAATATTTTCGATTTTGTATAAAACACATATATATACAATAACCGCTCGATATCATCGAGCGGTTATTGTAACGAGGAAATTATTTTGCCCCTATGCTGTTTATTCTTGGACAATATAAGTAAGAAACCCTTAAAATTCTACCGATCAATATCTTGCATACCAACTCATGTGTTGAAAAAATATGAGTACAATAAAAATCAAGATACAACTCTTTTCTATTCTACGTGATTCTCTTCCTCCTGAGGCGAAAGGTAAATGCGACTTAATGATATCTCGTGGATCCGATTTGAATGTCCTATTAAATAAACTTGAGATTAAAAGAACAGTTATTATAAGTGTAAATGGAAATCATATTTCTGATAGATCTTACTTATTACAGCATGGTGATGAGATCAAGATCTTCTCGTCATTAAGTGGTGGATAGTGTCAAATTATAACTACTTTAGATGAGGAATTTGTTATGTCTTTTGGATATCACGGAAAAATATTGCATGTTGATCTTTCAATGGGGAAGTTTCGTGTAGAAGAACCAGACCTGGAATTCTACAGGAAGTACCTCGGTGGTAGCGCGCTGGCAATGTATTACCTGCTTAAAGAAATACCCCTCAAAACGGATCCCCTGAGTGAAGATAACGTAATGGTTTTTGCAACCAGTATTGTCACAGGGACTCCAATCTCAGGACAAAGCCGGATTACAGTAGCGGCTAAGTCACCTTTGACAGGGGCAATTGGTGACTCACAGGGTGGAGGTTTTTTTCCTGCCGAATTAAAATTCTCCGGATATGATGCCTTGGTGATCAAGGGAAAATCCCCTCAACCAGTTTATCTTTGGATCAAGGATGGCCGGTATGAATTGAGGGATGCCTCCCATCTCTGGGGATCAATCACTGGTGAAACTGAAAAAGCTATCAGGGATGAGTTAGATGATCCGAGGATAGAAGTTCTGCAAATTGGGCCTGCGGGGGAACTGTGTGTCCGATTCGCCGCAATAATCAGCAACTCAAACCGGGCCAATGGACGAACCGGGATGGGTGCTGTGATGGGATCCAAAAATCTAAAAGCAGTAGCGGTTAGGGGGAATATTCGACCCGGCATTGCCGATAAAAGCAGGCTTTCCAAACTTGCTAAATGGGGAACTGCAAATCTGGCTGATTCGGGTATTGCTGGCCTGGCAAAGTACGGCACCAACGAAACCACTGGTGCAAATCAGGCTTCGGGCACATTACCTACCTATAATTACAACAGCGGAGTATTTGATGGTTGGGAGAAAATTGATGGTCATACCATGTATGATACTGTTTTGAAAGGTGCGGCTGAAGGCAAACAGGATCGAGAAGGCCGTGATACCTGTTACGCCTGCACGGTCCGCTGTAAAAGGGTTGTGGAAATCAAGGATGGTCCTTACCAGGTAGATTCCCATTACGGGGGACCCGAGTATGAAACAACATCAACATTTGGTAGTTATTGTGCCATTGATGATCTGGCCGCCATCTGTAAAGCCAATGAAATCTGCAATAAATATGGAATGGATACCATATCCTGCGGCGCCACTATTTCCTGGGCATTTGAAGCATTTAATGAAGGTAAATTGACCCTGGATGACACCGATGGACTTGACTTGAGTTGGGGGAATGCCGAATCAATGGTCAAATTGACTGGAAAGATAGCCAGACGTGAGGGATTTGGGGATATTCTCGCGGAAGGATCTGAACGTGCGGCCCAGACTATCGGGAGAGGCACGGAGTCATATTTGATCACTTTCAAGGGACAGGAAGCCCCGGCCCATATGCCACGAGTAAAACGCTCTCTGGCAGTTGTTTATGCAACAAATCCTTTTGGAGCTGATCATCAATCTCACGAACATGATCCAGCAATAGAGAGTGATTTTGATTATTACACAGAGAGGTTGGCTGTATTGGGTTTCAGCGGGGGAGTAGAACCACGGTCACTTAACGATGAAAAAATCCGATTCACTGTTTTATCCCAACGATTGTACAGTGCCTTGGATAGCCTGAACCTATGTCAGTTTGTATTTGGACCTGCATGGCAGTTGTTCGGACCCGATGATATCGTCGAACTGGTCCGATCGGTTACAGGCTGGGAGGATTTCACCTATGCTGATATTGAAAAAATGGGTGAACGGCGAATAAATATGATGAGAGTTTTTAATGCCCGAGAGGGTTTTGATCGTAAAGACGATATGGTTCCAGAAAAATTATTCAAACCGCTCAAAGGCGGCCCAAGTGATGGCTGGCGGCTGGGCCAGGATGAAGTAACTGAAGCTATTGATAAATACTATGATATCTCCGGCTGGGATGAAACTGGCAATCCCACTCAAGACAAATTGGAAACCCTTGGATTATCCTGGATAGCTGAAATACCGGGTGTTTAATGGATGAAATTTCCGAGTCGGGGATTGGATAATCGAAAAAATGAGCAGTTTTCCAGAGAAAAACGAAATTCAGGCCAGGATCATTGTTCAGGGAATCCCATTTGATCGGTATTCATCCTATAAACGCGGGCCTGCCCA
>Ga0075114_10001688_pt1 | contig 11756 bp, 11 predicted proteins | sample AntAceMetag02UKM_FD_69784 | JGI IMG/M metagenome (GOLD analysis project Ga0075114, IMG submission 69784) | Saline lake microbial communities from Ace Lake, Antarctica - Antarctic Ace Lake Metagenome 02UKM | ecosystem: Environmental > Aquatic > Non-marine Saline and Alkaline > Saline | place...
ATATTGCTCATTTCTATATTATTAATAAAGCTTAATATATTTTCCATAGTTATATATTACCTAATTTCAACTAATTTGCCTATATCTAAAATTTGATTTTCTTCAAATGGTTTGCCAATAATCTGCAAACCAACAGGCAGTTTTCCCGCAAAACCAACAGGAACCGAAACAGCTGGGAGACCGCTTAAATTCACAGGAGCTGTAAAAATGTCGCATAAATACATTAACAAAGGGTCTATACTCTTCTCCCCTATCTTAAAAGCAGGGGTTGGAGCGGTTGGAGAAAAAATAACATCAACTTTTTCAAAGGCTTTATCAAAATCTTGCTTTATTAATGTTCTGACCTTCTGCGCTTTTAAATAATAGGCATCATAATAGCCAGCCGAAAGAGCGTATGTTCCAAGCATAATCCTTCTCTTCACTTCGTCTCCAAATCCCTCTGCCCTACTCGATAGATAAATATCTAACAAGTCGCTTTTATCTCTTTTTGATAATCCGTACCTAATACCATCGTATCTAGCCAAATTAGCTGACGCCTCAGATGTGTTTATAAGATAATAAGTGGCAATTGCATATTTTGTATGCGGCAAGCTAATTGTTTCAATTTTAGCTCCAAGTTTCTCAAATTTTTCAATAGCTTGTTTGATAATTTTTTCAACTTCAGGGTCAATTCCTTCTGAAAAATATTCTTTTGGAAGTCCAATGCGCAAACCTTTTAATTTGTAATCTATTGTTTGCGATTCCTTGCCTATATCCACGCTTGTAGAATCTAAAGGATCTATGCCAGAAATTGCTTCAAAAACAATTTTTGCGTCTTCTGTTGTTTTTGCTAAAGGTCCTATCTGGTCTAAGGAAGACGCAAGAGCAGTCAAACCATAGCGGGAAACTGCTCCGTAGGTCGGTTTAAGCCCAACCGTGCCACAGAACGAAGCTGGCTGGCGTACAGAACCACCTGTGTCAGAACCTAAAGCAAAAGAACATAGGTCTTTTGCAACTGCTGCGGCAGACCCACCCGAAGAACCACCTGCAACTCTATTTAAGTCGTAAGGATTTTTAGTAGTAAAAAAAGCTGAATTCTCAGTTGACACTCCCATCGCAAATTCGTCTAAATTTGTTTTACCTAAAACAAAAGCTCCTTTTTGCTTAAGTCTTGATATACAAGTAGCGTCATAAGGAGCCACATAGTCTTTAAGTATTTTTGAACCGCAGGTTGCTTTAATTCCTTTGACTAAAATATTATCTTTCACTGCAAAAGGAATTCCAGCTAAGACAGGGAGATTTTTACCATTATTAGCAATTAAATCATCAATTTCTTTTGCTTGAGAAAGAGCTGATTTTTCTGACACGGTTAAATAAGCAGATATGTCTTTATCTATTTCTTTGATTCTACCTAAAAACAACTTTGTCAATTCTGTGGCTGAGAATTTTTTTTCCAAAAGCCCTTGATGAGTTTCTTTAATAGTTAATTGATGAAAATCCATAAATTAATGAATAATGGATAATAAGCAAAGTTTGTATTAGTGAACAATGATATAGAGGTCAGACTTCCACGTGGTCGTGGAAGACTGACCTCGGGGAGGGGGGGTGTGTTTATTAGAGTATTTTTTTTACCTTAGCATATCTATCTTTCTTTTCTGGAATTGCTTCTAATAATTTATCTGCTATTTGATTATCTTCTGCGCCAACTATATCTTTTCTAGTTACGCTGAGCTTTTTGCCTAATAAATTTTCGGCCGGGTGAAAAGTTGGTTTAACTTTAGAAACATCAACTTCTTCTAATAAATTAAAGTAATCCAAAATACCAGAAAGTTCGTTTTGAAACTTCTTGCATTCTTCCGCGCTGATGCCTAATCTGGCTAATTTTGCGATGTGTTTAACTTCTTGTTCTGAAATCATACTTACCAAGAATTAATGATTAATGATTAATAATTAATGATTAATGATAAATGATAAATGATCCTTACTTTGGTGGTTCCATATTTTCTACTTCTGTTAATACTTCGTGTAATTCATCGAGTTTTTCCAAAACCATTCCAGCTCCTCTTGCCATTGCAGTTATTGGATCTTCCACAATCTTAGTTGGAACCTTAACTTCTTGTTGAATTAAAACATCTAAACCTTTTAAAAAGCCACCACCACCGGCAAGATAAATTCCGTTTGACATAATGTCTGCCAAAAGTTCAGGAGGAGTTTCTTCGATTGTAGTTTTCACGGTTGATACAATCCGTTTAACAGATTTTTCTAAAGCGCGTCTTATGCTTTCATCTGAAATCAAAATTTCTTCAGGCAATCCTGTTATTATATTCCTTCCCCTTAGAGGAAGCTCTTTCTTTTCTGCTAATGGAAGCGCAGAGCCGATTCCGATTTTAACTTTTTCGGCAGCTCTTTCTCCAATTAACAATTTATATTCTTCTTGGACAAATTGGATTATGTCTTCGTTAAATTTGTCTCCTGCAACCCTAAGGCTTTTTGCGATAACAATGCCTCCTAGAGAAATTACAGCTACTTCAGTGGTTCCTCCTCCAATATCAACAATAAAATTACCACCTGGTTCTTGAACAGCTAATTTTGCTCCAATTGCCGCAGCCATAGGCTCTTCTATTAGAAACACTTGCCGCGCTCCTGCGCTTTTAGTAGCATCGCAAACTGCTTTTCTTTCAACTTCTGTTACTCCATAGGGAATTCCTATAATAACCCTTGGGCGTGGCCCGAAAATAAATTTTCCTTGATGAACTTTCTCTATAAAATATTTCAACATCTGTTCTGTTACTTCAAAATCTGAAATAACACCATTAACCAAAGGCCTTGTAGCAACGATATGGGCAGGAGTTCTTCCAACCATTTTCTGCGCTTCTTCTCCTATGGCCACAACCTGACCTGTTTTCTGATTAATTGCAACTACAGAGGGTTCGTTGATTACAATCCCTTTGCCTTTAACATAAACCAGTGATGTGGCAGTCCCTAGGTCAATAGCTATATCATCGGAGAAATAAGAAAAAAAATTATTTAACATTTTCATATAGAATCTTTACTTCACGAATAAATGAATAACATCCTTTATTGTCACATAGATCATTAAAGAGATTAACAGTAAAAAGAAAAAGACTGTAATTCTTTGCTCAACTTTTTGCGTTACTGCCTTTCCTCTTATTTTCTCAATAATAATAAACATAAGCCATCCGCCATCTAAGGCAGGAATAGGCAAAACATTCAGTAATGCCAAAGAAATAGAGATCAAAGCCATAAACCGCAAGAAATAGCCTACTCCTAGGGATCCCATTTGAGCAAATAGTTCAAAAATTCCAACAGGGCCTTTCACTTCAATACCATCTGGCACCCCCTGTCCCTGAACAAGACTTGCAATAGTCATTCCCCATCCTTTAACAACCGTTGCAGTTAAATTGACTGTTGCGATAACCCCTCGAACAGGCGCTTCATACCAAGGATATGACTTTATAGAAGTTCTAACCAAAGATATCCCTATTGGACCCTGTCCTTCTGGAAATGATTCACGCGGAACCAAGGAAGTTTCAAATATTTCTTTGCCTCGTTCGATCCCTAAAGTGATTTCTTGACCCCTGTGTGTTTCTGTAAATTCTTGTAATTCTTTTACCTTGCTTATACTAATACTTTCGTTTTCAAATTCTATGCTCTTTACAGAGTCTCCAAGTTTTATGCCAGCACTTTCTGCAGGAGAGCCCTGAACAACTGCTATAATCTGAACCCTTGGATTAACCAAGTTATCATTTTGATTATCTTCTATCTGGGTCGGAACACCCATGTACATCACAATGCTAAGTAAAATAGCCGCAATAATCCAGAAAGAAATAACTCCTCCCAAAATGACTAAAGCCCTTTGCCAAATTGGTTTTTCTGAAAAGCTACGGCTGTCTTTAATTCTTTTTTCGTGTCCGTAAATTCTAACAAACCCACCCAATGGCAAGAGATTTATAGAATAAATTGTTTCGCCAAATTTTTTTCCAAATAATCTGGGAGGATACCCTATTCCAAATTCTTCAACCTTTATTCCAAACTTTTTTGCTAACAAAAAATGACCAAGTTCGTGGAGAATAATTAAAAGAACAAGACTTACGATGGCAATAATAATTGTGAGAATCATAATAGTAATAAATGATTAGTGATAAATGATTAGTGATAAATGATTAATGATTAGTGATTAGTGATAAATAATAATTAGGTGTTTATCTCGCTTTTCTTTCTCTCTGTCATGTCTTCGACTTTTTTATTATACTCGTCAACCAAATCCTGAAGTTCGTCTTTTGCCCTAAATTTATCATCTTCGCGGATTGTACCGCTTTTTGCTTCTTTTTGAATCTCGTCCCAAGCCTGTTCGCGCCAACGTCTTATTGTTATACGTGCATCTTCTTGTCTTTCTGAAAGAATGCGCAGTAAATCCTTCCTATATTCGTCACTAAGAACAGGTAGAGAAACCCTGATAACATCTTTTTCAACAATAGGAGATATTCCCAAAGATGCTTGCAAAATCGCTTTTTCGATTGATTCAATATATGATTTGTCCCAAGGCTGTATAGTAATTTGCCTTGGCCCTGATAATGATATTGAGGCCAATTGTTTTAATGGAAACTTCTGGCCAAAAGATTCAACAATTATATCTTCAACCAAAGAAGGAGAGGCCTTGCCTGTTCTAAATTTCATAAATTCTTTTCCTAAAAAATCTATTGTTTTGTCAAATTCAGGTTTAATTTTATTTATAATTTCTTTATACATATTATATATTATAGGGTTATTTAAATTTTTATTAATAAATTCTCTACGGCTAATTTAGAATTTATGTTAGTAGTTGAAATTAAAAACTTGGTATTTTGAATATTTGCAATAATATTCTTTAATTTAGACGCAGAATCTTTATCGAAACTCCTTGTCTCTTCTTTTCCATACAATTTAGACAAGAAAATACTTCTAAAATATCTTAACCAAATATCTAAAGTTTCGTTTATATTTTCTTTTTCTTCAGACATATTTTTTGCATATTTAAAACGAAATCCCATTTCAGAATTGTGGATTTGGATAACATCTGAAATAAGCTTTTTCTGGTTTTTAATTTTTTCGGGATTTAAAAGAAAATTGACAGCTATGCCTGGTTTGCCAGAAGAAAGAAAAGAAAATTCTTTTGCTGTTTGTTCTTCAACTTTTTGCCCAATAAGATAATTTTCAATTTCTGTTTTGCTTACTGTTGAAAATCTTATCTTCTGTAATCGCGACAAAACTGTTGGCAACAACATTTCAGGATATTCTGTTATTAAAATTAAAATTGTTCTGCCTTTCGGTTCCTCGAGCTCTTTTAAAAAAGAGTTTTGAGAATCTAAGGTCATTAAGTGCGCATTATCTATAATAGCAATCTTGAAAACGCTTGAATATGGATAAAGCGCTAATTTAGCAATAAGTTCTCTTATTTGCGATATATGGATTGATTTTTTGGCAACTTCCGGCTCAACTAAACTAAAATCAGGATATGTTCCATTTTCAATGTCTTTACAATTTTTGCAGACCTTACAAGGTTTTAATTTTCCATCACAATTTAGATATTGAGCAAATTCAATAGCTAAAGCCCTTTTGCCTAAATGTTCTTGTCCATAAAACAAAATTGCATGTGGAAGATTCTTGCTTTCTGCTATTTTGATTAAAAACTCTCTCTGTTTTTGATGGCCAATTATCATTTTTTTGTCATTATGCTTTTTTTGTAAGCATTAAGATTTTCCAAAACAACACCTGTCCCTTTTGCTACACATAGCAAAGACTCATCTGCTAAAAAACAAGGAACACCAGTGGCTCTCGAGATAAGTTCGTCTATGTTTCTAAGCATTCCTCCTCCTCCGGAAACAACCATTCCCTTATCCATTATGTCTGCCGAAAGTTCTGGGGGAGTATCTCTCAAAACAGCTTTAATAATCTGAACAATTTCGTCAAGCCTGTCATGAATCGCCTCTTGGATTTCATTAGACGAAATTTTAAAATTTCGTGGTAGTCCTGAAATTAAATCCCTACCTCTAATCTCTAATTCTTTTTCCAATTCATTTTTTTGATTAACAGAATCGATAGACGAACCACTGCGATTCAATCTTAATACGTTTTTTGGATCATCTGCTTCTTTAGAAAATAAATTTTTATTAGAAGCGCTAGAAGACAAAGCTGTTCCTATCTTTATTTTAATCTCTTCAGAAGTTTGTTCCCCAATAGCTAAATTATGTTTTTGTTTTATATAATTTGAAATAGCTCTGTCTATTTTATCACCACCAACCCTTAGTGAAGATGACGTTACTATGCCACCAAGAGAAATTACAGCTACTTCTGACGTTCCTCCTCCAATATCAACAATCATATGGCCTGAACAAGAATTAATAGGAATACCTGCTCCAATTGCAGCTAGAATAGGTTCTTTGGCAATATAGACTGCTTTTGCTCCAGCAGACATTCCTGCCTCCACAACAGCTCTTTTTTCAGTTGAAGTTATTCCGGCCGGAACACCAACCAATAGTTCTGGTTTAAAAAAACTAAAAATACCGACGGCTTTTTTAATAAAATATTTTATCATTGCTTGGGTTACGTGGTAATCAGCAATAACCCCGTCTTTCAATGGCCTATAAACCCTTATTGTGTCAGGGGTTCTGCCTGTCATTTCTTTTGCTTCTTGCCCAACAGCCAAAACTTTATTTTCCGCAATTCCAACGGCAACCACTGATGGTTCATTTAAAACCGCTCCTTTGCCTGGAAGAAAAACTATGGAGTTACAAGTTCCTAAATCAATTCCGATTCTTTTTGATAACATAGGGTTATTAAAATATTAAAATATTAAGATGTCTAAATGTCTTCAACTCTTTTTATGTCTGCTCCTAATTTTTGTAAACGTTCTTCGATTCGTTCATATCCCCTATCTATCTGATAGATATTTCCAAGAACTGTTTCGCCCTTAGCTATTAATCCTGCAATAATCAAAGCAGCTCCAGCGCGCAGGTCAGGACTCGGAATTTCAATCCCTTGAAGCCTTGTAGACCCTTTCACAATTGCTCTATGGGGATCGCAGAAAATTATATTAGCTCCCATTTTATTTAAATCTTCAAGATATTTAAGTCTACCTTCAAACAATGGATCGTGGATTGAAGTAAGTCCATTGCTCGATGTAGCTAAAACTCCAAGCTCTGGCTGCAAATCAGTATGGATGCCAGGATAGGGCAGGCTTTGAATTTTATCCATTGTAAGCTTTCCTGACGGAAAAACTTTGATCAATTTTGGACCCAATATCTCGATTTTTGCTCCAAAATCTTTAAGTCGTTTTAAAAAAAGTTCTAAGAAAGAAAATTCAGCATTCTTAATTAATACTTCTCCTTGGGTTGCTAAAGCTGCAACAATAAAAGTGCCTGCTTCTATTGGATCTGACATTAAATAATGGTCAAAACCTTTTAAATCTTTTGTCCCAGAGATTTTTATTGAATTAACTCCATTATATTCAATCTTTGCTCCCATTTTTTTAAGAACTTTCACTAATTCCTGAACTTGATAATCCTGGTCTGCGATTTTCAAAATAATCTCTTTTGACCTGAGCGCAGAATAAGAAAGAATATTTTCTGTTGCAGTAACGCTAAATTCCCTAAGAACAACTTTCATTGTCTTCTTTATGCTTTCTCCTTTTTCGGAATAAAAATTTTCATATAAAGGCCTGAGGCTTGAATCTTTCTCAAAACAATAAAAGCCATTTTTTAATAAAGCATTAATCCCTGTTTGTCTAAAAGCGTCTAAATGAGTATCTAAAGACCTTGCTCCAATAAAACATCCTCCGGGTAATGGCATTTTAACTTTAGAGAATCTTGCCAGAAGAGGGCCTAAAATTAAAATTGAGCCTCTTAGAAAACCAATTAGTTTAGGAGAAAGTTTCGTAACATCAATATGTGAACATTGTATTTTAACTTTTCTTTTGCTTAGCCAAGAAATCTCAGCACCAAGTCCTTTTAGAATGTCAATCATTCTAAAAACATCTTCAATTAATGGAAGATTGTCTATAACGCAAGGTTCTTTTGTTAGAAGAGTTGCAGATAAAACTGGAAGAGCTGCGTTTTTCGCTCCCCTAATATTAACGGTTCCATTTAAGGGTTTCCCGCCTTTAATTACAAATTTTTCTGAAACGCGCGAATTTTGAGTTTTAATGTTTGACATCTAAGTTTTAATCCGCATACCACGCCACACGTAGCAATCCGGATAGGCATTTATTATAGTATATCTTAGTCTAAAATACTGAAGTTGGCAAGTACGAACAGTTCTGCTATTATGTTATATATGAATAGAAAATTCAGAAGCACATTGTTTGCACTCCTTACAATGCTTTTCTTGATAACAGCTCCTACAACTATCTTATATTACATGGGCTGGCGTTTTGATTGGCCGACAAAAACAATTACTCAAACAGGAATTTTCTATTTTAAAGTCTCTCCAAGAGAAAGCAAAATCTATATTGACCACGAATTTAAAAAGAAAACAGGTTTTTTCTTTAATTCAGCTTTAATCGAAAACCTTACTCCGAAAGAATATTTTGTGGAAATCGAGAAACAAGGATTCTATAAATGGGAAAAGTTTTTAGAAATTAAGAAAAGACAAGTAACAGAAATAAAAAACATTACATTAATTCCAGAAAATCCAAATTTTACAATTATATCAGAGAAAATAGAAAATTTTTATCCTGCGCCAGATAATAAGAAAATAATTTTGCAAGAAACATATTACATTGTTGAAAACACTGAAAATCTTGAAAATTCCGAGGAATTAATCTTATCTGGCAACGAAAACCCCGCAGGAGTAAAAAAATGGTCTTTAAAGCTTTTTGATTTAGGCAAAGACCTTAAAAGTAAACTAATTGACGAAGACGACATTATTGCTGAAATCAAAAAATTAGATAAAAATCCAAGTTCATATAAAGAGAATAACAACTTACAAATTGAGTTAATTAATTTAACAATTTCAAGCGATTCAAAAAGAATCTTAATTGAAATAAAAGAAATAAATACTGAAATAGCTAATAACGAATCTCAATATCTTACTTTAGACTTGAACAAAGCTCCTGATTCTTTAGAGCTCATTCCTGTTTCACAGAAAGAAGAAAGTGCAAAAATAGAAAATGTATATTTTTCTCCAGAAAATATTGATAAATTTTTAATATTGTCGTCCTGTGGAGCAGAAGGACAAGACAAGACAAAGGAATTGCAGGAATTAGATATGAGAAATGGAAAAACTTATCTTTCTGTTTTAGATAACATTGTATATGTATCAGTTATTGGAAAAGATATTTATTATATTGATAAATCAGGATTTGTTTTTAAAAACAATTTTTCTTTTGATAGAGCGGAAAAACTAAATTTTAGACCCTTTTATTTAAACCCTGAAAGCAAATATGAGATATATGAAAGAAATTCCAATATATTTTTAAGAGAAAATAATAGCTTATATCTCTTTGATCAAGATAAAAAAGTTTTTGGAGAATTTTTTGAATCTGTTCAGAATTTAAAATTTGCAATAGATTCTAAAAAAATGGTTTATTGTGACGACTACGAGGCAAGAGTATTCTTTCTAGAAAAGATATACGACCAACCAACAAGAAATAAATACGAGAATATATTTTTGACTAATTTTTCGGAAAAAATTAGCGACATTTTTTGGTACACAGACCATTATTTATTATTCCTTGTCGGAGATACGATAAAAATTGTTGAAATTGACGATAGAGACAAAGTCAATATTGTTGATCTTATAGAATTAGAACAATTAAATTCATTCCAAGACACAAGGACTGCAAAAGAGATAGAAAACCAAGAAATCCCTGATAAAGAAAAACCCATGCTCACAGAAGAAGCAGGGTCTAAAATATTCTGGAATCAAGATAATAAAAAATTATATATTTTGTTTGAAAACAATGTCTATGCTTCAGAGGAATTAATTCGTTAAATTGTTTTGCGACATCAATCTTTGCTTTCTATCTTTGTTTTTAAATCCTCCCATTTCATCTCTTCAGATTCCCCTATCTTGCAAACTGGCTTGAATTGACAATAACGACATTGTTTGTCGCTGGGATATCCAGCAAGGCGGGAAGGCACAATGTTAGAATCAATTTGTTCCTTAAGATTAACAAGACCCTTTAAAAGAAATTCTGTGTGTTCTTGGTTATAGTCAATAAAAAATTCTTTTAACTGCTGGTTGTCTTTGTTCACATAAAGCAAGATACCTTTTGGAATTTCAAAATAGTGTAAATATAGTTGTATTTGGTCAATGTTATCTTTTTTGGCTTGCGTCAAATACTGAAAACCCAAACTATTGATACTTTTTATATCAAGAACATAAAGCTCTTTGCCATCGCTTACTATTGCGTCAGCCCTACCTGAAATTATTTCTTGTTGCGGTATCTTTATCTCTGAGCTAACAACATGGATATCTCTGGCTCCAAGCAACGACTGCATTATAAGTTGATGGATATGATCTCCATGGTCAAATATTCTCAAAATATTTGCTTCCATTGCTTTTTTGGGAGCATTTTTAAATTTAAAAAACACTAAACGCGGGCATTTCCCCGCGTCTGAGATATAAAAATGATGCTGATCTCTATCTTTCTGGTTATCCAAATAAAATTTATCAATAACTTCTTTTAACATCAATATATAAAAATATTAGTTTTTTGTTCTATCACGCGACAACCAATGTTTTTAGGCAACTTTATGGAATCTTGTCGTCTTAGAGTTTTATTCGCCAAATAACTAAGATTTTCATGGTAACTTTCGCTTAGTATCTAAGCATGGTTCCCGCCGTAAGGCGGGATTAGTCGCCGAGAATGTAGATAGTCAAACCTCGCAGGGGTTTGAACTATCGGTACCTGAAAATTTTAGTTATTTAGCGAACCGTTCATACATGAAAATTCTAATTGTTGAGCGAACATCATCTCGAAACATTATCTTTTTGCCCATTGTGGAGCTCTACGTGCTCGTTTTAATCCAAATTTCTTCCTTTCTCTCTTTCTTGGATCTCTTGTCAAAAACCCTGCTTTGCGCAATCTTTTGCGAAAATCAGGATTAAAATCCACCAATATTTTTGCTATTCCGTGTCTAACTGCTTCAGCTTGAGCAGAAATTCCTCCTCCTCTCACTATTGCCAAAACCCTAAATTTATCAAGAGACTTCATTTTCCTAAGGGAATCTGTGGCAGTTTGTTCAAGCTCAAGGGTATAAAAATAATCTTTGCAAGGCTTTCCGTTGATCAAAATTTCTTTTTTGCCTTTTGTAAAAACCCTCACACGTGCTATTGCCCTTTTCCGTTTTCCAGTACTTTCCATGTAGCGATCAGATTTAAGATCTTTCTCATCTTTGGTCTCTTCTTTAACCTCATCTTTAACCTCATCTTTAACCTCATCTTTAACCTCTTTTTTAACTGGTTTTTTAACCTCTTTTTTTGTGTCTTTTTTAACCTCTTTTTTAACTGGTTTTTTATCATCAACAACCTTAGCTACTTTAACAGCTTTTGGCTTTTCTTTTTTTGATTCTTTTTTTATGTCTTTTTCAGTTGTTTTAGTTGTTTTCATAAATTAATAATATATTAGTTGAAAATATTGGTTTCTTGTTTTTTTTGCGCAACAACCAATGTTTTCAGGCAACTTTCGCAGGTGACTAAGCATGGTTTTTGCTTTAGCAAAATTAGTCGCCGAGAATGTAGATAGTCAAACCTCGCAGGGGTTTGAACTATCGGTG
>Ga0075114_10001691_pt1 | contig 11746 bp, 10 predicted proteins | sample AntAceMetag02UKM_FD_69784 | JGI IMG/M metagenome (GOLD analysis project Ga0075114, IMG submission 69784) | Saline lake microbial communities from Ace Lake, Antarctica - Antarctic Ace Lake Metagenome 02UKM | ecosystem: Environmental > Aquatic > Non-marine Saline and Alkaline > Saline | place...
AGCATTTTCCACCCCCACCGCATTCGGTAATTATCTCCGGGAAATGGCATTGGGGATTGAAGGAGATAGAAAAATTGAAGAAGAAGTTAACAACAATATCTTGAATCAGAGTAATTGGGGTCTCGTTTGCGGAATTGCGGTTATTGCTATAATCTTCTTTCTGCTTTTCTGGAAGAATTGATATCTATTTACAAAGGAGAGAAGCAATGCAGACCTGTTGGAAGTACGGAAACAAGCTTCAGGTTATCAAGGATAGGCCGTATTATTATGTGGAATGTGGACTGAACAATGTCTATTTGTATGGATCAACTCAGTTTCTCAAAGGAAGGGGACTTAAGGGGACTTAAGGGGACTTCGACATAGAGGCTCCCAATATCATATTTAGATGCCGATAGACTAACTGAGGTTCCATCTTGACATTGTGTAATATCAAAGAGAAATGCCTGTAGAGGCCAGCCTGAGAAGCCTCACAGGGGATTATGGAGGATATTATGGAAGTAATAGGATTTATATTGATAGTAGGAATGGTTATCGGCGTGCTGATCGCCATGAATATCGGAACCGATCGCTCAAAGGACGTGTGCGAAGAGGCCAAGCCTGGCGAGATTTTGGATCTTCTTCGGGAAGGCCTTAGCAAAGATGAGGATACATCTATTTTTGAGGCTGATGATTGGCTCGAAGATCCGAGTTATAGTAACATTGAAGGTAATCATTATTACTATGAATAGTATTGTTTCGTGAGCTACCCAAGACTGAAGGCTATGACCCTGTAATTCAATAATTTCTTGTTATCACAATTCTTTTCATCATCTTATCTCGTCATTGCCGATGTAGGACCCCGCGAATTAGTTTTTCCCTTCTTTGTATTATTTTGGGTTCCATCATTACCCTTATTCCCAGATACAACCTGGTCTGCAAGCTGACCTGCCCTATTTTGTTTCGGGGCGGATTTTTTTGTGCTTGTAGTAGCTGATTGCCCGCCCATGCCGGTTGCGGCTTCCGGATGTTTCTGATTGTCCGGCTTATCCCTGCCCTTTGTTACTGTGTCATTGGAAGGTTCTTTTGTTGCAGTTGTTTGTTTGATTGCAGGTGTTGTCTTGCTCATACCCTGTGCCAGGGTTCCCGTGGGTGCGGCAGTTGAACCTACAGCATGCGCTAACCCTTTTCGCCATCCAGGCCATTCAGGATTTATCCCATCTTTTATTTCCTGTTGTTTTTGAGCTTCGGTTTCTGGTTTTACACTTTCTGAAGATGTATCTGGACCAAGAATGTTTACTGAATTCATCGCACCATTAGTATTTACTTTATCTACGTTCTCTTGCGTGATTTTCCGGATTGGTTTTGCGGCAAAACCTTTTGCTGTCAGGATATTTATATCTTTGCTATAGGCTCCTTGCATTGCATGACCGATTTGTGTCTCATTTAGACCTTTAGCGATAGCTCCTTCTTTTGCTTTCATCATATCTTGATATATACCGCTGGTAATGTAATTTTGTACTTTTCGGTTTTGCCATGTTTGCTTTCCCTCTGCACCAATACCAAATTTACCCCAGCCAAGTTTAGCAGAAGCACTTGTTGAGACTGAGCCTATATCCGCACCTTTCTCCTCCATCACATTACTAACATATTTTCCACCGTTCATTGCAAGAAGTTCAGCATTTCTCTGACCCGTTTTTCCCGACCCGCCCAACCCGTTTGCCTGAATTAAATCAGAATCCTTTGCCCGATTAATTGCTGTTGCATCATCTGATTGCACCAATCCTTTTGCGCCGCTCAGTTTTGTTCCCCTTGTGTCCTCAAGGCCGGATTTATTTACGTCTCTCGAATCATTCGTAGTTTTGTGAACATTCGAGTCTTCCCTTCCCTTTTTCCCTGAATCGTAGAGGGTTTCACCTGTGCTGGTACTTGCGATCTGAGTACGCATATAACCGTTTTTGTCGGGGGCTGTTGTTATTTGTCTATCCGTGGTCGAAAAATCTTTGCCGCCCTGACTCCTCATGAAAGCTACATGACCATCAGGGTCACTATAAGACGTATAAAGACCTTTTTGGGCTGCCGGGCTACCTATTGCCTTTTGTGCTGCTTCATCCGTGCCAAAGGCAACCGTATTCTTTCTGTAATTTTCATTCACCCCTACAAAACCGCCCGTTGAATCCCCTCGTGCCATCTTAAATGTACCTTTTCCCATGTCAAAGCCAACTGATGCACGAGTGGTCTTGCCTATAGTATCTGCAGGGCTTACCCCAAAGGCACGAGCTAAGTTTCCTGCTTGTGCAGGGTCTCCGGGGGTAAATTCCATATTTGTAAAATTTTTCTGAGCAGTGGCCATTCCACCACTGATGTTAGAAAGAGTGCTAAGCCCCTGCACGAGTTTTTGATCTTTTGACGGATCTTTCCCGTTAAGCACATCATCGCGGTATCTGTGAGACAGATATTGTGCCTGCTCATTTGCCGGTTGATATTCAGAGGCCTCCCTGGTTTGGTCAGCTCCTATTTTTTTATATGCGTCTAACCCTCCTTCAGTTTTCACGGCCTCTCTCTGACCCTTTTGTACGCCATAAGCTAAGGGATCTCTATCATCACTGATTATCTGGGCTGCCTGCCCTGCGGCCTGGCCCTGGGTAATAGCCTTTTCGGAATTAAGCATACCATCCACATCACCGCCAAACTTTTCATTTGCAGCGGCTTTGATCTGATTAGTATTAGCAATTGCCCCCCTCTTACCCATAACATTAGCTCCCGCTACTTTACTGGAAGCATCCTTAATACTGCCATGACCAATGTCATCTACTTCTCCCAAACCGGTTTTTATGCCGGTAAGTTCCTTTTGCGTATCTGCTGTCGCCACGTCACTAAACCCAAACGAATTGGCATACGCAGCAGTAGGGGCAACATGCCTTATTGAATTTACTTTAGAGGCCCATCCTTCAGGAGTTCCCGCCGCTATCCCCGCCGCCGCACCTGCCGGCCCCAAGCGGAATCCTCCGATTGTGTGTGCGAGCATGGTACCTCCAGATTTTACAAGCACGCTACTCAAGAGGCCCGCAATCATCATTGCTGACCATCTGGCGGCCCCAAATGTTGCAAGGGCCTTGCATGACGTATCTTTCATCAGCATCATGCTTTTAAACCCGATCTGACCTCTCTGTATGCCATCAAAAATATCATACGCTCTATCCATCGCAAAACTATGGGCAAGGGCATCACATACTCCCCACGCCGTCATAAATACAAATATGCCGAATATCATCGATAATGCTCTGGGAAATAACGGGGTTGGAATTAACAGGAATAAAAACGGCAGACATCCAAGCATTATGGTAAATAAGGTGCTTCTCATTATGGGTATCCAGTCGTTTGCCTGTATTCCCATTCCTATAAGATGAGCGCCTGCTGATTGACTCGCTAGCGTTGACATTTGCATATCAGGATCGACATCCTGCATTACATTCCATAATTCAGAAGCAATCAGGTACTGGCGTGTCAACTGCGAACTGCTCATCGCAATGCCGGTAAGATCGGCCAAAAGGGCCACCGACTTGTCTTTACAGGCCTGCTCTATGGTTGATCCGGTAGAACCTGACACGTCGGATAAAATCTTTTTACACCTTTCCTGCCAATAAGCTCTGACAGGAACACTGCCATCTGTAAGGGAGGTGAAATATGTGTTAAGTTTATTCCACGCATCAGTACACGTCATAGTCACGCCTGCCTTATTGGCTTCATCATACCAGACGGTGTATATAGCAGGATTGACAGCCTCGGCCAGAAGAGGAACAAAGTCAGAGTTTATCTGAATATTATTTATACTGAGAGGTGATCCAACTCTTGATAATTCAAAGAATAAGCAGTCCTTGATGTACCGGCGTATGGATATGTTATTATATATCCCGCCATTACCTGTACCGGACAGGTCAACACCTCCTTCAAAGGCTTTTGTGAATATACTGAAACCCAGGCCGCCTGCATTTTCCCTATAGGATCGCGGATCTCCACTGGTCCAAATAATATCTATCAGGCCTGTTTCTATTTTATTTGCCATGCCCGCAATAAATGCCACACCATCAGGTATCCCCCCGACGGCTATCTGCTTGTTCAAAGATTCATCATATACTGTAATGGAGGTCGTATTCTTTACAAATGCCGAATATACGATAACCCCCGCGATGATCATCCCAAACAGGTAAGCCCATGCCATTGCGGTGGACTTACCGGATAAGATGCCCTTACCGATTGTGAACAAACCACCTATGAGGATTGACAGGACAACAATGGAGAAGAAAAGACCTCTGTAATTCGAATCAGACATCATGAGACCAAGCCGATGAAAAGCGTTCACCGTTGAGTTGAACTCACCATACACCGTATAGGTTTTTAAAGAGGCTGGTATATCCGCATATACAGATACCGGGAGCAGTAAAGCTGTTAATGAAATTAGAATAAGAATTACAAATATTCTGTTTTTGTTATTTTCCAATTTGTTTTCTTTCTATCTCATGAGATTCGCATTATTCGCGCCGAGATGCTTCATCAGCGATTGATTTACATCATTATTCATCCTTGCAATGTAATAGTTTAATTGTATATTTGATAATGTATTGTCTATCTTGTTGGCGTATGACTGTTGCGCCACGGAAACATAGTTTTTCAGTACCGATCTTTTATCTTCAAGATCATTGAGCGCGTTTGTTATCAAATCAATGTTGCATTTATATTGAGACCCTCCGGGTTTGGCCCCGTTACTGTTCTTTACAGCACTCTGGGCTGTGTTAATTGCTCCGTTGATCGTATCGTAGAAGTCAATCATCATCTGATATGTAATGGTAAATGCCGCAAGGTCCGCAAAGGTATCTGCCGCCATTGCAGTATCTGTGCTACTACCCATTGCTGCCATATACGATTTTAGTCCGGTGTAAATCGGACCCCTTATATTATTGATAAAACTGCTTAAGTTGGGTGACATTCCTGCTTTCCCAGCCATATTGTCCGCAATTCCTTTGAGCATGGTATATGCCCAATTCCGGATACTGGAGTATGGAATCCCGCCTATGACTATGCTGTTGATCTTTGTACAGTTCGCATCATCGACATTAACCCGTTTATACATTTCCCCATTTACGAAGGAGTCCAGTTTTGTGGGGGAAACCTCGTTACAGCGATTGATATACTGGAAATTTACCTTCTGAGCGTCAACATTGATGTCCCCTACAAAACCACGCATCATCGTTACGTATCCCAGGGGAATGCCCTTCTTTGTTGCGATGTGTTCAAGGACAGATCCATTCGTTAAAAATATGTCCTTTATGGCGGCTGGACAGTCTTTTACCGTCTCTGCCATGCTGGCAACTCCATTGGCAACTGCTGCCTCATTGGTTGTTTTGTTGCTACCTGTCTCTATTACGTCATTATAGAGATCGGATATTCCCGAACTTTGCATAAAGTCTGTAACGGCCTCAGATTTTTTCGCCGCATCCCATCCTTTGGTTGCTGTTGTTGCAAGCATTGTAACTGCCGCTTTTGATGACTTGCAGTCGTCGATCTGTAATTGATTTAATCTGTCGACTATTGCCTCAAAGGATTTGATTCCATTGGCGCAGGGTGTACACAGAGTATTTAACGCAAGATCGAAAGCAAATGCGGCAGCGGCCGGTCCCATTATCTTTTGCAGCTTCTTAACAAGATGATCAAAATCCATAAACCCAAGGCCACCACCGAACATATCAATTCCGCCACAACCCGATTTAAAAGCTGGTGGTGTTACTGTTATGGGATGATCGACTCCCATTTTCCATCTTGCCGACATGTTGCCAAGAGTTGCATAACCCCTTTTCTGCGTTTCAAAATATTGTGGACTAACCACGGTTTTTTGCTGTATCCAATCGTCTATCCACTCACTGGAAATGCATTTCGTGGTAATGGTAACCATCAGAAATGCTACTACAACAATAATAGACGTTATTTTCTTTGGCATGGGGCACCTCTTTTCTTACTCGATGGATTTGATAGTTCTTAACAAGTTGTTCCTTTTTCTTCTCTTGTCTATCTCGTCGAAATTGCCGAATAAATCTGATTTAAGGGCATAGTATTGTATGTTTTCTGGTTTCTTTTTTGAGTTCATGAAGTGTATTCGATACTCAAGCACCGGGACTTTCGATTTCTCAGCCATAAGGTCTGCTATTTTTTGACTGTCAAAATCTTTTCCCTTTATAAGAAGGATCGTTTTGGTTAACCAGCTGGGGTGAATGTATACTGTGTTTTTAAAAGAGAAGGCACTATCAATATCATTTATATTGATAAACGGTTCTATAGTTTGGACAAGATTCTCAAAGGTGGATTGAGAAACCGTACCCGGTTTAAAAGATACCTTTGCCTTGTCGTGATCAAGATCTTTCTCTTGACTCGCCGGTTTATGAAATATAGCCAAATGATCAAGTTCCTTTCTTCTTGCCTCCCAATCTGCTTGACGTAGTATAAACACAGTGTCATTCTTCATCCTTTCCAATTCTGATTTAGGCCGGTGGTGACATTTCACCGCCGCCAGGATGTTTTCTCTGTATTGTAGATCTTTGGTAATCGACTCCAACATCTTGGCACTTTTATAGGCATGTAGATTAATTGGTTCCCCTTCACCGTCTTTGTTCAGTATTTTACCAAGATCATGGCCAAGAGTGGCTATTAGAATTTTGCCTGCAAGCAAAAGGCCCTTGCTCTTTTTGAGGATGTCATACGCCTCTCTGGTTACATCGAGTGAATGCTCGCGAAGTGTGGAGGTTAAAGCATGATACTGTGCCGGTGTTTCCTCATCTTCCGGCACAATCGAAGGACAATCACCGTCAGGTCCATCAAGAATAGTTAATATCTCTTCCATTGCAGAGACAGAGGCAGGCTCTATTGTTGTATGTGTATGGGGCATTATGTATGATGTATAGAAGTTATTTATCTCCGTATGCTCCCAATGTGCCTTCGACTCCTGCCCTGGGGCTGGTTCTGTCATGTCAGTAGTACCGGCAACAGGATGTTCAGGTTTGTCCATCCAATAGACTGAAAGCTCTTTAAGAGAGATTTCCCGTGTTTTAGGCTTGCGAAATTTGTTTAGGAATGCGAACAATTGCGGGTTCTCCTCAATTAGTATTTACCGCTGTCTGCATATTCTTTTTATAATATTCTCGTGCAACTTTTCTGTCTGAATACAAAAGAGAGCGATATGCCTTGATGAGAGCAAGTACCTTTTGGTCTGTCACATAAGATTTTTCCAAATTCTTTAGAAATTGTTCATCCAAAATCAAAACCTCGAACTAAGTGTTTTCCCCCTATAACTCTGATCAAGGCATCGACAGCTCGAAAGTCATACAATGTATTACTGTCCTTTAGAATCATGAATAAAACCTTTACTGTCCCGATGGCCGGTCGATAGGGTCTGTCTGATGTCATGGCATCAAATACATCGGCTACGGCCAGGATTTTTGCCTCTGGGAGGATTTCTTTATCTTTCAAACCTTGAGGATACCCCGATCCGTCTATTCTTTCATGATGTTGATGAACAATTTGTGCCACGGGATACCCAAAATCAATATTTTCCAACATGGTATATCCGAGTGTGGGATGTGCTTTTATCGTGTTGAATTCTATGTCGGTTAGCTTACCGGGTTTGTTGAGAATTTTGTCAGGTATGCCTATTTTTCCAATATCATGGGTCAAAGCTGCCATACGCAGCCCGTTGGCTTTATCTGTTGGAAGACCCATTTTCTCAGCAATGATACACGAAAGTACGGCTACCCGCTGTTGATGACGGGCAGTATAGAAAGCTTTTATCCTGGTTGATGCTGTCCAGATGCCAATTATTTCTTCTGGTATACAGCAGGGCTGTTCTTTGGACTTCGTCTTGGACATAAACTGTTCCTTCTATCTTAGTAATAGGAGGTGATGAAAACGGATTAGGGTCAAGCAATAGCACTGGCGGATAATTGAGGAAAAGCATTGTCCCTGTTTTCTACAGGTGCTACAGCCGGCGCCAATTCTTCTTGGGAAATCGGCAAATAAAGAGTGACGGTACAGCCGTTACCCTCTTCGCTTATTAGCCATCTCGTTATTGAGTCTTCTGATCCTTCCAACGACTACCGGCATAACACGCAAGAGAAATGTTGTTGCAATGTATCTACGAGCCTTTTTCTCATATTCCGGATCGGATAACCACAGACAAGCGGCTGTAGAACCGCTATTGCCATCGTCAACCGTCAGATAAGGAGGAATTATCCCTTTTCTGTGACTTAAGTTTATAAGCTCTTGGACACAACAATCTGCCAATTCGTTTCCATTTCCACCGGCATCAAGAAACTCACGATGTAGAGAATCGAATCTGATTTCCCACTTAATGTTATCTTCCGATTCTCGACACTCCAATAATTGTCCCCAATTAGTTTTATATCCAACGGCATAATATCCAGCAGCTTCCTGCATTTCTTTCGTTGCATGATCCAGATCAATCCCGTTTGACATATACTCAGCAAGATGTGATTTTGGTATCCTAAGATTTCCGGGAGTTCCCGCAATTATTTCCTGGTGCATAGTTATCCTTATCCCCTTTCTTCTTTTTAGCACTTCGTCTATTATTGTAATAGAAGGCATAGAAAATGAGCAAAAAATAATGACCGTGATCACTTGTTAAGATAGCGTAGTTACAAAGGTTGGTGAGAACGAAGCAAAAAAAACGATACAGAGCGGGAAAAATCCCGCTCCATACCGTTAATGGAACTATTGGGCATAACAGCCCATCTCTTATGCTTGTGCTGTGAGGGTTACCTCCCGCAGCATATCATGAACAAAGTCTTCTTTGGTTGTTTCGCTTACTTCACCAACCTTTGTTGTAATTTCTCCATCAAAGAAGACGTAAGATCCGTCAATTATTTCCGGTCGATCATCATAGAATGAGCCTGCATGTCTCTCTGCAATCTCGATGGCTTCCTTATGATTTTCGGCTTCGATGAGATAATTGTAGGAATATTCCTGTTCGCCATTTATTTCCTCTAGGTCGTACCGATAATATTTCTTATCCATAATCTTTCTCCTTTTCTAATAGGAAGAAGACACCTGGAACAGACAAGAACATCTGTCCGGGTGTCTTCTAATCTTTGTTACTTTTTCAATTCCACAAGAATGTATTTATTGTCCTTTGGAATTTTCATGATCTGAATGGGTTTTTTGTTCAGAACTCCCATTCCATCTTTGCTATAATCACCTACTGGATTATCGTGGTAAATAATTGTTCCCTTTTTAAAGAAAAATTTATTACCATCAACATAACCAATGGCGTAATTTCTTCTGAGATATATTTTACCCCGGATTACCCGCTCGTAAGTGATCGTAGCTGAACGGTCGCCTTTACTAACCTTTGTGGTGATTGTTTCTCTTTGAGAATCATCATCACCAAGGAGCGAGTCGGATGTAATCTCTGACTTCCTGTATGACTTCCATGTATCAGCTACTGGCTGTATTGCCTCTTTGCTTACTAACGCACGAGCCATCTCAATCAGCATACTGTTTGATCCTTCCGCAAGACATGTTAGCCCCTTGTCAGACAAATCACCTTCAATTGCTAATGCAGTTTCCAGTTTAGTCGCGATCAGACTCAATGCCACACTCTGCATGGTTTTAGCATAGGACATATAATATACCCTGACGGGCATATCCTGGCCTATTCTCCATGATCTTCGTGACGCTTGCCTTAACGTGTATATGGAGTAGCCTGTCTGGAAGAAAATGAGTGTGGGGAATTCAATAAGATCCAAACCCGTTTTTATCAAATTCGGGTTTGCTATCATTACATTATATTCTCCTGAACTCATTTTATTTTTAACCCAGGCCTCCCGTTTTTCAACGGATACAGTGTTGCTGCGAAGAATCAACGGGGTATATCCCCGTTCCAACATCCTGTCCGCAAGATCAGGAATAAGGTCACGGGTTCCAGTATGTTCTAAACAAACCAGACAACGCCTGCCTTCTCCTAATTCACGATCAAGTATGTTTAGCAACTCACCTTCCTTTGGCAAGATATGCTCGTCAATTGGAGGAGCTTCGGCCACTATCATGTCGTAGTGGGGGTGGATAACCACTTCACCACGCCTTGCACCATCCGGATAAGCCAGCGATGAATTGATCAATGCTCCGAGAAGTGAGTGATCATGTGCTGCTAATGCCTTTCTTGCTGCCGCATACAAATCAGTTTCTAATTTTTTGTATGCCTTGGCCTGCTCATCGGTCATGGATATTTCTATGACCTTTTCGTCATAAGGCGGCAAGGTATTAGATACATCAGACAACCTCAGAAAAATGGTGTTCTCAAATAGAAAATCAACAAGAATCAATGGAGAAACACCGGGCTTTTCCTTAACCGTCTTTGTTACCTTGCTGCTCTTTCCAATAGAAGCATTATTATAATGACTTCCATCTTTCTTGGTACGTGCTGTTCTTTCAACAATACCGTATCTCTCAGCAAAGGCCATAGGTTCAAGATATGGTATCTTCTTGCTTTGCATTGTAGAGGTGAGTAGACGCCAAAGAAGATAAAACAAATTTGTCGAGTATCCACCCATCAATGTACCTGTAAGGGCCAATGTCCTTTTTGAAATACATGCGAAATCGGCAAGAGCCTGTCCCTGGGCGGTTGCACCGCCTTTAAGCTCATGAACCTCATCAGCAACAAAGAGATCAAATACACCCTTTAAATATTTCTTGGCGTATTCAGCCTTTGCATACCTGCGAAAGCCGTCTTTGTCGGCTTGATATAAAGGTTCTTTGCACTCGGGACATCGCGGTCTTTTACCTTTTAAATCATCCAATATTTTCCCACAGTGCGGACATTGAAGCTCATCTAAATGCTTCAATTCCACAAAACCGAGTTTCCATTGATGATGATTTTTTGCACGTTCTTTGCCTATTACGTAGAACTCAGGGCATGTCGGTTTCCCGGCATATCTAAGCTCTTCCATTTCCTTCAATCCGTCGGGTAGCCCGGAGCTGTTACCAGCCCCAAGCCCCCTAAGAACCGTACGTGAAAGTTTCCCTTCATACGGCTCAAGCCTTTATAAACACCGTTTCCAGTGCCGGTACATCAACTTCCAGTCTAAGGTTATTATGGATTTGCCTATGGCAATTTGGGTGTAATAAAACCAAATTGGTGATGTTCTCCTTGCCACCTTCAAATTTTGGCAGAATATGGTGGACATGCCATCCTGTTTCTGTCGAAATTATTTGTTTGCAATTCGGACATATTCCTTTTTGGCCTTTCCAAAGCTTCTGCAATTTTCCCCTTCCTTTCAGGTTATTCATCATTTCTCGGAGTATTCTTTCCTCAAAATATGTTTCCCATTCAGGGTCAAAGGGATTTGCGTCTGCCTTGATTTTAATGTGTCGTTTGATAGGCGTATCTGACGCTTTTATCAAAGTCCACGTCTTACCCTCATTGTCTTTGCCCTCAAATACCCAATTTCTGGTTCTTATTGTCTTAAAGTATTTCTCTTTAATCCAATATTTGCCTTTATTTGGATGTCTGCGCTTAGACCATTGCCATATCTTCTTCCATATCTCAACGTCCACGTGCCCAAAGGTTTCCTTGGCTACCACGTGCTTATGATAATTCACCCAACCTCTTATTAAGGGGTTGAGTTTCATTATCAGGTTACACTGTTTTGCCGTTTTGTTACCTTCGATTACTTCCCGGATTTTCCTAAGGAACATATTAACATTTTCC
>Ga0075114_10001693_pt1 | contig 11738 bp, 9 predicted proteins | sample AntAceMetag02UKM_FD_69784 | JGI IMG/M metagenome (GOLD analysis project Ga0075114, IMG submission 69784) | Saline lake microbial communities from Ace Lake, Antarctica - Antarctic Ace Lake Metagenome 02UKM | ecosystem: Environmental > Aquatic > Non-marine Saline and Alkaline > Saline | place...
CCTGCACTCGGAGATCCAGACCCTCGAGCGAGTGGAAATCCTGCGGGACCTGCGGCTGGGGGTCTACGACGTAGTGGTGGGCATCAACCTGCTGCGAGAGGGACTGGACCTGCCGGAGGTCAGCCTGGTGGCCATCCTCGACGCGGACAAGGCCGGCTTCCTGCGCTCCGAAACGGCGCTGATCCAGACCATCGGCCGCGCAGCGCGGCACGTAAAGGGCACGGCCATCATGTACGCCGACAAAGTGACCGACGCCATGCGCCAAGCCATCGAGGAGACCGACCGGCGGCGGCGCAAGCAGGAGACGTACAACGCCACCCACGGAATCGTGCCCGCCAGCATCGTCAAGTCGGTGCGTGACCTGACGGATCGCGTGCGCACGCTGGCAGAGGAGAAGGCGCCTTACGATGTCGGGAGTGATAAGCCTATGCCGCTGTCGGCGCTGCCCCCGGATGAGATGGTGCGGCTGATCAAGCAACTGGAGAAGGAGATGAAAGCTGCTGCCGCTGCGCTGGAATTCGAGAAGGCGGCCGTGCTGCGAGATCAGATCATCGAGTTGCGTCGGGCCAGGGAGGCCCAAGACAAGCGACCCGTCTGGGAGAAACTGCGGGAGCCAAGGTAGCCAAAGAGTCCCCCACAGGTCACCTGCCTGGTTTGACAACATGGCGTTATGATGTTATAATGTATACATCATGATGTGCTTGAGAGCGAGCTAGGATGAAGCGCACGCAAGTCTACCTCCCAGACGAGCTCCACGAGAAACTCAGACGGATCTCCTACGAGCAGCGCAAGTCCATGGCGCAGGTAGTACGCGAGGCAGTGTCTGCCTATGTCGGGGGGGCACAAGCTGGCGCGCCTGCAGCCGGGGATGGCTATGGAGACGTCAAGATCATCGCAGAACCAGAAGCCCTATCCGAGGAAGACCTGACCCCCGAACAGTTGGAGCAACTGAAGCAGAACCCGCTCTATCACATCATCGGCATAGTCTCGCCATCCCATCTCAGCGATCTATCGGAGCATCGTGACGACTAGCGGCTGAGAGATTGCCGCTGAGAGACTGTCAATGAAGCAAGTCTTTGTGGACACCAGCGCCTGGCTTGCTGTTGCGGATCACACCGACCAGCATCACCACCAGGCCCGGGAGTACTACCTGAGCCTTATCAGGCGCAAGGAAGTTTTGGTCACTTCGAGCGATGTCCTGAGCGAGACCTATTCTCGATTCCAGCGCGCAACAGGACACCGTAGCGCTGCCCGTTTCCACAGCATTGTGGAGATAGCGCAGCGGCAAGGTCTCCTGCGGGTCGTTGCGGTGAACGCCGAGATCGCCCGCAAAGCATGGGACATCTTCGAGCGGTATCACGACCGCCTCTCCTCGTTTCGGCACTGCACCAGTTTCGTCGTCGCCGGGAGATTGGGCATTCAAGACGTGTTCAGCTTCGACGAGGATTTCAGCGCCATAGGCTTCCGCGTGTGGCCTCCTCGCGGCGCAAATGGTTCCGCGAATTTGACAGACTAGAACATCTGTGCTATTATTGCAGTAGAGTGATTCTGCCCCCAGGAGACAACCATGGCTACAGCGTATGAAACTAAGGATATCCAAGTCCTGGACTATCCAGAAAACATCCAACGGCGACCGGGCATGTACGTGGGCGGCACGGGCCTGGACGCGCTGCATCACCTGGCCTACGAGTTGATCGACAACGCCGTGGATGAGGCCCTGGCCGGGGCCTGCACACACATCAACGTGAACATCCATTCCGACGGATCCCTGACCGTGATCGACGATGGTCGGGGTATCCCCACCGGAATGCATCCCGAGAAGGGACGCCCCACCCTGGAACTAGTCTTCACCGAACTGCATGCTGGCGGCAAGTTCAAGGAAGGCAGCTATTCGACCAGCGGCGGGCTGCACGGTGTCGGCATCAAGGCAACGAACGCTCTGTCGGAGTGGCTGGAGGTGCGAGTACGCCGCAATGGCGTAGTCTACTTTCAGCGCCATGAGAATGGCCTGCCCATCGGCCCCGTCCAGATTCTCGATCCGGCGACCGACAAGGTCATCGCCGAGGTGGGGCAGAAGGGCGAAGCGAAGGCCGTCAAGACCCACGCCGACAAGAAGCTGGGCACCGGCACGGAGGTCGTCTTCAAGCCCAGCGCCCACTTCCTGGACACCACGGATTTCGACTTCGATGCCCTGGCCCGTCGCCTGGAGGTCATCGCCTTCCTCTTGCCGGGCGTGACCGTTGAAGTCACCGATCATCGCAGGAAGAAGAAACGCCAGAAACGCTTCCGCCACGACGGCGGTCTGGTCGAGTACGTGAAATGGCTCAACGAGGGGCGCAGGCCCATCCACCGTGTGCCCATTGAGGTGACACGAGAACTGGACGACGTCGCCGTCGCCGTGGTATTCCAGTGGCACACCAGCGTGGACGACAGCGAGATCGTCAGCTTCGTCAACACCATCCCCACGCCCGACGGGGGCAGGCACGTGGCCGGTTTCAAGAGCGCCGTCACCAAGGCCATCAACCAGTTCGCCTCGGAGAAGAAGCTGTCCAAGGGCAAAGGCCAGGCCAGCATCCGCGGCAGCGACACCCTGGCCGGGCTGACCGCGGTCGTCAAACTCTCCATGCATGATCCCCATTTCACCAGCCAGACCAAGACGCAGTTGGCCAGTGACCAGGTGCAGGGCATCGTCCACAGCATCGTCTACGAGGGGCTGTTGGAACAGTTGCGCAAGAAGATCTCGCTGGGAAGGACCATCATACAGCAAGCCCAGGCTGCTGCCCAGGCGCGGGTGGCGGCCAGCAAGGCTCGCTCGCTGGTCATCCGCCGTAGCGTGCTGGATGCGGTGGATTCGGGCCTACCGGGCAAGCTGGCCGACGTGAGCAAAGGCACGCCGGTCGGACAGACGGTGCTGTACATCGTCGAGGGCGACAGCGCCGGCGGTTCGTGCAAGATGGCCCGCGACCGGCGCTATCACGCCATCTTGCCCCTGCGCGGCAAACCTCTGAACGTGGAAGGGGTCAAGCTGACCCGTCTGCTGAGCAACAACGAGATCAAGTCCATGATCGCTGCGATCGGCGGCGGGATCGGGGCCGATTTCAGCGTAGACGACATGCGCTACGGCGGCATAGCCATCCTGGTGGACGCCGATGTGGATGGCGACCACATTCGCACCCTGCTCTATACGCTGTTTTGGCGCTACATGCGCCCCATGGTCGAAGCCGGGCGGCTCTACGTGGCCGTCGCCCCGCTGTACCTGCTGCGCAAGGGGAAGCGGGCTCGCTACGCCTACTCCGACCGGGAGCGAGACGCCATCCTGGAAGAGTGGCGTCCCCAGGGTGTGACGATGCAACGCTACAAGGGTCTGGGCGAGATGAATCCGGGGCAGTTGCGCGAGACGGTCTTCCAAATCAGTGACGCTGGCCCGTTCACCGGCAGCCTGCGCCGGGTGATGGTGGAGGACGTGCACCATGCCAACCGGATCATCAGCACGCTGATGGGCAAGTCGGCGCGCAATCGCCGCACTTGGCTGCTGGAACGTTGGCGTGAGGAAGAGAATGGCGAGAACGGCGAGAACAACGAGTCATGAGGTGCTAGAGCATGTTGACTGAAACGATTTCCCTGACGACAGACCTGGAGCAAGCGTACTTTAAATACGCTGTGGAGACGATCACCGACCGGGCCCTGCCCCGCGTCGAGGATGGACTCAAGCCGGTGCAACGACGGATCCTCTACGCCATGCACGACATGGGGCTGCGCCACGACCGGCCGCACCGCAAGTCGGCCCGCGTGGTCGGCGAGGTTCTGGGTAAGTACCACCCGCATGGAGACCAGTCCATCTATATGGCCATGATCCGCATGGGACAGCATTTCTCCATGCGCCAGCCCCTCATAGATGGTCAGGGCAACTTCGGCAGTATTGATGGCGACAGCCCCGCCGCCATGCGCTACACCGAGGCGCGCCTGGCCGAGATCGCCGCCCACGTGCTCCAGGACATCGATCAGGACACCGTGGACTTCGTGGACAACTTCGATGGCAGCCTGAAGGACCCGGTCATCTTGCCGACGGCGCTGCCTAACCTGCTGGTCAACGGATCGATGGGCATCGCCGTGGGCATGGCCACCAACATCCCGCCCCACAATCTGGGCGAGGTGTGTGATGCGGTGGTCTATGTGGCCAACCGCTGGAGCAGGCGGCACAAGATCTCCGTGGAGAAGTTGCTGGAGATCGTCCCGGGACCTGATTTCCCCACCGGTGGGATCATCTACCGCTACCGGGATGGTCCTGCGGGCGAGGGCAAGATGGACACCATCCGCGCCGCCTACGAGACTGGTCGGGGTCGCATCGTCACCCAGGCGCGAGTGGACATGGAAGACATTGGCGGGGGCAAGACCAACATCGTCGTCACCGAACTGCCCTACGCCGTGCAGAAGACCACCGTCCTGGAGCGTATCGCCCGTGAGGTGCGCGATGGCAAGATCACCGGTGTCACCGATCTGCGCGATGAGTCAGACCACGAGGGCATGCGCGTCGTCATTGAGGTCAGCCGCGTGGCCAACGCCCGAGAAGTGCTGGAGAGCGTCCTGAGCCGCAGCCAGTTGCGAGAAACCTTCGGCGTTAACAACCTGGCCCTGGTCTCCGAGAAGGTCAATGGCGACACGATCGTGCGCCCGCAGAGGCTCAGCCTGCGCGATATGTTGGTGCACTTTGTCGATCACCGGCTGAACGTTATCGTCCGGCGCAGCCGCTACGAGTTGGCCAAGCGAGAGGCCCGGCTGCACATCATCGAGGGTCTGCTGAAGGCCTTGGATATCATTGACGAGATTATTGACACCATCCGCCGCAGCCGCACCACCGAGACGGCAGGGACCAACCTCATCAGGAAGTTCAAGTTCACGCAGCGCCAGGCTGAGGCCATTCTATCCATGCAGTTGCGACGGCTGGCAGCCCTGGAGCGTCGCAAGCTGGCCGACGAGCAAAAGGAACTCAAGGCCCGCATCAAGTATCTCCAAGGACTCCTGCGCTCGCAGGAGCGTCGCCTATGGGTGGTGGTCGAAGAGACGCTGGCGATCAAGGAGAAGTTCGCCACGCCGCGCAGGACGGTGATCCTCACCGAGGAGAAGCCAGGAGACAGCATTGTGACCGAGGCTGAGTTGGTCGTGCCTCAGGAGCCGCAGGTGGTCATGGTGACCACCCGAGGCGTGCAACGCGAAGATGCCAGTCGTTTTGGCTATCGTGTCCGGGCGGGGACCACCAGCCGGGCCGTCGAGGCTCATCGGATGCATCTGCGAACCGAGCAAGAAGACACAGTGGTGCTGGTATCCAACCGGGGGCGGGCCTGGTGGGGAGCAGTGGGCCGCCTGCCCAGATCAGCCCGTTTTGAGGAGTTGGGGTTGAGCAAAGGGGAGCAGGTCGTCGGCATGGGCATCCTGTCCGACAAGCACTATCTGATCCTAGGCACGCGCCAGGGCCAAGTCAAACGGATCAGCGCCAAGGATGTCAAATCCTCCGCCGAGGCTTCGTGGGCTACAGTGATTGGGCTGACAGGAAGAGACGATAGCGTACTGTTTGCCGGCGTCGGGGACGAGAAGGCCCATATCATGTTCCTTGGCACCAGCCGGGCCAATCGCTTCAGCGCAGGGCAGATCAACCCGCAGGCTACTCGCTCTGCCAGGGGAGTGGCAGGCGCCAAGCTGCGCAAAGGGGATCGACTGTTGAGCGGTGCCGTCATCAGTGACCCCGCGGCCGACTTGGGCGTCGTCGTGGTCAGCAAGAACGGCTTCGTCAAGCAGGTGTCGCTCAAGGAGTTTCCCGTGCAGGGCCGGGGAGGTCAAGGTGTGCTGCTGCTCAACCAGACCAAGGCAACCGGGCCGGTGGTGGCCGTCAGGGCAGGGCCAATGAGGGGATCAGTGGATCTGATCAGCTCGGACGGGAAGCGACAGCGTCTGGCCGAAGTGCCGGTGAAGAATCGGGCCAATCGCGGCGAGATACTGGTTGAGCTAGACAATGTGGCCGAGGTCATGGTGCTGTAGACATGGCGTAGTTGCCGCTTCTGTGCTCCTCTCCCCCGGGGGAGGAGCGCTTTTGCTGTAGGCGACCATCGGCAGCCCGTAGCGGGACACAGGACGGTTCGGAGCTTATCCAAGCCATTGGCTTGCGTGCCCTTCGGTAGCGAAGTAGCTTCTCAATGTCATTAAGTTAGGGTGTAGCATAGGGCCTTGTGCCCGTTCTGTGCCGCCACAGGACGCTCACAAGGGGCCAAACTACGCTTAACTTGATGACATTGAATAGCCTCTTCGCTCGAGTTGTGCTATAATCTTTAGCGCTCTGGAGCAGACAGTACCAGGCAATATCTTCGCATTGAGGCAGAAGCCACTCATAGAGCTGCCGGGCTCGTAACCACGTGGCCGTTCTGTCACAGTGCGTATCTTCGCTTGAAGGAGACAAAAAGGCAAAGGTGAAAGTCACACCCGAGGAACATCCTAATCGTCAGGTCACGCTGACAGTGGAAGTGGAAGAGGATCGAGCGCAGCGGGCGCTACGGCAAGCAGCCCGCCGCGTCTCGCGGCGCTTGCGTATTCCCGGCTTCCGTCCCGGGAAAGCTCCCTACGCCATCGTTGTACGGACTGTGGGAGAGGATAACCTGCGAGCGGAGGCATTCGAGGCCATCGGGCAGCAGCTCTACCAAGATGCCCTAGAAGAGGCAGAGATCGAGGCGTATGCCCAGGGCACATTGGATGACGTGGAGTGGGACCCACTCACCTTCAAAGTGACCATTCCCCTGCCTCCGCTTGTAGAGTTGGGCGACTACCGCGCCCTGCGCGTGCCAGCAGAGCCCATCCTCGTGCTGGATGAGGAAGTGGACGAGGCCCTGCAGCAACTGCGAGAGCGTTATGCAGAGTGGGTCCCCGTGGATCGCCACGCTGCCTACGATGACATGCTGGTGATGGACGTCAAGGGCACCGTCGGCGACGAAGAGATCATGAACCAGCAGAACTGGGAGCGGGTGCTGCAGGAGGAGAGTAGCGGTTCATTGCCTGGTTTCGACGCTGCCCTGGTGGGTCTGAACACAGGCGACGAACACAGCTTCGACGTCACCTACCCCGAGGGGACCACCCGCTGGGCGGGCGAGACGGCGCGCTTCGAGGTGACACTCCACGGCGTGAAAGCTAAGGAGCTGCCGCCGCTCGACGATGAGCTCGCCCAGACCATCGGCGAGCACGAGACGCTGGATGAACTGCAGGAAGCCGTCCGAGAGAATCTGCGGACACAGCGCGAAGCGGAATCGGACTATGAGGGCAAAGTTCTCGATGCACTCGCCGAGCAGGCGCAGATCGAATTTCCGCCGCTGATGCTGGACAAGGAGCTCGACGACCTGCTGGGGAATCACGACCGGTTGCTGCGGCAGCAAGGGATGCCTCTGGACGAGTGGCTGCGCGTGAGCGGCAAGAGCGTAGAAGAATACAGAGAGGAAAACCGGCCTCAGGCAGAGCAGCGACTGAAGCGTAGCCTGGCGCTGAGTGAGCTCGTGGAACAAGAGGAGTTAGCCGTCGAAGACGCAGATGTGGACGAGGAGATCGAACGCCGTGTGGCACGCCAGTCGAGCGACACCGCGCAGCAGTTACGGGAACTGCTAGATTCATCTAGTGGGCGGCAGATGCTGCGCAACGATCTCCTGACCCAAGAGGCGCTGCAGCGACTGCTGTCCATCGCCAAGGGAGAGTTCGAGCCATCGGCAGCAGAGGAGGAAAAGGAAGCAGAAGAAGAGGAAGAAGCAGCAGAGGCAGAGCAAGAGGGAGATGCGGAGGATGAAGAGGATAACGAGGATGAGGAGAAGGCCGATACAGGAGTGAACGAGTAGTGAGTCAATCAGAGTAATCAGGTCGATGGAGCAATGAGGCAATGAGTAGGGGAGAACAGGCAACAAGGTACGGAGGTCACGAATGATACCAGAGTCGTTAGTACCGATGGTGATCGAGAGCAGTGGGCGGGGCGAGCGGGCGTATGACATCTACTCGCTGTTGCTCAAGGAGCGCATCGTCTTCCTGGGCACGCCTATCAGTGACCAAGTCGCCAACCTGATCGTCGCCCAGCTCCTTTTCCTCGATCGCGAGGATCCAGAGCGAGAGATCAGCCTTTACATCAACTCGCCGGGCGGCAGCATCTACCCCGGCCTGGCAATCTACGACACCATGCAGCTCTTGCGGGCCCCGGTGTCCACCATCGCCGTGGGCTGGACCGCCAGCATGGGTACGGTGTTGCTTTCGGCGGGAGCCAAAGGGAAGCGCTACGCCCTGCCCCACGCCACGATCCACATGCATCCTGCCGGTGGCTCTGCTCGGGGCTACGCCCCCGATGTGGAGATCCAACTCAACGAGCTACTGCGCATGCAGCGGCTGGTGCAGATGCTCCTATCCAAGCAAACAGGCCAGCCGATAGATCGCATCATCAAGGATTTCGACCGCGACTACTTCATGGATCCCCTGGGCGCGGTGGAGTACGGCATTATTGACGAGGTGCTCGGCGAGCCAGTGGCCACGATGGCGGAGTTGCGGGGAGAGGTAGGCAAGAATCAAGGAAAAGAGGAAAGCGAGAACGAAACGTAGCAGCAAGTTCCCGCGGAGGCGACGCCATCCGCTTCTGGCGAGAGCGGTCGGCCGCCGGGCCACGCTACCCAAAACCCGGCAGCCTGCCTCCACCAGAGCATGACACAAGTCATGGCAGGCTTTGCGACGGTGTGCCATCATAGGCAGGAATTGGCAGGAACGATAACACATGGAGCCGCGGGCGAACTTCTGGGTCGAAGTGGACGGCGAGGTGGCGCTGAGCGACTGGCGGGTGGAGTTGCTGGAAGCGGTGGCCCAGACAGGCTCCATCAGCGGCGCGGCCCGCAAGTTGAACGTTCCGTACCGCCTGGCCTGGACGCGCCTCCACGAGATGGAGGAACGGCTGGGGGTGCGATTGCTGGAGACCCAGACCGGTGGCGCCGGTGGCGGCGGCACCCGCCTCACCCCGCTGGCGCAGGAGGTCATCGAGCGCTGGCACGGTTTCAGCGATGACCTGCACGCCCTGGCCCGGTTGCGCTTCGCCGAGATTTTTGGACAGGATCGCTGAACATCTCGCTCTGTCGATCTAACAGGAGCGCTTTTCTTTTGCCGCTCGTTATGTTTTTCTGACACAACGACGGTAGTACATTGGTACACTGGTAGATTGGGAAACTGGGCCTTGCTAACCAATCTACCGGTCTACCAATGTACCAATCTACCAATCTGTGAGGGAGTTCAAATGCATCAAAGACACACTTTGTACACTTCGCACCTCGTGGCAGCACTTCTCCTGCTGGCGCTGGTGGCTGGTTGTGGCCCGCCGCAGCCTACGCCATCAACGACCGGACTGGAGGGCAAAGTGATTGTCTTCCACGCCGGCAGCCTGACCGTGCCGATGAAGGCTCTGACGGAGGCTTTTCAGGCCCAGCACCCCGGCGTGACCTTCGAGACCGAAGCCTCGGGCAGCAACGCAGCCGCCCGCAAGATCAGCGAGTTGGACCGCGAGGCTGACCTGATGATGTCGGCCGACTACACGGTCATTGACAAGTTGCTGATCCCCAACTTCGCCGACTGGAACATCCAGTTCGCCCGCAACACGATGGTCATCGCTTACACCGACCAGTCGCACTACGCCAATGAGATCAGCGGCGACAACTGGTACGAGGTTCTCACCAGCGAGGGGGTAGTCTACGGCCACTCCGACCACAATGCCGACCCTTGCGGCTACCGCACACTACTCGTCTGGCAATTGGCCGAACAGCACTACAATGTGCCTGGATTGAACGCCAGGCTGGAAGAACACTGCCCGCTGGAGAACGTGCGCCCCAAGTCAGTGGAACTCATCGCTCTTCTGGAGTCGGGCGACATGGACTACGCCTGGGAGTATCGCTCGGTGGCCGTGCAGCACGGCCTGAAGTTCATCGAGCTGCCGGACGAAATCAACCTGAGCATGGTCGAGCACGCTGACTTCTACAGCCAGGCAACGGTGGAGATCGCTGGCAAGGAGCCGGGGACGACCATGACTATGGTGGGCAAGCCGATTGTCTACGGCGTGACCATCCCCAAAGATGCGCCGAACCCGCAGCTAGCCCTGGAGTTCGTCCAATTCCTGCTCGGCCCGGAGGGGCAGGCCATCATGGAGCAGCAGGGCCAGCCGCCCGTCATGCCACCGGCCGCCAACGATAGGGAAACGCTCCCCCCCGCACTGCAGCCGCTGGTCAAATAAGCAACGTGAACGTGACCCTCCCGCAGGTTTGAACAGCCTGCGGGAGGGTTGGGAGAGTGAAAAATGCAAGCCCTGTTCGCTGACAAAATGCGAGTGTCGTTTGTCATTCTCGGATCGCTGCTGATCCTGTTCGTCGCCTGGCCCCTGCTGCGGACGATCACGGCCTCCAGTCCATCCGTCCTGTGGCAGACGCTCCTGGACGAGGAAGTGCGCAATTCGATAGGCCTGACCTTCTACAGTTCCTTCATCGCCACTGGCATAGCCTTCGTATGCGGCATCCCGTTGGCCTATCTACTGGCCCGCGTGGATTTCCCCACCAAATGGTTGATTGAGGGGATCATTGATCTGCCCATCGTCGTCCCCCACTCGGCGGCCGGCATCGCCTTGCTGATGGTCTTCGGGAGACGCACGCTGCTGGGGCAGGCATTCGGCCTCTTTGGCATCAAGTTCGTCTCCGCCGCGCCGGGCATCGTCATCGCCATGCTCTTCGTCAGCCTCTCCTTCCTGGTCAACGCAGCGCGGGAGGGGTTCGAGGCAGTTGATCCTCGGCTGGAGCGGGTAGCCCGAACGCTGGGCGGGTCACCCTGGCGGACCTTCTGGGGCGTCTCCTTCCCCTTGGCTTGGCGCAGTATCCTCTCGGGGATGATTCTGATGTGGGCACGGGGACTCAGCGAATTCGGAGCCGTCATCATCCTGGCCTACCATCCGATGGTCGCCCCCGTGCTTCTCTACGAGAGGTTCGAGTCCTTCGGTCTGCGCTACGCCCGGCCTGTGGCCGCGCTGATGATGCTGATCTGTCTGGCCACCTTCGCCGCGCTACGACTGACGGCAGGACGAAAGAGGAGAGGGTCATGACGAGCTGCATAAGCGTACAGGTGAGAGACCTGTGGATTGATCTGGAGGAGTTTCACCTGCGCCAGATCAACCTCGACGTTTCGGCCGGCGAGTACTTCGTTATCCTCGGCCCGACCGGCAGCGGCAAGACCGTGCTGCTGGAAACCATCGCCGGCTTGTATCAACCCCGCAGCGGGCGTATCTTGATGGACGGCTTGGACGTTACCGACGCCCCGCCGGAGCGACGCGGCATCGGCTTCGTCTACCAGGACTACGTGCTGTTTCCTCACCTGAGTGTGGCTGCGAACATCGCTTTCGGGCTCAAGCTAAGGAGAACAGATCGCGGCACCATCGATCAGCGCGTGACTGCGTTCAGCCAGTTGCTAGACATCGGGCACCTGCTGCAGCGCATGCCGGGGACGCTGAGCGGCGGCGAGGCTCAGCGGGTAGCCTTGGCCCGGGCACTGGTCGTCGAGCCGCGGCTGCTCCTTCTCGACGAACCCTTGAGCGCCCTTGACCCCGAGAGGCGCGAGGCTTTGCAGCGGCAGCTAGGGCGAATCCACCGCCAGTTAGGCACCACCACCATCCACGTGACCCACAACTTCGAGGAAGCGGTGGCGCTGGGCGATAG
>Ga0075114_10001699_pt1 | contig 11700 bp, 11 predicted proteins | sample AntAceMetag02UKM_FD_69784 | JGI IMG/M metagenome (GOLD analysis project Ga0075114, IMG submission 69784) | Saline lake microbial communities from Ace Lake, Antarctica - Antarctic Ace Lake Metagenome 02UKM | ecosystem: Environmental > Aquatic > Non-marine Saline and Alkaline > Saline | place...
AAAACCTATCTGGTGCTGAATCGCGTGGACGGAGCACTGCCCGAGACTCTATTGCACCACACCAGGCAGCTAGGCGTAGAACTCATCGGTACACTGCCCGAGGATTCCCAGCTAGCCGAATTTGACATGATCGGCCGCCCTCTGGTGGAGATTGACTCTGATTCACCTTTGTATCGGGCTGTCGCAGACATTGCCCGTAAGGTGCTTGAGTCGATCTAGATCTGGCAACCCAGTGCAAAGGGCATACTGAGCAGCTATTTTGGGCACACATCTTGCGCAATCTGATAAGGATTCACCATCATTATGAGGAGGGAATGTTATGATCATCATCGGTGAGAGCATCCACATTATCGCCCCCAGAGTTAGACGGGCCATCGAAGAACGGGACGCTGAAGCAATCCAGAAGATAGCCATCGAGCAAGTGGAGGCAGGTGCACAGATCCTCGACTTGAACATCGGTCCACAGAAGAAACGAGGTGTCGAGGTCATGGAATGGCTCGTGGACACCATCCAGGACGCGGTGGATGTACGCCTGAGCCTGGACACCACCAACCTGAAAGCCATCGAAGCAGGACTCAAGCGCTGCAAGAGAAAAGCCATCGTGAACTCCACCTCAGGCGAAGCCGAACGCTTGGAAAAAGTCCCCTTGGTCGCTGCCAAGTACAGCGCGGGCTTGATCGCCCTGACCATGGCCAAGAGCGGCATACCTATCACGCCGGAAGAACGGGTTGGCATCGCCCTGGAATTCCTCATCCCACGAGCCATGGAGGTTGGTATCCCCATGGAGGATCTCTACGTTGATCCGTTAGCCCTTACGGTAGCAGGGTGTCAGGAGTATGCCGTACCCAGCATCGAGACCGTACGCTACCTCAAACAAGCTTTTGATCCCGCGCCTATGACAACGATAGGACTTTCTAACATCTCCAACACGGTACCCGATGAGAACCGCAGCCTGATAGACCGCATCTATCTTGTGATGCTAATGGCCACTGGGCTCGACACCGCGATTGCCAATCCGCTCGATAAGGAACTGAAAGAGGTCATTCGCATCATCGAAGAGCGAGATACAAGCACTCCGGTAGGTCAGCTCCTGATCAATCTATACGACGCCACAGCCGCCATGGAAGAGCTGGATCCGGAACTGGTGGATATGGACGATCCTGCCCAGACGGACATTCACAAGACGGTGCGCATCCTCACGAACCAGGTGATTTACGCGGACAGCTACCTGAGAATGTAGCACAAGACCACATACAGTGGCACCTACTGTTGAGAGCCTTTTCTGTTGGAATTGCTCTAGCAGTCATGAAACGTTGCAGGCCTGCAAGCCCGTCTCTCCTGGGACGGGCTCTGCTGTGCCCCTAAGATCACAGACTTGTTTTGCCTTCGACATCTTTCAGAGTTATAATGCAGGCTGCACACCCGCTAAGGCACCGATAGTTCTGCAACCAGCAGCAACGACTTGCAAGGCGAGAAGCATGAATACAACCGATGTTCTGAAAGACGCTGCCCACACCATCGAGATCCACAGACTAATTCAAAAAGGAGACATGGTGATAGTTGGCGTCTCGGGCGGACCCGACTCTCTTTGCCTCCTTCACGTCCTGACTCAGCTTCAGCCAGAACAGAATCTCACCCTTCATGTAGGCCATTTGCACCACGGTATCCGAGGAGACGAAGCTGATGCCGACGCCGATTTCGTTGCAGAGCTAGCTCAATCGTGGGGATTGCCTGTGACCGTAGAACGTTGCGATGTACCCGCCCTGGCAACTCGGCAGAAACAAGCCCTTGAGGAGGCCGCCCGTCAGGCCCGCTACGCTTTCCTGGGACGATTGGCGATCAGAACCGGAGCCTCTACCATCGCAGTGGGCCACAACGCGGACGACCAAACGGAGACCGTTCTCATGCATTGGCTGCGCGGGGCAGGACTGGCCGGCTTGAGGGGCATGCTCCCATCCACTCCCCTGGCAGGCCTGCGCATATGCCAGCCAGATGAGCATCTCTTCTCAGCCACCAACATCAAGATCATTCGCCCGCTACTCGAAATCCCGCGCCGTGACATCGAAGCCTATTGCGCAGAGCACGGACTTCAACCCCGCTTCGACCGCTCAAACTTGGATACCACGTACTTGCGCAATCGCCTGCGCCACGAATTGATACCCCTGCTGGAGACCTACAATCCCAACTTTCGGGAGATCACGCGTCGATCCGCTCGCATTATCGCCGACGACTACGCTCTCCTCAAGACACTCTCAGCAGCGGCATGGGCAAGAGTCGTCACTGCCGAGAGTGGACAAGCCATCACATTCGATCTACATGCCTGGCGCGAATTGACCGTTAGCCTACAACGGTCCGTTGTGAGAGAAGCCATCCACCGACTGCGTCATTCCTTGCGCAATATCAACTGGATCCACGTGGAGAACGCCATTGTCGCCTTGCGTGACAAACCCGTAGGTACTCGCGTAACTCTGCCCCGCGGCCTGATGCTAACCATTTCCTATGATCATTTCCTCATTGCCGACATAGATTATGTCGAGTACGCGCCTGAGTGCCCTCAACTGGTTGAGGATGTAATACCGGTAGCAGTACCAGGCATCACACCACTACTCTCTTCGGACTGGCAACTAGAAGCACATATCATCCCACGAGAAGCCTACGGGGAGAATCATCTTGGCAATCCCGACCCATGGCAGGCTTTCCTCGACTACGATTCGACTGGCAAGACTCTTGTCCTTCGGTGTCGCCAGCCTGGGGACCGTTTCCAACCGCTGGGCCTTGGCGGACACCAGCAGAAAGTAAGAGACTTCATGATCAACGCCAAGATTCCACAGCCGTTACGTGATCGCCTTCCGTTGCTCGCTTCACCTGAGAGCATTGTATGGCTCCCTGGATGGCGAATCGATATGCGTGCCACTGTTACTGGCAGCACCCAGCACATCCTCCATCTGGTCCTCCGCCGAATCCCCAGAGAGCAGGCCTGCTCATGAGCGATGTCATACTCAAACCAGGCAAAGAAAAACCCGTACGCAATCGACATCCCTGGATATTCTCTGGTGCTATCCAGCGCATCAAGGGCAATCCTGCCAACGGCGACATAGTGAATATTCTCGATACTCGTTCTCGTTTCCTGGCGCGTGGCTACTTGAATCGACTCTCGCAAATCACAGTGCGCATACTAACCTGGAACGATGCTGAGAACATTGACGAGGACTTCTTCCGCCGACGTCTCCAAAACGCCATTGCTGGGCGGAGCGCCTTGATGAAAGCTCCTGACACCAATGCTTTTCGCCTGTGCTACGGTGAATCCGATCTCATCCCTGGCTTGATCGTGGATCGCTACGAAGAGTACCTGATTCTGCAGGCCCTGACCATGGGGATCGAACGATGGAAGGAATGCATTGCCGATCTCCTAATGGACTTGCTGCACCCTCAATCCATCTATGAGCGAAGTGATGTTCCATCCAGGCGAAAGGAGGGTCTTCCCCTTACTGCTGGTTCCCTCCGGGGATCTGAACCTCCTGACTTGGTAGAGACAAAAGAGAACGGACATCGCTTCCTGGTGGACATCAAGAAAGGGCAGAAGACAGGCTTCTATCTTGATCAGCGAGAGAACAGACGTAGGGTATCTCTCTACTGCAAAGAAGCCCGAGTCCTGAATTGCTTCGCCTACACAGGAGGGTTCAGTGTCTATGCAGCCGCCGCCGGAGCGATATCTGTGGACAACGTCGATTCCTCCAGCGGGGCCCTTGAAATCGCCTCACAGAACATGGCCCTCAATGGATTCGGGCGAAGCTCAACTCAGTACACAACCGGTGACGTATTCCAGCTTCTGCGAGACTACGGGCGCGAGGGACGCACCTTCGACCTGATTATTCTTGACCCACCTAAGTTCGCTCCGTCACAGGGCAAGGTAGCAGCGGCATGTCGTGGCTACAAGGACATCAATCTCCTGGCCATGCGCATTCTCAACCCAGGAGGCATACTTGCCACCTTCTCTTGCTCTGGTCTCATAGGTGCTGGCCTCTTCCAAAAAGTTCTTTTTGGCGCCAGTGTAGATGCCGGTCGAGATGTACAGATCATCGGGTACCTCTCTCAAGGGTCGGATCATCCTGTGCTCCTGACCTTCCCGGAATCAGCCTACCTAAAGGGCATGCTCTGCCTAGTCCACTAGTCTGTCTTTCATCAAGCCTACGCTCAGACCGAGTCCAAGACACTGCGTTCTACAGACGTCAGCCACGGACTGACTCGGAACACAACACATCTCGCCTCAGCAATCCCTAATAGGACCATCCCCCTCTTGCCGAAAGAGAGGAACTGAAGTACAATCCTCAGCATCATTGAACCTGGGAGGTTGCTTGCACATGCAAAACGACGTCGCGAAGATCCTCATCACCGAAGAACAGCTGCAAGAGAGAATTGCCGAACTGGGAAAGCAGATCTCGAAGGATTACGAAGGCGATCGCCCCCTCCTGGTGTGCATCTTGAAGGGGGGTATCTTATTCCTGTCTGATCTAATGAGGCACATCACCATCCCTCATGAGATCGACTTCATGGCCATCTCCAGCTACGGGGCCAGCACCGAATCCAGCGGCGTGGTGCGCATCCTGAAAGACCTGGATGCGAACATTGCTGGTCGCCACGTCCTGATCGTGGAAGACATCATTGACACGGGCCACACACTGGATTACATACTCCGGAACTTGCGCACGCGAGAGCCAGCATCATTGCGGATTTGCACACTGCTCAGCAAGCCCGCTCGCCGGGAAAAAGATGTCCCCCTGGAATACATCGGCTTCGAGATCCCCAACGAATTCGTTGTCGGATACGGCCTCGACTTTGCAGAGATCTATCGCAATTTACGCTATATCGGAGTGCTGAAGCCGGGGAAATACGTTACCCAAGACTAAAAGTAGGAAGTGCTTACCGAACCTGAAAAGGCTCTCTCGCACCGTTCCAGCCGATACGAGAGAGCCTTTGGTGCAACCACCAAGGACGAACTACAGCTTCGCCACAGCGTCGGAGATGCGATTCAGGGCCTTGTTGATGTTCTCGATGGACGTGGCGTATGACAGGCGAATGAAGCCCTCACCGTACTTGCCGAAAGAGGTGCCCGAGAGAACCGCTACGCCTGCCTCGTTCAGGAGATAGTCGGCAACAGCCTGACTACTCATCCCAGTTTCGGTGATGTTCGGGAAAGCATAGAAAGCCCCCTTAGGCATCACGCAGCGCACCTTGGGGATTTCGTTCAATCCCTTCACGATGACACCACGCCGCTCCTTGAAAGCTACCATCATCTTCTTCGATCCCTCTTGGGACCCCGTAAGTGCCTCGGTGCCGGCCCACTGGGTGAAAGCCGCCGTGCAGGAGTTCGAGTTGATCATCAGACGGCCAACCTGGGAGGCCAATTCGGCGGGCATCACACCATACCCAAGTCTCCAGCCAGTCATGGCGTATGTCTTCGAATGTCCGTTCAAGATGATTGTTCGTTCTGCCGGAGACATGCCCGGAAACGAAGCAACACTGGCGAATTCACCATCATACACCATATTGTCGTATATCTCGTCAGAGAGCACGGGAATGTCCCTCTCCACGGCAATCTCGGCGATAGCTTTCAGATCCTCCTTGCTAAGCACTCCTCCAGTGGGATTCTGAGGAGAGTTCAAGATGATCAAGGTGGTCTTATCCGTCACCTTGTCGCGAAGCTCTGCCACATCGAAACTAAAATCCCTCTCCTCCCGCAACTGAATGGGCACCGGCTTGGCTCCAGCGAAGTTGATGACTGATTCATAGATAGGGAACCCTGGATTAGGATAGATCACCTCGTCGCCAGCTTCTGCCAAAGCCAGAATGACGAAGAACATGATCGGCTTTCCCCCAGGCGTCACGACCACCAGGTCTGGATCAACCCCTACATGGCAGGTCCCGGCGATATAGTCTGCTATCGCTTGTCTGAATTCGGGAATCCCTGAAGATGGCACATAATGTGTCTTTCCGCTGCGTAGCGCCTTCACGCCCGCCTCCACGATATTGGCAGGAGTGTCGAAATCGGGCTCGCCGATCTCCATATGTACGATGTCCCGCCCTTGCGCCTCCAGGGCTCGCGCCTTCACCAGCACCTCGAACGCAGTCTCCGTTCCTAGCCTACTCATTCGTTCAGCGAATTTCATTTTCTCCTCCTTGAGAGAAAGTATGTTCTGGCAACAAAGCCAGACTCACTCGACAACCTTGGAAAGAAAGTGTTGTGCTATCGAGACCGCCGGAATAAACGGTATCACTTCAATCCTCACTCTTGTCGAACTACTAACTAGCCCCCCAAAACAAGGATAAGACCAGCTAGAAGCTACCTATGAGCGCCTCCTTTCGTCTTTTCCCAATCTACCCCCCAACTCGCTCGTAGCTATGCAACAAAGCCCGCGCAGCGGCCTCCCAGGTAAATTGGCCGGCTCGAATTAGCCCTTTGCGAATCATCTCTGCTCGCAGATCGCTCTCAGACAAGACTCGAAACATGGTTTCTGCCAACCCATCCACATCCAAAGGATCCACCATCTCCGCCGCTCCATCGACCACCTCGGGCAGCGACGAAGCGTTCGAACTCACCACGGGCGTACCACACGCCATGGCTTCCAGTGGCGGCAACCCAAAGCCCTCGTATAGGGAAGGAAACACGAACAGGTCCGCCAGGCTATAGAGAGTTGGCAAATCATCATCCGCGAAGAATCCCAGGAAAATGACCTTTTCATTCAATCCCAACTCCTCCACTCGCCGAAAGATCTTCTCGTACAGCCACCCCTTGCCTCCGGCAATCACTAGCTTCACATCCAGATCTATCCTGTCTATCAAGCAGCCATAGGCCTCTATCAGCCGTTCGTAGTTCTTGCGAGGCTGCAGAGTGCCCACGCTCAGGATGAAGCGCTCAGGCAAGCCGTACTGTTCCCTCACCCCCGCCAGCGACACCTCATCCTCAATGGGATGAAATCGCTTCTCAACCCCCGAATAGAGCACCTCCACTCTATCGGAGTCCACCGCGAGCAATTCGATCAAGTCCTGGCGAGTACTCTCCGAGTCAGCCAGTATCAAGTCGGCCCGGCTAACAGAACGGGGCACGGCACTCTCCAGGTATTCACGGAACGCTGCCTCATAACACTCCGGGTGCCGCAGGAATGAAAGATCGTGCACCGTAAGGATACTCTTCGCCTTACGGAGGGGCGGCAGGACGAAATCCGGAGAATAGAAGAGATCCACCGGTCCAGTGAATAGATCGGCCCATAGAGGCACCCGAAGCCTCTGCCACAAGACAGTCATCCAGTAGTCGGAGAGCGGAAGGGAGATCAACCGAAAATTGTGTGGCCATTTCTCATCTACATTTCTCGGCGCTCCCCCCGCAAATAGGAGACGGTAGCTGTGCGCGCTCCCTACTTTCGTCAAGCCCCTGACCAGACTACGGGCATAACGGCCAATACCGCCCCCCTGTCGGATCGCCGCCGTGTAGTCTATCCCGATGCGCACTTCAGATCCCCCGGTAGATCCAGATACGATTGATGCCGAAGTTCCAAAACAAGACTACCACAGTGGCAAGAGCCTTGGCCAGATTGTACCCCAAGGTGCCAAGTCCGGCGAAAAGATAACGACTTGTCCCCATGAAGAGAGTTTGACTGATCAGATATCCCCCCAGACTAACAATGAAGAACCGTCCCAACTGCGACACAAATCGCCTCTCCCGCGACTCCGGGAAGGACCACAAACGGTTCCCAAGAAAGTTGCTGAACGCCGCCACGCTGAAAGAGCAAGTGTTTGCGGCGAATTGGCCGACGCCCACGCTCAGAATAAGTACATTCAGGATAGCGAAATCCACAAGGGTTCCGAAGCCCCCCACAATCGCGAACTTGATGAAACGCTCGATCTCCTCGCTCTTGTCCCCAAACATAGCAACAATTCTATCCAGCAGAAGCCATCTCAATGCTAGATTGCCGAGTAAGTCCCCGAAGTACACGAGAACTTCCTGGCTGAGTCCAGCGAAAGCCATCCGCCTGTCTTCTGCTCAAAGACGATCGCCAGACCCTCGTCTAGAGCATCGATTTTGCCGCACAATGACAGGATCTGACGATCCCTGCAAGCGCAAACCAGCGCAGAACTCACTTTATCCTACTGCCCCATACACTCCGATGCCGCTGCTTGCCGTACTGCAACGCAAAGCAAGCCAAGCATCATCCCCACCTGGATGTACATTCCGTGGACGTAGAGGTTGTCGAACAGGTTATGTATAGTTAGATGTGTGAGCACTCCCAGGACCCCTAGCGTCACTCCCTGCCAGTATCCGCGCGCACGAGTTGCACCCCTCCAGGCATACCGAAGCCAGGCTACCACAAGCACGACATAGGCCAGCAAACCCACAAGGCCAGCTTCAGCTCCTACATGCAGATAGTAGTTGTGGGCATGGCCCAGGGGATCCTGCCATCGGCTCAGAGCGTACTCAGGGTAAACCAGAGCATAATTACCCATTCCCACTCCAGTCCAGGGATGCGACTCCAGCATATCGCTGGCCGCCTGCCAATGAGCCAGTCGCTCCATCACCGCCCAGTTCTCGTCAGTGATCTCCACGGAACGAAGATCAACTCCTTCCAGATAGACGGTGAGATCGCCAAGTCGCTGGAAGATAGACGACGGTATCAGATGCAGCAAATCGGCTGCTATCAGCAAACTAACCGCCACCGCCGCAATCAGTAGCAGCCGAGCCACCCATCGCCACCCTCTGGCCACGCTCATGACCACAAAGGCTCCTGCAAAGCCCATCCATGCTCCCCGCGACCAGCTCATGATCATCGCCAGCCCCATCAACCCCGTCCCAACCAGTGCCACTACCCAGCACATCAAGCGCTGCCAACGAGCTTCGTGCTCACCTATTCGCCAGGAGTTCCAGTTAGTCATAACGATACCCAAAGCCAGCGGCAGAGTCAAGCCCAGATAGCCGCCAAACGGATTGGGTTGCCCAAAGGTTCCCCAAGCCCGCATAAAGCGTCCAAAGAGCACAAAGCCAGGCGGTCCCACCTGGAACAGGAATTGGTAGACGCCCAGCAACGCCTCAGCGGCCCCGGCAATGATGAGGGCCAGGACCAGTATCTGCGATTCTCTGCCCTCTAGATAGTGAACCACGAAGAGGTAAATGGCCAGCAGCTCCACCCATTTGATGATCTCCACCACGCTCAGACTGAGGGAAGTCGCGCCCATTAAGGACACCAGGCCTGCTGCCACGAATCCCAGCAGCGGTAGCACCAAGGGAGGCCTGCCAAATGAAACCCGTCCGAAAGCCAGCATGTGAGCCAGCCAGGAGGCAATCATCAGTGCCAGCAGTACCTCAGTTGCCCCAAGCGCGATGGAGCCGACATGAACCTGCTTCAAGGAACCGAAGGGCACTGCAAAGGCCAGCAGCACAACCCCGTACTGGGGATACAGGAACAGCAAGAAGAAGACGATACCACCGCAAACCAATGACGTTGCCAGGGTCAGTGGCCAGGTAGCGATGAAGTACCCCAACAAGAGCAAGACCAGGAATTGCGCAGCGCGAGCCCATAGTCCGTCGGGCAATTTGGACAGGAGTGATGAACGGCTTCCCCCCATTACCCTCTTCCCACTCTCGGCACACCTTCGACTGCTGCTCTCACACCCGATGTCGGAACCATTCCGCGGTCGCCCGAAGTCCCTCTTCCAGGCTAACCTTGGGGGTCCAACCCAGTACCTCCCGCGCCTTCTCGATATTGGGCCGGCGCGTCTGAGGGTCATCCTTTGTGCGCTGATCCTCGGGCACGACGAATACGATCTTCGATGCCCCCCCCACGACCTCCAACACCTTCTGCGCAAAGTCGAGAATAGTCATCTCGTCAGAATTACCCAGATTCACCGGCATACACTCGCTAGACATCAGAAGTCGATAGAGACCTTCGACAAGATCGCTGTAGTAACAGAAACTGCGCGTCCGCGACCCATCATCATACACCGTCAGCGGTTCCCCTCTCAGCGACTGCCTAATGAAATTGGGCACTACCCGGCCGTCATCCAACCTCATGCGCGGGCCATACGTATTGAATATGCGTGCGATTCGCGTGTCCACACCATGACAACGATGATAGGCCATGGTCAGGGCCTCCGCAAAGCGCTTCGACTCGTCATACACGCCACGCAGCCCTACCGGATTCACGTTGCCCCAATACTCCTCGGGCTGAGGGTGAACCAAGGGGTCGCCGTAGACTTCCGAAGTCGAGGCCAGCAGGAAACGAGCACCCTTGCTCTTCGCCAAGCCCAGCGCCTTGTGCGTCCCCAAAGCCCCTACTTTCAACGTCTGGATTGGCTTCTCCAGATAGTCTACGGGGCTTGGTAACGAAGCCAAGTGCAGGACCGCGTCCAACTGTCCCTCCAAGTAGATGTACTCGGTGACATCATGCTTGATGAACTTGAAGTGATCATTGTCCGCCAACTGCTCGATGTTCTTCGTGCTACCTGTGACCAGATTGTCCAGTGCAATGACCTCATGTCCCCGAGATAGCAACAGATCGCAGAGATGCGAGCCAATGAACCCCGCCCCTCCAGTAATCAGGACCCTCATACTTCCCTCCTCTCATGAGTTCGGCGTGTAAGTATAGCGCAAAGATAGTGTAGCGTCAAAGGTAAATCCTTGGAGGGTGTGGAAGAAGGCTGCCCGCCAGAATTCGGAGGTCTTAGAAAGCATAGCGTGGCCCACAATATGATGCAAACCCGCTACGAGACTCCCTTCTCAGCATCACATCCCCGCTGAAGGCACCTCAGCACTCCCAAGGACAGGAAGAACACGAATGCAAGCTCCACGACGAAGTATGAACTGTCAATCATGCCATGAGTCACAAAAGCCACCATGCTAGCCATCAGGCCCAATACCACAGCGCACGCGTCAGCCTCTATCCGCGAGCGATACAGCCGTCGCCCTACTCTGTAGAAGGCCCCCAGCAACCAACCCAGCGACACAACTCCGAGAATCCCTAAGCGTGTCCAATAATCGAGGATGATGTTGTGTGGATGCGAAAGATTCGGCTCGATCTCAGCGCCGGGCAGCATGTAGTCCGGATAGAGATACAAGAAGTTATCGAGACCGATACCAGACAACGGATGGTCTCGTATCATGTGCAGCGCTGATTCCCACAGACGCAGACGCAGAAACCCTGTCCCCTCCTGGAACTGGAATGTGGATGCAATGCGCTCGCTGCCGGCGAGAGGAAAAAGACTTAGCAGAGCCACCAGCACGATCCCCAGGGCAATGATGAAAGAACGCCGCCCCCCCAGAAGTCCCAGGGATATCATAGCCCCAGGTACACCCAGCAGCCAGGCACCCCGGGAATAGGTCAGGAAAAGGCAGAGCACGATGGGTATGCAGGCCCCTCCATAGTACCAGCGTCGCCAGGTCGTACGCCCCGTCCATGCCATCGCCACCGCCACAGGAAGCACACGCCCCAGCAACAGTCCCAGGTTATTGGGCGAACCGTAGATGCCTCTCACGCGGCGCACGCCCTCCGCTACAATGACGTCATCCGTGAACACGTACTGAAGAAGCCCGTGAAACGACAGCACCAGCCCGACCGTCACTAGAGCATCCACCAGCCACAGCAACTTCCGTCTTCCCAAATGTCCCTCACGGATCAGTAAATAGAACACTACCGGCTCGAAAACCATGGTGCG
>Ga0075114_10001700_pt1 | contig 11698 bp, 5 predicted proteins | sample AntAceMetag02UKM_FD_69784 | JGI IMG/M metagenome (GOLD analysis project Ga0075114, IMG submission 69784) | Saline lake microbial communities from Ace Lake, Antarctica - Antarctic Ace Lake Metagenome 02UKM | ecosystem: Environmental > Aquatic > Non-marine Saline and Alkaline > Saline | place...
TGAAATTAACTTCCTTGATGGTTCTGCTGTTACCGATGGCGGCATTATCTATGGTGACGGTACCAAGTTTGCCAATACCGGTGTTGGCTCTTCCGGTCAATACTTAATGAGTGACGGTACTAATGCTCCTGTTTGGACAGCTGTCAGTGGTGATAATTGGGGTACCGATGTTTGGTTCTTAAGAGCTGAAGGTGCCGGTGCTACCTCTATCATTTCTGCTAATAACACTGTTGATCTCATCGGTGGTGCCGGTATCGGTACCTCTATCTCTGGCACTGATCAATTAACCGTCACCAATGATGGTGTTGTCTCCGCCAACTCTCTTACCGGTGCTCTCACCTTAACCGGCGGCAATGACATTGGAGTCACCTCTGCTGCTATTACCATTACTCTCCACAACGCTTCCACTCTTCAATCGGTTACTGATAGAGGCGCTTCTTCTACCAATCAAATCACCGTCAACTACGCCGGCGCTCCCTTTGTTCTCAGTTCCGGTAACACCACCACCGTCACCAATCTTAGCGCTGACCTACTTGACGGCCACAATTCTGACTACTTTGTTGACGTTGGTTCCACCGGCTCCTTCATTACTACTCTTAACGAGGGTACCGCCATTGACATCACCGGTTCCGGTGTCGGTCGAACTATAAGCTGGGATGCTACTGAAGTCACTGGAACTACCACCTGGGGAGCCGGTTCTACTCAGACCTGGATCTTTGACACTGGTGCCACTGATCCCTCTATTCAATTCGGCAATGACTACATTAACTTTACCTCCGGCCTGGTTGGTATCGGTTCCACCAATGCTTCCTATGACTTCTATGTCACTAATTCTGCTGGTGTCGGTAAGACCTTGAATGCTACTACCCTATCTCTTGGTGGTTCGGTGGTTACTTCTACTGCCGCTGAAATCAACTTCCTTGATGGTGCTGCTGTTACCGATGGCGGCATTATCTATGGTGACGGTACTAAATTTGCTAATACCGGTGTCGGTTCTTCCGGTCAATACTTAATGAGTGACGGTGCCAATGCTCCTGTTTGGAATAGTATCAGTGGTGGTGGAACCACCTACTATGAGGGTTCCGGTATTACTCTTGATGTTGGTTCCTCCTTCTCTCTTGGTGGCGCTCTTACTCAAGATGCTCGTCTTAATGTTGGCTCTACAGAAGTTATGTTCTGGGATTATTCTTCCGGCAACGTCGGCATCGGGACGACGGGGCCCATCGCTCCTCTACATGTAAAAGGAACATCGGGTGACCCTTACTACGCCGCTATTTATTTTGAAACAGGACAACTTGTCGGCAAAACCGCTTCTGGAAACTCACCGTCTATCAATCTTTATGGTGGCAACAATTATGTTGGTTATTATTATGACTCGGCAGCTGATGCTGCCAGGTTTTTCTCGGTTGGGCCAGGAGGTACAGGGAATCTTTATTTAAAATCAAGCGGCAACGTCGGCATCGGCACCACTAATCCGGGAGCAAAACTAGAAGTAAATGGTGACATCATGGCTCAAAAATACACCGACCTTACCGCAACCGACAAATACCACCTTAACCTCGCCAACTCCAGTATCAACGATTCCTCTCTTCAGTTACACCGCGACGGCTCTATCCGCTTCAATGCCTATTATAGCGCCGGCTGGAAACGTACTATTGCTTCCTCCGCCTCAAAAATCCAAAGTTTCACCAACGGCCTGATGATCGGAGTCGGTTCCTCCGCCGCCGCCGACGCCACCATCTCCGACTGGGAATCTCAAAGCCTATTCATCAACACCTCCGGCAACGTCGGCATCGGGACGACGAATCCGGGGGCGAAGTTGTCCGTTGTCAATTTAAATAGCACTATTAGCCTTGCTAGTGGTGGCCTTGGGATAGGAGGGGGAATTTTTGATGTCCAAGGGTCCGGTGGAAAATTGTTTGGACTCAATGCGTATGGCGGTGGCACAAACTTAATAACGGAATTTGCTCCAAATTACACAATAAGCGATGGTAATGGAACTACTCGTTTTGTTATGGTTGGCAGCAAGAAAAGTCCAATGATACAGATGAATGCCGAAAGTGGTTCGATCGCACTATACGGTGAAAGTGGTACCGGAGCGGATTATCGAACTCCGACTTTAAATTTGGGAGTTTATGTAAAATCAGACGGCAACGTCGGCATCGGAGATGCGTCTCCAAACGCAAAACTAGACGTTGAAGGTAATGCCCGCTTTGACTATTCAGGTGGTTACGCCACCATAAATGACACTAGCGGAGTTCAAGTGTACAATGCAGAAAGTACTACTTCCGAGGTTAGACTTGGTGCCGCCTGGGGCATGCCAGGAGTTTATACAAATACAAATTTATACCTCGGGACTGGTGGTACTAAAATCCAGTTTGGAACAGGTGGTGCAGAAGCCGCCTACATTGATACGTCAGGCAATATGCAAATGGACGGCGATCTGACAGTGAGTGGTGGCAACCTCTACATCGGCAATGATGCTGAATGGAGAGACAATGGCACTAATCAGATCTACACTCCCGACAACTTAAATGTTGATGGTTATTCTTACTTTGATGGCGCTCAAATAGACGGAAACTTGAATATGAACGGAGCAATATACACCCCTGCAGCTCAAGCATGGTCCGGAAACCCAGGAGCCAGTTATGGGAAAATACAATACCACTCAAACAGGTGGTATATAGTTAGCGACTCAGCCTCTAACAGAATTGTCCAATTCAGAAGAGATGGTACTGACAAATCCTATATTGACAACAATGGTAAATTCATCGGTTCTGCTGATACATTGGATGGTATTGATTCAGGAAGTTTTTTGAGAAGCAATGCTAATGATACTTTTACTGGTCAATTGACCATGGGTACCCAAAAAGCCCTAATTGCTTCAAATTATGGCCATGGAGTTTACGGTGTTTATAGTGCAACCAAATATCAGCATGTATTTTCAATGGGGACTGCTTACAATCTTGCCGCAAATGGTACAACAGCCGGTAACCTTTATGGAATTGCCTGGACACATACAAACATCGGCGGTCAGTCAAAGTCAGGATTAAGCCACCAGGCTTTATTTATGAATAATGGAGTTACTCAGACTGCCATTGGAACGGGTATCTGGACTAACGGCAGTATCACAGCTGGCTCCTCCGGCTACGAAGTCGCCGCCCAATCCGGCAACCTCGATCTCTACGCTCCCAATCATTACATAGCCACCAAAGTCAACAGTGCCAGTTATAAATGGTATTGGTATAACACCTCCGCCTACAAAATGAGTTTGGACAATAACGGCGTCCTAAAAGTTGCCAGCACCGTCAATGCCTCCACTGCTCCGGACATCGCTGAAAACATTGACGCCCCGGAAAACGCCGCCGCCGGTGACCTACTTTCAGCCAACCCCAATCGAACCGAATCAACTATACTCTCCTCTCAACCCTATGATCCAAAACTTTTGGGAGTTATCTCTACTACGCCGGGAATACTGATTGCCGCTAACTTGGACGAAAACCTGGAAAACATTATCACCGATGACGAACCAATCGTCCTGTCCGGCAGAATCCCCACTAATGTCTCCGACATCAACGGAGAAATAAAAATCGGCGATCCCATCACCTCTTCCCGAATCTCCGGTGTCGGAATGAAAGCCACCAAGGCCGGATCCATTGTAGCCAAAGCTCTGCAAGACTTCTCCACCGCCGAAAAATATCCTTGTCCCTCCCCTAATGAAAATTATCAATGCACTAAAATCCTAACCTTTGTCACCGTTTCCTGGTACGACCCCGACCTCTACCTCACCGACACCGGAGATATTAAAATCACTGGCGCTGACAATGATTATACCCTAGAAGACAAAAACGATAATCCCATCACCCGTATCGGCGCCTTTGCTGAGATAATCGCCGCCAAAATCAAAACCGGTCTTCTCACCACCACCAACATTATTACAGATAATATCACAAGTAAAACCTCTATATCAGAAAACCTCAAAACTACCACCATCTCTCCCCTATCCGACCTTGACTCATCCATCACTATTGACGCTGATACCGAAATCACCGGTACTCTCCAAACCGGCATCATCGACACTGACCTTCTCCGGGCCCAAGATATCCAAACCACCTCCCTCCAAGCTCAAGACATCACCACCGACAATCTGGAAACCAAAGATGCTACCGTCACCGGCACCCTATATGCCAATCAAATCATCAGTAATCAAGGTTCGTTTACCGAAATCATGGCTGATAAAATCAGTTCTCTCCGTTCCGAAATCAGGAAACTAATCGACCCTGCCGAAGGCACTCCGTATCCCGAAGGGCATCGGAGCGGTGGTGACATTACCGGCTCTTCTCTGCTGGCCCAGGCCTCCGAATGGACCACCCTACTGGCCACCGACTCAGCCCGCATTGAAGGCGACCTCTCTATCGGTCACAATCTAGTCATCGCCGGTCAACTACTCGTTGAAGGCCAAACCCAACTAGCTGATGCTTTTATTACCGGCACTCTCACTGCCGGCCAAATAGCCGTCCGTGATAATTACATTGAAACCACCGCCGACACTCTCTACATCCAACCCTCTGGCCTCGGTTCCATTCACCTTCTTTCCGACACCATGATCATTTCTGACACCGGTTCGGTTACTATCAACGGAGATCTTATTGTTAAAGGTTCCCTAACCGCCTCCGGCGGTCAATTCAACTCTCTTACCAGCCAAGACTTCGCCACTCAAACCGCCACCGTCTCGGGCTCTCTCTTTGCTAATCTTCTCACCGCCATGGACGCCACCGTCTCCGGTCGCCTAGTCGCCGATGAAATCAACGCCAACTCATTCTCTGTCACCACCGCCTCGGCCACCACTATCATCGCCGAATCCGGACCCACCCCACCCGCCACCGCCTCAGCCCAAATTGCCAGCAATGCTACTGCCGGCACCGTCACCCTCCCCAATGGTAAAACCGAAATCACCGTCTTTACTGATCACATCTCCACCGACTCTATGGTCTACCTCACTCCTGCCGGCTCTACTCAAAACCAAGTCGCCTACATTAAGAACAAATTCGTCTCCCCCACTCCCACCCCTCCCGGAGACACCCCCACTTCTTACTTCACCATTGCTCTCGACCAACCCCTCGATAATAATTTAGACATTAACTGGTGGATCATAAATTAAAATAATGAAAATAATATTAATTGGCCTGCCCCGTAAACGTGCTCTTGCAATGCGTACACGAAGTACACGAGAGCAAGTAAGCGATTTACCGGGGTGGATAATAAACTAAAGTAAAATACAAACACAACCCCAATGACATTTAAAAAAACACATCTCTACCTCTTCGCCTTCATCGCCGGTATAACCATCACCGGTCTGGTCACCAAATCATCTCCCAAGACCAAAATGGAAACTCCAAAAATCGGCTATGAACACCAAGCCCTAGAAATCAACCAAACTGTCGGAAACTCCCTTTATCTTTTTGAAACCAAAACCCCTCAATTCACCGTTTCTCTGGCTCAACAAAACCAACAAGGAACTCTGCCTACCCGACCACCCCTAAAAGGCGAAACCAGATTGACCAATACTATCCCAGCCACCAAAATTCAAATAACTCGCCAAGACGGAACAATAGAAACGGGACTGGTGGGTGGCAATTCTTTTATCAAACCAATTCACGCCCAAGACAAAAAAAGCATTTCCGTTAAAGGTGTTGTGGCCAATGTTGACATTTCTTACCAAACCACCCCCGAAGGAATTAAAGAAAAAGTAATTCTCCACAACAAAAATGCCCCCAATGAATATTTATTTGATCTTGAAACCACCAATATAGAAATTAAGAAAGATGTTTTTGATGGTCTTTGGTATTTCATCAGTACCAAAACCCAAAAACCACTTTTTTACATTCCCGCCCCCTTCGCCATTGATGCCAACGGCATCAAAACCAGCCTGGTTGAAATAAAGAAAGTGATCAAAAACAATCAAGAATATTTTAAATTAGTTTTAGACAAAGACTGGATCCTGGACCAAGATCGCGCCTTCCCCATCGTCATCGACCCCTCATTCGAAGTACCGGAAAACAAAACCGAACTCGCCCACCAAAGAAACCTCACCTCCAAAACTTATCAAGAAGCAGGCCAAAACCAGTTCACATGGAAAGGTGCCATGGGACCAATTCACTACCAAAACGAACGTAATAATTGGGAGGAAATTGATACAACACTCAAACATTCACCTGATCCCAACTTTCAATTCGCCGTCTTGGACAATGATGTTAAGGTATATTTCGCCCAATCTGCTTTAGGCAAGCCTTTCCTTAAGCTCAAAAACAAAAACTCCACCATGGAAGTTAGCCTGGTCAACCCTCCGACCCTCAACCAACCGGATCAACCACCCACTATCGAAAATAACACCATCACTTACCCCCAAGTCCTAAAGGACGTTGATTTCCGCTACATTGTCACTGTTGATTCATTCCTGGAAGAATTTGTCGTCCAAAATCCGCAAGCCGCCCTCAAAGCTTTTGAAATTGTCCAAAAATTAAAAGTTCCCAACGCTTTCTTCCAAGAAAACCAAGACGGCTCCATCGAATTTCTCGATCTCAATACCCATCAGCAACTCTGGTACATCCCCCCCCCAAAACTTTATGAAATTATTCAAAAAAACCTTCGGCCCAAAACCATTTCCGAAAGTTACGGCGTCAAATATAATATTAAACAAGTCAGTACCGACACCTTCACCATTCAAAAAGTCCTCCAGGAAAAAGGCAAAAACTGGCTTCTAGACACAAAAAGAACCTATCCCTTGGTCGTTGACACAACCTTTAGCGGCTCAGTTGGCGCTACATGTGACAATGCTTGTACTGACGGCAATGACACAGTTTGTGTGTGTAACAAAGCCATCGGCAATGGCCACTACCGAATTTATATAGGTCGATATTACTCAACCAACCACCGAGCCGGTTTCCGATTTCTCAATGTCACCATTGCCCGATACGCCCTGATTAGTTCAGCCATTCTAACCGTTCATAGTTCCGCCAACACCACCACCAACATCAACACCAAGGTTTACTGTGAAGATTCGAGTGGCTCAGTTACATTCGTCGCCTCCTCCTCTTGCCCCTACGGCCGAACATTAACCACCGCAAATACTGTCTGGAATATCGGAACAGCCGCTTGGTCGTATGGCTTTAGTTATAATACCCCAAATTTTAAAGATGCCGCCATAGAGGTAGTCCACCGCAGCGACTGGGATTCTGGTGACCCCCTCACTGTTCTTGTTGTCAACAACGGTACAGCTGAGTGGCTCTCTCGAGGGGTACTCGCCTACCTCTCAGGCACTGGAGACGGGTCCCACCTGACCATCATCTATACCATCAACCCCACCATCAATTACACCCCGGGAGCCGGCAGTGCTATATTTAAAAATGTCATATTAAAAAACATGAAAAGCATGTGAGAAAATAAATCAATGGACTTTACTCCCCACCAAATCAAACAACTTCAGTCCCTGGGCATCAATTCCCCCCAGTTACCATCCCACACCACCCAAAACCAATCAAAACCAATCAAAAACACCTTCCCCGCTCTCCCCCTCCTCTCCCTTTCCGGCCTCACCCTTATATCTTTCGGTGGCCTGATTCTTCTCAAATCCAATTTACCTCGTCGTACCCCTAATCAAAACCAATCACCAAATCCTGCCATCGGCACTCCGCTCGAGCCCGCAGGACGAGTATCGGAGCCTACCCAAGTTCCCAAATCCATCCAACACTACCTTCTCGCCTCTCAGCAACACTTCTCCACTGCCTTGCAACAACAAAACACCACTAACCCCGATCAAAACCAAACCATCCAGTCTCTCAACCAAGCCATTCTCTCTGCTACCCAAGCCGTCAAAGATTACCCTCAAGATCATCGGGGATTTTACCAACGAGCCCGTATTTACCAAAGCCTGGCTGATTCTCAACCTCAATTTGTCACCCCCGCCATCAACGATCTGCTTCAGGCCCTAAAACTCAACTCCTCTTCAGCTCAAATTACCCGCGACCTGGCTTCTCTCTTCGCCAAAAAAGGCGATGCCTCAAACACCCTATCTTATCTAGCCCAAACCATCGTCCTTGAACCCACCAAAGCTCAAAATTTTTATGATCTGGCCAAACTCCAACAACAAACCGGACAATTACCTCAGGCCCTAAAAACCTATCGCCAACTCCTACCCCTAGTCACCGATCCTGTCCAAATTGGCACCATCAAATCCGAAGTGACTTCCTTGGAAAATCTCACCCGGCAAAACACTTCTGCCACCGACCCATCTCCTGCCACAGGCACTCTGCCGCAGGCACCCCGTATCCCGCAGGGCATCGGGGCGCAACCATCGGAGCCTACTATCTCTCTCCCCGACGACCCTTCCCTTATTGAGGCCAACCTACTCCCCACCGGTTTACCCTTCTCTGGCTCTGAAAGAGCACAGGAGGGGCTGATTATCGCCGCCCCAGAATCGGATGAAAACCAAATTAAGGTCAACAACCTCACCAATAGCAACGCTCTTTCTGATACTTCGATTCTCCCCACCGGCCAAAAACAAATCACTCTGCAAAACTCCAACCTCCAACCCAATTCCCAAGTCTATCTGAGTATTATTTCTGGTGTCAAAAACCAAACTCTCCGCTTAATCTCCAAATCAAAAAACTCTTTCACCGTCGGGCTCGACAATCCTCCTCTTCAAGACATCGAATTCAAATGGTGGATAATAAACTAACCACAAATGAAAACATTTTTCATAAACTCAAAACTTGAAAACTATCTTTTCTCTCTCGAGAAACCTACCGTCTCCAAAATCATAAGATTCATCGAATTATTGGAAACATTTGGCAGAAAACTTAACATGCCTTACACCAGACAAATAGCCACTAATCTTTACGAACTACGAATCCGGGGACAACAAGAAGTCAGAATTTTTTACTGTTTTCATCGCAATCAAATCATTTTTGTTCACGCTTTTGTCAAAAAATCACAAAAAACACCTCAAAAGGAAATAAACACAGCCATTTCCCGAATTAATCTCTTGAAATAAATAACATATATGTTATACTAACCACATGAACCAGGCTGACAAACTCATTCCATTTTCAAAATTTAAGAAAAAAGCTCTTAAAGATCCTAAAATCAAAGCTGAATATGATAGACTTGAGCCGGAATTTAATATTATCGAGTCTATTATCCGTAAACGCCTAGAAAAAGGTCTATCTCAAAAACAACTGGCCGAAAGAATGGGAACCAAACAATCAGCCCTTTCTCGCCTAGAGTCAGGCAACTACAACCCCTCCCTTGCCTTCCTCAAAAAAGTCGCCTCCGCTCTAGAAACCAACCTACACATCACTCTATCGTAACAATCAGTTACTTAACTCTGCCCCACTCCAATCTCGACTCCCCCGTAAACCAAGATGTCAAATTCAAATGGTGGATCATAAATTGAATATGCAATTTGTGCGATAATTTAACCAACCACATGTTTTACCTAATCAGCTTCTTACTCTTAATCAATACCCTTTTCTTTCCTCAACCCGCCTTTGCCAATTGTTCCCTCAAAAAGGGAGTAGGTGGCCCCGGTGGTTGTCCTGATGTTCCTCAACTAGACGAACGCCAACAACAAGTTGATATTTCTTGGTTTTACACTTGGCATTACTGCTCCAACAAGGAATCATACTGGAACACTGATGCTGAATATGTGCCCATGATAAGAAGTATTCACAACTATAATCGCAGTCAAATTGAGACAATAGTCAATCAAAGAAACCACCGAGGCAAATACTGGCTAATTGGGAATGAACCGGACGGCCACAATCAAGACAACTTAACTCCGACCCAAGCAGCCGAAAAATATGGAGAAATTGCTCACTTGATTAAAGAAATAGATCCCACCGCCAAACTCATCATGTTGGGACTTACCTGGCCAAATATCACCTGGAAAAATAATTTTCTCTCCGCCTGGCGACAAAAATGGCCCACCCCCCAGGAACAAATAATTACCGGTTGGCACGTCCATATTTACCACGATCCGGCCACTTTAAATACATGGACCGACAACACCCCCAACCAAGAACTATGGGTAACTGAATATGGTTATCTCCCTCAACGAGAAGCAGGAGAAAACTGGACCACCTCGGAACAAGACATAGAAACCAGGCGAAGAATGACCCAGTGGACTAATATCCTTGAAGAAAATCCCAAAGTAGACAGATATGCTTACTTCTATTTTGGCCACCCCACCAACTGGGATTGGGCCTATATCAGCCTATTCCCTCCCCACTACTCGCCAAACAGTGTCACCGCCAATTTGGCCAATCTCTATACTTCTCTCCCCACCAATCCTCAATCTTCCTGTATCGCCCTTCCTTCTCCCACCAGAACCCCCACCACAACACCTCCACCCCCCACCAACACCCCCACTAAAACACCGACGCCACCGCCGACAACAAATACCCCAACGGAACCAACCAACACTCCAATCCCAACCAACACCCCCCCTACACCAACTAACTGCCCTGTCCTACAAGGAACCCTCAATGAAGCCGAACTTTGGCGATCAGAATACATAGAAGGAAATACCGGTACCACAGAAAGAGATGATTGGCAGGCTGATTTTGTCGGAGCTACTGACGGCAGTTGTGACGGCTTTGTTGATATTGACGATTTTGAAGCCTGGAGAGAAAAATATATATCAAATTTACACTAATGGGGTTAATATACAATTAACCACATGCTCTATCTAATTAGCTTCTTACTATTAATCAACACCCTTCTCTTTCCCCGACCCATCCTGGCCAACTGCTCTCTTAAAAAAGGCATCGGTGGCCCCGGCGGTTGTCCCGATGTTCCCCGGCTAAACCAACTCTTGAAACAAATTGATGTTTCCTGGTTTTACACTTGGCAATACTGCCCCGATGAAGATTTGTACTGGGAAACCAATGCCGAATTTGTCCCCATGATAAGAAGTCTCCACAATTACAACCGCAGTCAAATTGAGAAAATTGTTAATCAAAGAAATTACCAGGGCAAATATTGGCTGATTGGTAATGAGCCAGACAATACAGGCCAAGATAATCTTAGTCCGGCTCAGGCAGCAGAAAAATACGGGAAAATAACATATTTAATCAAAAGCGTTGATCCTGATGCCAAAATTATAATGCTGGGTCTTTCCTACCTAAAAAACTGGTGGAAAAACGAATTTGTTAATGCCTGGAACAACGAATGGCCATCACCTCAATATGCTACATTAAACCAAACCATCACTGGCTGGCACATCCATACATACGCTCATCCCTGGAGCGGAGAAACCCAACAACAAGCCATAGACCGAATAAAACGCCACCTGAACGGTTGGATCGAAAATAATCACCAAAACAATCATTACGAATTATGGGTAACCGAATTCGGAAACTTTCAAAAAAAGGACCCCGACACCATGGCCAACTTAACCAATTTTCTCGAGACTAATTCCAACATTGACAGATACGCCTATTTTTATTTCGGAGAATCAGCCGGCAAATGGGGAGGGACCTGTCTTTTTAATACTTACCCTCAATGGCCATCAATCACGTCACTCGGCTCTCTCTACGCCTCACTCCCCACCAACCCCCAATCTTCTTGTGTCACTTTGCCCACCTCTTCCCCTACTCCCTTTCCCACCAACACCACCACCCCAACACCTCCCCCCCCC
>Ga0075114_10001702_pt1 | contig 11693 bp, 11 predicted proteins | sample AntAceMetag02UKM_FD_69784 | JGI IMG/M metagenome (GOLD analysis project Ga0075114, IMG submission 69784) | Saline lake microbial communities from Ace Lake, Antarctica - Antarctic Ace Lake Metagenome 02UKM | ecosystem: Environmental > Aquatic > Non-marine Saline and Alkaline > Saline | place...
CCCCACGGTCACATCTTTGTATTGGGTTCTTGCCTGTTCTTCTGTGAGACCCACAGCCGCGATTTCTGGGATGCTGAATACACAGCGAGGGATCAAATCGTAGCGCATCTCTGCCGATCTCCCACACGCAAGAGCGGCCACTACCTCTCCTTCAGCGGAAGCCACGTGCGCCAGCCAGTTGCGTCCGGTGACGTCGCCAATGGCGTAGATGCTGGGAATGTTGGTACGCAGGTGGTCGTCCACCAGAATGGCGCCTCTGCTGCTGGTGGCCACGCCGATGCCTTCCAGGTTAAGGCCCTGGGTGTATGGAACGCGCCCCACGGCTGCCAGAACCTTCTCTGCTCTCAGGCGGCTCTCTCCATCGGGCCCCTGAATGACAACCTCTCCGCCCTCGAGCCGCTGGACGGCAGTGTTGGTGAGAACACGAATACCTTCCTGCTCCAGGAACCAGGCGACCCTTGTGGAGACCTCCGCATCCTCATTGGGAAGAATCGAAGGGAGGAACTCCACCAGTGTGACACTAACGCCGAAGGCAGCGTACATGGAGGCGAACTCGACACCCACCGCGCCGCCACCCACGACCAGCAAGCTCTTGGGTAGCTCCGTCTGAGCCAGGGCCTCGCTGCTGGTCCAGGCACTTTCCAGCGCCCTCAGTCGAGCGGGCGCCGACCCCGTAGCGACGATGATGGAAGTGCCCCGTAGCTCCTCGCGCTCACCTGAAGCTGACGTCACTTCGATGGCCTGCGGGCCAAGGAAACGCGCTGTGCCGCGAACCAGCCGGACTCCCGCCTTGGTGAAGAGCCGTTCGGTCCCATTGCGGAGGCCTCTGAGCAAGGTGTCCTTGCGTCGGATAGCATCACTGAGACTAAAGGAGTGTTCTCCCACCTTAATGCCGTAGCGGGACATCTTCTTGAGCTCCAGAAGCTTCTTGGCCGACTCGAGGAGTACTTTGGTGGGGATGCATCCTACATTGAGGCACGTTCCACCTACCAGATCCTTCTCGACGAGGGTGACCTCCGCTCCCAGCTTGGCCGAGCGCAGGGCTGTCACGTATCCCCCAGGGCCTGATCCGATGATGATCACTCGGGGCTGTTCCTGGATTGCTTTCAATCTTGCGGGCTGTTCCATCTGACTCTTCACACTTACCAAGAACCTGGCCGGTTGCTCCAGGCCAATTTTCAAATCCTTCATGAACTCTGCTGCCGAAGCCCCGTCCAGGACGCGGTGGTCGGCTGACAGGGTCATCTTCATGATAGGCCGAATAACGATTTCGTCGTCTACCGCCACTGGCCTATTTACAATAGAGCTTACCGCCAGTATAGCGCTCTGGGGAGGGTTGATTATAGCATGGAACTCGTCTATGCCAAACATCCCCAGGTTGGACACGGTGAAGGTTCCGCCGCTGACGTCATCAAGAGTCAAGCGGCCTTCGCGGGCTCGCCGGGCCAGATCTTTGATCTCACTATCTAGGTCGTGGAGGGACTTCGTGTCAGCTTGCTTGATGGTAGGAACAATGAGCCCATCTGGCGTAGCAGTGGCCACTCCCATGTTGACCTCGTCGAAGAGGTGTACGACGTCCCCACGCAGGGTAGCGTTCACAAAGGGATGCTGGCGCAGGGTACGAGCCACGGCGTAGACGATGAACGTCGTGTAGGAATAGTCCTGTCGCGCTCTTGCGGCCACTGTCATGTCCACCTCGACGGTGAGGGCGATGTGCGGAGCCTCCTGTGCGCTCTGCTGCATGCGCTGGGCGATGATGCGGCGCAAGGGGGAGAGAGGCACTTCTCTGCCCGAAACTGCGACCGTAGGAGCGGTGGTCCGCTCGCGCTTCTTGATAGCCTCCTCTACCTGGCGTATATGAATCCTGCCATCTGCCCCCCGCTCCTCGACCTCCGTCAGCTTCAGGCCATGCTCTTTGGCCAAGCGGCGAGCGGCCGGAGTCGCCCTCAGTCGTCCAGGCTTTCCGGCCGCGACCTTTCGGGTGGTCTCCTTTTTCTGTGAAGCAGGTATGGAGGTAGGGGTTTGGACAACAAGCGTTTCCTTCAGAGACGGAGCAGCTTCGGCAACCTCCTCGAACTCCTCGTCGGGAGCTGCGATGTAAGCGATGACCTGCGTCACGGGAACAACGTCGTTTGGCTGAGCTTTGACTGCCCGCAGGATACCAGAAGCCGACGCCTCGATAACCATGGAGACCTTGTCGGTCATCACTTCGAAGAGCGGTTCTCCCTTCTCTACTCGCTCTCCTTCCTTCTTGTACCACTGAAGAAGGGTGCCTTCTTCCTGAGTCATGCCCATCTTGGGCATAATTATTGGTGTAGCCAATTCGTCATTCTCCTTCCGTGGAAATCTGTACCTTCAGAGCTATGTCCTCTTCTCCTGCAACGGCAGATTGTCTCATCTGCAATCGACATTCCCAGTACACGACGGCATAGGTCTTCCGTCGTCCTACGCTCCTGAGGGATCGCCAGATCCCGTCAACACGCGGCAGAATCCGTGCCCAGGACGCGGATCTGACGATACCTTCGAGCACAAGACCCCCATGGCCACGAGATCGACGGGGAGGTTTCGCCAAGCTGAACTGAAGTTTTCACTTCAAGGCACAACAGGGAAACCGACGCTGCCAAGTTTATGTCCTCCGGCAGCGCCTTCGGTGTGAGGACATCCTAGTACATTCAGTTCTGGGGGAGTATCTAGCAATTCGGAGATTTTGTCAAGACTACTTACGACTCGCCCATGGAAGCCAGGTCCCGGATCTCTCGGACAATGTCCTCTTCTTGCGGGACCGTATGCCGCTCCAGATTGCGATTGTAAGGGATGGGGATATCCAGTCCCGCCAAACGCCGGATGGGTACATCCAGGTAGTAAAAAGCTTCTCCCTCGGCGATGTGCGCGGCCACCTCGCCGCCGAAGCCGCCGGTCTTGCAGGCTTCATGCACAATCAGCACCCGCCCTGTTTTCATGACCGAGCGGGTGATGGTCTCGTAATCACAAGGCTTGATGGTGCGTGGGTCTACTACTTCTACCTCGATTCCCTCCTGCGCCAGAACCTCGGCTGCGGCCAGGGCGCGTTGCACCATGATGGATATAGCGATCACGGTCACATCCTTGCCCTCGCGCTTCACCTCCGACTGGCTTAAAGGGATGGTGTACTCCTCCTCAGGAACAGGGCCTTTGGTGTTATACAGGAGCTTATGTTCCACGAAGATCACAGGATTATCATCTCGAATGGCAGAAACAAGAAGCCCCTTTGCATCGTAGGGTGTGCTGGGCATAACCACTTTCAGGCCGGGCACGTGCACGAACCAGGCCTCCAGGCTCTGGGAGTGCTGAGCCGCAGCACCTGTCCCCGATCCCTCGGGTGTACGCAGCACCATTGGCACTGTTGCTCGACCGCCGAACATGAAGCGGTTTTTAGCGGCCTGATTTACCAATTGTCCCATGGAGAGAGTCAGAAAATCCATGAACATGATTTCTGCTACGGGGCGCATGCCTGCTAGAGCAGCGCCAACGGCTCCTCCCGCGATAGCGGCCTCAGAGATAGGCGTATCCCGTACTCGCTCTTCTCCAAACTCCTCGAGGAGACCATAGGTGACTCCAAAAGCTCCCCCGTAGATACCCAGGTCTTCACCAAAAAGAAAGACCCGTTCATCGCGTTGCATCTCCTGGCGTAAGGCTTCTCGTATGGCTTCCCGGTAGGTAATCTCTCTCATTTAGGCGTAAACCCCCTCCAGGATATCCTCTACCCTTGGCTCTGGGCTGGCTTCCGCGAATTCCAGGGCTGCCTGGATCTCTTCATGCACCTTAGCCTCCATCTGATCCACAGCCTCTGGCGTGAGGACGCCTTCGGCGATGAGCCGGGCGCTGAAACGCTTGATGGGACACTTTTTCTTCCACGCGTTAACCTCCTCGCGGGTTCGATAGCGTTCCTGATCGCTCTTGGAGTGCCCCTTCCAACGGTAGGTTTTGGCCTCGATCAGAGAGGGACCATCTCCTTGACGTGCTCTGCTCACGGCCTCACAAACGGCCTTGAACACGGCCAGTACATCGTTGCCGTCCACGATCGTGCCGGGCATGTTGTACGCGACCGCTCGATCGGCCACGTTCTCGACGGATAGGGCCCGCTTCACGGACATCGACATGCCGTATTGATTGTTCTCGCAGATGTAGACGACCGGTAGATGCCAGATGGAGGCCATGTTCAGTGATTCGTGGAAGATGCCTAGATTGGCAGCCCCGTCGCCGAAAAAACCCAATACCACCTGATCGGTTTTTCTCAGGCTGACAGCGAGCGCAACACCCATGGCAATGGATATGCCCCCGCCGACAACGCCATTGGCACCCAGATTGCCTATCTCTGGATCGGCGATGTGCATGGATCCGCCCCTCCCACGGCAGTAGCCGGTCTCCTTGCCCATGAACTCGGCCATCATGAGTTTCGGATCCGCACCTCGGGCGATACAGTGGCCGTGTCCCCGATGAGTGCTCAGGATGTAATCATCAGGTCGCAAGCAGGCCATAGCGCCCACGGCGACGGCTTCCTGTCCGATGGAAAGGTGCATCGTGCCGTGGACTTTTCCCAATGCAAAGAGTTCATCTGCCTTTTCCTCAAAAGCACGGATAAGCTGCATCTGTTTCAGCATCGCTATCTGTTGGTCTCTCGTCAGGTCCACTACATACCTCTCTCTTTATTCTTATGCCCTTATGCCGATTTATTCAGCCGCAGTACTTCCTGCGCAGCTACATCATCAGTAACTAATACACTCACGTATCCGCCTCGCAAGGCTCCCAGGATAGCGGATGCCTTGTTCACTCCGCCAGCCACGCCGATGACACAAGGGATTTTCACAAGCTCTGGCAGGGTGACCTATGGTAAAACCCTACTGCTATGAGAACGATCAGCAGCACGAATGCTGGCCGGAGAAGGCGCTTCCTCTGAGTCGCCCTTCATAAATGTGCAATAAATATCTCACTGTGCAGATTATACCACAATAGTATTGGTTTGTCAACGACAACTCAATTCATGGGAATACTTGACATCTATAGTAATATGTGGTATAATTTGCGTGGAGTGGAATAGTCTGCGTATCTGCTCAACAGTGCAATACGTCTCGGTAGGCATTCTTGGCATTTCACACAGGTATCACTACTCCTCGTTGCGTGGCCATAGCAGTTTTCGCTCAGCGGCGACGTTGCGGTGTGCTTACGATTCGCACATAGGAGGGTGACTGTGTCAGTGGGAATAGCGAGAGACGAGATATCCAAGGGTAGGTGTCGAGACAGGTCATGAGTTCCGTACCGTTACTTCAAGTGGCGTTGGACTATGTCTCTCTGCCTTCGGCGCTCGCCATGGCGCTGCAGGTCGCCCCTGAGGTCGATATCATAGAGATCGGCACGCCACTTTGCAAAGCGGCTGGCATGGAAGCCGTCCGAGCCATTCGGGAGATCTGTCCTGACAAGCTTATCTTGGCTGATGTCAAAACCCCAGATGTCGGTGGGCTGGAGGCCAAAATGGTCTTCGATGCTGGCGGGGACATGATGACGGTTATCGGAGGCGCGCCACTGGCCACTGTCCAGGCGGCATTGGATGTCGCCCGACAGCGAGGCAAGGAGATGCTTATGGAGCTGACGGGCGTCCGTGACATCATTGCCCGGGCAGAAGAGTGGCGACAGCTCGGCGTGGAGCGGATGGTCTACCACCGTGGTTGGGATGAACAGGCTGCCGACCGGGAATGGGCAGAGGATGACCTGGCCACTATTCGCCAGCTCATTGGCATGGGATTCAAGGTGACCGTCACCGGTGGCATCACGGCCGAGCAACTTCCCTTTTTCCAGAATCTGCCGGTATCCATCATCATCGCTGGCAGGGCGATCCATCAGTCTGAGAACCCGGTGGCTTCAGCTCACGAGCTGCGTTCCGCGATTGCCCGCCTGTGGGGAGCCACCAAGACCCCGATATCCTGGGTCAGCGATGGCACGGTATCTGCGTCTTCTCTTGCCGATGTTGCAGCCAAAGCCATCCGATGGGGGGTAAGCGAGATGGGGCTGCTGTTGACCATAGATGGCCGGGATTGCCCTGGCTGTGATTCGCCAGCACGGTTCTGCCAAGGCACTCAGACGGACATCTGTACTCCCGTGGGGCTGAGTGCCGCCGATATTGTAGGGGCCATCGCGCGGATCTTCGGTCAGAGTGAATCATTCGGTGAGGTAACCCCCGATGTGTTTTTCCTCGACCCGGCACGGCTCTCCGATCTATCGTCGAGGCGGGTGCTTGACCTGTTGAACGCCACGGGCAACTCTTTGCGGCAATTGGGATGCAGGGTTGACGACAACGCCGGCGTTGAGGTGGCGAATCGCATATTAGGGAGTTTGTAGGGTAGTAATGAAGTGAATAGGAGGATATGTCCATGGCAACGATACACCCGCCGCAAACGGCGTTGGGCATGGTTGAGACGAGAGGGCTGGTAGCCTCAATCGAGGCTGCCGATGCAATGAGCAAGGTCGCCTACGTGCGACTGTTGTGCCAGGAAGAGATCGGCGGCGGATATGTGACCATCATGATACGGGGAGAAGTGGGCGCGGTTCAGTCTTCGGTAGATGCCGGTGCAGCGGCGGCCAAACGGGCCGGTGAGTTGGTCGTTGCGCATGTTATCGCCCGTCCCCATCCCACTGTGGAGAAGCTACTTCATCATGGCCCGACCAAAGTCGTGAGGGCACTGGCCGATTGACTTGGGAGCTGACTCAGTAGCGACTCGAGCTACTCGAGCTACTCGTTACACAAGGAGCGGATATGGAACTCAGGACACACGTTCTCATTGACTCGATGCAGCCGCAATATGCAGCTCTGACTGGGGTGCTGCTTCGTGGCGATGTGCCGGTGGAGGGTATGGCCGAGGTGCTCATTGAGTTGGCCCCGGCCAGTGATGTCTACGAAGTGATGGACGTGGCTCTCAAGACGACAGATGTTCGACCCGGGTGGCTGCGGGTGGAGAGAGAGTTCGGCACACTGGAGATTCACAGTTTCTTCCAGGAAGCGGTAGTCGTGGCCGGACGAGAGGCAGTGGCCCGCTTTGGTCTCTCGGAACAGGACCGCCAGAAGCCCGGAGTAGTATCGGTCAAGATGGTCACCAATATGGACGCATACGAGGCCCAGTTGGTGAACCAGAGAAGCCAAGGAGGGCTGCTGTTGCGAGGGCAGACGCTGTGTGTGATCGAAGTAGCCCCTGCAGCCTACGTGATGCTGGCAGCCAACGAGGCAGAAAAAGCAGCGCACATTACCCTGGTTCACTATCAGCCATCGGGACGTTATGGTCGTCTGTATATTGCTGGCACCGAGTCCGATGTCAAGGTTGCACGTGACGCGGCCGTTCAGGTGGTGAGCAGCTTGACTGGCCAGGTGAAATAAGTGATGGCAGGAGGAGGCAAGTGAAGACCTTCTACTGCGCGGAAGACATTGAGGATTTCGCCGCTCAAGGGAAGACGGAACTGATCATAGACGAGAACATCGTGCTCACTGATCTGGCTAGAGACATGGCTCGGCGATTGGGCATGTCTCTGGTGTACCGTTCCCGTTCCGGGCCAGTGGCGGCGGGGTCTGCCGTCTTGGCCTCGGCCCCCTCGTTCGGCTTAGCCGTAGGGCTAGGGACCAAGCCGAAGGGATGCCAACATGGACCTCTGGGAGGCGATCGGCCTGAGCAGACTGCCGTTTCTCGGGACTCGACTGGGGTTGTGGGGCAACTAGTCGGCTTGGTCAAGCGGCTTGCGGCGGGGGGGTTGGGGGAGGATTAGCGAGCAAGTTTGTGTTAGTGTGAGGGAGGAGATATGGTCATTGGCAAAGTTGTGGGCTCGGCTGTTGCCACCCTGAAACATGACCTGTTGAAAGCTACCAAGCTGTTGCTGGTCAGCCGGGTGGATGGTGAAGGCAACGCCACCAGCGAGCTGTTTCTGGCAGTGGATCTGGTGGGGGCGGGCGAGGGCGAGTTGGTTGTTGTTACCCAGGGTAGTTCAGCCCGGGTGGCCACCGGGCAAGACTCGTCGCCAGTGGATGCGGCTATTGTCGGCATCTTGGACTCACTACGGGTTGAGGGAATCGTTGCTTTCAGGAAGGGATAGGGATTCATGGCGAAGAAGGCGGAGAACAAAGAGGCACTTCCAGATTTAGAGGCGTTACACCCGGGAATGCGGGCTCTGGGGATGCTCGAGACCAAGGGGCTCGCGACGTGCATTGAAGCAGCGGATGCGATGATGAAGGCGGCGAGCGTGACGCTACTGAATCGGCGCGCCATCGGCGGTGGCTATATGACGGTCATGGTACGCGGGGACGTCGGGGCCGTGCGGACGGCTCTCGAACTGGGTGCCCAGGCAGCGCGCCGGATCGGCCAGGTGGTATCGGTGCGGATTCTGCCTAGCCCGCACCTTGACATTGAGGACATACTTCCCGAGGTGGTAGAGTAAAGGAACTTGTATCTGTCCGCGGTTCGGGATAGGTGGTTGACCCCTGTGGGGAGTGATCGGCTCTGCCGCACTCGCGATTCCGAATCGAGTGGACGATGCTGAAGAGAGAGAGCTACACGTGAGCACGAGGTCCAAAGTAACTACGACGGCACTCAAGGCTCGGAAGCGCCGAAGCGAAAAGATCACCATGCTGACGGCGTACGATTTTCCGATGTCCTCGTTCATTGACCAGGCAGGCATAGACATAGTCCTGGTCAGCGATGCGGTGGGCACGGTGGGCAACGGGCGGCCTGAGGCCGTGTCGGTCACGGTAGAGGAGATGATCTACCATACGCGAGCCGTCCGCAATGGGGTCACGAACAGTTTGGTGGTGACGACGTTGCCCTTCGGCTCATACACCGGGGTGGATGACGCCGTGCATAGTGCCACACGATTCATGAAGGAGGGCGGGGCAGACGGCGTGCACTTGGAGGGCACGCGCCAGGAAGGGGTGCTGGTGCGCGCCATTGTGGAGGCCGGAATCCCGGTGATGGGGCACGTCGGGGTGATCAAGCAGAAAATCGTGCGTTCGGGGCGCATCAAGCTGCCAGCCCAAGACGCAGCTTCTGCCCGCGAGATCATAGTGGATGCCTTGGAGATGGCCAACAGCGGGGCGTTTGCCCTGATCTTGGAGTGTATCCCAGTTCGAATTGCCGAGATCATCACGCGGAGTCTGGATATCCCGACTATTGGCATTGGCTCCGGGGTTGATTGCGATGGTCAAGCCCTCGTCACTCAGGACATGTTGGGGTTGTACAAGGAACTGTCGCCGCGTTTCCTTAAGGTCTACGCTGACCTCTCGCAGATAATCGTCGCGGCGTTGACCGGTTTTCGGCGAGAGGTTGAGAGCGGCGCGTTCCCCGCTTTGGAGCATGGCTATGCCATTGATGACGATGAACTAGGAAGCTTGTTGACCGATCTGCGTGGTTAATGTGGTGCGGAGGGTAGCCAGTTGAGACCAGAGGGCGATATCTCCAGAACAAGGATGAGTGACGCAAGCGCTAGTAACGTGGCCGAAACGAGAGCAGGCACTCGGCTACGCTCTGTGATTGAGCGGATCACCGGCTTTCGCGAGTTCAATGTTGTGCTGGCAGTGGTAATACTGTCCGTGATCTTGTCTGCCAAATCCACGGCGTTCTTCACGACAGCCAATATCTTCAGCGTGATGCGGGCCTTCTCAATGGTGGCGATTATGGCCATCGGGGAGACAATGGTGATCCTTACAGGGGGCATCGATCTTGCGGTGGGTTCAACCATGGGCTTGTCGGGGCTGGTGACGGCGTTGTTGATCCAAGGAGGCCATCCGGTCGGCCCCGCCGTGGTAGCTGGGCTCCTAACTGGGTTGGCGGTTGGATTGGCCAACGGCTTGATGATCACAAGCCTGAGGCTTCCGCCTTTCATTGCCACGTTGGGCACCATGAGCATAGGCCGTGGTCTGATGTATTGGATCACCCATGGATGGTCAGTGACGATCCCGCAGGAGCAAAGCGCTTTCTTGTTCCTAGGTCAGGGGTACGTTGGTCGTGTGCCGGTGCCGGTCATTGTGATGTTCGCCCTAGTCGCGATAACTGGGGTCTTTCTGAGCCGAACCTTCCTTGGCCGCTATATATATGCAGTGGGGGGCAACGAGGAAGCGGCACGCTTCAGCGGCATCCGGGTTAGTCTGGTCAAGATACTGGTGTATATGTTGTCAGGCGTTTGTTGTGCGGTGGCTGGGTTGATCTTGCTGGCACGTATGGTGTCGGCTCAGCCTATGGCTGGTCTGGGTATTGAGTTGTACGTAATCGCAGCTGCGGCGATCGGGGGGACCAGTCTGATGGGAGGCGAAGGTACGGTCCTTGGTAGTCTGATGGGGGCCGCACTCATGGGTATACTCCAGAACGGCATGGTTCTTGTTGGCATCGACACGTACGCTCAGCAAGCTGTCGTCGGTATAGTGATTGTTCTCGCCGTGATGCTTGACCAGTGGCGGAAACGCCGCTCCGGTAGTAGTTAGGTCTAAGGAGGTGATGTGGGGGAAACGATGTCTCAGAAGTGGAACGAGGCTTTTACTCCATCATGCGCTGATGGAACAGCGAAGCTATTCCTACTGGCAGCGCCACTATAAGTATAGGAGAGAAAGGAGACTGTACTACCATGATGAAACACTTGCGAAACTCGCTATTTGGGGTCATGACCTGCTTGATAGTCGTCACCCTGGCGTTGACCGGCTTGGCCGGCTGCGGACCGAAGGACACCGAGGCTCCACCTCCGACGGTTGCGCCCGTTAAGCCCACCGAGGCTCCTGCCAAGCCCAAGGCCGAGGAACTCATCTTTGCCGTGGTGCCCAAGATCACGCATCCGTTCTACGACGATGTGCGGGCTGGGCTGGAGGAGAAGGTTGGTGAGCTGGGGATGGAGTTTCAGTGGATAGCGCCGCCGACTGGCAACCCTGCTGAGCAGGTTCAGATCCTCGAAGACCTGATCAACAAGGGTGTGAACGGCATCGGTCTTGCACCGCTTGAGGCGTCATCGGTGGGGCCGGTCATCGCGAAGGCTATGGAGGCGGGCATTCCCGTTGTCACGTTTGACTCGGATGCGCCCAACTCTGAGCGTGTCGCCTACTTTGGCACGGACAACCAGGCGGCCGGGTACACAGAGGGTGAGGTGCTAGCCGAGGCGATCGGTGGCAAGGGCAAGGTAGCGTTGGTGACGGGTTCGCTGGTGATGGAGAACCTGAACGAGCGTATCAAAGGGATCGAGGCATGTTTCGCGGAGAAGTACCCGGGCATCGAAGTGGTCGTTGTGGTAGCGACCGATGACGATTTTGCCAAGGGTCTGGAGACGTGCGAGGCGATGCTGCGAGGGCATTCCGATCTGGATGGCGTGGCTAACATGAGCGCGACTGGTGGAGTGTGCCTGGCGAAGATACTAGCCGATCCCGCGTTTGAGCACTTCAAGGAGCAGTTGACCATCGTAGCTTTTGACGATTTCCCGGAGGTACTGCAGGCGATTCGGGATGGGTACGTCATGGCGACGATGGTGCAGCGGCCGAGGCAGATGGGGGTGTACGTCATTCAGGCGCTATATGACCTGAACACAGGTGGAGCCGCAGAGAGTGTGGACACTGGCATCACCGTTGTGAGCCTGGACAACATCGACACTTACAAAGTTGGCAAGAAGGAAACCGGAGGGTGAGACTGGGATAGAGGAACTCACCTTTT
>Ga0075114_10001704_pt1 | contig 11686 bp, 17 predicted proteins | sample AntAceMetag02UKM_FD_69784 | JGI IMG/M metagenome (GOLD analysis project Ga0075114, IMG submission 69784) | Saline lake microbial communities from Ace Lake, Antarctica - Antarctic Ace Lake Metagenome 02UKM | ecosystem: Environmental > Aquatic > Non-marine Saline and Alkaline > Saline | place...
CATTGGATTAACATTCTTTGCTGTTGTTGTAAATGCTTTCCCTAATAATGAACTTGTCAAACCTGCTGTCTTTGAATTTGTAAAAAATCCTCTTGTTACTGAACTTGCAATTTTTGGGGCATACCCTACAATTCCCGATTTACTCACTGCGGTTGTTCCTTGTGCCATTGCCTGTTGTGCGAATCCCGATTGTATTGCTGCCTGTGTTGCTGTTGCTCCACTTCCAAATAATAATGATGCTCCGGCTGCTACTCCTCCCGCTCCCAATGCCACTGCTCCCAGTCCTAGAGTCCCCCCTATTCCTGCCCCTATTGCCAAACCTTTAATCTTGTCTCCTGTTGTTAATTCTTCCCTTTGTCCCTGTTCTGTTAAATCAATCCCTTTGTCTTCAATCTTATCCTCTACTTTTGGTGCTTCCTTAAATAAATCTTCTTTCTTATAGTCTGCTCCTGTATCTCTAAAAGTTCTCTTCCCTGATTTGTCTTCGTGCACTTGTCTACTTACCCTTGTTTTACTTTTCTTTTTCTTTTTCTTTTTCTCTCTAGTCATTCTAGTATCTTCTTTAGGTGCGATATAATCTTTTTTCTTCTTCTGCTTCTTTGTTGGATTTAAATATATTGTTCCTGCCATTATAGTTTTTGAATTACCCTCTCCATTATTTTAGTATTGTTATTAATCACTTTCTCCGTTCTAAGCATAAACCAAAATACCATACAAATTGGAAAACCGAAATTACTTAATATTGAGATATATGTTTGTTCCATCATTCTCCTGACCCCGCAGTTGTTTCTGATGGTTTAGTTTCTGTTTCGTCTCCGTCTTTCTTTTCATCTGATAACATTTCGTTCTCCAAAGATACTGGGAATGTTAACTCTATGATTAAGTTTAACTGTGCCATACATTGTTCCTCTATAAATAATTGTTCTTCCTCTATATTCTGTTGAAATGCTAAATATGCTATCTTTGCACTTGCTTCTGTAAATTCGCCACTTCCGCCTAGAATAATCTTTGGTACTCCAACCGCTTCATAAAAGAAATTCCCTTGTGCTTCAATCCATGCCTTAGGGTCTAAGGTTGCGTTTGGTGCTACGGTTATTAATTCAGATTCCGATACATCATAAGGCTCATAAATATTAGTTGATACCGTCTTTGTTGCTGCGTCCATCTTTGCTTTATATGCTGCTATTTCTGTTGGGTCATCTGTCTTTAATTTAAACTTCCATCTTGGAGTTACGTTATCGTGCATTACTTGTTTATAATCTGTGATTGATTCATTACGTGCTAATATGATATTCTCGACGCTATCAATTACTGATACTCCATGTATTTGGTCTCCTATTCTATTTCTCGATAAATGAAATATCTCCTCGGGTTTAAATTTTGTAATCTTTCCTTTTAGAGTGTCTTCGTATCTTTTTAACATTCCATTCTTTCCCATAACTATACTTACTCTACTTGGATTCAAAGGTTTCAAATTAATTAAATTTCCCTCATCATCTCTGATAATCTCGCAAAATGAATCCCCACCAATATAATAAGTTCTAACCATGTTCTCAAGAATTGTGTTAAATGTGTCTAGTCCGTTTCCTTTGATTGTGTCTAATAACATTTCTGTTTGTTCGTCTGCTGTAAATCCTTTCCCAATAGTCCATGTAGATTTGGCGTTTATTGTTGCGTGTAATTCTGCGATTGTTTTAAAATATCCTAGTTGTTGATTCCAATTTGAATTTGTCCAAATTGTTTCACTTAATTCATTTGGAGAGTCTAGACTTTCAGTAGCGACGCTGTAATCGTCTGGGTGACTAACTTCCCCTACAACCATTGATGTTACTTTATTGTCTGCCATTATATATCTAGTGTTATTATCAAATCTTTAATTCCCATTTGCTCTTTCCAAACGTCTACTCCAAATCCGTCGCTTTTCATTTGCTCTCCCATATCAAAACCTTTATGCAAAACCTTACCTATAAGTCTTCCGTATTTTCCGACTCGGTTTGTTTTGTCTATTAATATTTCTACTTGTGCCCCTAGTATCATATTTCTTAAATGGTCTCGTGCTTCTACTCCATGCTCCTCGTTAAGTTCTGCTGCCATAATGTTTGCCATTCTTATTGGGAAATTAAAATCTCTGAAATTACAACTCACTGTTATAGTATCTCCGTCGTGGACTTTCTCCACTTTAGCGTCGAAGTCTTCCGCTATTTGTTGGTGTGGACTATCAAAGTAATACATATTCATTTGAGCGTTTGATAACTCGGGGTATGCTTTAAAATCATGTACCATTATCGAACCCTTATTATCCAAACCACATTATAATATGGTGGTAATATTGAAAATGAATCTGTTGATTTATCTCTCAATGTAATCGTAGACCCACCCGTAGAGCCTCGTGTTATTAAATCCCCACCTGCTCCACTTGCTACCGATTCTCCGCTATCGTCACTATATCCAATAGTCCCATTTGATTTTAAATTTGTTGAGCTTGTAGTTGCTCCCCCAGTTCCCCCGCTCGTTGCATTTCCTCGCATAAATCTATTATCTCCATTCAAATCTGGTATAGTTTGACCATTCAAAGGACTAAGGGCATCAACCAAAACCGAACCATCACACTCAACCCAACCCTCTGCTAGATTCGGCACACCCGCCAAAGTCTTTGCCCACGATACAATTCCCCCGATAGGCACATCTCCGATTGACCTTGATTCCTTTTCGACTAATGTTGTCCCTGTTATTAGTACGTCTGCCATTAATCAATAAACCCCACTGTCTTTTGGTCTTTTAGTAATCCGATACATTGGACAAATCTTGCCCAACATGTATTCATAATGTTCTCTTGTTCTCTTTGACTTCCGTAACCCGAAGCATCATACATTGCCCCATAGAATCCAACATAATTTGAGGTGATTTCTGTTAGTAAGTATTTCTTTCCTGCGTTTAGTGCTGTGAATGCTGTTGCATTAACTGCAAAAATTTCTCTCCCTAAATTGTTGCAAAAGCTTTCAATCTGTAAACATAATTCGTTTATTCTATCTTCAGATACATTTGTAGAGTCGTAACCATTCCCCATTTTGAATATACATTCTGCCGAAGTTGCATAAATTCCAGTGTGTGCCATTGTTTTAACAGAAAGCCATTATATTTAATCCTTTGCTTTTTACTAGCCAAAGCGCTCTTTTTGCCGCTTCCCCAATATGATCCCATTTGCCATGAATCTTAATGTTTTTTGTGTCTTTCTCGACGACAAATTGTACTGACGTTAGACTTCTTATTAATTCATCGTTCTTCGCGGAAAACTTTACAAGTCCTTGCTCCATCATTATCTTCATATTTGCCCACATCTCGATCCCTTGAAGTTGTTTAGTTTTCCCATCTGCATCTATCTCCCGTTTTGCATTGTTCAGGCCAACTGCCTTTCTTTTTAATGCGTTATGTGTTAGCATATAGTCCAGGATTGGAGATCCTAAACCCCCATCATCCACTCCGATTTTTTTATAATTGTAAATCTGGTTTAATTGTATAATGTAGTTTACGGTTTCCCATGCTTTTTGTTCCTGTTTCGTTTCAACCTCAAATATATAACTTCTATTCCCAACACTCTCCACATTCGCGTAGGCGTTAGGATCACCACCATGTCCCGCAAAATCAACGCCTAAATAGTTACGTCCGTTTATTATTCTTGTTTCACTGAAGCATTTTACTATAAGATCTCTTGGGAAGAATTGCATTAAAGCATCTATAAACTCTGCTTCGTATTCTTGGGAGAAGGATAGTTTTGTCATTCGTTTCTGTTCTGCTTCTATAAACCCTTCTGCGTATCTATTACAGTCTTTCCAATGGACGTGCTTTTTCCAGAAGTCATCGGATTCAAAACAATCGTAGAAAAATCCCTCATTCCCTCTCGGAGTAGATAGTAGATCAAGAGTGCCCCCAGTAGTAGCCAACATAGGGCGTATAGCCACAAATACAGCGTCTGGGATATAATGTGCTTCATCAGCCACAAGTTTATCAACAGTAAAACCACGTAAACCATACCCAGTTTGTCCAGCTGGTTCTGCCGCAATCTTGCTTCCATTTTTTAATTCTAATTTATGAAACGTAGGTCTGCCTTTTATTTGATTCGGTGCGATCGCCATTATTTGGGATTTTACCTTTTCAAGTAATTCAATGGATTGCCTATCAACTGATGCAATAATGAGCGTGCTTGTCTTCGGGTTGAGTAAGGCGAATAACGCAACTCTGACAGACTCTGCGAAACTCTTTCCAGATTGTCTTGCTGCTCGTACAACCGTGTTTCCCGGATGCATGATATATTCTTTTTGCCAGTCATCTAATTCTATATTAAGTGCTTGCTCTGCGAACTTCACGGGGTTTTTGCAATTCCACAAGTGTTCCTTCTTTGCTTGCGACCCAACATTCGTGCCCTTCATTTTTCAACCACTCCATTTTTAGTTTTTCTGTCTTTGATAATGTTCCGTTTACTTTACACTCTACTAACATTAATTCATATCCACAAGGTTTCTTTTTAAACATTAAGAAATCTGGAAATCCACAACTCCTACTTCCAAATCTATTGGATTTTGCGGGTACTATACATGAATTATCTAAGTCTATGTTATTTGTGAATTTATCAACTATCCATCCTTCAGATTCAAATTTTTGTCTAACTTTACGTTCAAAACGTGCGCCTTTGGCCCGATTCGCTTTTCCTTGTTTCTTGTAATCAATCATTTTAAATATTTGCTTCGGCTCTAGAAATCTTATACATATTTTCCTTAACTTCATTTATTAATCCTAAGTCTATCATTAACTTAAAACATTCCCTGATGGTCTTTTCAGAGGCCCCAATCTCTATCATAATCCTACGCCATATCTTATTCATGTGCAATGTTTTCCCAACTATGGGTTTTAATATCTTACAAACTTTAGCATATCTTGAACGTCCATCTCCTTCTTCCATATATATTCATATATTCTTTAGTATATAAATGTATCGTAAATATAAATAACTATTCTCTCTAGCTTCCCTAGCTAGAGACAGCTAGCAAGCTAAAAAGCCCTTTATTAACACAGCTGTGACTATCCACCTTGGTTAAAAGAGGGTTTTTTTTCCTTCTCTTTCTCCATTCCGTTGTATGGGGTTTCTCGTTTGTGTATATTGTTACTTCCCTAGTTTCCGTCAGGTCCCTATTAGGTTTCTCGAGGGTGAATTGTAATCACCTTCACATTACCAAATCCAACCGATCGATCCTGCATTCTCTGTCCTTGCGGTTTTCATTAGATGTTAATAATTAGATATTATTAATCTTAATAAACTCTTACGTTCGCACAATCCAAAAGAAGTTCGCACAATCCAGGATGTATATAATATTTTCTCTTGAGACCACAACACAAAACAAAAAAACAAAACCCAAGAATCGCATAATAACAATACATAATAGTCGGGGGCCCCCGAGCGGGGCGAGGGGGGGCGAGCGAGCGAAGCAATGCGAGCAGGCCCCCATCAGGGGGCAGGGCCGCAGATGGGCGGTAGCCCTGCGGCCACCAATAGCAAAAGCAACAAGTAAAAGAACTAACTAGCTAGCCTATTTAATTAGTAGGCTAGCGACATAGCTAGTCCAGCTTAGCTAAGCTGGCAAAGGCTTATAATGTTAGTTGCGCGAACGCAACTCACTTTATATGGCTTTGAGCTAGTGCTAATTAGGCTAAATGCCGGCTAGAATTAGCTTAATATGGCTAGCTTGAACAAGCTAGCCCTAAGCTAGCCCTAAGCTAGAGTAGTAATCAGAAGCTCTGACAGGCTCTCTAGTGAGCTTTGCTTCAGCAAAGCTAGGATGAACAGCTTATTAAACTTGTCGATTACTAGAGAACATAAAAATATGTTCACGAAGTAATAAGATGTCCCTACATCTCTTTACTAGAGCCTCAATTATAAGCAAAAAAAAGGGACGCCTTAAGGGCTTCGATAGCCCTTTGCTTTTCCTTCAACTTGGCTAACCACTTTTTCCTATGTTCGTAATTATGGCATAGGTTAGAACAATATCTAGAATCCTTTCTTTTTTTCATAAACCTCTTTTTACATCTAGAACTTTCACATATCCCTTGACCTTTTCTTAGTTTCGTTTCCATGATTATAAAATGTGGGCTTTCCGAGTTTTCATACCGCAACCCACATCCTAGTCTTTCCCAGTGTCAGCCTGTCCCATCTGGCGTTACTTTATCCACTGTAACCGTTTATAGTGTATTCGTGGACCAAACACACATCGCAGGGACTATAAAATGTGGGCACACTGACATTTCAATATACTCGCCCACATCCTAGTCTTTCCCAGTGTCAGCTTTGAAGCTCAAAAGCAACTATCCCGTAAGTAACGGAAGCCAAGTTAATGACCAATGCACAAGCTCAAGAATCGAACTTAAGTATACGCCCATGAGGCGAGCCAATCCATTCGGCTACTCGTGTGCAATCAATGAGGTGGCAGAGCCTGTCCTCGATGACTATGAAATCCCCTTCAAAAAATGGGGACGGAGTGATATAATCACTCTGTATAGATCCTAAGATCCATACGATTAATTTAAATATGTTCTATTACTAATACTATCAATAAACCTGTGTTTATGAAGGTTAAGACTAATCCTAACCATGCGCACCAGTGTATTGCTTCAATTCTTTCCATCTTCAGTAGAACAGCTTAACTCCTCTTTTGGTTTTGATACCTGTTTGGATGTAGCGCCTCGGCAATAATCTCTCATATAGTTCCTGAACTTTCTTTGCTGCTTTGTCAATTTGACCATTACCCATTTTGTTCTAATTTCTTTACAAAGTTGTGGTACATATCATAGACTTCTTCAGGACTTTCCGCTGTGTGGTTATAATACCAACACTTTAACATTCCTCCGGCACACATTCCAACCTCCTTTTGAGACATCAATGACCTTTTCACTTCCGATGGAGTTTCTACAATCTTTTCAGACTTAGTTACTGATGTATCACCTTCAGCCTTAATCCCAGAGTTCATATCAACCTTAGTTATATTTGTATATTGATCCTTCTGAACGATAGTGACCTTAACCTTACTTCCGATCCCTAATGATTCAAGATAGTTCGCTTCTTCACTTTGCCACTTAGTATTTAATGTAGCCTCAGCGTCGGGCATACCTACATATTCAACAATAACATATTTAACAATTACAAGCCCCGAGTCTTTTTTATCAATTCCTTTTATTTTTATTAATTCCATTTTAAACCTCCTTTGTATTTCATATATATATATATATATATAGGTATTTAAACCTTTCCTTTAATATACATCCTTCCAAACGTCGCCAATATTTTGCTGAACAGCGACGACCTCTTTCCAAACATCTCCGATATTAACTTTTATTGCTGATATTTCTTTCCAAACATCTCCTATATTGATATGTATATTTGTTCCTTCTTCTATCCCACTCACTGAAAAAGTAGTAATATATCCGTCTTCTCCATCTCCTGCATACGCTAGCATGTAGTGAGTAGAATCTATTTTTATTAAAGAGTTATAAGTTCCGTTTAGTGTGTCATGTTCCAAGGACGTTTCTTGTGTAATATTATGACTTCCATCAATAGAGAATGTTTTTATAAATCCGTCCCCATCTACTCCAGAATACGCCAGAATAAAATGCGTTGTATCTATCATAACCATTGAGTTATATAATGCGTCAGCGACATCATGCTCTAAAGAATCAATCTCTGTAATATTATAACTGCCATCTATTGAAAACGTTTTTATAAATCCGTCCCCATCTACTCCAGAATACGCCAGAATAAAATGCGTTGTATCTATCATTACAAGAGAGTTGTGTATTCCTATTGTTGTATCATGCTCTAAAGAATCAATCTCTGTAATATTATAACTGCCATCTATTGAAAACGTTTTTATAAATCCATCATTACCAGTTCCACCATAAGCCAATATAAAGTGAGTTGCATCAATCATTACAAGAGAATTATATACTGCATTAGTTGTATCATGTTCCAAGGACGTTTCTTGTGTAATATTATAACTTCCATCTATAGAAAAAACCTTAATAAAACCGTCTGCGTTTGCTCCAGTATATGCCAAGATAAAGTGAGTTGCATCTATTTTTAATAATGAACTATACAGTCCTTTTGAGTTATCATGCTCTAAAGAATCAATTTCTGTAATGACATGACTTCCATCAATAGAGAATGTGCTAATAAATCCATCTTCCAAACTCCCTTCATACGCCAGAATAAAATGTGTAGAGTCAATCATTACAAGGGAATTATTTAATCCCTTTGATGTATCATGCTCTAAAGAATCAATTTGTGTTAATTCATAAGAGCCATCCATACTAAAAGTTTTTATAAATCCATCATCACCAGTTCCACCATAAGCCAACATATAATGTGTAGAATCTATTAAAATAATTGAGTTTGATATTCCTGTTGTTGTATCATGTTCTAAAGAATTTAACTCTGTGATTGTTAGTGCCATTATGCAGTATACTGAACATATAAAGCTCCCTCTGTTGTTGTGCTTGCCGTCGGTGGATCTCCTGTTCCATAAGAAACATTTACTACTTGGTCGGTTGCAGCGGTTCCGTGGTCTGCAGCGGTTAAAGCCCCTGTCAAAGTTGCAGCACTCAAAGAACTTACTACATTTGTAGCATCAGTAACATCTGCACTTTCCTCTATTGTTCCCAATTTAGTTGAGGCTGTAGAATTATAAGAAATTTTGTTGGAGTTTGCTACAATCTCATCCCATTTATCACTTCCGAGAATCCCTGCGTTTATAGTATCTGCTTCTATTAATGTTGCGTTTGTTCCATCAGAAGAATTAACATCAATCGTCGTAGCTGTCAGAGTTCCTAGACTTAAGTTTGTAGAAACATTTGTAACCTTAGCGTCGTTTACTGCGTGGGCGTGTAGAGCATCTGAATCCGAACCATCTGTTAGTGTGTCTAGTTCTGTCCCTGTTGCGCTTGTATCATGTGAGGCAATAGTCCCCGCAATTAGATTATCATGTGTAGTCCCTGCTTCAAGATTAGCAAACGTTACCTTCTTAGAAGTTGCACCATCCACTAAATATAATAAATCCGCAGCCGTTGCCTCTGTTGCTGCAACTAGTGCGCTTACTTTAGTATCAGCCATTTTCGATATTGTCTCCGTTTTCCATTAGTATAAAGTCTCCTGTCTCTAGTAGTATTAAGAATGTTGTGGAGGTTATTAATGTTACTATTCCATTAACAACCGTTATCGTTTCCCCTGATCCTACAGTAAAGCTTCCTGTTGCTCCTGATGGTGTATAAATATTATCATCAACATATTTTTTATTAGCAATCTCCTTATCAACTCTAGGCTCAATATCAACCGTTCCCACTTTAATATTAATCTGGTCGACGATATTCTTATCGTCCATGTTATCAAAGTTCCCTGCTCCCTCCGGACGTGTATAGTTTCCCTTATCCCGCTTTGTAGAACGGTCACTAATCAATCTTTTAATATTAGCCATAGAATTGTATAAGAATTGTATTATTTAAACACTTGTAATCGCTTCGTATCCTGTCCCAGTCCAAACTTTCAACTTATTTGTGGTTAAATCATAATAAATCATCCCTACGTTTGGCGCACTTGGTAAATCAGTTGTAACTTTATTAGGTGCTGTTAATTCCGAAGGCTTACAAATATCTCCAATAAGTTCAACCATCTTATTTCCCCTTTACTGCTTTTACTTTTTTCTCGGACTCTAAAAAAACTTTATAATCTGCTAAAATATCTCCAGACATTTCAGACTCTTTGTATAGAACTGCAAATTTTTCTCCTCTTAGAACTTGACCTTTATAACTCATCTTATGCCTCCGTATTCGTAATAGTATAAATACTCTTTTTATGAATAATTTGAATCTGTCCCATTTGCCATGACCTAAAGATTGTAGACCTACCCTCATTCTTGATTACTGCACTTTCAAAACCGATTGCACTTTGCCATTGTGCTGTTTTCTGTCCGATTATAATCATTGCTTCATCATCAGTTACAGAAGTTGTTTTTACAATAGTTAATCCTGCCACTTGTCCCATCTTTCCATTAGAAACAATATCTGCTGTCTTGAATGTAGGGTTGTTCAATACTTTAGAGTTCTGCATTAAAGAAGCGTAATCGTGTGGGTTTACTAATAAATATCCACCTGCTTGTGCGTCGTAGTTGTTTTCATCCATTGCTTGGATTCCTCTTAAAATATCATTTACTGGATTTTGATTTGTTGCTGTTGCGTTGTCCCATGTTGCCACTGCTGCGATTGTTCCAGAAGTTCCTGTTGCTGCTGTTAAAGCTGCGTAAATTGCAATATCAATAGAGTTAACAATTGCCTCTGCAATACCATCCACTGTTCTACTTTGCATATTGAATTGGCCTAATCTTAAATCTTCCATAGAAATTTCTGCTTCTGCTCCATACTTAATATGGTCTGAACTTGTTTTAGTCCATGCTCTATTTACCGTTGGATATTCTGATAATTTTCCTATTCCTTTAATGTCTCGAGTTCCCGACGCTGTTAGAATTGTTGCGTCTTCCTCGTAATATGTTTCAGTCATATCCGAAGACTTCATTTGTTTCAATAATGGCATTAATTTAAATTTCTTTGCTGCTAAAACCGTAACTACCTTAGATATATTCTCTCCTCTTAAATTGTCTGCTCCCGGCTGTGTTACCATTAAATGGTTACTCCTACATGTACTTCTCCACTTGTTCCGGTTGCGATTGCTTCAAGAGCTTTACCAACACAATCACCTGTTATCAATTCTGCTGCTGTACATACCTTAATAGTATTTGCCCCACCAATAGAAACTAATTGTCCTGCTGCGATTCCTGCTCCGCCGTTATCTTTTAATACCCAAATCCCTGTTCTACATAATCCTAAATCTACTACTCCATCAGTTGCGGTTTTTTCTGTCATTGTAATTCCTGCAAAAATATCACTATCCGCGGAGGTTGCGGCTGCTGTTCTAGGATCTGTCATCTTTAATAGTGTAAACTGTGGTACTGCTGTCCCAGTTGCTACTGTAAAATCATGCACCTCGTAAGGACCTTCAACCATTATTGCTTCGTTTGCCATAATTAGTCTTATAATGAATACTATTTAAATCTTTCCTAAAAGTGAATCCTACCGCCCTACTAGATAGGTGATAGGGTTTACGCCATAAGTTCGTATTCTTCTTGTAATTTGTCGAGGACAAATGTGTTTAAAGTTATTCCTATTTCACAATCCTTAATTAATTGTTTATGTTTCTTATCTTGTTCTACTAGAATGTCATTCAATTTTTTAACGGTTTCTTTTGTCTTTTTAATCTCTTCTTTTAGAATTGTTTTGGTTAACATTATAATACAACTTCTCCCTTTTCAAATCGTGCTGCAAATTCTTCATCTGTTTCTTCCTTAGGTTTCTCGGGCTCTTGCCCTGCCATAGATTTCCCACCTAGTTGTATTTTTGCCTTAAGTTCCTCTGCCCTTAATAATTCAATTTCTACCTTGTCGTTTTCCGCTTTGAGTTTTTGATAATTTTCAGTAACCTTTTCAATGCTAGTATTATTCTCTTCTCCGTCGGATTGAACTTCACTTTTATTTGTATCTTCATTGTTTGTTTCCTTTGTATCTTCCATGTATATATATATATTGTTGACTTTATAAAT
>Ga0075114_10001707_pt1 | contig 11676 bp, 13 predicted proteins | sample AntAceMetag02UKM_FD_69784 | JGI IMG/M metagenome (GOLD analysis project Ga0075114, IMG submission 69784) | Saline lake microbial communities from Ace Lake, Antarctica - Antarctic Ace Lake Metagenome 02UKM | ecosystem: Environmental > Aquatic > Non-marine Saline and Alkaline > Saline | place...
CTGGTCATCGCCCACCGGCTGAGCACCATCCGCAACGCCGACAAGATCATCGCCCTGGAGGAAGGCCGCATCATCGAGGTGGGTGACCATCACGAACTGATGGAGCGAGGGGGGCTCTACAGCCAACTCTACCGCCGGCAGTTAGAACTGGCCGCGACGGGGGGAGAACCAGGGAGGAATCAAGTAACCTAGTCTGAAGAGGCAGGATCGAGCGAATCAACCCTTCGAAGTCAGAGACCCAGCAGGTGTCGAACCTCAGATTCCAGTTGCTGCATGTAGTGTTGCTCAAGGCACCCGATGTTGACACCAAGACGCTTCCTGTCTATAGCGCGGAGCTGGAAAACAAGCAGCACAGATGGCCTGGTAAGCCCGTTCTGTGGAGAAGGATCAACACGAAAAGTGTATGGAAAGCGCATTGCGCTAAGCTTGGAAGTCAGAGGAACAACCATTGTGGTAGGCAGGCTGGCATCTGTCACATCGGTCTGCACAACGATGGCTGGCCTGCGGCCTACCTGTTCATGCCCTGCTCGGTGTGAAGGTACAGGAAGGTCAACAGTCACGATGTCGCCGCGTGCCATGCCTAAGCCAGCTCCAGCTCGAAGTTCGCCAAAGCCTCATCACTGAGAATATCCCAAGCTTGAAACTCCATATCAAGCTGGGGTTCCAAGGTTGCAGAGCGCTTCGTTGGAAGTAGGACGCTGACCGTTCTTAGCGATTCGTAGAAGTTACCGCTGGGGAAGGGCCTTTCACCTATGCTCACTGTTGACATATAGCTCTCAATATAGGCCCTAGTTCTGATGCCCCTGCTTGCTTCAAGCCAGTTCTTCGTGTTTGCCACATCTGTTCGCGGTTCCATCTAACTCTCCCCAACACCATCTATGCTGTTTTCCTTTGTCCGACGATTGCCTTCAGTTGAACAGGCTTGAATCCTTCAGTCCGTGTTATCGTTGCAGCATCTATGGCTCCACCAACGCCGCGAACTCCGACCATCCAGGTTTGAATTTCCATTGTTGTCCGAATCAGAAAGATCGACAGATCCACGCAGTCTTGCAACGGGAGAAACGGATAGGGAATCCGCGAAGACAATACGCCCTCAAGATGCTCTTCTAGTGCTGACTTCTGTTCATCAGTCAGTTCCAGAAAAGCCTGCACGATAGAGGGTAGTTTCGGGTCAAATCCCTTGATGAGTCGGCTCGTGTACTCCAGCTGCCCTCCCCATGTGAGTCCAAACCCATCGGCGTTCTGTTCTTGTGGCGTTGGATCTGACGCAATGCTGACCCTGTAGACCTTTCCATATGGCGCACCTTTGTCGAATCCTCCTACCAAGAACACCATGTCAGGACCACGGTAGTCTTCTGGCATTTTGGCTTTCCATTGGCCCGCGAAAAAGCTGCTGAGCCTCTTGGCAAGATCCTCAACTGATAGTCGGCCAATGTCCTCCTTTGAAAGCTCATCCTCAAACTCGGGCAAGAAACTATGAGGTGTTCTTGGTTCCTGTTGGCCTATGGCTCCCAAGCCGTATGTGATCGCACCAACGTAGTCCTGACCCGTTATCTGCAGTAGCTTCGTGGCATTGTCGAAGGTAGAAGGAAGCATCATCCTCCCATCATCGCGTTCCATTTCTGCGGTTAACGTGACCCTACTGTCAGCCGCCAGTACTATTCCTTCTGGTCCTTTGAAAGCTACCCCCAAAGACATGAGCTTCTTCCCTCCTGTCTACCAAGGTCAATGAACAGGTGAAATGCAGGGACGCGATTGCGCTTCTATACTACCAGATTAGGGCGCATTTGTCAAGAGCCGATCCTGCAGCAGCATTGTGCTATAGGCCGACCCGTTCCAGAATGGTTTGCATTTCGTGTATCAGTTCGGGATCGAGGGGCAGCCGAGCCAGCTTGCGCTGCGTGATGCGGAAATCGCAGCGCAGGTGGCGGATGGATAACTTGCCATCCAGCCAGACAGCATAGGTGCCCCGCGGCGTGCCGTGGCGCGGCTGGCCCAAGCTCCCCGGGTTGACGATGATCGTCTCGCCCACCTTGCGCAGGCCCGGCACGCGGGTGTGCCCCACGAAGAGCACGTCCGCCTCGATCTCCGCCAGTTCGGCTTCCAGCGTCGCTTCCGGCGCCATCAGCAGATGCAAACGCTTGCTCAGCGGCTCAGTAGGCGCGGCGTGCATCAGATGAACGCTTGCTCCCCCCAGGCTGACCCGCTGCTGCAACGGCAATCCGCCCAGCCAGTCCAGATCGTCCTCCGTCAACTGCGAACCGGTGAACTCCTCACCTACACTCCCGCCGCGTCCAGGATGGTCGGGATGTGGTGCTCCCAGCCCAGGGACATGATGTGCACCCCCTGGCAAATGTCCTTCGCCTCTCGAATCAGACGAGCGGCGATCTCAATACTCGTCTTCACCCGATCCTCCGCATCCGCCATCTCCTCGATCAGATGATCCGGCACGTGCACCCCAGCCACGTTGCGGTTCATGAAGCGAGCCATACCCGCCGACTTCAGTAGGATGATGCCCACCAAAACCGGCACGTTCAGATGCTCCACCTGCTCCATGAAACGGGCAAACTGCTCTGTGTCGTAGACCCCCTGAGTCTGGAAGTACTTGGCCCCGGCACGCACCTTCTTTTCCATCTTGGCGATCTGCGGTTCCAACGGATTGGAGCCCGGGCTCACCACCGCGCCAGCAAAAAAGCGAGGGGAACCCTTCAACGGCTTACTGGCCAAATCCTGCCCGCTCTGTAGTGTCTCCACTGTCCGCAGTAAGGTGACCGAATCCAAATCGAACACCGGCTTGGCCTGGGGGTGATCGCCCAGCGTCGTGTAGTCGCCGGTCAGGCAAAGGATGTTCTCGATGCCCAGCACGTGGGCGCTGAGCAGGTCCGATTGCAGGGCAATGCGGTTGCGGTCGCGGCAGGTCACCTGGTAGACTGACTCAATGCCCCGTTCCTGCAACAGGCAACTGACAGCCAGCGAGCCCAGCGTCATCACCGAACTCTGCTGGTCGGTGACGTTAATGGCGTCAACGTGGTGGCGAAGTAGCTCGGCCGTCTCCAGCAATTCGGTGACGTCAACCCCTTTAGGCGGGCCGATTTCGGCCGTGACCACGAACTCACCCGCTTCCAGTGCAGCTTGCAATCGGCTCATCCCCCACCCCCTTTCTTCCGCTTAGGCTGGAGGGCCCGCTTGTCAATGCGCTGCGGATGGCGGGCCTTGCTCCAGTCCTTGGGCTCACGGATCGCCTGGAAACGTTCACCCTGGCCCAGCTCGTGCAACCGCTGGTGGATCATAACCCAGGCGCAGTCCTGCTCCTTGTCCACCTCGCATTTGCCATCCATGTAGCCGCCGCAGGGGCCGTTGGCCAGCCCCTTGGGGCAGAGGGTCACCGGGCAGATGCCGCCTGTTTCCGCCAGCACGCACTCCCCACACAGCCGACAGCGCTCATCCGAAAGGGTCAGCCTTTGCAGACGGGCCAGGTAGAGGGAATTGAGAGCTGGGTAGGTCGGCACGTCCACCAGCGCGGCGACAGTCTGCACGCCCGCGCCACAGGAAAGCACCAGCACCGCATCCGCCTGGGCCAGTGCCTCCTTGGACCGGCGCAACTTGAGCCGTGTGAAGCGCAGATCACAGGTGCTCTCGTCGGGCATCAGCAGGCCCACACAGCGCTTGCCCGCCTCCTCCAGGGCGACCTTCATTTCCGCGAGCTGCAGCTCTCCGCCGGTGGCCCAGCTAGTGGCACAAATTGGACAGCCGACGAGCAATATCGCCTCGTGGCCCTCCAAGATGGCCAGGATCTCCTCCAACGGCTTCTGTTCAGTGATGATCATCGTCCCACCTCCTGGCCCTAGGGGCCACCCGCCTCGTCCGGCGGCTTGAGGCGCGCCAGTAGCCTTTCGATCCGCCGCAGAAGCTCCGGAGGGCGCACGGGCTTGTCCACGTAGTCTTCCGCTTCCAGCATCATTCCCTGCCCCATCGCCACAGAAGTCTCCGACACCCGCTCCGCGAAGCTGGTAAGCATCATCACCGGGACACGGCGCAGTCCCTGATCACCCTTCAGCACCTCGCAGACCGTGAAGCCATCCTGCCCCGGCATGATGACGTCCAAGATGATGAGATTCGGCGTCTTCAGGCGAGCCAGATCTAGCCCTTCCTGGCCGCTCAGCGCCACGCGCACATGATACCCGGCCTCTTCCAGCACCAGCCGCGTAGCAACCACGAAGTCCGGGTCGTCGTCAACCAACAGGATATCCACTTCCTTCGCCACTGGTCACCTCCTCCTTACTTCTTCAACAGCTTCTCTACCCGCCGCAACAACTCGGGCGGGCGGATGCGCTTCACCACATAGTCCTGCACGTGCATGGAGGCTCCCACCTCCAACTCGTAACGGCGACGGCTCGCCTCCTCCGGCACTGCGGTCAGAATGAGGATGGGCAAGTCGGCATACTCGGCGCTCTCTCGCAATTCCCGCACCACGGTGAAGCCGTCCTTGCGCGGCATCAGCAAGTCGAGAATTAGCAAGTCTGGCTGCGTCTCACGGATCAGCTCCATACACTCCACGCCATCCTTGGCTGTGACCACGCCGTAACCTTCCACCTCCAGCACTGTGCTGAGCATGATGCGGATGTCGGGATCGTCATCCACCACAAGAATCTTTGCCTTGGTCATGATCTCCTCCTCTCAAAGGGAAACAAGTAGACAAGGAAACTAAGGAAACAAGAAAACAAGGAATCAGAAACCTCCAGATCCAGTCCAAGCTTACACGACAGGGTGTGGCAGCAAGCCTCTACTCCTCTGCTTCCGGCTGCTTGACCATCGAACGCAAGCTGGCGATGCTGCCATAGGCGACTTCGCTAGCCTCCTGCAATGGCTGCGCCAGAGGATCCTTGGGCAGGAGTAAGAGCATGCGTGTGCCTCCCTCACCATCAGGCGGATAGGGACTTTCGGGAATGATCTTCCCCCGATGAGCATCCACAATGCGCTTGACAATGGAAAGCCCCAGGCCCAATCCCTTCTCCTCCGTGTCCGGAGGACGATAGAAAGCTTCGAAGATGTGAGGCATGTGCTCGGAGGCGATGCCTGAGCCAGTATCAATCACCTCCACTCGCAGATGGTCCGGTTGGTCTTCGGCGCGGAAGACAACCTGGCCCCCAACCGGCGTGAATTTGATGGCATTGCTCAACATGTTAGTGAAGACCTGACGCAACCGATTGGGGGCGCCGACGATCCTAGGCAAATCCTCCGGCACGTCCATTTGCAGACTAATGTCCTTCTCCTTGGCGTGCAGCAGCACGTCTTCCATAGAAAGCACGAACACCTCTTGTGGCGAGAGTTCCGTGAAGTCACTCTCGATCTGTTCCGGCCTCATGCGCGCCAGATCCAGAATGCTGTTCAGCATGTCGGAAAGCTCTTGGAGCCGCACACAACAGCGCTCCATCATGACCTGCTGCCGCTGGCTAAGCGGCCCCGTGTAGCCACCCAACATGACCTGAAGGTAGTTATCTACCGCCGCAATGGGGGCCCTCAACTCGTGCGAGATAATGGACACGAAATAGGACAGGGTGTCCGTCGCATCCTTGAGACGAGAGGCCACCACCTTCGTTAGACTGGCCATCAGTTGATATCCAATATGATGGTCCTCGCTGACCAGTTGTTGCAGACCCTCCCCATCAATGCACAGCAGTTCCACCTGGCCCAGGCTGATAGCCGACTTTGTGTAAAAGTGCGGTTCGACCAGCGTGGACCAGCCGAAACCATCGCCTGCTTGCAGGATATCCAGCGTCGCTGGCCGCGGCCGGCTGCGGGGGCTCAGGCGGATCATCTTCTCCAGCGCCACTTTGCCCCGCACGACGAGATACAGAGTGACAGCCTTGTCCCCCTCCCTGCAGACGAAGGTGCCCCGTTCCCGGGCCTCCCTCCGGCTCAGGGGAACGATCCTCGTCAACTCCGCATCGCTCAGCTTCTCAAAGAGCGCAAACGAGCGCAACCACTCGACAGTAACCGTCATACGAACCTCCCTAACGGAAAGACGTCAACTGCAGCGCCTCCTCGGGGCACTGTAGGACGCATCGAGGAACCTCATGAAGACAGTAGCCATCTCAAATGAACCACGCCCGTTCAAATACACTGGGCAATCTCATGAAGCTAGACACCGGCGGCATTCAGCCACTGCTCCTGGGGACAGTGGAGTATGCTTCGACGACCTTGCCGCCCTACTGCCGGACGTACTCCACCGCCGCCCGAATCAGTTCCCGGGTGGGACCTCTGCTGCGATACTCCTTGGCCACGAAGAAGCATGCGCGGCAATTCACCACGAAGGCACGAAGACTGCAAGAAAACGGAAGAACATCCTGCACTTACCGGTCCTCGCGGAGACTCTGTGGCTCTGTGGCTTGGTGGTCATGATTGACCTCGGCCTTTCCAACAGACTCCGAAGACCTTGTTTCCGCATGTTCCTTCAAAGGATTCGGGCCCAGCCAGCGAACCTGCTCCGTCATCTCCGTGGCGGCCATAGCGAAGTGCGCCCCCATGGCCGAAGACATATTGACCATCTGCACGCGTCGGCCATCCAGGCCAATCTCGTCTAGCAGGCCTCGCAGGTACTCGACACGCTGTCTGGCTTTGACATTACCCTCCAGGTAATGGCAGTCCCCTTCCAGTCAACCAGCGACGAGGACGCCGTCGGCGCCTCGCTCGAAAGCGTGCAGCATTTGGACGACCTCCACTCGCCCGCTGCACGGCAATATCACCACTTTGACGTTGGGCGGGTACTGCAATCGCAGAGAGCCGGCCAGGTCGGCAGCAGCGTAGGCACAGTGCTCGCAGCAAAAGGCGAGGATTTGGGGTTCGAAGTTTGTGGCCATGCGGTCTTCCTCAACCATCGGTAGATTGGTGGATTGGTAGATCGGTGAACTGGTAAACCGGTAGATTGGCAGATTGGCAGGTTGGTGGATCGATGAACTGGTAGATTGGTCAGCTTCCCGCAGTCTTGCCCTCCAGCCCGCTCCTGTGGTATAATCGACTTGCCAATCTCATGCCATGGTACAGCTCAAGGAGATTCGATGAGCTAAACCGAACACATCACCGCCCACGAGCCGGAAGAGGAGCCTCTCTCGTTCTGATTGAAGGTATCCCTGCTCTGGTCTGCGGCATTTGCGGTGATACCATCCCCGAATGGAACGTCGTCCAGCAGTTGCTGACCGAACTGGAAGAGCGAGAGCAACCCGTACGATAGTCAAGGAGAATGCGCCATGGAAGCGATCACACTGACAATTCCAGATGAGCTGGCCAGGCAGTTGCGCCCATATCAGGCTGATCTGCTGGACATCCTGAGCGTCGGCCTACGGGAATGGGAAACGGCCAAGCGCAAAGCAGTGCCCACTCAGCGAGAGCGGATACTGGAGGCCCTGCAGGGCACCGACCTGATCCAGCCATTGGAGCCAGCCATCGCTCGGAAGTATCTGAACAGCAGACCCCACCAACGACAAAAACCACTCAAGCTAGATGGCAAGCCACTCAGCCAGATCATCATCAAGCAACGAGGTACGCTCTGATGCCAGAACCAGGGCCACCTCAGACCTACTTTCTCGATAGCAGCGCCTTGGTCAAGCGCTACGTAATCGAGGCTGGCTCTTCCTGGGTTGAGGACATCTGTGACCCCAAGACCGGCAATGTCATCACTGTTGTTCAGATTGGTCTGGTGGAGGTTGCCGCTGCCTTTGCCAGCAAGCATCGAGACAACTTTGTCACCCAAGACCAGTACGAGAGAGCCCTCGTTGACCTAATCCATGACGCCCAAGATCAGTATTCGTTGGTAGGGATCGATCAGCGGATTGTTGATCTTGCAATCGAACTCACTCACCGTCAGAAGCTACGCGGATATGATGCAGTACAACTGGCTTGCGGCTGCGTCCTCAATAGAGCGCTACTGGATGAAGACCTCCCTCCCTTGATATTCGCCTCAGCAGATAATGACTTGTTGACCGCCGCCCGATCCGAGGGACTCTCTACAGCCAATCCTGCGGACTACGCGGTGTCTGGTACGTTGGCAGATTGGTGACCAGCTTCCCAATGTACCAATCTACCAATCTACCATCCCCGCCGGCACCAGCTCCCGCAGATCCAGTAGCGCTCCGATCTTTACCTCCATCTGCTCGTCGGTGTAGTGCATGAGCTGGATGGCCCTGGCCGGGCACTCGGCGACGCAGATGCCACACCCCCGGCACTGCGCTACCTCGATCTCCGCCGCCCCCACAATGCCGCCCACGCCCACCAGATCGCGGTTGATGCGCGGGATGCTGTAGGGACACACCCGCACACAGGTCAGACAGGCGGTGCATTTCGCAGCATCCACCTGGGCCACAACACCACCCACACTGAGCGTATCCTTGCTGAGGATGGTCGCCGCCCGGGCGGCCGCGGCCTGCGCCTGCACCACCGCCTCGCTGATGAACTTCGGATAGTGCGCCAGGCCTGCCACGTAGATGCCTTCGGTGGCGAAATCCACCGGGCGCAGCTTGACGTGCGCTTCCAGGAAGAACCCATCGAGGTCGCGGGAGACCTTGAGCGCCGTTGCCAACTCCTTGGCTCCCTCTGAAGGGACTATCGGATTGCTGAGCACCAGCAGGTCAGGTGCCAGCATGATCCACTCGCCAAATGTTGGCTCCCACGCTCGCACTTGCAGAGCTTGCTGATCACGTGTTGAGTGGTGCGTGGTGCGTGATACGTGTATAGTGTTGCGGGTCACCAACTCCACCTGCGGCTTGTGTGCATCGTCATAGCGCATGAAGAGCACGCCCTTCTCCCGCGCCTCGGTGTACAGCCGCTCCTTGAAGCCATAGGTGCGGATGTCGCGGTACAGCACGGTGATGCGAGCGTCAGGGTTCAACTCCTTGAGCCTCAGGGCATTCTTGAGCGCCGTGGTGCAGCAGATGCGGCTGCAGTATTTCTCGGCGGGGCCCACGCATAGTATCATCACGATATTGTCTGGTGGATCAGTGGGCTGGTCACCGGCCTGCCGGTCTACCAATCTACCAGTTTCCCAGTTCACAAGCTTACCAGTTTCCATATCTACCGGTCTGCCAGCTCCCCAATCTACCAGCGATGCCTCGAACTCCTGCCCCGTCACCACCCGTGGGTCTTCGCCGTACAGATACTCCGTCCCCCGATACTCTTGCCCGCCGGTGGCCACGACGGTCACGCCGTGGCGTACCTCGGATTCCTCAACGAGGCCCGAACCGTTGAGCCCACGAAGGCGGCTGGTGAAATTCCCGCGGTAGCCGCTGTGCTCCACCAACTCCGTGTTCAGATGCACGCTGACCAGCGGCTCCGCCTCCACGCGAGCGACCAACTCCTGCAAATACGCTTGGGGATCATTTCCTCCAATACTTGATCCCCGATCTCCAATACCCACATAGATGTGCCGCAGATTGCCGCCCAGCTCCCCCTCCCGTTCTACCAGGTGCACGGGGAAGCCCTGCTCGGCCAGCGAGAGCGCCGCGGTCATCCCCGCCGCGCCGCCGCCCAGCACCAGCGCCCTCTTCTGCACCGGTATGGACACCTTGTGCAGCGGCTCCAGGCGGGCCGCCCGGGCCACCGCCATGCGCACCAGGACCTCAGCTTTCTCTGTCGCCGCCTCCTGGTCGTGCGAATGTACCCAGGAGCACTGGTTGCGAATGTTGGCCATCTCGAAGAGGTAGGGATTGAGCCCCGCCATGCGGATGCTATCCTGGAATAGCGACTCATGGGTAAGCGGCGTGCAGGAAGCGACCACCACGCGGTTCAAGTCGTGCTCCTTCACCTGCTGGGTGATGTGAGCAATGGAGTCCTGCGAACAGGTATAGAGGTTGCGCTCGGCGTGCACCACGTAGAGCAGCGTCCTGGCATACTCCTCCACTCCCTCCACGTCCAGGAAACCGGCTATGTTGGAACCGCAATGGCAGATGAAGACACCAATACGCGGCTCCTCGTCGCTCACATCCCGCTCCGGGGGATACTCCTCTTCCCGCACCAGAGTGCCCCGCGCCGTAGCCAGCAGCATCTCGGCGCAGGCCGCTGCCCCACTCGCCTCCACCACCGTCTCGGGGATGTCCTTCGGCTCGACGAAGGTGCCGCAGGCGTAGATGCCGGGACGACTGGTGCGCAGAGGATCGAACGGTGAGGTGCAGCAGAAACCATGCTCATCCAGTTCGATGCCCAGGTTGCGGCCCAGTTGCCGCGCGCTCTCAGCTATTTCCACGCCCACGGAGAGCACAACCAGGTCGAATTCCTCTTCGCGGATTGCGGATTGCGGATTGCGGATTGCGGATTGCAGGTGCCCCTCTGCGACACTGCGACCCTGCGACACTGCGCCTTCGTCCACGTATCTCAGAATCAGATTGCGAGTCTTCGGATTCTCCCTGAGCTCGGAAACCCGACAGCGAACATACTCGATACCGTACTTCTGCTGCGCCCGCTTGTAGTACTCCAGGTAGCCCTTGCTGAAGGCCCGCATGTCCATCATGAACACCTTGATCTGCGTGTCGGGCTCATGCTCGCAGGCCATGATGGCCTCTTTGGTGGCGTACATGCAGCAGACGGACGAGCAGTAGTCATGCTCCTGATCGCGGGAACCAACGCACTGCAAGAAAGCGATCTTGCGGGGCCGCTCGTGATCGGAGAGCCGTTTGACGTGGCCGAAGGTGGGGCCAGAGGCAGAAAGCAACCGCTCGAACTGCAGCGCAGTGAGCACGTTGGGATAGCGACCAAAGCCCAACTCCTCCGCCACGCGAGCGTCATAAGCCTGGTAGCCCGGCGCCAGGATGATCGCCCCCACATCCAATGTCTCGATGCGATCCACCATGTCATGGTTGATGGCATCAGCGCCGCAGGTGTACCAGCAACTCAGGCACTCGGAGCAGTGACCGCAGGCCAGGCAGCGCGCCGCTTCCTTTTGGGCCAGCTCCTCGTTGTAGCCCAACTCCACCTCGGCGAAACTGCGGCGGCGCGTCTCCACGTCCAGCGCGGGCATGCGCACCCGCGGCTGGCGCACGATCTCGCCATGCTCCAGCTTCTCCCTCACATCTTCCGGTGTGAGTTCGACGACCGGCAGATCTGGCTTGGGCCCGGTCTCCAGTTCCTCACCTCGCAGGTAGCGATCAATGGATTCCGCCGCCTGATGGCCCGCGGCCACCGCCTCCACCACGAAGGCGGTGCCACTTACGCTGTCACCGGCAGCGAAGACCCCCGGCCGCGTGGCCGCCAGGGTGTTGGGATTGACCGCCACCGTGCCGCGGCGAGTGACGCCCACACCCGCATCCTCGGGGATCCAGGCCAACCCTGCCGCCTGGCCGATGGAGAAGATGATGGTATCGCACTCGATGACATGCTCGGACTCGGGCACTGTCTCCAGGTGCAACCGGCCCTCGGCGTCAAATTCCATGAAAGCCACGTTTTGGCATTCGATGCCGGCCACGTGGCTATTGCCATCGCTGAGAATGCGCTGGAAGGAGAGACCAGGATGCACGATCACTCCCTCCGCCTCGGCGTGCTCTATCTCCCACGCATGGGCAGGCATCTTCTCGCGGCTTTCCAGGCAGGCCAGGTGCACCTCCGGCACTCCCAGCCGCACGGCGGTGCGCGCCACGTCAGAAGCTACGTTGCCGCCGCCCAGCACCACCACCTTCTCGCCCAGTTTGGGCG
>Ga0075114_10001712_pt1 | contig 11655 bp, 9 predicted proteins | sample AntAceMetag02UKM_FD_69784 | JGI IMG/M metagenome (GOLD analysis project Ga0075114, IMG submission 69784) | Saline lake microbial communities from Ace Lake, Antarctica - Antarctic Ace Lake Metagenome 02UKM | ecosystem: Environmental > Aquatic > Non-marine Saline and Alkaline > Saline | place...
AGTTATCGGTTGTGGACCTGCAGGTATGATGGCCTGCGGAGAACTGGCCAAAAGAGGCATAAAAGTTCTTGGAATAGATAAGAAGCCTTTACTGGATGTTAATATCAGAACAGCTTCAGGCTACTGTTTTCTGGACCAGAATTTTAATCAGGAAAATATTAAAATGACTCCCAAGGGCAATAAGACCCTGTTGGAATATACAGATTCAGGGTTTGATCTGGTTTACGGCGATAAGATGGAGGGTATTTATAATTCCTATATGTTTTCTGATACCAAAAAACACTGGAAGGTAAAGGTTACGGATAAACCCTTTTATCATGTTTTTAATCCGCACCAGTGTCATGCAGACCGTTATAAATGGGCCAAAAAACAGGGCGCTGAATTTATGACTGCCACCCTGTTCAGGAATGTGGAGCAGACTCCGGAAGGTGTAACTGTCAAGGTCAGAAGAGACGGGCAGGATATTTATCTTACCGCTAAAAAAATGCTTGCTGCTGACGGTCTGGTGTCCAAGGTAGCCAAAGTGACCGGAAAAAATAAAGACCGCTTAGACTTCGGCATGAAGGGCCCCACAATTGAATATGAAATGAAGAATGTGGAATGTCCTTATGACCGCGGTGATATGTTTTTCTTTGGCGCGGGAAATTTTGGCGGCAGAGCGGGCGGAATCATCATGGTTCCCAGCTGTCATGGTGAAGGTGTTTTCAGACTAGAGACCATGTCCATGCTGCCCGCATCAACTGCAGAAGACCTTGTTGAGTATTTTACCAAGAAAGGGCCTTTTGCCGACTGGTTTAAAAATTCAGAAGTCATTGAGACTAGCGGTGTGGTCATAGAATTTCTTGGACCCATGATGGTTCCTCAGAAAGAGCATATTCTTTTTATCGGCGACTCTGCCGCGTACGGAGAATGCCTGTATCAAAGCGCTGTGATGTGCGGTTATGTGGGTGCTGAGAAAGTGATCAAAGAGCTTAATGGTGAAAGTGGATACGATGAATATACAGAATGGTGGGCAGATCACTTTGACTGGGTTAAAAATCCCATTGCCATGGCCAACTATACCAAGCGGGTTATGTTTCCGCGCTTTTTTACGGTGAAGGAGCTTGATTTCCTTTTTGACCTTGCCATGAAAAATCCCATTATTGTTAAAGAAGTAGAAGCATCACCCTATACTTTCTCTACCATGATGTTGGAATCCTTTATCGCGCTTCCGGGTGTACCTGAAGATTTGAAAGAACGTATGCGTCAGCTGATTCATGCAGACATGGGCGCGGTTGCTGCAATGGCTGGTAAGGTACAGAAAGCATCATAGCCGTTTATTTTAATCCGGAACTTATAAAGCCTCAGTCATGTCTACGCATGATTGGGGCTTTTTGTTTTTTCGAACTGTTTTAGAAAAGAAGGGACCAAAATGGAAACCAGGTTTGGATGGACTGGAAAGATATTAAAGATTGATCTAACAGAAGAAAAGATATCTTGTCTTAACACGCATGATTACAGCGAGCTTTTTATCGGTGGGCTTGGTATTGGAGAAAAAATATACTGGGATGAGACTGTACCTGACACAAAGGCTCTTGATCCGAAAAATCCGTTTATCCTGATGACGGGTCCGCTTTGTGGAACAACTGCACCGTCTGCACCGAGGATGGTGGTGTGCGGCAAGTCTCCCATGACATATCCTGAACGATTTGTTAATGCCAGTATTGCCGGTTTTTTCCCGGCGGAACTGAAAAAAGCCGGGTTTGACGGGATTGTGCTGATTGGCAGGGCAGACCGTCCTGTATATATCAGTATTGAAGAAGGGGAAGTTAAGCTGTGTGATGCCGCGCATCTCTGGGGGCTCAGGAACAGTGAAACCCGGGAAAAAATCGAAAATGATCTTAGTGCGAAACACAAGATTATGTCGATTGGGCCGGGCTGTGAAAATGGTGCCCGCATGGGAACGCTTCTGATTGATCTTGCAGGCAGTGCGGGAATGGGGTTTGGTTCTGTGATGGGTTCAAAAAATGTAAAAGCAATTGCCGTCAGAGGTACAAAAAAGATCCCTGTTGCTGATCTTAATTCCGTAAAAAAGATCCGAAAGAAATTAAAAGAGATGACCGGGCCCGGATTTTATAACTTGTATGATAAGTCAATGCCCATACCGGGAAATGAGGTAGTTAAAAAAGTATACTGTCATGGCTGTCCCCAGGGCTGCTGGCGCTCGGTTCACCGCAGGCCTTCGGGGCTTGAAGGTATCCGGAAATGTCAGACTGTGGGGTTCTATATGCTGTGGGACAAGAAAAAAAACGGGAAAATAACAGACACCACCTTTCTTGCCATGGAACTGGCAAATGAATATTCGCTCTGTATCCATGAGATGCTTTTTGTGCTTCTCTGGATTGACCGTGCAAAAGAGCAGGGAATTTTAACTGAAAAAAATACAGGTCTTCCGTTTTCTGAAATGGGAAGTCTTGAATTTATTGAGACCTTTATGGAAATGATTGCGAAGAGGGAAGGCTTTGGCAGGGTCATGGCCGAAGGGGCGATGCGAGCAGGTGAAACCTTCGGTAATGAATCAAAAAAAATTGTACAGAGTTTTCTCACCAAAACCGGAAGGCCGGCCCGTACCTACGGGCCCAAAAGTTTTATTCTTTCTGCGCCGATTCATGCTGTTGAACAGCGGCCGGCCATTACCAGTCTCCACGAGATTTGTAATCCGCTGACCAAGTGGGCACTGTGGAATAAAAGCAACGGTGAACAGAGCTATGTCTCAACCGAAGTTTTAAGGGGTATCGCAGAAAAATTCTGGGGCGGAAAAGAGGCGGTAGATTTTTCAACCTATGACGGTAAGTCAAAAGCCGCGGTGATCATTCAGAACAGAGAGTATGCCAAGGAGTGCATGGTGCTGTGTGACCTGGTGTGGCCGGTGCATGATGATGCCAGTACTTGTGATCATGTGGGAGATCCGGCGATTGAAAGCAGACTCCTGTCCGCGGTTATCGGCAGAAATATAAGTGAGCAGGATCTTGAGCTTATAGGTGCCCGGGTCTTTGAGCTTAACCGCGCTATCATGTTAAGGGACGGGCGTTCGGGAAGAGAGGAAGATACGCTTTCAGATTCCTGCTTTGTGTCTATGGAAGAACCGCCTGCAGATATTTTTGATATGTATAATCCTGAACGTTATCTTCCCGGAAAAGGGGAAGATCTTATCTCACATAAAACAGCTGCGGTTGACCGGGAAAAGTTCGAAAATATGATGGACGAGTATTATGAGTTGCGGGGTTGGGATGTGGAGACCGGGCTATTAAAAAAGGAAAACCTGGAAAGGCTGGGTATTTTTGAGGTTGTTGATAAATTGGGTGATAAGGTTTTATAGTATAGCGTTGTTTGGCGTAAAAATTAGAAAAAGCAAATTGCCTAAAGTAAGTTAAAACACTTGAAGTACTTAAAATATATTAATCTAAGATTAGAAAACTATTATTGTCTTTTCAGGATAATTTTATGGAAAAAAGATTTGGGTGGACAGGTAAAATACTCAGAATAAATCTGACCAATGAAAAAATATCCGAAATAGAAACGGATCAGTACAAGGATAAGTATATTGGGGGCAGGGGGATTGCCAGCCGGCTTTACTGGGAGAATATTTCTTCTGGTACCAGTGCTCTTGATCCGGGTAACCATCTCTTTTTTATGACCGGACCTTTAGCCGGAACAAAAGCACCTGCCTCATCCCGCTGGATTGTTCTTGGCAAGTCACCGCTGGTTTATCCTGAAAAATATGCTTTTGGAAATCTTGGGGGATGGTTTGGTGCGGCACTGAAATGGGTCGGACTAGACGGACTGGATGTTTTGGGTAAAGCGCCAAAACCAATTGTTTTGGTGATATCAGAAGGTGGAATTTCAAGTTTTGAAGACGCGGGGGATTTGTGGGGAAGAGATGCCTTGGAAACAATTGATCTGTTAAAACAGCGTTTTGGTAAAAAAGCAGAGATTGCAACTATTGGTAGAGCGGGCGAGCTTAAGGTTCGCTTTGCTTCCATTGTGGCATTGCGGGGCGCTTCGGCCGGAAAAGGTTTTGGCGCAGTGATGGGCTCAAAAAATCTGAAAGCAATAGTGATCAAAAGCAATAGAAAAATTTTTCTGCCTGCCCGGCCTGACCTGTTTGCAGAGGTTAGAAAAGAGATTACTTCACTATGGAAGGGAGAGACCTCTGAACGTTACTGGACAGAGCCTGTTTTAGATAGTGTAGAGCGGACAAAGATAACCCCGTGCTTTTCTTGTCCCGGACTTTGCGGCAGGGGAGTATATGCTGATACGGACGGAAAGAAAGGGTTTGGTAAAAATTGCGCCTCTGCCTATGCATATGCGTATGCGGAGCAGGCAAAATCCGGGACCATGGGCAAGGCAACTTTTGCTGCGAATCGGCTTGCGAATCAGCATGGGCTCTGCACTAACGAATTGAACCTTCTTTTTGAATGGGTGCCGAAAGCAGAGAAGGCCGGTTTGATTAGTAAAACAGAGACCGGGCTGGACCCGGAGCTGTATGGAACCTGCGAATGGATTGAAAAGCTTATAGATCTTGTTATAAACAGGCAGGGAATAGGTGATGTTCTGGCGGAAGGTAGCCGCCGGGCCACGAAAGAACTGGGCGCCGAAGACCTGATTGACGGGCTGGTCTCGAAATATGGTTTTCATGCCGATCTTTACGGCCCAAGACTTTTTATTTCCCTGGCGCCAATACACGCGACTGAGCCGGTTCACCCCATTACCCAGCTCCATGCGGTTAGCCTTCCCATGGTCAAGTGGATGATCTGGATGTCAACAGAGGGGATGCTGGGGAACTTTACCACGGAAAAACTGAGGAATTTGGCGAGGACTTTCTGGGGCTCAGAAAAGGCTGCCGAGTTTGACTCCACTGAATATATGGGCGCTGCCGCAGCGATTATGCAGAACAGGGCCTATGCTGAAGAAAACATGATATGCTGTGATTTTTTCTGGCCGATTGATTATAGCTGCAACCGGAAATCCGGCACCGGGAATCCGGACCTTGAAGCTAGGCTGTTTTCCGCGGTGACTGGGCAGGAGATGGATGAAGCGTCTTTTCTTTTATCTGGTGAACGGAGCTTGAATCTGAGCCGGGCCATATATATGAAAGAAGGCCGGCAGGGAAGAAAAGATGATCTGCTTGAAGAATTTAATTTTTCCCGGCCCCAGGGAAAACCGGATTCCGTGATCGGAGTTTTTAATCCGGAGGCCATCCTGCCGGGGAAAGATGGAGAAACCTTTTCTGTCAGTGGTAAAACAGTGAATAAAGAAGATTTTAACAAGGTGATGGATGATTACTACAAGGCTCGTGGATGGGATTTGGAGACTGGGCTGTTTAAAAAGGATAAGCTTGAAGAACTGGGTCTTGCAGATATTATTGATGAGCTTGGAGAAAAAGTTGTAAGTAAATAAAAGTTTTTAAGTGTTTAAAATATAAACATAGATAGATTTAAGAAGAAAGGAATTATATATGAAAGCAATAGCCATTTGCGGAAGTCCGCGAAAAGATGGTAACACAGAAACGCTCCTGAATAAGTGTCTGGACAAACTAACAGCGTCAGGTATTGACAGTAATCTCATCAGCTTAAGGGGGAAGACAATTAAACCGTGTATTGCCTGTGGTGCCTGCCGAAAAAATCAGGACAAAACATGTGCAATAAAAAATGATGATTTTAATCCAATTCTTGAAGAGATGCTTGACGCGGATATTATTATTACTGGTTCACCAGTATATTTCGGATCAGCAACGCCGGAGACCATGGCGCTTCTTGACCGGGCCGGTTATGTTTCCCGTTCGAATGATCATTTGTTTAGCAGAAAGATCGGCGGCCCGGTTGTTGTGGCACGGCGGGCGGGTCAGAACTTCACTTATGCTCAGTTGATGATGTGGTATACCATCAATGATATGATCGTTGTTGGGTCGACTTACTGGAATGTGGCTTTTGGCCTTCAGCCCGGTGATTCAGCAAATGATGAGGAAGGAGTAAAAACGGTTGAGCGGTTTGCGGAAAATTTAATCTGGCTTTCAGAGAAAATAAAATAGACGAAAAGAAGTGCTTTGCTTAAGGACTGTTGCATTCGAGGAAGGACAGCTTAGCGGCCCTTCTGTTGCTAATCTGTTTTACGAGTGCTTGCCGACAGAAAAATTCTGTTTTTTCGATAACTTAGTTAGAAATGAAGCAAGAATTTTAAATGGTGCATATTTTTTATGTTTACTATATACTTTGAGTTGTTACTGAATGAGTAGAGTTACTGCCGAATAGGCATTTGCTGTTACTGTCAGAGGGGTAGATTTTTGACGGCAATTATTTACGATCTTGAGAAAGGGGTTTTTTATGAATATGTATGTTGGCAATCTCACTTTTAGCGTGAATGAAGATGATTTAAAAGAAGTGTTCGCCGAATTTGGTGAAATAGAAAGTATAAAAGTTATAAAGGATAAATTTTCGGGACAGTCAAAAGGTTTCGGTTTTGTGGAAATGCCGAGTAATTCAGACGCAGATAAAGCGATTAAGGCTCTGAACGGAAGCCTGATGAAAGGGCAGGCCATGAAGGTGAACCAGGCAAATCCCAAGGGCAATCGAGCCACTGCTCGTAAGTCCAGACGTTAAATAGTATTTATAAATAATAGATTTATTGAGCGTGCCGGGTTTTATTGGTACGCTTTGTTTTTATGGGTACGGTGCTCAAAAATTTAAATTTGCACATACTTTAAGGAAAGTTGTAATGCTTCAAGAGAACAAAGAGAGACTCGAAAGCTACATAAGGCAGGAGATAGAAGATTTAAAAGAAAAAATAGTTTCTTATAAAGAAGGGGCGAAACCTGTTGCTTTAGACAGTGCAATTGGCCGGGTTACCCGGATGGATGCCATTAGCAGTAAAAGTATTAGTGAAGAATCACTTCGCAAGGCAGAAATTGTTCTGTTACAGCTTGAACGCGCTTTGGATAAAATAGATGATCCGGATTTTGGTTTGTGTATGGAATGTGGAGAGGAAATTCCTTTTAAAAGGCTAATGATAATGCCCGGAAGTGTTTTATGTGTGGCATGTGCAACGGTTCGAAGCCGGTAAAATAGCGGATTGTTATAGCTAGAAGTGACTAAAGATCTTGAGATATTAAAATCTTATTTTTATATTTGTTTCATTGGTTTTTATTGATGATTTGAAAATAGCCTAAAAAAAACATTTTAAACTTATAATAGATATAAGATTGACATATTTAATACATTTGAATTAATATAGGTTTTAATTGGTTTTATAAGTCCTCAAAAATAATTTCTAAAAATTACAGCTATCAAAAATGATTGATACCGCAAAAAAAGAAAAACAGGGTTTTATCCCAAAACACATTTCCCCGGACCAGGCCAAAGACACTGGCATGGCAATGGTTCTTATCTGTCTGCTGATTGTTTTGATCGGTCATAAACAGCAATTTTTAGGTATAGCTGTTGTCTTGCTTCTTGTTAACATGACCAAGCCCACTCTTTTTAAACCTCTGGCTAAAATATGGCTCGGGCTTTCTCATCTAATGGGAACGGTTATGTCCAAAATAATTTTGTCTATTCTTTTTTTCGGAATGGTAACTCCTGTTGGTTTTATGAGGAAATGCCTTGGTAAAGATTCCCTGCAAATAAAAAAATGGAAAAAAGAACGTACTTCGGTCTTTAAAATTAGAGACCATCTTTTTAAACCTGATGATATCAAACATCCATTTTAATTAGAGGTTTAATGTTATGGAATTCCTAAAAGACTTATGGGGTTTTTTAAAGGTTCGTAAAAAATTCTGGATGTTACCAATTATTTTAACTCTTCTCCTGTTTGGTGCTTTAATTGTTCTTACCAGCGGTTCAGCAGTGGCACCTTTTATTTACACAATTTTTTAAAATGGTTTAAGACATGTCTGAATCCATACTTGGAATATCCGCCTACTATCATGACAGTGCTGCTGCTCTCTTAAAAGACGGAAAAATTATCGCAGCAGCTCATGAAGAACGGTTTACGCGCAAAAAGCAAGATAGTGATTTTCCCTTAAATGCGGCTAAATATGTTCTTGAAGAAGCTGGGCTGCAATTAGACCAGCTGGACGCAATTGCCTTTTATGATAAACCTTACCTAAAGTTTGAGCGTTTGTTGGAAACCTATCATGGTTTTTCTCCAAAGGGTCTTAAAAGTTTTTTGTCTGCCATTCCCGTATGGATCAAAGAAAAACTTTTTATGCGAAAAATGCTTCGTGATGAGCTGGCAAAAATTGGTGAAGGTAAGGTCCGGATATTGTTTCCAGAGCATCACCTTTCTCACGCAGCCAGCGCTTTTTATCCTTCTCCTTTTGAAGAGGCCGCAATTCTGACCATAGACGGTGTGGGCGAATGGGCAACAACAACCATCGGGCGTGGCAACAAAAACCAGATTGAAATTCTGCGAGAGCTTGATTTTCCTCATTCTCTGGGCCTGTTATATTCTGCATTTACTTATTATTGCGGATTTAAGGTGAACAGTGGTGAGTACAAACTGATGGGATTGGCGCCTTACGGTCTTATTGATGCAGATGAAACCAAAGAGTTTAAGACCAGGATATTTGACGAACTGGTTGATGTCCGCGAGGATGGGTCTTTACTGCTTAACATGGATTACTTTAATTACGCTGCCGGCTTGACCATGTGCCACGATAAAAAATGGGAGCAGCTCTTTGGCATACCAAAACGCGCACAGGAATCAGACTTGACACAGTCATATATGAACCTAGCACTGGCTGCCCAGCAGGTAACTGAGGACATTGTGTTTATGCTTGCAGAGACAGCTAGAAACCTTACAGGATGTAAAAACCTGGTTATGGCAGGTGGTGTGGCTCTCAACTGCGTTGCTAATGGTAAACTGTTACGAAAAGGTATCTTTAAAGATGTTTGGATCCAGCCGGCTGCCGGAGATGCGGGAGGTGCTGTTGGCGCAGCTTTTGCGGCCTGGCATATTGAAAAAGGCAAAGAGCGTAATAAACCTCAGATCCCTGATGCCATGTCTGGATCGTATCTGGGGCCGGAATATGGTTCGTTTGAGATAGAGAGAACAGCAAAAAAGCTAAATGCTCCTTATAAGAGTTTCTCTGATTTTGGCAGTCTATGTGAGAATGTAGCAGAGCATATCGACCTGGGATTGGTAGTGGGTTGGTTTCAGGGGCGGATGGAATATGGCCCGAGATCTCTTGGTAACAGGAGTATTCTAGGTAATCCCTGTAAGCCGGACACTCAAAAAAAGTTGAATTTAAAAATTAAGTACCGTGAAGGGTTTCGCCCTTTTGCCCCGGCTGTTCTTGAAGAGGATATTAGTGATTATTTTGAACTTAAGTGCTCATCACCCTATATGCTGCTGGTTGCACCTGTTTTAGAAAAAAGGCGTAAGCCTTATCCTGAGAATTATGACAAATTAAAAATGTATGATCGTCTTTACTGGCAGCGGTCGGATATTCCGTCGATCACACATATCGATTACTCTGCCAGGATACAAAGTGTGAGCAAAAACACAAATCAACGCTTTTGGCAGGTAATCAATGCTTTTAAAAAAAGAACCGGTTATGGGCTGATTGTTAACACCAGTTTTAATGTCAGGGGAGAGCCCATTGTCTGTACTCCGGATGATGCTTATCGTTGTTTCATGCGTACAGAAATGGATTATCTGGTTATGGGCGATTATCTGTTCAAAAAAGAGGAACAGCCCAATTGGGAAGAGAAGAATAACTGGCGTGATGAATTTCAACTGGATTAGGTTTCGAGATCCTACATTCTGTAGATCCAAATATAATCCACGAACTTAATCTGACAAAAGCCTCTTATTAAAAGTATCCATTAGTCAAAGACTCTCCTTTTAATAGTACTAAAAGTAATATATGATTTTTTCAGTTCAATAAAAGTAAAAATTATTATCGCAACTGTTGACTTTTGACTGCTCCTGAATTGTCAAGGATACCAGAAGCAATGTTGATTTTTCAGCCTGCTAATTTTTTTCTTTTAAAAACTATTCTATTATTTATATACATTTTACATATATAATGTGATATATTTTATTAAAAAATTTCATTTGCCATAAAACAAAATATGAAACTTAAACGATACGTACTAGTTGTTTTTTTCACTTTAATTTTATCAGTGATCTGCTTAAATTTTGTACCGTTGCCTTATATATGGATGTTCCTGATGTGGGCAATTGTGCTTGCGATAATAGCTGCAAAATCACAACGACAACTCCTGAAAATAGTCGCAGTAAACCTTTGCATTGCGCTTATAATGTTCATGTTGATTGAGTCCGCCCTATGGGCATTCCCCGATTTCCGTTTTAGAAAAAGCTCAAAAACAAAGATCCAAAGAGAGGGGACCTGTAGTAATCTTCTTAATCAGGAAGTACCCTATCTTGGATACAAACTAGAAGAAAATTATGTTTGTACATCACGAAATTTTACGAAAAAAAAGGTTTTATACGATGTGACTTATTCAACTGATGCTAACAGCCTTAGGATAACACCTCCTACCAAGAACATAGATTCAAATGCTATTCTTTTCTTTGGTGGGTCATTTACTTTTGGAGAGGGCGTTAATGATCAGGAATCCATGCCCTATCGAGTTGCCGAACATACTAACAGTAGTTTTCACGTTTTTAACTTCGGAGTCGGAGGGTACGGACCACATCAGATGCTCTCAAGCTTAGAACATGAAATTGTAGAGCGAGTTCTTAACGGCATTATACCCTCTGTTGTAGTTTACCAAACTGCTCCGTTTCATGCTGCGCGCTCAGCAGGCCTGTCCTCTTGGGATAAAAACGGCCCACGATATACCTTGACCGAAACCGGCGAAATTCTTTACATAGGAACATTTAGCCAACACCTCAGCTGGATCAAAAAATCATCGATTGGCAAACGTCTTATTGCAAGAAAAGGAAATAGGAAAATTAATCGTCACGACGTCGAGTTGATGATTGGAATCATTGCCAAAACCCGAGACTTCATCGCACATAAATGGCCTGAGGCTGAGTTCCATGTGCTTCTTTGGGACAATAAATCCTGGGTTTCTAGTGCGCTTAAGGATGGATTTAATCATAATAATGTTTCTCTACATTGTATCAGCAAAGTTCTTCCATGGATAAAAAAGAGGCCGAACTTATCTCGCATTCCTATCGATCATCATCCAAGCGCAATGGCTCATGATTCAATTGCAAATTACCTGACTCAAGAAATAATTAATAAATGACTTAACTGAACAGAATAATCAGCATTATTCTCAAATCGTTAACTATTTAGTTACTTGATAAAGGGTCAGCTTCTTGTTGCTCTTATTGGAAGCGGTTATAGTTTTGCTTTGATTCATATTTGAATGATATTTCACAGGGGTTAATCCAGTCTTATGATTTTCGTTAATTTCAGATTAATAAATATTAACAGATGTTAATATTTGATTAAAATAAAAATAGCAGGCTTTTGACTCTGCTTTTTTCACATAACCTTGAGTACTCTTAACAGATTGTAAAGTCAAAGATACGTGCCACTACACGTAACAAAATGATAATTGACAAATAAACAGATGGTGTCATTATCTATTTGATTTTTCTATGAAAATAGGAAAGGAGATAGAAATGATACCCTTAAAT
>Ga0075114_10001714_pt1 | contig 11642 bp, 12 predicted proteins | sample AntAceMetag02UKM_FD_69784 | JGI IMG/M metagenome (GOLD analysis project Ga0075114, IMG submission 69784) | Saline lake microbial communities from Ace Lake, Antarctica - Antarctic Ace Lake Metagenome 02UKM | ecosystem: Environmental > Aquatic > Non-marine Saline and Alkaline > Saline | place...
TACCATCTCATCCTTTATGCAGATATCGCATTGGGTTCCCCGCCCAATTTGAAAAGAATCCGTAAAACGAAACTCGGTTTTATCAGCCTTGCCTTCCTCTATTGTCACCGTAATGGCAGGAGGTTTTAATGGATTCATGGTCTTTGCATTTCTCCTAAATTCTGCAATTGTCGAGTCTGCCTCAAAATTCAAGAACGTCACGTTTAGGCGGGTTAATCATCTGCCGTCTCGCCCGGACGTGAGTAAGGCAGTAGATTTACTGTAATCTGAAATTCCGTTGGGCAAACGATCTTAAAAAAATCTTGAGACTCCTTCAAGATGGCTGACCATATGGTTCAATCATATGTAAAAATGCTATAATGTCAATATGTCCCGTATTCGGACACTTTTATCGCCTCGGAAATCTGGCAAACAACTGTTGCCGTGGCCACCGCAACCTGGCAAGATGCTTATGCTCGGCAGCCCAATTCAGTCATAAGCGCTGTAAGCCCCACTTCGTTATAGCTGTAATTGGTTATGGTCATGAAATTATAAAAATCAGTCATTGGCACGTTTAAGATGATTCTTCAAAGCCAATTGTCTCTCCTAACCCCCTTCGAATAAATCAACACGAGTCCTTACTATTTAGATTTTTCTAATAAATGAAGCTTTCCGCAGCAAGCTGCAAGGTATTCAGGCCAAGGCAAATCAACCTATGCTCGTGCTCGACGTTCATTTTTTGCGGCAATCTGCGTTACATGAAAAAGGAGCGCGTCCAGCATAACATGTCCATGGGCAGCGATATCTCTTTGGCGCTTATGTTCTGCAGACCACTTCAGGGAAAATATCAAAGGAATAAGCTGCGGGGGAGTTTGAATCGCTTGGGCCCACATCCGGGAAAATGCCTCGCTGAGCCGTATTGAAACCGGCAACCGATCAATACGTTGTGTATAAGGATCATGGCAGTGCTTTGGGGGCGAAATGACCAGATACTCCCGACATCTCGACGGGCGGAATTCATATATGCTGCAACATTCATCTTCGAGAAAAGGGCATGGGATTTGCTGCAAGAAATATTCTTTGGTGAGTGCTTGCATGTCCTCATCGCTGAGCGAAGACGAATCTTGCAACCGTACCAATTTTTCTAAGATCCCTGAGCGTTCGAGTTGTCTCACTGCTGTAGCAAAGCGGTTTTGGATGCGTGTTCTGATGTCTTCGGGCATAGCTGTCACCAACTCCGCAAGCATGATGGCCTCAGGAGGCGAAAGTGGAACCAGTTGTCTGCAGCACACGCCACATCCCTTGCTGCATGAGACCTGGCGGCCAAGATTGGCGGTGATGCGTGACCCCATGTCAGCCACCGTGCTGCTCAGTCCCAGTACGATGGCGGCGAGATCGACCAGTCGCATGGGGCCATGAGGCAGTTCGATTTCCGCTTCAATGCGCCCTTCGGGAAGGTCCAATCGGATCGGAAGCTTACGAGTGTCTTGATGGGAAAATTTCATCGGCGATACCTCTTGTTTGGGACGGCCGCATCCAAATTTTAAATTTTGCCATACATCTTTTCACATAATCAATCACGGATTCTAAATTTTGTTTTTTCAAAACTTCAGCTGATATATTCCTCAGAGATCATCTGGGCCAGTGTCGTTTTCCCGGTCTGACGCGGCCCGGCCATAAACACCATCGGTTTTTCAGCAGCAAGCTCACGCCAAATTCTCATGTGAAGCGGTCGCGGTTTCATAGATCGTATTTCCACGATAAATGGTATAAAATCGTAATACATACCCCGAACTCTTGCCTCGTATTCAATCCTCCTGTCCTGGTCTGCTTCTTATACACAGCAACCGCTCGTTACCCGCTTCATAGGCCAGTTCAATAGAGGAGGAATTGAGGATAACTACATCCATCTCTCTCCCAAACTTGGTCCCTATTCGCATTGCAGTCATGTAAACACGCCCGGTCGCTCTAAAAGGATCCGCCTTATGAGCCTTCTCATCCAAAAGAAAAGCCAAATCCATATCGGATCGAGCCTTCTCTTTTCCTTTCGTATAAGACCCAAAGAGATACACAACAACTATGAGAGAAGCATCCTCTATAATTTCTCTGAGAAATATTTCTAAGTCTCTTATAAAAATTAGTTGATTCTTTCATTCCACATGGTTGCCACGGTTGATTTTAGGATAGAAAGCACCGGAATTTTAAGCGCGAAGAGACCTTGACATATCAATCTGTCCTCGCCCATGCCATTGATTTTCGGTCTGTTGAGCACTATATTTAAATAAAAAATAGAATAATTCTATAATGTTGTCAATAAATTATGGGGCCTGCTGGTGATAAAATCTTATCTGTCTGGCTGTTTGAGCAACTTTCTGTGCCCAACATCCTCTATTTTCAGCAGATTTGGATCTAAACGCCGTCTTGACAATACGACCGGTATCTGTTAGTTATATCAAAAAGTAGGTTGTCGAAGGTTGATTGCTGTTTGATATCCGGTCCCACACTATAGCGGTATTCATCATGTTTCCGAGAGGGCCATGCTGATTCTGACCGGGCAAAGCGATGTAATTGCAGAAGCTGTAAAGATCGGTACGCCGATCATTTTTGAGCAATTATGAAAAGAAACCAAGGTGCTTCACGCGATCGAGTGGCCTGCCCTGTTAAATAGGGTTCCCTTTGGGGAAATTTAACAGGGTGAACCGCCATGTGCTCTCCTGGTTCTGGCATACGCCATGTGGTTCCTTGCCGCACGACTGAAATAGGGGCTTGTGGCGACCACCTGGCCAGACAGACTTGGGGCCCCGTTTGAGAGAGTTTGCAGAGGAAAGCCTACATGATTCACACGGTAAAACAGGGTGAGCACCTCTCCGGAATTGCCAAGCAGTATGGGTTCACCGATTTCAGGACGATTTGGGACCGCTCTGAGAACGCTGAGATCAAAGAGAAGCGAAAGAACCCGAATATCCTTTATCCGGGGGACAAGCTCTTTGTCCCCGACAAAGAAGAAAAGGAGGAGTCCGGTGAGACGGAGGAGTGCCACCACTTCAAGCTCAAAGGCACATCGCTCAAGCTGCGGCTGGTGATCAACGACGTCGGCCAACAGCCTCTGGCCAATACCCCTTGCGAATTGCACGTCGGGGCGAAGGTCTATGAGTTAACGACAGACGACAACGGACAGATCGAGCAGACGATCCCCAAAGACGCGAAGGAAGGCTTCCTTCTATTCAAGGATCCACAGGTCCCTTTCGAGCAAGGGATTCCCATCAAGATCGGCCACCTGGACCCTGTGGAGGAGGTCAGCGGACAGAAGGCGCGACTCAACAACTTGGGCTACAACGCCGGTCCGTTGGACGGAGCGGACGAAGAGAAGCTTCTGTGGGCAATCCAAGAGTTCCAGTGCGATCAACGATTGACGGTTGACAGCATCTGCGGTCCCAGCACACAAGCCAAACTGAAGGAAATACATGGTTGCTAGCTATGCCTGACTCCGAAGAAGAACAGTCACAGCAAATCACCACAGGTCTTGTGGTGGCTTCCGACCATCGGCCTGTGAAGCCGCTGACGGCACTTGTTGCGCCTACCGTTTCGGATGATTTCAACACCATTCGGGAGCGACTGATTCCCAAAGGGTGTTTCCGTCTCGAGGACGTGGTCTTTGAGTTCGATTCGTCCTTTGTGAGACCCGAGGTGGCCAAAGAAATGCGGCACTTGGCGGACCTGAGGGAGAAGCACAAGGAAGGCGATTTCATGCCTTCTCTCTCAATCTTCGGCCATGCGGACCCGGTGGGACAGGACGAGTACAACAAGCAACTCAGCGGCCGTCGAGCCACCGCCGTCTACGCCATGCTCGTGCGTGATGTCGATCTCTGGGAGGAGCTTTACACGCAGCCGTTGAGCGGCGACAATTGGGGCAAGCCATCCATCCAGACCATGCTCACAGCCCTTCACCCAGTGCCCGAACCCGGCGACGAGACCGCAGCCGGACAGAGCCGGGATGCAGTGAAAGAGTTTCAGGCGGAGAAAGGACTGGCGGTCGACGGCGTGGCCGGTCCCAACACCCGCAAGGCGCTCTATCAGGACTACATGGACTTCCTTTGTGGCCCGCGCCTCGAACTGGACAAGGGAAAGGACTTCCTCGCGCGCCATAAGGACGCGGGCGGAAAGGGGGACTACCAGGGGTGCGGAGAGTTCAACCCGGTTCGAATGTTCTCAAAGGAAGAGAACGCGCGGTACGAAAAGGCGCCGGACAAAACGGAGCGCAATGCGGAAAACGAGCCCAACCGGCGCGTGATGATCTTGCTGTTTGCGCCGCGCAGGCGCGTCGACCCGCAAATCTGGCCTTGTCCGCGTGTGAAAGAGGGGACCTCGGCCTGCAGGAAACGCTTTTTCCCTGACGCCGACAAACGTCGCAGCTTTCAGGAGAAACGCCGGGAATTTGACAAGACACGGGACACCTATGCATGCCGCTTCTACCAGCTCATCTCGGACGACTCGCCATGTGAACGGTTCCTGACCAGCTTCTCGATCCGGCTCTATGACCTGTCAGGCCGATTCATCGCACTTGCACCCTGCCGGCTGACCGTGGGCGGCCGCAAGCCGATGCCGCTCCAGGCAAACGAAAGAGGAATCCTCACTGCGCTGGACGTTGAGGTGCCCAATCGCTGCCGCATCGAGTGGGGCTTCCAGCCACCGCCCGGCGAAGAACCGGATTTCGTTTTCAGTTTGGACATGTTCTTGACTCACGACGATTTGGAACGGGAGGAGGAAGCGAAACAGAAGCTTCACAATCTGGGCTATTCCGTGGACAACGAATTCCATTCAAATGTGCAGGCGTTCCAGCAGGATTATGGCCACCTCGCCAGTCCGCCATTGAAGACCGATGGGCAGTTGGATGATGAAACCATGGATCTCATAAGAGGGGTTTATCGAGATTCCGCAGATGACCTGCGGAACACTCCGCCCGACTAGAAGACGGCCGTCGGCTGACAATTCAGGAGAACAATCAATGGGAAAACCACAACCGGCAGTGCCGCAGGCGCCGGTCTGCCTCAATGGCAGGCGCTGCCACATATCCGGCAAAGGATTGACCAGATTCGGAACCAAATTCCCAAGCGCCATGGTCCGCCAGATCGCTTCATCTTCGGTGTTGCTCATCGATCATCCGCCAGGTCAGCCTCGCACGCCCGTTGCCAGCGGAACCCTTATCAGTCGCAACGTTGTCCTTTGCGCCGCCCATTCCATCCCGTCATTGAGTAGTAACGTCGAGATTCTCATGTTCTACGAGTGCAACAAGAAGACAGCCCCACCGGGCTTCAGCGACCAGTACGATATGAAGAACCCTGCCAGTGCTTCGGCATGGCGTGGATGCACAAAACTGCGCACCGCACCGCAAGCGAAAATGGTCAAGGTGTTGGAACAGGGAAGCCCTGACGGTTTGGACTACGCTCTCCTTTCCATCGAGTGGACTGCTCTCAAACCGGACCCCAAGGCCAATATTGTGGAAATGCCCCGTTACCCGGTTGCCGCACCGCCCAGCCGCACCTTCACACACGAAGTGCTGGTAGTCGGTCACCCCATAGTCTTGGTCGGCCATTCTGGCACACAAACCATGGCCGACGTAGAGCCGACCGAGGCCTCGGCCGGCCCCCTTTTTCAGCAGTTTGGCCCCAACTGCATAACCAATCGGGGTCAGGACTACGGTTACGCCGGCTTCGTGAGCCAATTCGGAATGTCGGGTGGAGGCGTTTTCAACAAGGCCGGCCAGATTATCGGCGTCCTCAAAGGCCGAAAGACAGGCAGTGGAGAGTGTTTTTTGAACTTGGCCCAAGCCTCCGATGCTCTGCCCACAAGCCGTCTCGGCATATGGGTCAATACGGCAGGGCTTTTGAAGCCAGGTGATCCGAATCAGCTCGTCGTCTTCGTGATTGTGCCATAGACCGAGTGCCGGAGCCGCTTCACGCTCAACCCGCCCCACCGTCCCGAACCGGTCTTTTTGCGTTGTTGAATGCCTCCAAATCTGCCATTCGAAATCCAAGCTTGACATGACACTGGTCCGTTAAAGCCTACTTTTAGCAGCCATCCCGTCGAAAAATCAACGGGAATGCTTTACCTAAATTTCTTGTAATTTTATAAGGTTGGATAAAATCTGGTAAAAAATAGTAATTGACAACCGGCTCGCCTTGGGTATGAAATTATTGATTGTCACCAAAAACAATGGGCTTCCATATGTTGAGGTGTGTATAAGTTCTATATCCATACACAATCATAATTTTTCAATCTAATTCAATTTGTCCGCTTTCAAAAAGCGAGTTCTTATCATTTCATTTTGTTCGGTTTCGATTTCGACAATCCGATGGTGTTGGCAAAGGCGCTTGAAAAAGATTGATTTCCAGAGAGGATGTTAAGCGCTAAACCGATTCAACGGCATATAGTTCTTGAGTCCAAAGCATTATTATAATACACTAAATAAAATCTAGTCATTCAGATTGAATCATCTGATGGGTAGTTAAACTCATACAATGGGCCCCTATCAATGAAAAATCCTTTTGCTTTAAGGAGTGCACTAAGATGCCCGAATACACCGTCAAACAGGGCGATTGTCTCTCATCCATCGCTTTTAGCTATGGCATCTTCTGGGAAACGGTCTGGAACCATCCCCTCAACGCTGAACTCAAAGAGAGGCGTCAAGACCCAAATGTCCTTCAGCCGGGGGACGTGATTTTCATTCCGGAAAAGGAACAGAAGGAGGAAAGCGGGGCCACTGAGCAGCGTCACCGTTTTCGGCTCAAGGGAACGCCGGTGAAGCTCCGCCTGCGTGTGATGCAGGAACCCGAGGCCATCCAGAGCCATGAGCGCCCTACCGTTGAGCAGGAAGCCACAACCTCCCACTCGGAAGATCCCCAGGTAGAATCGGAGGAAGTGGAGGAACAACCCCGGAGCAACATTCCCTACGTGCTTATGATAGACGGTCAACGGTACGAGGGAAACACCGACGAAGACGGTCTGATCGAGGTAAATATCCCCCCCAACGCCAGGAACGGCCGGCTGATGCTGGAGCCGGGAACGCCCAATGAAACTTTGATACAGCTGAAACTTGGCACCCTTAACCCTTTAGGAGAGACTAGCGGGGTAAAGCAAAGGCTTGCGAACCTGGGCTTTGATTGCGGGGAGACCGCCGAGGAGGAAACTCCGGTGCTGCAGGCAGCGCTTCGGGCCTTTCAACATAAGCATGGTCTGGAAGTCACCAGTGAGGCCGACCAGGCCACGCGGGCCAAGCTGATGGAACAGCACCAATCATAGGAAAAGGTGAGGTAGCAGGATGCCAGGTGACAACGAAATCAAAATAATCTTCAAGCGGGTCTATGTACGGAATGATGCCGACTGGTTCGGCAGTGGCGAGTTCTACTTCCTGGCCAGCATCGGCGGGGTGACGGTAGGCGACCGTCGCCAAATTTTCAATGCCCGTGAAGGACACTGGATCAATCTGTCCGAGACCCAATGGTCCTGGGTGATCGATGTAAGCACCACCAGACAGGTGGATATCCGGTTTGAGGGCCGGGACCAAGACCTCCTGTTTGATGATAATCTGGGGCTGGTCACTGCCACCCTCCGACCTGATCCCGCCTGGCAACAACGGCTGTTTCGCCGCCATACCAACTACTACACAGTGGAAATAGAAGTCCAGCTGTCGGTGGGTGGTCGCTTCGGCAGGCACGGACCGGAGGAGGTGTTCACCTGTCGCGAACATTCGGGGAGCCACCGCTGCACCACCGTCTCCGGAACCCCTGTCCGGTACCGTCTGGAGATCTGCCCGGTCTATACCACCCCCTCTGATGACGATCTCCCGCCGAGACCGACCTGGCCTGCCGGCATACGGGGACACAAGGTCACCAGCGACGCGGTCTTCTTAAACGAGGGGAGTTTTCCCAATGAACTGCTAAATCCGGCGGTCATCCCGGTTTTGGCCAGCGCGGAGAGTCCGGCGGATCGGGCAGCCAGATTCAGCGTTACCTATTACTATCCCGACACCTTGCGCCTGCGGAACAACGATCCGCACCTGGTCTGGAGCAGCAGCGTTTCCCAGGATAGGACTGCCCTTTACCCGTAAATATAACTGAACTTTTGTTTCCATATCGAATACATTATCGACATGGAAACTCAAAATCAAATCAAACGGACACTAACACAACCAGAGGCCATCGAGAAAATTAACAATATACTCGATACAAACGATAACATAAATCGAACTAAACTGGCAGATAAGCTATGCGATCATTTTAACTTTTTTGATCCGTGCGGGAATAAACAACGCAGTGGATGTTTAAAGGCTTTACGCAAACTTGAACAAACCGGTCATTTGGTCTTACCTTTTCCGATGTTGAATTCCGGCCCAAAGAATCCACGGCGTCTAACAGAGCCGGTACCTGAACCAAAAAATGTGCCTGCTGATGCCGGTAATATAAATGAATTGCGGCTAATTATTGTCGGAACAGAAGAAGAGATGCGAATCTGGAATGAATTAATGATCCAGGATCATCCACGAGGTGCGGGACCATTGGTTGGCCGCCAGCTTCGTTATCTCGTTGAATCAGAACATGGCTGACTGGGAGGAATAAGCTTTAGCTCCGCTGCTCTACACCTCGAGTCTCGTGACAAATGGATCGGCTGGAATTGGGATATGCGGCAAGAAAGTTTACACCACGTTGTGAATATGAGCCGGTTTTTAATTCGTTCATGCATATCATGTAAAAACCTTGCTTCCCGTGTCCTTGGTCTGGTCATCAAGCAATTTCCCGGTGATTTTGAGTTTCGTTATGGACACCGGCCGCTGCTTCTCGAAAGCTTTGTTGATACGACTCATTACAGAGGAACATGCTACAAGGCCGCAAACTGGCAATGGATTGGTCGTACCAAAGGCAGGGGCAGACAGGATTTATTGAAAAAACATGAGGAAACAGTAAAAGATATTTATGTTTATCCTTTGGATAAAGATTTTCGTATCAAGATGGGCCTTTCTGAGAATAGTGGTTTGGGCGCTCTTGATCTTCATTCTGGTATTGATGGTGGAAACTGGGCAGAAAACGAATTTGGCGGTTCTCCGTTGGGTGATCAACGATTAAGCAATCGACTTGTCGAAATTGGACATAATCAAGCCATGAACCCCAGTTGCTCTCACAGTGGTGCGGTAGAAGGCAATTGGCCGAAAGTTAAAGCTTATTACCGCTTAATTGACAAACCTGATGATTCTGCAGTTACCATGTCTAATATCCTTTTGCCGCACCGTGAGCAAACGATCCGTCGGATGAAAGCGGAAAATACCGTATTATGTATCCAGGACGGTAGTGATCTCAATTACAACAATCTTGACCAGTGTGAAGGCCTTGGGGTGATTGGTTCTAATCAGACCGTGGCAAAAAGTCGTGGCTTACATATGCATTCCACGCTTGTTGTAACTACTGAAGGTCTGCCTCTGGGTGTCCTGCAATCTGAGGTAACAGCACCAAAGCCAAAATCAAAAGACGATAATCGGCCCGCATCCTCAATTCCAATTGAAGAAAAGAAGACTTTTTCTTGGATTGAGGGAGTGCGTGACTGTCAGGGATTAAAAGCTTTGATGCCGCACACATCTATAATTAACGTCATGGATCGGGAGGGCGATTTCTTTGAAATGTTTGACGATCAACGCTGTAACAGTGCCAGTGTTGATTTACTTGTACGTGCCAAACATGATCGTAGTACTACAGGTGAATACAAACTATTTGAGACAGCAAGACAATCGCCGGTTCAAGCACAAATTGAAATTAAAGTCCCGAGGCAAAGCGCCAGAAGTAAAAAGAGTAAACAAAAAGCACGGGCCAAAAGACCCGCCCGCACTGCGCAGGTTTCAGTTCGCTCTACACAAATAGAGCTTAATCCACCAATATATCATAAAAACAGGGATCCGATTAAAATAGGGATTGTCCATATGAAAGAAGACAAGCCACCAGCGGATACAGAGGCAGTTGAATGGTTTTTGCTCACGACGATTGATCTTCAATCGGCTGACAATGTGTTAAATTGTGTGAAGTGGTATTGTCTTCGTTGGCGTATCGAAGACTGGCACCGAGTACTGAAGTCAGGTTGCAAGGTAGAAGAACTTGCCAATAAAACCGGTGAGAGGCTGAAACGAGCGTTGGCGATAAATCAGGTGATTGCATGGCGAATTATGCTCATGACTCTTTTAGGAAGAGAAACCCCTGAGCTGCCTGCCGAAGTTTTGTTTTCAGATTTGGAAGTAAAGGTATTGAGTGCCTATGCTAAAAAAAAATCTTACTCTCCCCCACTTCCCTCGGCGCCACAGTGAAGCTGATAGCAAAGCTTGGCGGATACCCGGGACGTTCTAATGACCCATCGCCTGGTCATCAGTTAATGTGGCGAGGTTACATTCACTTACAACTGATGTGTGATGGCTTCACACTCAAAGGTGACGATAGTGGGTAGAGCTAAATTGTGGGTAAAGGGCAGGGTTAGGCTCATATAGCTCCGCCTTGTCGATTACATTATGTTATCGGCCAAGCAATAAAAATTGAGCTCTTCCTGCAAGTAAGGCGATATAGATTTCAAGAAAATGTTTTTGGGGCTTTTGGGTTGCCAGCTTCGAAGAGATTTTTCCTGTGCGGCTCCAAGAAACTGGAAACTGGAAACTCGAAACTCGATCGCTTGAGAAAAGTTACACTAAAAAATCATGGTTGTCTGTCGGTGTTTGTATGATAGTTTTGTAGTACTTTAGCAGATTATTTTGTAGATGTTTGTGCTACAAAGGTTGGATACTGGATACTTGATGCTGGATAAAACGATTGAATATTGTCGCCCCGGTTAAATACGCTGTGATTGTTCCTATCAGTTTCCTGATGAAACTACCAAAGCTAAATCCACTTGGAGGCGGGAAAAAACAGGGGCGCTACTAATCTGATTCATGTAGAGGTATTTTTCTAATTCTCATGGCTTTTTCTGTAATTGTTGCCATTGCTCCATTTTCCAACTGCTGTCCAATTCTTGACCATATTTTCTCAACAAGTTCAGCGAGTTCTGGGCCTCTAAGCCCTTCTTGTCTAATTCTGACAACAGAAGGCGAATTTAAATTCTCAACCGCCAGAATGGCATGAAAATCAGAATCCAGCGTGATAACGATTCGTTGTTCATCCCGAGCATACTCAAGTATTTGCCTATCTGTAGCCCTGCTCATTCCGATTTCTCCGGTGTGTTGTATATCCCAGCCTTTATTGCGTAATATTTCGGCTGATGAGCGAGGAAGGCCTTGGTCCAAAAGTAGCTTCATCAGGCGGCTTCCACTGGTATGATCTGAGTATCGAGATTTCTAGCGGCAAAGGTCAATGCCTGACAGATATCCTCTTTCTCTAACTCAGGATATTCAGCCTGTAGATCCTTCCAATCGGGATACAAAGCAACGGCTTCAACTACTCTTCGTACGGTCAATCGCAAACCCCGCACACATGGTTGTCCGTTCATTACTTCTGGATTGGCTGTTATTCTATCGAATTTTGTAGGCATGATTACCTCCTCCCAAGGGGAAGGGACGTTATATTATGGGGGCCATTTTCACTTTATTGAAAATATTGGTACACATTTTTTCCTTTGTCAAGCAGATTCCTTTCGCGATCAAG